>OGCN01000938.1_pt1 | contig 43204 bp, 30 predicted proteins | sample 1570181 | NCBI WGS metagenome assembly OGCN01 (sample SAMEA4370584, study PRJEB24528) | human gut metagenome | reverse complement strand
CAAGTCCTGGCTCGCACGGAAGCCACATTAAGTGGCTTCCGGCTCGTGCGGAATCTTGCGTAAATGCATATCCAAATCGGCAGGCGGTCGCTAGCATTTGCGACACTATTTAGTCAGGTAGCAGCTCGAATGCGCGAGTCGTGCGATTACGCAAGATTCCGCACGAGCCAAACAGCCCAGTGGGCTGTTTGTGCGAGTCAGGATCTGCCCGAAGCGGAAGCGCATGACTCGCGCATTCGAGCGGTGGAATACGAAGGAGATTAGACAATGGCAAATCGCGATGTGCGTGCTGAATTGGAGCGTTGGATTGCCAATGTGTCCGACGAGGAGCTTGCGGCTGAGCTGGCCGAAATGAAGAAGGCGGCCGATGCGGGCGACGATTCTGCGGCGGTAGACGCATTCTTCCAAGATTTGGCCTTCGGCACGGCGGGTCTGCGTGGCACGCTTGGCGCTGGCACGAATCGCATGAACATCTATACCGTCGGCCGCGCCACGCAAGGTTTCGCGGACTACCTGAATGCGAATTTCGAGAACCCAAGCGTTGCGATTGCGCGTGATTCGCGCAATAAGGGCGAGCTCTTCGTGCAGGTGACGGCCTCTATCTTGGCTGCTAACGGCATTGTGGCGCACGTGTATCCGAAGATTTCCCCTGTGCCCACGCTTTCGTTTGCCGTGCGCGACCTTGGTTGCTCAGGTGGCATTTGCATGACGGCAAGCCACAATCCGGCCGCCTACAATGGTTATAAGGCCTATGGCCCCGATGGCTGCCAAATTACGAGCGAGGCCGCGAAAGCCATTTCTGCTTCTATCGCGAACACCGATGCGTTCTCGGGCGTGAAGACGATGGGCTTCGATGAGGCTGTGGCTTCGGGCATGGTGAAATGGATCGACGACGCGGTGCTCGAGCGCTATTACGATGCGGTTTTGTCCAAATCGGTGAGCAGCCTTTCCGCCGAGCAGGTCGCCGAAGCTCCCTTGAAACTCGTGTACACGCCGCTCAATGGCACGGGCCTGATTCCCGTGACCACCGTGCTCGAGCGCGCGGGCATCACCGATATCACGGTAGTTCCTGAGCAGCGCGAGCCCAATGGCGATTTTCCCACGTGCCCGTATCCCAACCCTGAAATTCGCGAGGCCATGCAGAAGGGCATTGACCTGTGCGAGGAAGTGCATCCCGACCTGCTGCTCGCGACCGATCCCGATGCCGACCGTGTGGGTGTGGCATGCAAAGACGGCGACGACTACACGCTGCTCACGGGCAACGAGATGGGCGTGCTTCTGCTCGATTACATCGCTCGCATGCGTAGCGAACGCGGCGAGGATTTGTCCGATAAGGTCGCGGTCACGACTATCGTGTCTTCCGCCATGGTTGACGCGCTTGCTGCGGAATACGGCTTCGAGCTGCGTCGCTGCCTTACCGGCTTTAAATACATCGGCGACATCATCACCGAGCTTTCCGATGCCGGCCAGGTCGACCGATTCATTTTCGGCTTCGAAGAAAGCTATGGTTATCTGTCGGGCGATCACGTGCGCGACAAAGATGCCGTGAATGCGAGCTTGCTCATTTGCCAAATGGCGCAGGATTATAAACTGCGCGGCATGAACTTGGCTCAGGCTATGCGCGCGCTGTACGAGAAGCATGGCTGGTGGCTCAACCGCACTGCGTCGGTTTCGTTTCCGGGCGCCGCGGGTGCCGAAACCATGCGCGGCATTATGGCGAAGCTGCGCGAACAGGCTCCGAGCGAGCTTGCCGGCCGCGCCGTTGAAGTCGTGGTCGACTACGAGGGTGGCGTGAACGGCTTGCCTTCGGCAAATGTCGCCGAGTTCGACGTTGAAGGCGGCAACAAGGTTATCGTGCGCCCGAGTGGCACCGAGCCCAAAATCAAGCTCTATGTGTTCGCGAAGGATGCCGACCGCGCTGCGGCCGACGCGCTGCTCGACGCCCTTGAGGCCGCGGGCCGCGAATTGCTGAAATAAAGGTTGTATATCGGACGGCTTTCGGGCCGCCCGTTTTGTACGGAACGTGTATGGGCTTTGTGCCGAGCCGCGTTGTTCCGATCTCTCTTGCGAGGCTCGCTATAATGAGCGTGCCGCGTGGTAATGCGTGGTTTTGGGATTCGCAACAAGGAAGGACATCCCATGATTTTCGGAAATATCGAAAGCACCGATTTGTCGACTATCGGCCACGAAGGCGTTCGCCGCGCAATCGAGTGGGCGTGCGAGCATGACTTGTCCGCGCTGCCGTGTGGCCGCAACGATATCGACGGCGATGCGCTGTATGTGAACGTTGCTGAATATGATTCGAAGGTATTCGAAGATTGCAAGTTCGAAGCGCACAAGCGCTACATCGACGTGCAGGTCGTGGCTTCGGGCATCGAGCGCATCGATTCTCAGGTGATTGCCAAGTGCGAAGCCGGCGAATTCGACGAAGAGGGCGACTTCATGCTGCTCGAGGGCGAGGCCGCTACCCAGGTGATTCTTGAGCCGGGCAGCTTCGCGGCATACTTCCCCGACGATGCCCATAAACCGGGTATTGCGGTCGATGGCGCCTCCCATAACAAGAAGTGCGTCTTCAAAGTATTGGTGTAGGTTGGCATGCTGTACCTATCAGCGGCGCCCGTACTTAAAAGGTCCTAAGCTTAATAAGCATCGGTGGGCGACGTCGGTAATGCAGAAGAGCGGCTCGGATTTATTCCAGCCGCTCTTCTTCGTTTCCCGAGGTCTTTCGCGTGCCGGATGCGGGAGCCTGCTAAATGCCTCGAGCATTTAGCAGGCTTCGGTTTCTGGACGCGCTATCGGGGGCGTGAACCATGCTTCTTCAGAAGCGTCCATACGATAGCGGCCCCAATGGCTGCGGCGCAGGTGTCGACAAGCCAATCCATAGGGTCGCAGCTTCGGCTGGGGGTAAAAATCTGGTGGAACTCGTCGCTTACGCCATAAAGGCTCGAGAAGATGAGCGCGATGAGCGGGGCGGGGAAGTCGCCGAGCATGCCTGCGGGGCGCGCGGTCGCGTTGCTCTCGAATGTGGTCCACGGCGTGAAGCGCAGCGCGTTTGTGAGCGCGGCGCCGAGCAGCAGGTATTCCGTGAAATGTCCCACGGGCGATACGTCGACCTCGTGGCCGAAGAGCGCCGTGGCGCCTGCAACCAAGAAATTTTTGACGATCGAGATGATGCCCGAGTGATTATCGAGGTCGTTGCCCGTTTTCGCGCTCATGCAGAAAATGAAGGCGAGCGCAATTGCGACAGCGGCCCATGAAAGAAGCGCACACGCGTGGCGAGAAAGGCGAAGGCGATTCAAACCTTCGCGCTCTTCGTTGACTGTGGCCTTTGGTTCGTCGATGACGTGTGAACTTTTGCGCATGGCCACGCTCGCGCTTTTGTTTGTGGTGACAGATTGCGTTTTCATGGTTTGTGATTCTATCAAATCGGTGGGTTACGGCCGCAACGGCCAAGGTTTTCGTTACCATTAATAAGGTATATTCACGCGTGCGATACATTCATATTCGGAAAGGCGCATCCATGGCCGAAGACCACACGAACCAACAGCCCCAGCAGCCGCCGCAACCCGCAGCGCCGCAGGGTTTTGACGCGCAGCAAAGCCAAGCGTACGACCAAAGCCAGACGCAGCCGTTTGTCCAGTCTCGGCCGTATGGACAGCCTCAAGTGCAGCAGCCGTACGGGCAGCCCGGCGCTCAGCAATACGCCCAGCCCGGGTGCGGCCAGCAGGGCTATGCCCAGCAGTATTATGCTCCTGCGGCACAGCCCGTGTATGCCGCGTCCGCGCCGAAGAAGAACATGACGCCCTGGATTGTGCTCGGCGTGATTTTGTTTGCCGTCGTATTCTGCTTTACCATTGGGGCTATGTCGTGCTCGAGCGCGGTGCATTCCCTTTCGAATTTCGGCATGGGCTCTGTTGAGGAAGGGCTCACCGATGGACCCACTGTCGCGGTCATCGATATTTCGGGAACCATCCAATACGACGGCACGGCCTGCTCCCCCGAAGGCCTTTCGTCGCTTCTCGACCAGGCTGAAGAAAACGACGATATCGAAGCCGTTGTTTTGCGCGTTGATTCCGGCGGCGGCACCGCAACGGCGGGCGAGGAAATGGCTGAATACGTGAAGCGTTTCAGCAAGCCTGTGGTGGTCTCGTTTTTTTTTTTCAAGCAGAAGACGGCATACGAGATTTCAAGCCAGGCCGACCTGATTTACGTGAACAAGACCACCGACATCGGCGCTATTGGCACGGTGATGCAGGTGACCGATCTTTCGGAGCTGCTCGACAAGCTGGGCATCAGTGTCGACAATATTGCATCGGCGGAATCGAAGGATTCGAGTTACGGCACGCGCCCCCTCACCGATGAGGAGCGCGCCTACTACCAGGAGCTCATCGATGTGACGAACGAAGTCTTCGTCGAAAACGTGGCAGAGGGGCGCTCCATGAGCCTCGATGCGGCTCGCGCGCTTGCGACGGGCCTTCCGTTCACCGGCGAGCAGGCTGTCGAGAACGGCCTCGCCGATGAAGTGGGCGTTTTCGATGATGCAATTGAAGCCGCCGCGCAACTCGCGGGCCTCGGTTCCGACTACAATGTGATTACGCTTACCCAGTCGAGCGACTTGGGCTCGCTGATGGATTTGCTTTCTGAAAGCGACAGCGACTCGGCCACTTCGGCCGCTGCTGCGAAATTGATTGAATTGTTGAAGAACGAGGGGGTTCTTTCGTGAGCTATACCAGCGAACTAACTTGGCCTGCGCGCGCGGTTGTTACCGCGGGCATGCCCTATGGCAATAAGAAGTTGCACTTCGGCCATGTTGCGGGCGTGTTCGTGCCCGCCGATGCCTATGCTCGCTTCCTCCGCGACCGCATTGGCGAACAGAATGTGCTCTTCGTTTCTGGCACCGACTGCTTCGGCTCGCCTATCCAGGAGGGCTACCGCAAGGCCTGCGAAAATGAGGGCTTTGAGGGTACCATCGTCGACTACGTGCAGCGCAACCACGATGCGCAGAAGGCGACACTCGATGCTTACGATATCTCGCTTTCTATTTACGAGGGGTCGGGCATCGGTCGTGCGGGCGAAGTGCACCAGCGCGTGACGAACGATCTGCTCGAAAAGCTGCACGAAAACGGCCACTTGCGCCTTATGGAAACGCTGCAGTTCTACGACCCTGAAGCGGGCCAGTTCCTCAACGGCCGCCAGGTGCATGGCTATTGTCCTGTGCAGGGGTGTAAATCGGAGAAGGCCTATGCCGACGAATGCGACCTGGGCCACCAGTTCGACCCTGCCGACCTTATCAAGCCCACGTCGTCGCTCACGGGTTGCGTGCCCGAGCTTCGCCCCGTGCGCAATTGGTATTTCGACTTGCCGAATTTCCGCGAACAGCTTGGCGAGATTGCCGAAAACCTCGAAGCCGACCCCGAGGTGCGTCCCGTGGTATCTCAGACGGCTAAGGAATTCCTCGTGCCGCCCGTCATCTATGTCAAAAACGAGCTCGAGGCCGATTATCGCGCTATTGAGTCGAAGCTGCCCACGCATGAGTTCCATGCCGCCGAAGGCAACAAACAGAGCTTTGAGCTCGAGTTCGCCAACATCGAATCGCGCGATGCCGCCCGCGACGAGCTCACCGCCGCCGGAATTCGCTTCCGTACGGGCAAGGCGCTCGTTCCGTTCCGCATTTCCGGCAATGTGGAGTGGGGCGTGAAGGTGCCCGAGATGGAAGGCGTTGACGACCTTACGGTGTGGTGTTGGCCTGAAAGCCTGTGGGCGCCTGTGAGTTTTTCGGCCACGGCTCTTGAGGCTCGCGGCGAAGAGTTGAGCGCGGTGCGCGACTGGTGGTGCAGCCCCGATGCGCGCGTGTACCAGTTCATCGGCCAGGACAACCTGTATTTTTACGGTGTGGCCCAGCCTGCGTTGTGGATGGCTCTTGAGAGTGGCAATGCCGAGGTCGCGTACCCGCAGCCGGGCGATTTGCAGCAAACGACGCTTATCGCGAACCACCATATTCTGTTCGGCAAGGTGAAGGCGTCGTCTTCGGGCGCAGTGAAGCCTCCCTCGGCTGACCAGCTGCTCGAGCATTATACAGTTGACCAGCTGCGCGCCCATTGGCTTGGCCTGGGCCTCGATGTGAAATCGGTGGGCTTCAAGCCCAAGCCGTTCGAGGCCGACGAGGCGAAACGCAACGACCCCCGTGTGGCCGACCCCGTGCTCAAGGAGGGCGCGTTGCTCACGAACGTGTTCAACCGCTTAGCGCGCAGCTGCTTCTACGAGGCGCAGAAGAACTTCGAGGGCTTCATGCCCCTTGGCGCTCCCGCGGCCGACGTGGTGGCGCGCTGCCATAAGGCCATGGCGGAATACGAGGCCATTATGCACAAGGCTGAACTGCATTCAGTCATGACGCTCATGGACGACTTCATTCGCTGGGCGCAGAAGCATTGGGCTGACGGCATTAAGGCCGCCGAGGGCGCCGACGATGCTGACATGCGTCGCCAGATTCTTGTCGACAGCTTCTTCACGCTGCGCGTCGCCACGTTGCTCATGCATCCCGTGGCGCCCGACGGTTGCGAGAAGATCGTGGAGCATTTGGGCCTTCCCGCCGAGCGCGTGTTCAGCTGGAACGCGCCGTTCGAGGGCATGGCTGAACTGTGCGACGCCGCCGACGTTGAGGCTTGCCGCCACGCCATTGTGGAGCTTCCGCCGCGTACCGACTTCTTCGCGAAGCACGAATCGCAGTTCAAATAAGACGCACGTTGCGGGAAAGGACTCGTATGAATAAGGCGAAAACGCTTGTGCTGGTGGCTCATCCCCATCTTGCCGATGGATCGCGCGTGAATGCACGTTGGGCGCGCGAGCTTCGAAAGCACCCGGAATCGATTGAAGTGCGCGATTTGGCTGCCGAGATTGCCGCGAACGATGGAATCATCGATGCCGATGCGTGGCATGAGGTGCTCGACGCCCATGACACGATCGTGTTCCAATTCCCGGTGTACTGGTACAGCTGTCCTCCCGTGTTGCGCGCATGGGAAGACGAGGTGTATACGTTCGGCTGGTCCCATGGCGGCGAGCGCGTATTGCCGGGCGAGCCGGGCAGGAAGATGGCTGGCAAAAAACTCGCCTATGCCGTGAGCGCGGGCGACGCCGAGGAGCATTATGACGAGGCCGGCCCCGTTGGCTTCGGCGTGGCGCAGGTGCTCGCCCCGTTCCATGCGACGGCGAACTACCTCGACGCGACGTATGTCGAGAAGCCGTGGACCCTCTTTGGCGCTGAGGCCGACTTAAGCGACGAAGAGCTCGACCGCAATGCCGAAGGCTATGCGAAATGGGTTTTGTCGCTGTAGTGCTCGGCTCGAATGCGGAACTCGCGAAAGCGCGTCTCGATTCCGTGAATCTCTCGAATCTTCACAGCTTCTCCCTTGCAATGCGGGGTAGGGGCTGTGGTATTATTCGAGGGCTGTGTCCTGCCTTGGTCGGAAACCAAGGCACTCTGTCAAAGGAGAATACCAATGAAGCAGGGAATTCATCCCGAATACGTTGAGTGCACCGTCAAGTGCACCTGCGGCAACGTCTTCACCACTCGCTCCACCAAGAGCGAGCTGAAGATCGACATCTGCAACAAGTGCCACCCGTTCTTCACCGGCACCCAGAAGCTCATCGACACCGGTGGACGCGTCCAGCGTTTTGCCGACAAGTTCGGCTCTGCTGCCGACATGGTCGCCAAGGCTGAGGCCGAGAAGAAGGCCGCTAAGGCCGCTAAGGCTGCCGAGCTCGAGGCTGCTAAGAAGGCCGAGCGCGAAGCCAAGGCTGCCGAGAAGGCCAAGCGTGCTGCTGAGTACGCCAAGAAGGCTGAGGCTGAAGCCGCCAAGGCTGCCGCCGAAGCTCCTGCCGAAGAAGCCGCTCCCGCTGAGGAAGCTGCCGCCGAGGCCACCGAAGCTGCCGCTGAGTAGTTTCAACCGCGAATACATCGCATAGAGAAGAGGCCCGCTCATTTGAGCGGGTCTCTTTATTTGCCTGAAATTCGTGAAACGTCTTGATGGATGATGCGCTATGCGACGAAAGTGCGTTATACTTCCGAACGCAAATGCTAAGACGAAGACAGCGGCTTGCAGACGCGTGCTTTTCAGAGAAGGGCCCCTTGGCTGGAAGAGCCTCAAGCGCGCAGCGACGCCGATTCCCTTCTGAGCAGCATGGTTGAACGCTGGCGGGCATATCCCGCGGATTCGCAATTAGGTCATGCCGGGCGCTCCCGTTACAGGGCATACGAGCGGGCGGCACGCTTGCGCAGTTTCGCGTGAAGGCCGTCAACCAAGGTGGTACCGCGAGAGCCTTCTTTCGTCCTTGGGCTGCGAGTTCGAGCAATCGAATTCGGCCGAGGGGTGAAAGAAGGCTCTTTTTTTATTGGTGAAGGTCGCGCAACCTCGGGCGCGGCGGCTGGGCGGTGCGCCCGCTCGGCATAACAACGAAAGGCGAAGGCTATGGCAATAGTCGACGAGCTCAACGAGCTTAATGCCCAAGCCCTGCGCGACATCGAGGCGGCGGCCGACACGGCGGCGCTCGAAGAGGTTCGCGTAGCCGTGCTTGGCAAGAAGGGCACGCTTACGGGCTACCTGCGCGGCATGGGTCAGCTTCCCAAAGAAGAGCGCGCTGAAGTGGGTAAAACCGCGAACATCGTGCGCAATGCGGTCGAGTCGGCGCTCGCGAATCGCAAGGAAGCGCTTGCGAAGGCGGAGCTGCTTGCGAAGATGGATGCGGAAGCCGTGGACATCACGCTTCCCGGCCGCGGCCAGCAGGTTGGAACGCGCCACCTGATCAGCGGCATTATCGATGAGATTTCCGATATCTTCCTCGGCATGGGCTATTCTGTGGCTTCCGGTACCGAGGCCGAGACCGACTACTACAACTTCGAAGCCCTGAATGCTCCCGCCGACCACCCGTCGCGCGGCATGCAGGACACGTTCTACCTGGTCGACCGTACGGGCGAGCAGGCTGCCGTGAAGGGCGAATCGGCGGCGCTTCTGCGTACGCAAACCTCGGGCGTGCAGGTGCACACCATGGAGGAAAACAAGCCGCCTATCTACATCATCGCGCCGGGCAAGGTGTATCGCCGCGACGTCGCCGACCCGAGCCACCTGCCTCAGTTCCACCAGGTGGAAGGTCTCGTTGTCGACAAAGGCATTTCGTTTGGCGACCTGAAGGGCACGCTTGACTATTTCTGCAAGCAGATGTTCGGCCCCGATCGCAAGACACGTTTCCGTGCGCATTACTTCCCGTTCACCGAACCCTCTGCCGAGGCCGACGTGAGCTGCGGCGTGTGCGGCGGTTTGGGTCACTTGCACAACGGCGAGAAATGCCGCATGTGCAAAGGCACCGGTTGGCTTGAAATTCTGGGCTGCGGCATGGTCGACCCGAACGTCTACGGTTTTGTGGATATTGACCCTGAAGAATACTCGGGCTTCGCGTTCGGCATGGGCGTCGAGCGCATCGCATGCCTGAAGTACAACGTGCCCGACTTGCGTATGCTGCTTGAGGGCGATATGCGCTTCCTGCGTCAATTCTAAAAAATTTATTTTTTAGAATTGACTGCCGACGCTGCGGTCTTTCGCGGCACGCCGCCTTAAGGCTTTCGGGCTTGCCCTCGCGTAACGAAGTACGCTCGGCCGCCCGACACCTTAATTCGGCGCACCACAAAAGCCCTCGCTGGCTTTTGGTTGACCTGCGGCGATTGATTAAATAAAAGGCCCGCTCGCTGGTTTTTTGCTAGATCAGAGATGGCTGTTTAGATAGGACGAATTATGAAAGTTTCTTTGAAGTGGCTTTCCGATTATGTCGAGGTGCCTTCTGACATTAAGGCGTTCTGCGACAAGCTCGACCTTACGGGTACGGGCGTCGAGGGCGTTGACAAGCTTGGCGCCGCGTTTGACGGCGTGGTCGTGGGCTATGTCGAGACGTGCGAAGACCACCCCGATTCCGACCACATGCATGTGGTGAAGGTGAATGTGGGTGGCGACGAGCCGATTCAGATCGTGTGCGGCGCCCCGAACATCGCCGCCGGTATCAAAGTGCCCGTCGCTACGATTGGCGCGGTGCTTCCCGGCGATTTTAAAATCAAGAAGTCGAAGCTTCGCGGCGTGACCTCTATGGGCATGTGCTGCTCGAAGCGCGAATTGGGCATGGGCACCGACCATGAAGGCATTTGGGTGCTCCCTGAAGATGCACAAATCGGCCAGCCTATCGCCGATTTCATGGGCCTCACCGATACGGTGCTCGACCTGGAAATCACCCCGAACCGACCCGACAGCCTTTCCGTTGTGGGCTTTGCCCGCGAGGTTGGCGCTATGTACGCCAAGCCGTGGACGAACCCGCTTCAGGACATGGCCGCCAAGCTGGAGCTTGCGGGCGAAGTTGAGCCCAACGCCGTGAAAATCGACGTTGCCGACGCCGTGCGCTGCCCGCGTTATTCCGCTCGCGTGATTCATGGCGTGAAGGTGGGCCCGAGCCCCGACTGGATGGTCGAGCGCCTTGCTGCAATTGGTCAGCGCTCCGTGAACAACGTCGTCGACGTGACGAACTACATTCTGTTTCTGTTCGGCCAGCCGCTGCATGCGTTTGACCTGAACAAGGTCAAGAACGCCGAAGGCGTGGCCCATATTGTGGTTCGCGCTGCCGAAGATGGCGAGAAACTCACCACGCTCGACGGCGAGCATCGTAAGCTCACGAGCGACATGACGGTTATTTCCACGCCCGATCAGGGCGCCGTGGCGCTCGCGGGCGTTATGGGCGGCCTTGATACCGAGGTCACCGAGGAAACGACCGATATTCTGCTCGAAACCGCTGTGTTCGAGCCTGGCCGCACGAGCCGCACGAGCCGCAACCTGGGCTTGTTCAGCGAGAGCTCCATGCGCTACGAGCGCGGTGTTGACGACCATGGCGTCGAGGCGCGTTCGGCCGCCGCTGCGGCGCTCATCGTCGAGGTTGCCGGCGGCACCGTTGCCCGCATTGGCGAAGACGGCTGCGGCATCGTTGATGTGTGGTCCGCTCCCAGCGAGCAGCCGCACCTGCAGTTCCGCGTGAAGCGTTTCCAGGCTATGATGGGCGCCGATATTCCGCGCGATTTCATCGTTGATACGCTTGAGCGCCTTGGCTGCGAAGTGGCTCAAACCGAAGATGCCGATGTGCTGTCGGTGATTTCTCCCACGTTCCGCCCCGACCTTCCGCGCGAGATCGACCTGTACGAAGAAGTGCTGCGCCTCTACGGCATGGACAACATCCCCACTACGCTTCCTGCTGGTCGCGGTCGTATTGGCGTGCGCACGAACGCGCAGCTCGTGGACGCGAAGATCCATCGCACTCTTTCTGCGTGCGGCATCAACGAGACCATGACGTATTCGTTCGCCGCCGGCGACGACCTCGACAAGCTGCGCATGAAGGAAGATGGCCTGGGCGAGGCGGTCGAACTCATCAATCCCATGAATTCGGAGCAGGCGTTCATGCGCCGCACTGTGGTTCCCGGCTTGCTGCGCAGCGTCGCGCATAACCAGGCGCATGGCGTGTCGAACATTCAGCTGTACGAAATTGGCACCGTGTTTGCGGCCCACGAAGGCGACCGCAAGCCGAAGGAGCGCCGCAAGCTGGCGTGCGTTTTGGCGGGCGCTATGGACGACAAGGGCTGGAATACCGATCCGCGTGCATTCGATTTCTTCGATGGCAAGGGTGCGCTTGAGGCTATCGCTCGCGAGCTCGCGTTGCCGAAGGTTCGCTTCAAGGCGCTTTCCGCCGAAGATGCGCCGCATTTGCAGCCCGGTCGCGCGGCCGAGATGCTTTCTGGTGGCGACGTGATTGGCTGGGTGGGCGAGCTGCATCCGCTGGCGGTTGCCGCCTACGATGCCGAAGGCCCCGTGGTGGCGTTCGAGCTCGACATGGCTGCGCTTGAGCGCAATGCCCGTCCGGCTCGCGACTATGTCGACGTGCCTCAGTTCCCGGGCGTCGAGCGCGATGCCGCGTTCGTCGTGGACGAGGCCGTGACGTGCGAGAAGATCATGCAGTGCATGCAGAGCGCGGGTGGCAAGTTGCTTGAGAGCGTGCATCTGTTCGACGTGTATCGCGACGCCGAGCGCGTGGGCGAGGGCAAGAAGTCGATGGCGTTCTCGCTGACGTATCGCGCCGCCGACCGCACGCTTACGAGCGAAGAGGTCGATAAGGCGCACGAGAAGCTCGTGACGAAGGTGTCGAAGGCCACGGGCGCAGAGATGCGCGGCTAGCGGCTATTTCGCATACATGAAAATGGGGGCCACATCGGCCCCCATTTTCGTTTCGAGTGATTTGGAGAAATGCGTGCTCGCAAAACGAGCGCGTGGCAAATCTCTGGTTTATTGATCTTGCAGCCTGCGAATGACTGCGGCGACGTTTTCTGCATCGATGCTGGAATAGCACATCACGAACACGGTGTCGTCGCCAGCGAGCGAGCCCGCGACGCCCTTGAGATCGGCCGCGTCGAGCGCCACCGTGACGCCGCTCGCGATGCCGGAAGGCGTGCGCAGCACGATGAAATTGTTCACGACCTCGATGGAATCGACCAGTTCGCCCACCATGCGTTGCAAGCGAAGGTCTTCGGGCAACACGTAATAGCCCTCGCGCGATTTCGCCAAGCCCATGCCTGCGATATCGCGAGATACGGTTGCCTGCGTGCAGTCGTAGCCTTCAGCGGAAAGCTGCTCGACCAGGTCGCGTTGGGTTTTAATGTTGCCTTTTCGGATAATGTCACGAATTACATCGTGACGTACGGCGCGTTTCGTCATTTCGTTCCCCTCAGCCGAAATTATGAATGCATAAAATACGTGGCAAAGCCTTCGTGATGCATAAATTGTACTCCTTGCAGCGGAAAAATACACCCATTTCCCCGTTCATTGGGGGATTTTTGAATATACGCGGGGGAGGGCCAAAAATACGCAAAACGCAATAAAGGGTGCTATCGGGGGTTTCTTGTGCGTCACGGTAAAACGTTGCGCAATTGCTTTCATTTTTGAACGTCATTGTCCGTCTGGCCTGCAAGCCCCTCCCAAAACCCCGCGTTCGACGGCTGTTGAGCGCGGGGTTTCGTCATGCTCTCCAACAAGCTGGCAACGCCTTCGTGAAATCGTTTTATGCTCGAGTCGAAATAAGCGCGTTCGCGTTACCATAGGCGCCATACATGGTTTAGGCCCGCATGAAGGGTGGCAACGCGTGGGCGTTGTGCTGCGCGGGAGGGAAATGAGGACCTTATGAGGAAAGCAACTGCTGCGCGCAATGCGCAGCTCGCTTCGAGCCAGCCGGCGCGTGAGGAAAACATTGCTGCAATCGTGGCACATTTGCGCGCGGGCGCGAAGGCCGAATGCCGTCGAGTGGGAATCGAACTCGAGCATATTTGTGTCGATGGCACGGGTGATCCTATCACCTACAGCCAACCCAACGGCGTGCGCGACGTGCTCGCCGCGCTTCAAGAGAAATATCCCGAGGCCACCGTTCATGGCGGCGACTTGCTCGGTGTGGCGCGCCCGGGGGCGGCGGTAACCATTGAGCCCGCAGCGCAGCTTGAGCTTTCGGCGGGGCCATTCGAGAGCCTCATCGATGCCAAGCGCGTCTTTCTCGAATTCGAAGATGATGCCTATCAGGCGCTCTCTCCCATTGGAGGGCGGGCGCTTACGCTTGGGTTCGACCCGGTGAACCGTGCGGCCGATAAGGAGCTTATTCCTAAGGCTCGCTACGATTATATGAACGAATACCTTTCATCTATTGGCCCGTGGGGCCCGCGCATGATGCGAGGAAGCGCTTCCACGCAGATTTCCATCGACTACATCGATGAGGCCGATTGCATTGCGAAAATGCGTGTGGCGCAGGTGCTTGCGCCGCTGTTCGCGCTTATGTGCGACAATACGCCCGTGTTTGAGGGCAGCCGTCGTCCGCATGCGCTTATGCGCACCGAGATTTGGAAATACTGCGACCCCGATCGCTGCAATTCCGTGCCGGGCATTTTCGACGAAGGTTTCGGTTTTGAAGACTATGCGGCATATTTGCTTGATGTTCCCGCAATCGTTGCGCTTGATGACGACGGTGAGGCGCGCTACGACACGCGCACGTTCGGCGAGATTTTCGCTCGCCGCGCTATGACCGACGACGAGGTGTTCCATGCTATGTCGATGGTGTTCCCCGATGTGCGCCTGAAGAGCTATGTTGAAATTCGCCCGGCCGACTCAATGCCAATTCCCTATGTGCTGGCGTATGCGGCGCTCATTAAGGGCCTGCTCTATGGCAAAAGCTCGCTTGAAACGCTTGTGCGCAGCTGTGCGGGCATTTCCGAATCCGATGTCGCCAAGGCCAAAGACGCCCTTATGGAGTCGGGCTACAACGCCGAGGTGTATCAGCGCCCGGCGGCTGAGATTTGCGATGAGCTTATCACGCTCGCACGCCGCGGCTTGCCGGCGGCCGAGTGGTGCTTCCTCGATCCTCTTGCCGAATTGGTGGCGCGCCGCGTAACTCTTGCGGATTTGGATATTTCGACCCAGTAGTTTGCTATAGTTCAAGGTCACGAAAAGAAAGGTTTGACCTGATGTTCAATACATTCCGTGCCCACGCCGGGCAGTTCATGAAAATCGCCGCAATTGCGTGCGCCCTGTGCTTGGCCATGGTGGCTCTTGCGGGCTGCTCGGGTTCCGATTCTCAGCAGGAAAAAACGCCCGCTCAGGTGAATCGCGAATACATGTCTTCGGTGAATTCCATCAGCCAGGAAGCCGCGAGCGCGCTTTCGAATTTCAGCGACGCCGCTGCGAAGCAAGACGTTGCTGCCATGCGCGTTGCCGCGAGCAACGCCACCAAGGCGCTCGATAAAATCGCCGCTCTGGAAGCGCCCGACGCGCTGAAAGATGTGAAGAGCGAATACGAGGCTGGCGCGAACGATTTGGGCCAGGCGCTTTCCGATTACGTTGAGATTTACGCGCAAATTAAGAACGCCGGCGAAAATCTCGATGCCGCTGCCGAGGCCGCGAAGGGCATCGACGACGTGAAGGCGCGTTACGATTCGGGCATCGAACATCTCTCCAAGGCCGACTCGATGGTCGCCGATATGGCTGACAGCTCCACTTCCGACGACGCCTCGAAGTAATGGCGGGGCAGAACAACCATCGCAGTGTAAAACGCGGGTCCAGCAAGGGCCCGCGTTTGTCGTATGCTGCCCAAAACCAACAGGGAAGCGCCGGGCGCGAAGGCGCACAGGAACCGCGGAAATCTCGGAGTCCCCAAAAGCAAGGCGCGGGCAAGCCTGCTCGCAAAGGCACCAGCGGGTATGCGAAGAATGCGGCGGCGCAAGCGAAATATGTTGGGAAGGGCGCTTCTCGCAACGTTGGCGGAGGCCGCCAGAAGCATGCCGTCGTACATCACGCGCCGCGCAGCGCATTTCTTCCTGTGAATATGGACGATGTGCGGGCTCGCGGGTGGGATGGCGTCGATTTTACCTACGTGTGCGGTGATGCGTACGTCGACCAGTCGTCGTTCGGCATGGCGATTATTTCGCGTGTGCTCGAGTCGCATGGCTATAAGGTGGGCATTATCGCGCAGCCCGACTGGCGTGACCCCGAGAGCGTGAACGTGTTCGGCGAGCCGCGCTTGGGCTTCCTTGTTTCGTCGGGCAATATGGATTCCATGGTGAATCATTACACTGTAAACAAGGTTCCACGCAGCCAAGATGCCTATTCGCCGGGCGGCGCGCCAAATAGGCGCCCCAACCACGCCACAGCGGTGTACGGCAACCTCATTCGACGCACGCACAAGCACACGCCCATTATTTTGGGCGGCATTGAGGCGAGCCTGCGTCGCTTGGCGCATTACGATTATTGGTCCGATTCGCTTAAGCGTTCCATTCTGCTCGATTCTGGCGCCGACTTGCTTATCTATGGCATGGGCGAGCGCGCTATTGTCGAAATCGCCGATGCGCTTGCGGCGGGCATTGCCGTGGAAGATATTACGTTCGTCGACGGAACTGCCTACAAGGCTCGATCGCTCGAATGCGTGGAAGACGCCATCGAATTGCCCGCGTTCGAGGCGCTCCAGGCCGATAAGCTCGAATACGCGCGCAGCTTCAATGTGCAGTGGGAAAACTCCGACCCCTATCGCGGAAAGCGTTTGGTAGAGGAATACCCGCACAATGTGTTCGTGGTGCAAAACCCGCCGCAAAAGCCGCTTTCCACCGAGGAGCTTGATGCGGTATACGCCTTGCCGTATGCACGCGACTATCACCCCGATTATGAAGCTGCGGGTGGTGTGCCGGCAATTAAAGAAGTGAAGTTCAGCCTGTCGAGCAATCGCGGATGCTTTGGCGAATGCAGCTTTTGCGCGCTCACGTTCCATCAGGGGCGCATCGTGACGGCGCGTAGCAAGGCATCGCTCGTTGAAGAAGCGAAACAGCTTACGCGAGATCCTGAATTCAAAGGGTACATCCACGACGTCGGCGGCCCCACGGCGAATTTCACGGCGCCGGCGTGCAAAGCGCAGCTGCGTCGCGGCGCATGCGCGCACAAGGCATGCCTGTTCCCTGAACCCTGCAAGAAGCTTGAGGTGAACCATAAGCCTTACCTCGATGTGCTGCGCGCCCTGCGTGCGCTGCCTGGCGTGAAAAAGGTCTTCGTGCGCAGCGGCGTGCGCTTCGATTACGTGATGGCCGATTCTGACGACACGTTTTTGCGCGAGCTTTCACAGTATCACGTAAGCGGCCAGTTGCGCGTAGCGCCTGAGCATGTGAGCGATGCGGTGCTTTCTGTGATGGGCAAGCCGAAAAACGAAGTCTACCAGGCGTTTTGCAGGAAGTTCGAAGTCATAAACGACAAGCTCGGCTTGAAACAGTTCGTGGTGCCGTATTTGATGAGCTCGCATCCGGGGTCTACGCTGAAAGAGGCCATTGAGCTGGCTGAATTTTGCCGTGATATGGGGTTCAACCCCGAGCAGGTGCAAGATTTCTACCCAACGCCGTCCACGATGTCCACGGCGATGTATTACACAGGCGTCGACCCGCGCACCATGAAGCCGGTGTACACGCCGAAAAGCTCGCATGAGAAGGCGCTGCAGCGCGCGCTTATCCAATACCGCAACCCCGCCAACCGCGACCTTGTGCGTGAGGCGCTGCGAAAAGCCCATCGCGAAGATTTGATTGGCTTTGGGCCGAAATGCTTGGTGCGTCCGGGGGATGGCAGAAGCGGCGGCCCTGGCGGTGGCAAGGGCGGGAAAGGCGGCAAGGGGGCCAAGGGCGCACATGGAGCCGGCATCAGCGGAAATGGTGCTCGAGGCGGTAATGGCGGCAAGGGCGCGACGTCGGGCCGTGGTTCCAAAGCTGGCGCGACGAAGCATGGCGGTAAAGGCGGTCTATCGAAAGGCAGGGGAGAACATGTCGGCACGCATCGTCCCAACGCCGGCAATGGCTCAAAGCGCCCTCGCCGTTAGCGGGGCATGAAGGCAAACGACCCGTTTTGTATCTGTAAAGCGTCGCTCCCGTACTTCGAAAGCGTTTGAGGCCTGCTTCTCTGAAAAACCAGGGAAGCAGGCCTCTTTCTCATTGTGGATGGATTGTTGGACCGGTCGGCGCCGTATCGCTTTTCGAGCCCTAATCTTTCTTAATCGGGAATTTCGCGGTGAACGTGGTTCCGCGCTCGGCGGAGCTTTGCGCGGAAAGCGTGCCGCCGTGCTCTTCGACGATGCTGCGTGCAATGGAAAGGCCCAGACCGTAGCCTCCGGCTCCGCTTGTGCGCGCTTCGTCGGCGCGCCAGAAGCGGTCGAAAATATGAGGCAGGTCAGAAGAGGGAATGGGCGTGCCGGTATTGGTCACCTGGACGACGGCATGCTTGCCTTCGCGCTTCGTGCCCACGACGACGCGTCCATCGGCTTCGGCGTACTTGCACGCATTGTCAATGAGAATGCCAAGCACGCGTTCGATGTCGCCTCGCACGCCGTCAATGAACACGGGGGCCGAGGAGCTTTCGGGCGCATTGATTTCAACACCACGCTCGAAGGCGACGGCTTCGAATTGAAGAACTGCGCGTTGGGCCATGCCGGCCAAATCGAGCTTTTCTTGCTGCTTACCCATGGTTGCTTGCGCGTCGACTTCGGCGGTGTCGTGCTTGGCCAGGGCCAGCATGTCTTCAACGAGGCCCTGCATGCGCTGTCCCTCGATCTGAATGCCCTCAATCCACTGGCGTTGGCTTTCGACGGTGCGCTCGGGATGCTCGAGCGCGATGGAGGTATCGGCCAGAATCACGGTAAGCGGAGTTTTCAACTCGTGCGAGGCATCGGCGATGAACTGGCGCTGAGATCGCCACGTTTGCTCGACGGGACGCAGTGCCCAGCGCGAGAAGAACAGCGATATCACGAAAAACGCGGCGAGCGCGGCGATTGCCGCGCCGACGAGCGTAAGCGCGAGCGACCTCCAGCCAGCGGCAGAATTGGCATCGGCGAACGCGAGGTACATGGTGTCGCCAATCGTTCGCTTTTCGAAGAAGAGCCCCAAGTCAGAGAAAGAACCCGTGCCGTCTTCTGCGGGGGTAAGGCGCGAGAGCGCGGTTTCGAGCACCTCGTCATTGATGTTGGCGGTGCCGGTGGGCGAGGCATTCATCGCGCTGCCTTCGGCGTTCAGCGCATATACTGCAACGGGAATCGTTTGGCCCTGGCCTCCGCCGATTTTGGGGGCGAGGGCTCCGTTTTGGGCTTCGTCATGGCTGATGGCATCATCGTTCGATGAGGCATCGTCGCCATCGCCGACATCTGACTCGCTCTGCGGTTCGCTCTCGCTGTTCTGCACGCTGGCGTCGGTCGTGCTTGCCCAGTTTCCGCCAAATTCGTGCTTGGGCGGCCTGTCGTTGTGTATTTCCCTGCGCTCGTGCTGATCAATTGCGTTGTCGAGGGAATTGGCGATGGCTTGCTGAACCCCTGCGACGTCCTGCTTCCAGTCGAAAATGCAAATCGCGGTGAATGAGACCGCGATTACGGCCATAACGCACACCATATTTAGCGCAATGAATTTCTTTCGCAACTTGAAGAGCACGGGGTTGCCTTTCGTGCCTTTACGCATCGCGACCCTCCGCTAGGCGGTAGCCCACGCCACGAATTGTCTCTATGTGCGCGTTGGCTTCGAGGAATCGCAGCTTCTTGCGCAAGAACGAAACGTACGCTTCGACGTTGTTATCCTCGGTAATGCCCGTGGTGCCCCATACGCGATCGATGATGGTTGCTTTCGGCACGGTTTTGCCGCATTCGACATGAGTACGCGGGCGAGTGCGAATTCTTTTGCGGAAAGGTGGATGGAGGATGATTCGGACGCGAATTCGCGTTCGGTCAAATCGAGGGTCAGGTTGAATGCGCGAAGGGTCTCGAATTCAACCTCGCCTTGGCGGCGGGTGAGCGCGCGTAGGTGCGCCATGAGCTCTGCGGGCGAGAACGGCTTGGTCATGTAGTCATCGGCGCCCGAATCGAGCCCGCGGATTTTGTCGGGCACCGCATCGCGTGCGGTGAGCATGAGCACCGGGGTGGCGATTCCGGCGCGGCGCAGGTCAGAGACGATGTCGAACCCGTTTTTCTTGGGCAGCATCACATCGAGAATCGCGACGTCGTATTTTCCCTGAGACGCGTAGGCGTAGCCAGTTTCGCCGTCGTTCGCCGTGTCAACCGCGTGGCCGGCCTCTTCTAGGATATGGGCGAGTGCGCTTGCTAGTCGCACGTCGTCTTCAACGATAAGCAGGTTCATGGTCGATGCCTTTTCTTAATCTCGGAGTCGTGCCCTGCGTGAGGTCGCTCTCGGACGCGTTTGGCACGACGCATTTTTCTTCAATGGAGCGCGCTGAGGGTTCCGGAGGCTGGCGGGCTTTCCCGAAATCGCGCTGCGGCTACCGCTCGCCATGCTCGCTATGCGCCTTGCTCTGCATGCATTGAATAAAGTCAGCTTGCTTGCAGAAGGTTTCGGGAAAGCCCGCCAGCCTCCGAAACCGAAGTGCTTTTTTCGGCAATCCTTATTTTACCTGCGGCGCTGAAAGAAACCTGAAAGCTCTCGCGGCTTTTCAGCGCCCTTTCAGGCATGCGTTTTAGCATGGCGCCATCGAATTCGCCTCGATTTTACGAGATTGGAGCAGCTATGGCTGAGTTTACGGGGACGTTTGAACGTAAGGAAGTGAAGTACCGTCTAAACACTATGCAGGTTCGCGCGATAAAGCAGGCTCTGAGCGCGCATATGGCGCCTGATGAATATGGGCAAACGTCCATTACGAGCGTGTATTACGACACGCCGAATCGTGACATGATTTCTCGGTCGCTCGAAAAGCCCCTCTATAAAGAAAAGCTTCGCTTGCGCACGTATGGCCCGCGCAATGCCAGCGCCCCGGTGTTTGTTGAACTGAAAAAGAAGCATGAGGGCATTGTGTATAAACGCCGCATTGCGGCAAGCGAGCCGGCGGCACAGTTGCTCATGGTGGGCGTGCCCTATGAGAGGGCGATTTCTCGTCATCCGCTGGCCGACGAGGCGTTCGAAGCGGATTCGCGCTCGGCGAAAAATCTGCAAATCGCGGAAGAGATTGCGGCATGCGTTCGTCGCAACGGTCCTGTGCTTCCTTCGATGGCCATTCTGGTTGAACGCGTGGCATGGGCGCCTCTGCTGGATGCGCGTGGGGCCGAAGCGGAGGGCGTGCGCATTACGTTCGACGAGCGCATTCGGTATCGCGATTTGTTCGCGCCAGAAGAACAGCGTGCTTCGGTGCCTTTGCTCGCTGCGGGCGAGGCAATTATGGAAGTAAAGGTTCCGGGCGCCTATCCCTTGTGGCTCGTGCGCGCGCTCAACGATTGCAAAGCCTATCCGACATCGTTTTCTAAATACGGCGAAGCGTATTTGGCGTGCGAGGGCAAGGCTGCTTCAAAGGCCTATCGCGAGCAAGTTGCATTCGATGAGGCTATGCGCGGCGAACAGGAGCGTTCCCGGGACTGGCCCCAGGACGGCCAATTGCTCGAATTAAGTTCGTCTACGCGTGCGACCGACATTGCCGTCACGAATTCGTTGGCTTCGCAGCTTCCCAATATCGTTATTGGCGCATAAGTCTTTGTTCATCCCGTTTCTTCTAGAGGAGTTCTCTCATGTTCGACCTTGTATCTACGTCGTTGTTCGGAACGGCTGATTCCGCCATGGCGAGCGTTTCGACGCCCGAGTTCTTGATGTGCTGCGCGGCATCGATTGTGCTCGGCGCGGCATGTGCGGCCATTTACATGTTCCGGCACAACTATTCGAAGAACTTTGTGGTCACGCTTGCGCTTTTGCCACTCATCGTGCAAATGGTCATAACCCTTGTAAACGGCAATCTGGGCGCTGGCATTGCGGTTATGGGCGTGTTCAATCTCGTCCGCTTCCGCAGTATTCCCGGATCTGCGAAAGACATCGGCAGCGTGTTTTTGGCGATGGCCATTGGTCTAGCGACCGGCATGGGCTTCATCGGCCTCGCGATGCTGTTCACCATTATTGTGGCCATCGTGAACGTCGTGTATGTGTGCACGCCGTTTGGCAAGCCCGCCGAGCCGGGCAAACGCCTGTGCGTATCGGTGCCCGAAGATCTCGAATTCGACGGCATGTTCGATAGCGTGCTGGGGCGTTTCACAGAAAGCCATGAGCTTGTTGAAATTCGCACGACGAACATGGGCAGCCTATATCAGCTCGAATACGAGATTCATATGCGTGAACCCGGTCTTGAGAAGCGCATGATCGACGAAATGCGCACCATGAACGGCAATCTGAAAATCACGCTTGGCCGTGCGCCTATGGCGAAGGAGGTCTTGTAATGACAAGGAAAACGACCAATCCTCGATGTGAAGAAGGGTCCGACCGCACCGATTTTGTAGGCATGCTTCGCGGGGCCGGATTGCTGCTTTCGGGTTGCGCCGCTGCGGTACTGCTTTTTTCTGTGACGGGCTGTTCGGCGACCGATGCCGACGAACCTTCAATCGTATCGACTGCGGAAGTTCTTGAGGAAAACGCGTCTGAGAAGAGCGTCGAATACGCGAGTTTTGAGGAAGTTGCAGCTGCGTTTGATGCCTCCGCCCTCAATCTTGAATACTCCAAGCGCGATATGGATGCTTCCTTTGATGAATCGTCTGCGACCAAGATAACGCTCTCGGGAGATTCGGCGAGTGTGTCGGGGTCGGGCGCTGCGGCGGAGGGCTCTACGGTAACGATTTCCACTGCGGGAACCTATATTGTGTCAGGAAATTTGACTGATGGATCAATTACGGTAACTACCAGCGAAAACGATAAAGTTCAGATTGTTCTTAACAGTGTAAAGATAGTGTCTTCCAGTGGGCCTGCAATTGATATTCAGTCGGCAGATACATGCTTTATCACGCTGGCGGAGGGAACGCAGAACAGCTTATCCGATGGAAGCGCATTTGCAAGCGAAGACGCGAATGCGTGCATATACGCGACATGCGATTTGACGATCAACGGTTCAGGATCGCTCGATGTTTCAGGTAATTATCGCCATGGGGTATTCTCGAAAGACGACCTGGTTGTCTATGGCGGCACGATTTGGGTGAGCGCTGTCGAGGATGGCCTCAACGGCAAGGATTCCGTGAAAATTGGCGCGGGAGATATTTCGATTGACTCGGGTGCCGATGGCGTGAAATCGAGCAAATCGACCAATCCCGAAAAGGGCTTCGTGTATGTGAGCGGCGGGTCGCTTTCGATCGATGCCGAAGACGACGGCATTCAGGCGAAGACGCATCTTTGCATAGCTGACGGGTCGATTGAAATCGATGCCGCTGACGATGCGTTGCATTCCGATTTGGAAGGCGCGCTCAACGGCGGATCGACTACGGTGCGCAGTGGTGATGACGCATTTCATTGCGAGACGAAGCTTGAAGTGAACGATGGGTCGTTCGTTGTCGAAACGTGCAGCGAGGGCTATGAGGCCGAACAGGTTGTCGTCAATGGCGGCGATACTAATATTTGCGCGCTCGATGACGCCATGAACGCTTCTGCGGCCGACTTGAGCGACGATTCCGAATCGTCCGATGCGGATACGTCGACGATTGCTCTGTCGGGCGAGCCAGGCGCGAATGCGGCCCAGCCCGATGGTTCGATTGGTGTGCCCGATGCGTCGAGTGCCAATGCCGATTCGAATGGGCAGCAGAATACGGCGCCGCAGGGCGCAGGCCAGCAAGACAGTGCGACCTCGCCCGAGCTTCCGAGCGACGATGGCGCTCAGGGTGGTCAGGCGTGTGAGGCTCCGAGCGACCTTGGCCATGCCCCCGATGTCCAAGGTCGCATGGAGCGCGGTGGCCAAGTCCCTGGCAGGCAGGGTGGCGCACCTGGTGCAAGCGATTCGAATTGTCTTATCCAAATCAATGGCGGTAAGGTTGTGCTTGATTCCCAGGGCGATGGCGTTGATTCCAACGGCAATGTTGAAATCAACGGCGGAACGCTTCTGGTGAATGGTCCCTCGAGCGACGGCGATGGGGCATTCGACTACGACGGTGAAGCGACGATTTCTGGCGGTACGGTGCTCATGGCGGGCGCTGTGGGTATGGCGCAAAGCTTCACGAGCGGTACGCAGGCGTTTGCTCTCGTACGGGCGAGCGGTTCGGCTGGCAGCGTGATTGAAGCGACCGATGCGGACGGCAATGTGATTGCGACGCTTACGGCGACCAGGGCCTTCGGTTGTGTGCTCGTGAGCGGCGCGGGCGTTTCCGATGGCGATACGATAACGGTGTCGGTGGATGGCGCCGCAACTATGGCTACGGCATCCACGACGGGCACGAACGGCATCGCCACGGGCGGCATGGGCGGCGGCCCCGCGACAGGCAATCGCCCCGAGGGTCAAGGCGGCCCTGCTTAAGACGCCCGTATATCTCGTCCTTGCTTCTCTTCATTCCTGCGTTTCTGCGCGGCTCTGTCGTTTTCGGCGGGCCGCTTTTCTTCTACGCTTCGTTGCGTCGGCCGAGGTATTCCCTGAATCGTTCTACGGCGAGCGACGGTGAGCTCGTTTTGCGCGTCAGGAAGCCAAGCGTTCGAAAAGCCCGAGGGGCGAGGGGACGCGTGGTGATGCGATAGGGCACGCGCCGTAAAACAAGGCTCGGAAGAATGCTTACGGCGAGGCCATTTTCGACCATGGACATCACGGCATAATCGTCCCAAGTGGTGAAACTTGCGTTCGGCATGTGTTCGAGCCCTGCGAAAATTTCAGCGACCTCGTCGTTTTCGTCGCGCTTAAGCTGGATGAACGCCTCGTCGGCAAATGCTTCGACGGGTATTTCTTCCAACTTTGCAAGTTCATGGTCGGCGGGAAGCACGGCGCGCAGCTCGTCTTGTTCAAGGGGCGTTTCGTTTAAGAGATAGCGGGCCGGCAATCGGGAGAATGCGCAGTCGATGCGCCCGCTTGCCAGTGCGCCTTCGAGTTCTTCGTAATCGCCTAGGAACAATTCGTAGCGAATGCCGGGGTAGTCGGCCTGAAATGCCGCGATGATTTTCGGCAGCCAATGGGTTGCGATGCTCGAGATGGTTCCTATTCGAATGAGACCCGAATCGAGGTTGTGGACTTCAGCCACGCGCGTCTCAAATGATTGTTGCGCGGCGACCACCTCGCGTGCCGCTGGAAGCAAGGTTAGGCCTTCGGCGGTAATCTGAACGCCTGAACGCGACCTTTCAAATAAGGTGGCGCCGCATTCGCGTTCTAAATCGATGATGATTTTGCTGACGGCCGATTGGGAATAGCCCATTCGGGCAGCAGCTTTTGTGAAGCTGAGCTCGTCTGCGACGAGGCAAAATGCCTCAAGGTGCTGGATGTCGTACATGGGTTTATCCTTTGCAGAATTCCAAAATATCATGCAAAACATAATAAACATGAAAAGTAGGAATAACAAGCAGTTCGCTTCGTGTGGCGCCATGCCCGGAAGAAGGCGAGCTGCGGCGGGGAGGATCAACATAGGCGCGACGGCGGTGTTTTTCGCGATGGGGACTCTTGGTATGAACGATGACGGCGTGTGCAATTTTCGGTGCTTCGGTTACATCGTTGGCTTTCTTGCCGCAACGATTGCGGCATGCGGTTGTCTTGAGCCGGCGGTTTTGGCTGCTCGCGCGGGCGAGCGCGTTCGTCCGCCTTCGATTGGCGCGACAAAATGGATGTGGGTTGCTCTGGGCGATTGGGTGGAGGGGCGCTTGTCTCATTTGGCACGATGCGCGGTTTTTGTTAGGCTCAGAGCGTTGATTATTGGGAAGAAGAGGGAAAGGCGCGCATGAGAAGTCTTAGGGATGCGGCATGGCGTGTGCGCGACTTCTTCCGACGCGATGCCGTGCTGGCAATCGCGTGCGTGCTCGCAGCGGCGTCGTGCGTAGCGGTTCCGCCCGATGCGGGCTATGCCGACTATATTGACTGGCGCACAATTGGCCTGCTGTTTTCCCTTATGGTCGCTACATCGGGCCTGGCGCGCGCGGGCGTGCTGGCGCGGGCGTGTCGCGCGTTGGTTCGCGCTTGCAAAAGCGGCGGTGTGCTTATCGCGGCGCTCGTGGGGCTTACGTTTTTTGTGAGCATGGTGGTCACCAACGACGTGGCGCTTGTGGCCTTCGTGCCGCTCGCCCTTGCCGCCTTGCGCGAGGCGGGCCTCGTGCGTCGACTTGCGTTCGCCATAGCATGTATGACCGTCGCAGCGAACGTAGGCAGCATGCTCGCGCCCATCGGCAACCCGCAGAACATCTATCTCTTAAGCGTATCCGGCATGAGCGCGGTGGAACTCGTGGGCATCATGGCTCCGTATTCTGCCGCGGCATTCGTGTTGCTTGCGGCGGCTATCGGCATTGCCGAATTGCGTGATCGCAAACGCTTCAAGCATATTCCGTCACAGATGGCGGGCGTAAATCCGAAGGCGCCGCAAGAGTCGTTCGCGCTGCGCGATGTGCTGCCGTGGATTGCGCTTTTTGTGATGTGCCTGCTGTGCGTGGCGCGCATCGCGCCGGTATGGCTGGTCGTTGTGGCGGCGATCGCCCTCGCGCTCGCTTTCGACATGCGCGCGCTTCGTCATGTTGACTATGCGTTACTGTTCACATTCGTCGCGTTCTTTGTGTTTGTGGGTAACGTCGCGCGCATTGAGGTGGTGCGCGAAGCAGTGGCCGCGCTGGTCGATGGGCGTGCCTTGCTCGTAGGCGTTATTGCAAGTCAGATTATCTCGAACGTTCCGGCTGCGATTCTTGTCTCGGGTTTCACGACCGATTGGCCGGCGCTGCTCGTGGGCGTGAATATCGGCGGCTTGGGAACGCTTATCGCTTCTATGGCGAGCCTCATTTCGTATAAGCAGCTCGCCGTGGCATATCCCGAACTCAAGACTTACTACTTCCGCCTATTCACGGGATTGAACTGCGCGTTTCTCGCTGCGTTGCTTTTGCTTGCGGCGGCGATAGCCTAACGAGCTCCTTGTTTCCGGCGGCGCTTTGCTGCTCATGCTGTGGCTGCTCGCACAGATATTGTTCGCATGGTTGCAGTCGTTCTCACCGTTGGTCGTTGCTGTTTGCGTCGTTGCTGCGTGCGTTGCCGCCGTTGGGGTTAGGATCGTTCGTGCTGCGCCTATTCGAGCCACTGTTGTGCGGCGCATCTTGCTACTCGCGTCTTTTTTCGCTGCGGCATTTTCCTCGCAGGCTCCTGAGTTTGTTCAAAATGGGCCTCGAATGTGGTGTCCTTTAGGTGGAGAAGAAAGCGTGCGTATCTCCTTAAGGAATCTACCTGGGGTTATGTTGAGCTGCAACGAAGGTAATGTCGCATTGGCAGCTGAGGTGCGGAAAAATGCCACATTCGAGGCCAGTTTTGAACATTTTTGAACATTTCGTCTTGGGGTTCCACCGAGGGCTTCGCCCCGTGGGCCTTTGCCTGCGTGTCGTTCCATGGTCTTGTTTCGGGGCCTCGTCTCGTGCGGTTTGCGACTCGAGACGTTCCCTGGCAGCCGCATTCGCGCGCAGCTTGGTTTTCTAAAAAAAGAAAGGCGAAGCATAAGCTTCGCCTTGATGAACGATGAACGCTTGCGCCTCTGAGATTCGGGGCGCATATCTGCTTGAGTGGTAGGGCTTGGGCGCGTTGCCTGTTGCGCATGCGGGCGAGGTGATCAATCGTGATCGTGAGCCTCTACCATCTTGAGCGCGGCTGCCGCTGCGCTCCGTGCTTTCGGCCAAGTCTACGGACGCAGGCCGCTGCCGCCCTGGACGGTGATGGTTTCGCCGGAAACGTAGGCCGACAAATCGCTCGCGAGGAATACGGCCACGCCGCCGATGTCGGTTTTCGGGTCACCGAAACGTCCCAGCGGAATGCCCTTGATGGTGGCGGCGAACGTGTCGGGGTAGGCTTCCTTCCATGCTGCGAGCTGCTCGGTCATCGCCAGCGGGCAAATGCAATTCGCGCGCACGCCGTCGGGGCCCCACTCGGTGGCGGCGACGCGCGTCATGCCGCGAATGCCTTCCTTTGCCGCGGCATAGCTTGACTGGCCGGGCTTACCGAACAGGCCGGCGCCGCTCGCCAGGTTGATGACGCAACCCTTCGTCTTTTTGAGCTCGGGGAAGGCGTGCTTCATATAGAAGAAGGCTCCGTACAGGCCCGTATTGATGGCCAGGTCGAAATCTTCTTTCGTGTGATCGATAAGGTTGGTGCCGCTCTTAGAGGCCTGAGCGTTGTTCACCATAACGTCAAGTTTGCCAAAATGCTCGACGCACTTTGCGACAGCCGCCTCGACCTGGGCCTCGTCGGAGCCCTCGGCAACGGTGTAGGCGACATCGGCGCCGTATTCGCCCTTAAGCTTTTCAGCCGCTTCGGCCAGACGCCCCTCGGTGCGGCCGGTAATAAACAGGCTTGCACCCTGTTCAGCGAACGCGCTCGCAATGCCGAAACCGATTCCCTTGCCGCCGCCGGTGATAATGGCGACCTTTCCATCCAAAAGACCCATGGGCACCCCTTTCGATTGCTTTTCTTGGAATGCTACAGCGCAAGTGGCAATTTGGTGTGGGGAAGGCGTGAAGGGAGGATAACGGGTCGATTTCAACGGAGCAGCGGCGGAACGTGCGCTGCTAGGATGGGCAAAATCAAACTGCTTGACCGTATTCTAGGGAGATAGATGAATTCAATGAACGAACAGCCGACGGAGCGCGTGGCGAACGGTGTTGGAAGCGCAAGCGCCCAATCCTCGATGCGCTCGGCCGATGCATCGCTTGAGGCGACGCGTGCCATCCCCGTGCGTCAGGTTGTTTCGTATTCCTCCGACCAGTCGTTTTCCTCGCAGCCGACGATCGCTTCGCACCCCGTTGCGCGGCCCGAGAAAACGGCGCGCATGAGTGCCCAGCCCGCAACCGGCGGTGGATATGTGCGCGACCCCTTCGAGCCAAGCACGCCGGATCCAACCACATTCCCGCAGCAGTCGTGCGCTCCGGGTTCAACCGCTCCTGTCGCGACGCGCTATTCGGAAAGTTCCCGTATGAAGAAAAAGCGACCCCTTGCCGTGATTTTCATTGGCGCTGCGGTGGCGTTGGCTGCGTGTGCGTTTGTGCTGTTCCATACGAGCGGCACAGCAGGCTCGGCCGTAACGCCCGGCGGAGGCGTCACTCAGGCGCAGCGCAGCGTGGCGGAATCGGGCGAGTCATCTTTCAAAACGCCAGGCGTGCAGCAGAACGCTGCGACGCTCACAGTCGATACGTCCGATTTGACGGGCGAGAAGTGGTCTAATGCGAAGAAGATTCTCGAGGTGCGCGGCGCCGATGTGGGCTCCATCGTGGTGCTGACTGACGACGGCAAAGATGTGTGGGATGCCTCGAATTGGACGGTTGAATCCATCGCGGTGGAAGACGGGGCGCTTACGGCCCATTTGATGCATGACTCGGGCTCGGGCGTAGTCGACGCCGTGTCGGGCGCTTTGGAAAACGGGGCGACCGAAACGGCTGGAGGCGTGCTCGATGCCGCGGGCGAGGCGGTGAAATCGGCGGGCGAGACCGTTGCGGAAAAGGCGACTGACTTTATCGGATCGCTGTTCTAGTGGCGATCGGAATCTAGGGGCCGATCAGGTATTGATGAGGGTGCCGATAGGTGGAACGTAACGTCACTCGGGGCATCTGATAGGCGGTTTGTGACGCGAAGGCCCCGCTACCGGTGTCGAACAATCATTTGACAGCCGTTGGCGGTGCTGCCTCGAATCTCGAGAGCGTCTTGCGAACCGCGATTCACTTCAAGATACAAGTCGTTCCAAGAGCTGAGGCTCGCCTCGTGACGCGCTGGCGACCGGCGAGCCGTAATTGCCGCTTTCGACTTCGGCGCGTAGCACTTCGTTTCGTCATGCTGTCCCGCATAGCAACAAAGGACGCTGTGGGCGCGAGAGGACATGCGAGGTTTCCCGCCAGCGCCGCTTTCTTATATGATGGCAGCGTTTGAAGAAAGGACGTGCATTCATGATTCGACTGAATAACGACTACTGCCATGGCGCGATACCCGAAATTCTCGAGGCGCTGCAGACGACGAATTCGGAAGCGTATGCGGGCTACGAGCTCGACGAATGGTGCGAGCGGGCTGGCTCGCTCATCAAGGAGGCGACTGCATGCCCCGATGCCGCGGTGCACTACATCGTAGGCGGAACACAGGCCAACGTCGCGCTCATCGCACATGCGCTTCGCCCGTGGGAGAGCGTCGTGTGCGCCGATTGCGGGCATATCAATGTTCACGAGACGGGCGCGACCGAGCATATCGGCCACAAATGCGAAACGGTTCCCGCGCGCGACGGCAAGCTCGCCGCTGCCGATTTGCGCGCCGTTGCCCAGGGTTATGCGGAAAGCCCCGTGTCCGAGCACGTCACGGTGCCGCGCATGGCGTACATCTCGTTCCCCTCTGAATCGGGCACGGTCTATTCGCTCGCAGAACTCGAAGCGCTTCGGGCGGTATGCGACGAATTCGGCATGTACCTGTTCGTCGATGGTGCTCGCTTGGCCTATGGCCTCGCCGCGTCGGGCAACGACGTGACGCTGCCCGACATCGCGCGCCTTTCCGATGCTTTCTATATTGGCGGCACGAAATGCGGCGCACTGTTTGGAGAGGCCATGGTTGTGGTGAACCCGGCGCTCCAGCCGTATTTCCGCAATTCCATGAAGCAGGCGGGCACGATGCTCGCTAAGGGCTGGCTTTTGGGCTTGCAGTTCACGAAGCTTTTCGAGGGCGGCCGTTATTTTGAAATCGGCAAAGTCGCAGTGGCCCAAGCTATGCGCATCAAGGCGGCGCTCGCCAAGCGCGGTTTGCTGGCCGAGCCCGACAGCCCCACGAATCAGCAGTTCGCCCTTATCTCCGATGCCCAGCTCGCATCGCTTAGCGAGGCGTGCATTGTTGAATTCGAGGGCAAAGAGACCGACAATCGCAACATGGTTCGCTTCTGCACGAGTTGGAGCACGACCGATGCTGAAGTCGATGCCGTAGTGGCGGCAATCGAAGGCCTGCCTGAATAGCGCCGGCTGCGTAGCGTTCCTATCTCCATGAATCATCGAGGGAATCTTGAACGATTCCCTCGCTTTGTTTTTCCGTGCATCGTAAAATAATTCAGTTAAGCAACAAACGTGTAACAACGCCTGTCTATCGAAGCCCCAACATGGCGCTTCGATAGAATCGACAGATTGAAAATTGGGGTTTCGCGACTTGTCGCGGAACGTGGGCGAGCGTCGCAGGCAAAGGCGCCGCGCGATTGCCATAGACCGACTGAATGATTTAAAGGAGATGCGCGTGCACAACGTATTCCGCGTGCTTATGCGCGATTTGAAACGAATCGCGAAAGCCCCGGCAAGCTGGGTCGTTATTCTCGTGCTCATTATTTTGCCGTCGTTGTACACCTGGTTCAACGTGGTGGGTTTCTGGAATCCATACAACAACACCGGTGCGCTGAAGGTGTGCGTCGTGAATGAAGATGAGGGTGCGCACAACGACTTGCTTGGCGATTTGCAGCTGGGCGACCAAATCATGGATCAGCTGCACGAAAATACGCAGCTGAATTGGGAATTCACCGATTATGACGACGCCATGGCGAAAATCTCGTCGGGCGAGGCATATGCGGCGTTCGTTATTCCCAGCGATTTCAGCGAAGACATGACCACGCTGCTTACGGGCGAGTTCCAGCGGCCTCAGCTGGAATACTATGTGAACGAAAAGCTCAACCCCGTGGCGCCGAAAATCACCGACACGGGCGCTTCGACCCTCGACAACACGATTAATGATACGTTTGTTTCCACTGTATCGTCGGTTGTCGCCGAAACGCTCAACGACAAAATCGCCGAATCGCAGGAGTCGTTCGACGCGTCGAAGGCGAAAGTCTCGGCCCAAATCGACAAAGTTGACGCAAACCTATCCGATGCGCGTGAGAGCGTGAGCGGTCTTTCGACTGCCTCAAGCGACGCCATTGCCCAGGCGAACAGCGCGAAAGCATCGCTTTCCGACGCCCGCCGCGAAATCGGCGATATGGCGCTGGCGCTTTCCGAGGCTTCGGCTCTTGCCGCAACACTGAATACCGAAATCGTGAGCTTCTCGGGCAATATGTCGACCGCCATAAGCGGTGGCCTTTCGACCGTTTCTGCGGCTTCTACGAGGGCGAATGCCGCGGTGGGCGATGCCGCAACGGGAATTCAGGCGGCGCAGGGCGATGTGGAATACGCGACGAGCGTTGCCCAGAACGTCATCGATGGCAACAAGGAAATCATTTCCTATTTGCAAGCCGTGGCCGATGACACCAATCTTACCCAAGACCAGCGCGATGCTGTTAACGCGGCCATCGCTACGCTGTCGCGGAGCAACGCCAATGCCGAAGCGAACCTCAAATCGATGAATGCCCTCGCGGCGAGCGCTTCGAGCACGGCCGGCTCCATTGCCAATGCGTCGAGCACCGTGAATGATGCGGTGCAGAAGTCGGTCGACAACGGTCGCGCGTACAACGATGACCTGTCGAAAAACACCATCCCCGCTGTAAGCCAGGGCCTCTCAGGCCTTGCGAGCGCCGCGGGCTCGCTTTCGGGCACGGTCGCCCGTCAGACGTCGCTCATCGATCAAACGTCGCTCGTGCTCGACCAGCTCATCTCAACGCTTAACACAACGGTTGATGCGCTGGGCCAAACCGACGCGCTGCTTGCCGATGTGCAGGGCGATATCGACACCGTGCGGACCGACGTGGTGGCGCTGGGCACGTCGGGCGCTCTCGCGAAGCTGTTCGGCGAAGATGGCACGCTCGACGTGAACAAAATCGCCGACTTCATGCAGTCGCCCACGCAGCTCGAAACCGAGCAGCTCTATCCGCTCAACGCCTATGGCTCAGCCATGTCGCCGCTGTTCATCAACCTCACGCTGTGGATCGGCGTGTTCATGCTCATGGTCATTATGCATATTGAGGTTGACGATGAAGAGATTCGCAACCTCACCATCGCGCAGCGTTTCTTGGGTCGCGGCATTCTGTTCGCCATCATGGTTTCGCTGCAGGCCATCGTGTGCGTGACGGGCTGCCTGTTCCTCGGCGTGCAAGCCGAAAACGTCGCCGCGCTCTATATAACGGCGGTCGCATGCTCGCTTACGTACCTGGCGATTCAATACACGCTTTCCACCACGCTGCAGCATGTGGGCAAGGGCCTGTGCGTCATTTTGGTGTTTGTGCAAATCCCGGGTGCGACGGGTTTGTACCCGGTCGAGCTTACTACGAGCTTCTTCCAGACGGTGTATCCCATCTTCCCGTTCACGTATGGCATCAACGCCATGCGCGAATGCATCTGCGGTTTCTACGGAAATATGTGGCTTGGCTTCATGGGCGTGCTTGCGTTGTTCTTCGCAGTTTTCCTGCTCATCGGCACATTTGCGCGCCCCTTCCTCACGAACCTCAATCGCATGTTCGCCAAGCAACTCGCAGAAAGCGATATCGTGAACTGCGAAGAAGTGCAATTGCCCGAACGTCGTTATAGGACGGCTCAAATTGTGCGCGCCATGAGCAACCACGAAGAATTCCGCGCCTACCTGCTGGAGCATTCCACGCGATTCATGAGGCTCTATCCGAAATTGAAGCATGGCGCATATGCGCTGGGCGTGGTCGTTCCTGTTTTGTTCACGGCCTCGATGGCTTTGTGGAGCCCGGGCAAGAAGGTCGTGGTGCTCACGGTGTGGCTGTTGTGGCTTATTGCCGTCGTCGCGTTCCTCATTATTGTTGAACACATGAAAGATAGCCTCGAGCGCCAGATCGCGCTGAACGCAATGAGCGATGAAGAGCTGCGCACGCTGTTCGCCGCGCGCAACAGCCTCGAACACGATCCTTGCATTCGGGGCGGCGAGCCTGCCGTCGGCTATGCTTCATTGGTTGCCGTGGGCCCTGAAAGCGCGCATGTGCGCGTACCTGTCGTTCCAGCCGCAGAGCCGGCGCCAGAGCCTATTCTTAATGCGAATGGTGAAAGCGGCTCTTCGGACGCGTCGATGGATGTGGCTTCGTCGACTCGCTCGCCTGCGTGCGACGACTTCTCTTCGATCGAGGTTGCGCCTGAATATGCGGGGGAAGAACCCGTCAAGCATGCGCCTGTGTCTGCTGAAGGCAATCGCGGTGCGGAAGACGGGCAAGCGCCGATTGCGGATTCCTCGAACACATTTGCGAGCGCCTTTGGTGCCGCGGAAAGCGAATACGACGAACCCGTTGACGGCTTCAATGAGCCGGCCGACGATTTCGACATGGGTGACGATGCGCCCGAAGGCACGCGCGGCGTGAAAGGGGGCGATGCACGATGAAGAGGATTTGGCAGCTATTTGTGGGCGATTTGAAGCGCCTGCGCTCGAACGTGGTTACGGGCATCATCGTGCTGGGCCTCATTGCTTTGCCGTCGATTTTCTCGTGGTACAACATGATTGCCGCGTGGGACGTTTTCGGCAATACGGGCAACCTGAAAATCGCCGTGGCGAGTGTTGACGAGGGCTATGAAAGCGATCTCGTCCCCGTGAAAATCAACGTTGGCGAGCAAGTGATTTCGTCGCTTCGAGCAAACGATCAAATCAAGTGGGTATTCACCGATAAGGAAGACGCCATCGATGGCGCCAAGTCGGGCAAGTATTATGCGGCGGTGGTGATTCCCGAAAGCTTCAGCCGCGACATGATGACGTTTTATTCCGACGATGCCAAGCACGCGAAAATCATCTATTACTCCAACGAGAAGAAGAACGCCATTTCGCCAAAGGTGACCGACCAAGGCGCCGATGCCATTTCGGTGCAGGTGAACCAGGCGTTCGCAAAAACGCTTTCCGACACGGCTCTGAGCTTGGCGCAGGGGCTTGTGACCTACGCTGACAATGCCGGCGTCGATGGCCATATCGGCGAGCTGGCCAACCATGTGGGGTCGCTTTCGACCCAAATGACCAAGGCTTCTTCGGTGCTGCGCACGTATTCCACGGTGCTTACGTCGTCGCAAGACCTCATTACGAGTTCTGCGAGCCTTCTGTCTTCGGCGAAGGGTTCAGCAGAAGAAGTCGCCGGCCAGGTGGGCGATGCGAAGGCGTCGGCCACGACGATCGCCGATGCCATGGATGCCTCGACCGATTCGCTCGCCAGCGCGATTGATGCGAGCGTAGCGAGCTTCGACGGCGTGTCGGCTGCGGTAGACGACGCGTTCGCGACGGCGCACGATGGCCGCGAAACCGTCTCGCAGTCGCTCATCACGAACGCCGATGGCCTGGCCGATCAGGCGGCGAACTACGCCAAGCTGGCCGATTCCCTCGACGCGCTCGCCAAAGGAATGCCCGATGGCAGCTCTGTTGAGCTTACTCAAATGGCAAGCACTCTGCGTGCTGTGAGCACGACCATGGAGCGCCTCTCTCGCCAGCTCGGCACCATGGCGGGCGATTTGGAATATGGCATTTCTGGCGCCGAGGTTGCGCGCAACGACATCGATGCGCAAATCGTCGAGGCAAAACAGCAGGTGCAAGACGCTAAAAACCAGTACAACAACGACGTGAAGCCGCATCTCGACAACCTCGTGAGCTCGGTGACCGACGCGACGTCGCTGCTTTCGTCGAGTGCTTCCAAGCTCGATGATGCAGCGAGCGCGCTTACGGGTTCGGCTGGCGCGGTTTCCGAAAAGCTTGGCGATGCGAAGTCGAAACTCGACAGCTCCGCTGACGAACTCGACGAATCGGCCAAGAAGCTCGATGACTTGTCGACGAATATGAAGGATGCGCTTGCAAATGGCGATACCGAGTTGCTCCGCGAAGTGCTCGGCAGCGATGCAAGCGAGCTCGCTACGGCGATATCGGCGCCCGTCGAGCTCGATCGCCATGCGTTGTTCCCCGTCGAGAATTTCGGCTCGGCCATGTCTCCGCTTTACACAACGCTTGCTTTGTGGATTGGCGCGCTGCTTATCATGGTCACTATCCGACCCACTCCCTCGCGCCGCATCGAAGAAGAACTCGGGGGCATTTCGCTTCCGCAGCAATTCTTGGGGCGTTTCGGCATTGTGTCGCTTCTCTCGTTTGCACAGAGCACCGTGCTCGCGATTGGCAATATGCTCTTCTTGGGCGTGCAGGCTGAAAACCCGCTGCTGTACTTGCTTGTATATTGGATTGGCGGCCAAGTTTTCGCATTCATCATCTACACGCTCGTGGTGTCGTTCGCGAATCTGGGCAAGGCCATCGCGGTTATTCTTCTTATCGTGCAGGTTGCGGGCGGCGGTGGCGCGTACCCATTGGCCATTCTGCCGCAATTCTTCCAAGATGTGAGCGTATGGCTGCCAGCCACGCATGTGATTAATGCCATGCGTGCGGCGATGTTTGGCGTGTACCAGGGCGATTTCTGGGTAGAAATCGGGTGCGTGCTGCTCTATGTGGTGCCGTTCGCGTTGCTTGGTTTGGTATTGCGTAATCCCACCATGAAGCTTGTTAACTGGTTCGTGGAACAAGTCGAAAAGTCGAAAGTCGTATAGGAATCGAGAGGGGCTGCGGCCCCTCTCGTTGTCTTTTGTGTGGCTCGCGTTGTATGTGGCGCGCAACGCGGTAGTATTGCGCGCATGAACAAGAGCGAGAACACTCAAACGAATCGGATGGAAGACGGCGGCCTGCCGCCTCGACAGCGCCATATGGTGCTCGGCATTATGATGGCAGGCACTACGGCGGCGTGCATTTCCCAGTCGATGATGATTGCTGCGCTGCCTACCATCATGCAGGAGTTTTTGGTTGGGGCGGGCTTGGCTCAGCTCATTACCACGGCCTACATTTTCACACTCGGGTTGTTTTCCGCCATGAGCGCCTATCTCGTGAGCAAGCTCGATGCGCGACGCCTGTTCTTTATCGCCATGGTCGGTTTTATCGTGGGATGCTGCGCTTCGCTTTTCGCGACGAATTATCCGGTGCTGCTCGCATCTCGCCTGGTGCAGGCGATTGGCGCGGGCATTTTGCTCCCGCTTATTCAAGTGGTGGCGCTTTCGGTATATCCCAAAAGCCAATACGGCAAGGCCATGGGCATTGTGGGGATCATTATCGGGTTCGCGCCCGCAATCGGCCCGGCAATCTCGGGTTTCATCGTCGATGCGTGGGGGTGGCGAGCGGTATTCGTCGCGCTTGGCGTGGTCTCCGCTGTGGTGACGCTGCTTGCGATTCCGTTTTTGCCGAATGTGATGCGTAAGCCCGCAACGCATCAGCGCTTCGATGCACTTTCTGCGGTGCTGTTCTCGTTCGGCGCGATATGCCTGCTTGTTGCGACGGCGTGCATTGAACAGTCGGGATGGGGCGTGGTGGCTGCGGCAAGCATCGCGTTGGGCGCTGTACTCCTGTTCGCATTCGCTCGTCGGCAGCTGAGAATTTCGGACCCGCTTCTTAAGCTTTCATGCTTTGCGAATCGCCAATTCACGGTCGGGCTTGCGCTCGTGCTGCTTGGCAATCTGTCGTTTATGGCGGCTTCCATCATGGTTCCGCTGTTCGTGCAAGATGTGCAAGGCGCCTCGGCGGCGGTTTCTGGCTTGGCCATTCTGCCCGGCGCGGTGCTGTTAGGCTTTTTGAACCCTATAACGGGTCGCTTGCTCGATTCGCACGGGCCGTGGCCGCTGCTTGTCGCGGGTTGCGCGTTGCTGCTGGGCGGAACGCTCGCGTTCGTCGCGTGCGATGCGGAAACGCCGCTTTGGGTAGTAACGGTGCTCTATGGCGTGCGCATCTGCGGCGTCGCGTGCTTGCAAATGCCCATGACGGCCTACGCGAGCAAACAGTTATCGGGTGATGACGTCGCGCAGGGCACGGCGATCATCACGTCGATTCGCCAAATCTCAAGCGCGCTGCTTTCTTCGGTGCTCATCGGGATCATGGCGCTCGCTTCGAGCGGCGATTTGGGCATCGATGCGCACGGCTTCGGCGTGGCGTTCAGCATTCTTGCGGCGTTGACTATTGCGGGGTTCGTTTTCGGCGCGATATTCCTGCCGAAACGGAGGAAAGCGAGCGGGCGACACTAAGAGGCGATTGCAATTATCGTCTTCGGGCTGCCTTGCGTGCTTGCGTTTCGCATGCCAGCGTTTTGCTCGCCTGCGCTTTGCGTGCCTGTGTTCTGTATGCCGGCGCTTTGCCTGCCTGCGTTCTGTGCGTTTTCGTTTCGTGTGCTTGCGCGCTGCGCGCTTGTACTCTGCATGCGTTCGCTTCGGGGCCTGCGTTTCGCATGCCGGCGTCTTCGTTTGTTCAAAACGGGCCGCGAATGTGGCATTGTTAGGCCTAATGTGTGCGGAAAATGACCAAAGGAAGTTCTTTCTCGCAAGAAATGCCTGTTCAGGCCGTTGTGCTATTTCAACATGAAAAAGCCGCCCGTAATTTTGACCACATTCGAGGCTCGTTTTGAACAAAATTGAAGTGGGCTGCGTGCCAGCCGAAACGGTTGCGATTTTATCGGGTCGAGCCTTTGCTCTTGTAGTACGCAACGGCGATTTGCGTGCGATTCTTCAAGCTCATTTTCGAGAGAATGCTGCTTATGTTGTTGCGTACAGTGCCTTCGCTCAAATAGGCGGTCGCGGCGATTTCTCGATTGTCGAGTCCCTCGGCCACAAGGCGCGCGACTTCGTATTCGCGCTCGGTCAGGCAGGCGAACGGGGTGGGGCGCAGCTGCCCGTGCGATGCGTTGCTGTGGACGAAATCGCCTGAGGTGCCGCCGTCTGACTCGCGCTTCATACGGCCGTTGCTCAAAGCACCGCCGACCTCTGTGCCGTCCGTCACCCCGCCGCCGACTCTCGCGTCGCCCGTTGTTTCGCTGCCGCCGTCCGACTCGTGCCTCGCGTCACCGTCTAACCCGCACGTCACGCCGGCGCCTGGCTCGCGCGATGGGCCCCCGCCCGACTTGCTCGCCGCAATCCCGTGGGCGCATTCGTGCGCGGCGGTTTCGCCAGTTGATTTTTGCTCTGCAGCTTCGCCGCCAGTCGCTCCGTTTTCATCGTTTCTTGCCGCTATCGCCGACATCCTATCGAGCGAGTCTCGAAGGTTGCGATTCCTCTTGCGAAGTGAAAGTGCCTGGGAGGCCAGTGCGTCCCGTGTGCTCCAGGCGATGTGCTGGCGGGCGAGCGTTGTGCTCGTGCGAACCGAGAGAACGCAGGCCGCGGTCGCAGAGCAAAGAAGCGATGCCGTCGAAAGCGGCGGCATCGTCGCGCGCATAAGGCATGCGACAATCGCGATAAGGGCGAGTGCGCCCGAGAAACGCAAAACGTCCGCGCGATGGATGCAGCGCGCGCAGTCATAGAGGGCAAGCGGTACGAAGGCGAGCGCAGCGGGAACGAAGAGCGCCGCCGCGCAGTATGCCGAAAGGGCCAGTATGCCCGCGGGCGTCGAGACGGCTTCGGTGAGCGCGGAGCATAAAACGGCGATAAGCATGGTGATGGCGAGCGTGAACAATCGCGCGTCGGACGCTGTGGGCTCGGCTCCGCTGCTGGTCTCGACCAAAAAGCAGGCGGCCGTAAGCAGACAGCCTGCCAGAACGATTGTTTTGTCGAGAATTCTTTCCATGGCTGCATGGTAGCAAACCCTTTTGCCCGTGTGTTTTGCGGAAAGCCCCCTTGTGCTCCTAAAGCGTTCTTGTCGTACAATTTACCTGGGAAAATGTCATTTCATGACAAATGTCACTGGTTTGCGCGTCGCCCTTCTTTCATGATGGAGGCAAGGAAAGGCGCCCCCACATCTCGCTACATGTGGGCGATGCGCCGCGAAAGAGGAAGGCCATGCAATGAAAGAAAACGAGAGCGCGAATTCGGTGGTTTCTGTACGCAGCCTCGTAAAGCGTTATGGCGATATTCTCGCGCTTGATCACTTTAATCTCGAAATCGGCAAAGGTGAAATTTTCGGCCTTTTGGGCCCGAATGGCTGCGGCAAAACGACGGCAATTAACTGCATGCTGCAGCTACTCGCCTACGACAAGGGCGACATCGAGCTGTTCGGCGAGGCAATGAAGCCGACGCGTTATGACCTTAAGCGGCGCATTGGCGTGGTTCCTCAGCAGGTGGCAGTATTTGACGAGCTCACCGTTTTCGAGAACATCGACTGCTTCTGCGCCTTGTATGTGAGCGACAAAACCCGCCGACGCCAGCTGGTGGAAGAAGCTATCGAATTCGTGGGGCTTGAGGATTACCGCAAAATGCGCCCCAAGAAACTGTCGGGCGGCCTGCTTCGCCGGCTGAATATTGCGTGCGGCATTGCGCACAAGCCCGAGCTCATTTTCTTCGATGAGCCCACGGTGGCGGTTGACCCGCAAAGCCGAAATGCAATCCTCGACGGCATCGTGCGCTTGCGCGACGAGGGTGCGACGGTGGTGTACACGAGCCATTACATGGAAGAAGTCGAGCAAATCTGCAGCCGAATCATGATCATGGATGGCGGTAAAATTCTGGCGCTCGGCACCGCCGATGAACTCAAGCGCGGCATTGCGGTAGGGGAGAAAATCGTCATCGAGCTTCCTGGCGTCGTCGAGGCTTGCGGTTGTGCGGCGGCTCAGACTGTCGGGGCGCTTCCACATGTACTCTCGTGCGAATTCGCCAATGGCGAGCTGCACGCGGCGTGCGAAGCGAGCGGGCGGAACTTGCTCGATGTGCTGGGGGCGCTCAAGTCGTCGCGCGTGGCGGTTGGGCGCGTGTATTCCGAGCCTCCTACGCTCAATGACGTGTTTCTTGAAATCACTGGCCGCGAGCTGCGCGATTAGGAGGCTGTCATGGGCGCTTTATTCGCGCACACCGTGCGCATGCTTGTAAGGCAGCGCGACGTGCTCATATGGGTCATTCTGTTTCCGTTGGCGCTTGCCACGCTCTTTCATGTGATGCTTTCGAATATCGATGAAAGCTATCGCGTCGACCCTGCGAGCTGCGTGGTGGTTGCTGATGGCAACTTCAACTCCGAACGGGCCGTGTTCTTCCGTGAAATGCTCGACGAAGTGTCGGCTCCGGGTGCGGGCCAGCTGCTCGATGTCGCGAAGGTTGCGACGCTTGAAGAAGGGCGCGAAGCGGTGCTTTCGGGTGACGCAGCGGCATGCATTACCGTGGACGAAGAAGGCTTGCCAAGCATGCAGGTGTCTCCGCTTGCCGCGAGTCTTACGACGGGTTCGATCGATCAGAGCGTCGTGCGCGCCGTGCTCGACCAATATCGTCAAATCTATGCCGAAATGAAGCAGACGTTTTTATCCCAGCCTTCCGCGCAAGGCATGCAGGTGCCTCCGAGCGAAGGCGAGCTTGCGGAGTTTGCCCGTTCGGCCGGCATGAGCGAAGCAGCTTCGGCATTCATGTCCAACGCCGTGAGAACCCAGCAGGTCGACGTGCTTCGCGTGCAGGCGAGCAGCACGGTGCGCTATTACTACGCGCTTATGGGATTTGCGGCGCTCATGTCCATCACTGTTTCGATTAACGCGGTGTCAGCCGCGCGTGCGAACACATCGGCGGTTGGCGCGCGCCGACAGGTTTCGGGCGTCTCTCCCGCGAGGCAATTGGCGGTCGCCATGGCTGCGAGTTTCGTCACGGTATTCTTCTGCCTGCTTCTGGCATTTGCCTATATGCGCTTCGTGCTGGGCGTGGAATTCGGTGGACGCGATGGGCTGGCGATGCTTGCGCTTGCCGCATGCGCGCTCATGTCGACGGCGTTGGGCGCGGCAATTGGGGCCATTCCGAAAATCTCGATCCCCGGGAAAACGGGCATCGCGACGGGAATCACCTGTTTCTGTGCGCTTTTCGCCGGCCTGTATGGCGAGCCTTCTATGCAGCTCGCCGACCGCGTGTCGCAAAGTGCGCCTTGGGCCGTGCTCATCAACCCTGCGGCGCAGGCGGCAAACGCGTTCTACGATTTGACCTATTACGATTCGCTCGCGCCCTTTTTCGCGACGCTGTGCGTGCTCGCTGTGATGGCCGCGGTGTTCTTCGTCGTGGCGGCTTTGCTTATGAGGAGGCAGAATTATGAACGTCTTTAAGCTTGCCGTCACGATTATCGCAAGGCATTGGAGCTATTTGCTTATATACACGCTTGCTTTGGGATGCATGGCGATTCTTGGCTCGGGCGCCATTGAGGCACCCCAGGCGAGCGAGTTTTCCAACGATGCGCCTAAGGTTGCGGTTGTCGATCGGGATGGCAGCGAGCTGTCGGCCGCTCTCAAAGATTTCGCCCTCAAAGATGCCGTAGAAGTGCATGTGGAAGATTCCACGTTTGCCCTGCAGGACGCCGCGGCGAAAGACCTTGCGAGTTATGTGCTCATTATTCCCGAGGGTTTCCAAGAAGGCCTCGTGGAAGCTGCGCACAGCGGCGCCGACGCGCCGACGCTCGAAACCGTGGTGAGCTACCAGGGCGCGCGTGGCGCGCTCATGGACCAGCGCGTGAAAGCATACGTGCAGTCGCTCTATGGTTTCGCTTCGGTTGATGCTCAGGCAAGCGCCCGTGATGTTGCGAACAATGCAACGGCCGCGTGCGGTGACGAGACGCCTGTGGAGCTTTTTTCGGTCGATTCCGAGGGCCTTTCGGTGAAGTACATCAACTTCGCTGCCTTCTCGGCATATGCGCTGTTCACCTCGTCGGCGATTTTCATCGCGGTTGGTTTGGCGTCGCTGCGCAAAACCGAAATGCGCCGTCGTCTTGTGGTGGGTCCTGTGCGCAGCGAGAGTTATGGTGCGCAGGTGGGACTCGCGTGTGTGCTCGCTTCGCTGGTAATTTGGGCGGTCATTGCTGCGGCGGGTCTCGCGGTGTTCAGGCCTCTCGCCGGCGGAGCTGCGCCTGCCTCGGTCGCGATTGTGGTGTTCGGGCAGCTCGGCGTAGCGCTTATCGGCGCCGCGTTCGGGTTTCTGCTGTGGCAGCTTGGGGCGAGCGAAAGCGTGGCAAATGGCGCCGGCAACATTGTCGGTTTGGCGTGCAGCTTTTTCAGCGGCGCATGGATTCCCCTCTCGATTGTGGGCGAGGGTGTGCGCGTGGCCGCGGCGTTCACCCCATTTTATTGGGCGACCAATGCGATGATCGAGGTCTCGCAGGCTCCCCAAATCACGCTGGGGTTGGCTCTTCAGGCGGCGGGGGAGGTTGGCGTCACGTTCTTATGGGCGCTCGTAATTGCGATTATTGCCGTCGCAATTGGACGCGTGCGCCTGCGTGAGCGCGGCGCATAGGGAAATTTCGGTTGCGGGCACAGGGAAGCGTTGGTCGCGGCGCATAGGGAAATGCCGACTAGGGCGTATTGCGAATGTCGATTGATTTGCTCAAAAAGGCCCTCGAATGTGGCATGCGAGGCGTGCGGTTCTGCCCGATTCTTCTGCATAATGTACGCATAAACAAGAAAACCCCTGGTCGCAGTGTTGTGCAACCAGGGGTTTCCGGCTTTTTATAGTGACGCGATGCCACATTCGAGGTGTGTTTTGCACATCTCGAGACACCTGTTCATCCCGAAACTCTTGCGCATGTCGAGATGCGCCTCGCTCGTTACGCGGCGTTCTCCTCACGCAGCATGGCCTGCTCGTAGTCGCGCGTGCCCTTGAACACTTCGTGAGTGTAGGGGTTCACGCCGAGCTTCTTGGCGCGGTAAATCACGTAGCCTACGGCGGCGACGTTGGCTACAAGGGCGAGAATCGAAACGACCAGGTTCACGTCGGGGTTGTTCACCGACTGCACCGCGAAGATGGAGTCGTTCGCGAACATGGGAACTACCTGGCAGAACATGCACCACAGGCTCAGCGTGTAGGCGCGGTTCTGAATCCAGCCGCCCTTGTTCCAGA
>OGCN01000919.1_pt1 | contig 43771 bp, 40 predicted proteins | sample 1570181 | NCBI WGS metagenome assembly OGCN01 (sample SAMEA4370584, study PRJEB24528) | human gut metagenome | reverse complement strand
GGAAGTGTGGTAACACATGGAGCTGACTGTTACTAATAGGTCGAGGGCATAACCAGAACAGGTGATAGGAACAAAATGGATGAAAAAACTTTGTATGCAGTTTTGAAGGTACATGATATACGGATATGGAATGAGAGACGCGCTTAAGAAGATTTCTTAAGCGCGTTTTAATATTAATTATGTTTGTACAGAATGCGTTGCTGGTCACAGGTACTGTGAACAGTAACCAGAATACTTTTCTTTAACATTTTTTTACTTGAATTGCGTTTACAAAATTCTTGCATTATGTTATAAATAGATGAACTATAAAATAAGGAATAAGAAGGAGGCGAATTATATGGACAGTTGTGATAGTCGAAGTCGAAGTACATCTAACGATGGAAGAACACTTGGAATATCTTTCAAGTGTCTATAGGTGCGCCAATTATAATAATTATAATCTAAGCCTTTTCCATCGTTACTAGAGTGTCACAACCGAAGCGTTGTATTGCATTTAACGGTGGATTTTTTATGCCCTTTTTTGGGGAGAAGGAGGCTTAAGGTGAAAAAAGAAGTATTAAAAGAACCGATATATGTAGAAGAAATTGTCGATATTATCAGGTCAGGATTATCGAATGAAGAGATAAAAGAAAAACTTAATGATTATCATGACAATGACATTGCACAGAGTTTAGAGTTGCTTAATAAGTCAGAAAGACTTCATCTTTACAATATACTTGGTTCTGAATGGATGTCGGAGATTATTTCATATGTTGAAGATCCCGATGATTATATTAAAGAATTAGGAATCTACAAGCTGGCAGAGATTATTAATGAAATGGATGCCGACGATGCGGTAGATCTTCTGGAAGATATTGATGAAAACGTAAAGGTTAAATTGAGATCAATACTTGATGAGGATGTACAGGCAGATATTAGATTAATCAATTCTTATGATGATGATGAAATAGGTAGTCTGATTACAACTAATTTTATATGTATCAAAGATAATCTTACAATACGTCAGGCAATGCATGAACTCATACAGCAAGCAGGAGAGAATGATAATATTGCAACGATATATGTAGTCGATGAAGAGGATCGTTTTTGTGGAGCGATTGATCTTAAAGATTTGATTATCGCACGAGCAGGAATGGCATTGGAGTCGCTGATAAGTTATTCTTATCCTTATCTTCGTGACCACGAAAAAATTTCTGAAAGTATTGAAAAGATAAAAGATTATGCTGAGGATTCACTTCCTGTGCTTAATAGTGAAAACAAGATAATCGGTATTTTGACAGCTCAAGACGTTATCGAGGCAGTTGATGATGAATTGGGTGAAGATTATGCAAAATTAGCCGGATTGTCAGCAGAGGAAGATCTTCAGGAAAGTACAAAAGACAGTATGAAAAAGCGTTTACCGTGGCTTATTATATTACTTTTTCTCGGAATGCTTGTATCTTCTGTGGTGGGTGTATTTGAAGATGTTGTAGCAATATTACCAATCGTTATATGTTTTCAGTCATTAGTTCTTGATATGGCCGGAAATGTCGGTACACAGTCACTTGCTGTTACAATCCGTGTGCTTATGGATGAAAATTTAAGTGCGAAAGATAAGCTGCATTTGACATTTAAAGAAGCAAAAGTAGGATTTAGCAGTGGATTATTATTGGGAATGCTTGCACTTGTATTTCTAGGTGTATATATATACTTATTTAAAGGATATTCATTGGGACACGCATTCTTAATATCCAGTTGTGTAGGAGCATCGTTGTTTTTAGCAATGATAATATCAAGTTTAGTTGGAACATTAATACCATTATTTTTCAACAAAATTAAGATTGACCCGGCAGTTGCATCAGGTCCGCTTATTACTACAGTAAATGATTTAGTGGCAGTAGTTACTTATTATGGTCTTGCATGGATTTTATTAATAGAGATTATGCATATAGTATAGTAGATAATATATCAGATGTGAGATGACTCCCACCTCTGTAGGTGGCGAGTAACAAATTAGTATCAGTGGTGGGAGTCAATCCCCCATCTGATATAGCCTCCGGCAGGATTGCAGAGATGCGCAGAAGAAGTATGTCATGCATTGCATGACGCGCATCTCGCAGCAAGAATGCAGAGGCATTCTTGAAAAAAGTAAGCAGTCGAATTTAAAAAATTTCCACTGCTTACTTTTTTAGTAATATGATAAGAAAAGAGTGTATTTGAAAGGGATAGGATATTATCGTTTCATTTCCAGTCCATCGTCACCTTCCTGATGAGTTTTAATCATTTCTTCCACTTCGCAAAGTGTCATAGAAGGAAGGTCTCCCGGAACAGTATTTTTTAAAGCACTGACAGCGTTACCATATTGCAGCGCTTTTCGTGTATCATTTTCAGAAGTAAGCAATCCGTAAAGAGCACCGGAAATATAAGCATCTCCGCTTCCGATACGGTCGACTACTTCGATGTCTTTGTACATTTCTTCCTCAACAAAAGTCTGTTTTTTTGCATCATAAATAACAGAGCCAAAGGAATGTCTTTTTGGACTGTGAACGATTCGTTGTGTGGCTGCGACAACGGAAATCGGATATTCATCGGCGAAACTTTTCATAACCTCTTCAGGAGTGCCTTCTTTTAAGAAAGTCAGGCGTGCAGTGCTGTCAGAGCAGAAGAAAATATCTACGATAGGAAGAATTTCTTCTATACAAGCTTTGGCTTCGGCACCGCTCCAAAGATTTCCACGAAAGTTCACATCAAATGAAATTAAAGCACCGGCTTTTTTGAAACGCTTCATCATTTCAATAGCAGTTTTGCGTACTTGTTCATTTAAAGCAAGTGTGATTCCACAAGTATGGAAACAACGGGTAGATGAGTACATTTCCTCCGGAAAATCATCAATAGAAAGGGTTGTCATAGAACTATGTTTTCGATCATAGACAATCCCTGGTTTACGAGGTGCGGCACCAGTTTCGTAATAATATACACCGAGACGGGCATCAGCGCTGTTATCATGAGACAGATATTCATCAGATACGTTTTGAAAATGTACTTCATTTCTTGCAAGCTGACCGATTGCATGAGCTGGAATTTTTCCTACCAAACCTGTTTTCAGTCCAAGCTGTGCAGCTCCGGCAGCAACATTAAATTCTGCACCACCAATATTTTGTTCAAAAATCTTTGTTCTCGACATTCTTTCGTTTGCCTGTGGAGAAAGACGAAGAAGAAGTTCTCCAAGTGTGAGCAAATCATATTTTTTAGACATTGTGTTAACCTCTCTTAAAATAATTACCTGTATGTTATAACTTATCCGCGGATAGATTTTGCAATTGTGACTGCTTCTTTAGAAAGCTCGCAGATCTTATCAAATTCTTGATTTTCTACTAATGTATTTTTTACCATCCAGCTTCCACCACATGCAAAAATTTTATTAAATGCAAGATAGTCTTTTACATTTTCCGGATTAATACCGCCGGTTGGCATAAATTTAACCATAGTGTAAGGTGCAGCCATAGCTTTGATCATTGGAAGCCCGCCGGCTTGTTCTGCAGGGAAAAATTTCACAACTTCAAGCCCACGTTTTACAGCTTTGGCAACTTCAGATGGAGTAGCACATCCAGGAAGAACTGTGATTCCTTTTTCCAGGCAGTAATCTACGATTTCTTCATCAAATCCAGGACTTACAATAAACTTTGCTCCTGCATTAACAGCTCGGTCCACCTGCTCTGTAGTGAGAACTGTCCCCGCTCCGACAAGCATGTCAGGAAAGCTTTCGCTCATAATGCGAATAGATTCTTCTGCTGCTTCTGTACGGAAAGTTACTTCAGCACATGGAAGACCACCGTTACAAAGAGCTTCGCCCAGAGGCTTTGCATCTTTAGCATTTTCTAAAACAACGACAGGTACAATCATACATTTTTCAAGCTGATTTAAAATATCATTCATATTCTTAAAATCCTCCAAAATCATTTATTCTGAATCATTTATTATGAGTTCATCTTACTGATTTCAATTTGAAAAAACAACATGATTTGAAGAAGTGTTCATAATATTGCATGATAAGGTCAAAATATTCAAGATTTTCTATAAGAAAGAACAAGAAGCCAGAAGGAGAGAGGTGATAAAATACGATTACATTGGAAAGCAAGGAGAAGAGATAATGAAAATTGGAGTAAGAGCCCATGATTATGGAAAAATGAAAATTGAAGAACTCGCACAGACATTACATGAACGAGGATACAACTGTGCACAGTTGGCATTGCCAAAAGCATTTGCAGAAATTGACAGCTATGATGATATTACATTGGCACATCTTGAAAAAATACGTACAGAGTTTGAAAAGCATGAGATTGAGATACCGGTGTTTGGATGTTATATGGATCTGGGAAATCCAGATGATATGGTCAGAGAAAAGGCAGTAGAGACATTTAAAAAATGCCTGGCATACAACAAGGAACTTGGAGCAACAGTTGTAGGAACAGAGACAGCATATCCACATCTGAGTAAAGAAGAGAAAAAAATCTGGTATCCGCATATGATGGATAGTGTAAAAAGAATTGTGGATGAAGCTGCAAGATTAGATGTAAAAGCTGCAATAGAGCCGGTGTACTGGCATCCACTTGAAAATCTGGAGGCAATTTTAGATGTAATGAATCAGATTCAGGATGAAAAACATTTGCGAATGATTTTCGATGCATCTAATTTGTTGGAATTTCCAGATACTACAAATCAGTATACATATTGGAGTGAATGGCTTAATGAGGCTGGAAAATACATTGAAGCAATGCATATCAAAGATTTCAGATTAGATGAAAACGGACAGTATTGCCCGACACTTCTTGGAGAAGGTGTGATCCAGTATCAGGCAATATCCGAATGGCTGCATAAGCACAGACCAGATATGTATCTGTTAAGAGAAGAGATGAATCCACAGACAGATAAAAAAGATATCGAATACCTTAAAAATCTATAAACAGAGTTGTTTATGGTATACAGTATCCGTTTACGGATTTATCGGTAATTCGGAAGGTGCAAAAATATGACCGGATTTACGATATTTTAAAGGAGTCATAGTTGTATAGGTTTTAAATATTTTTTCAAAATGTGTCATACTTCCAAAACCTATCCGGCCGGCAATTTCAGAGATGCTCAAGTCGGTCTCTGTAAGATACCACTGAGCTTTCTGAACACGATGGATATTTATATATTCATTGATAGAATAGCCGGTGACTTCTTTAAATAATCGGCAGACATAATATTTACTTAAGTAGAATCGCTGAGCAATTTCTTCCAATGACAATTGCTGTTCACAATTCTGAGAAAGATAATCGGCAATTTCATAAACATGTTTGTATTTTCCATCAGTCGGAATCTGCGGCTCTTCACCATGGCTATTTCCCAAGTCACGAGTAAGGGAAAGTAAATAGTTGATGACTGCAAGTTCCACAGCATGTTTGTATGCGTGTTGGCGCTTTGCACATTCCTGCTTAAAATAGTAATACAACTTCATAAAATTATCTTGTTGTGCCGGAGTTAAATGAAAGACTCCGGTATGTTTATGAAAAAATTTCACAAGTTTTAGGGATGGATAAGTATTGTCAATCTCCTGCATTTTTTCACTCGTCACATATAAAATAATTCGATTATGACCGGAAGTATCGTTGGAAAAAGACTTGGTCATATGGATTAGATTACTGTCTACCAGGATTAAATCCCCCTTCTTGGCAACGAAGCTTCTGTTATTAAAGAAGAAAAGTCGTTCGCCTTCTAAAATGTAAAAGATTTCATATTCGTCGTGAAAATGTTTTACTCTCATATCAAATTTTCCATATCGAATCATGTGTTCCAGAGAAATTCCATCAATCGAACAATAAGATGTTATTTTTTCCAAAAAATGTACCTGCTTTCTAAAAAAAAGATTCTATAATAGCTTCAAAATTGTTAATATGCTGTATATAAACAGTGATAAAAAACTCTGTCTAGAATCATCTTACAACAAAAGACTGATAAATTCTAGACAAAAATGAGTGCAATATATATTGAAAAAACAGGGATTATAGCAATATTTGAGTAAAAATGCACCTATGTATGTGCTAAAATACAAGCCATGAAAACGTGCACAAGATAAAAATAAAACCATTCATTCTTATGACCGGTTAAAAAGAATGAGGGCAAAGTTGGGAAGGCTTTAGAGAAAAGGAGAGTAACATGGGAAGCATAAAGAAAAAGATTGGGATCGCAGTATCCGCAGTCGGATTGTGTATAGTTGCAGCAACATTTGTGTCGGTTGTAAGTGCTAACAGCACAGATAAGGTTGAAATCAGACTGGCTCATAACCAGGCAGCAGGTTCAGAAATTGCAGATTCTATTGCAAAGTTTTCTGAGTTTGTAGCAGAAGATGATTCGATGAATCTGGACGTAAATATTTACGCAAGTGGTGTGCTTGGTTCAGAAAAAGAAGAAATTGAGATGGTTCAGGCAGGAATCCTGGATATGGCGAAAGTAAGTTCAAATACATTGGGACAGTTTGAAGATCGTTATTCTATTTTTGCAGTACCATATTTGTTTGTGGATCAGGATCATTACTACACAGCAATGGAAAAAAGTCAGGCAGTAAAAGACCTGTTTATGTCAACAGAGGATCAGGGCTATATTGCAATTGGATACTATGCAAACGGTGCAAGAAACTTTTATTTGAAAGAAGATGCAGTTTGCGATAACCCATCTGTATTAAAAGGTAAAAAAATCCGTTCTATGCCAAGTTCAACATCTATGGAAATGATTCAGGCTATGGGTGGTTCTCCGGTGCCAATGGCAGGAAGTGAAACATATACAGCACTTCAGCAGGGAATCGTAGACGGAGCTGAAAATACAGAGCTGGCATTGACAGTAGATGCACATGAAGATTTGGTTTCATCTTATACATATACAGAGCATCAGTATTCACCGGATATTTATATTATCAGTACAAAGAAATGGAACAGCCTGACAAAAGAGCAGCAGGATTATCTGGTTGAGTGTCTTGAGAAGACAAATGAAAACTTTAAGAAGCTGTACAATGGAATGATGGATGAGGCTATGGAAGAAGCAGAAGAACATGGTGTTCATGTTTATCGAGACATTGACAAGAGTGCTTTCATTGAAGCAGTACAGCCAATCCACGAGGAGTTCTGTGGAAAAGGTAAGGATTACCAGGCACTTTATGATGACATTCAGAGTTACGCAGAATAGGGGGATGAACAATGAAGAAATTAAATAAAGTTTTGGAATACATTCTGGCATTCCTTGTTGTAGTAATGGTTGTCGGATGTTTCTGGCAGATTTTTACAAGATTTGTTTTAAATAATGCAAGTTCATGGACAGAAGAACTTTTGAGATACGCACTAATCTGGCTGACAATGCTGGGAGTTCCATACGCATACGGAAAAGAACAGCACATTTCAATCGGATTTATTACAAGTACATTTACAAAAAAAGGAAGTTTAAGAAATAAGATTTTTATTGAGATTCTGGTTCTCTTCCTCAGCGCATTCGTGTTAATCGCAGGTGGAATCATGGTAACAATAAATGCAGTCGGACAGTTGTCACCGGCTATGGGAATTCCAATGCAGTTTTACTATGTCGGAGCACCAATCTGCGGAGTATTGATGATTATTTATTCCGGAGAGCGTCTGATTCGTTTTGTGAAAGAGTTAAAAGAGACAAAGGAGGAGAAATAAATGCAGATAGAAGCAGCAATCGTACTGGTTATCGTATTCTTTTTCCTGCTGGCAATGAGCGTTCCGGTATCGTTCAGTATTATTTCAGCAGCACTTGTTACTATTGTTATGTTCCTGAATCCACAGTTTGGAATGTTTATTTCCGCACAGAAGCTGGTAAGTGGAATTGATAGTTTTACATTACTTGCAGTACCGTTTTTTATCCTTGCAGGTCAGTTGATGAGTAGTGGTGGTATTGCGAAACGTTTGATTAACTTAGCAATGTTGATTCTTGGAAGAGTTCCGGGTTCGCTGGCTCTGACAAATGTTGCTGCAAATGCGATGTTTGGTTCTCTGTCAGGATCAGGTATCGCCGCTGCAACAGCAGTAGGTGGAGTTATGGGACCTCTTGAAAAAGAAGAAGGTTATGATGAAAAATTCTCAGCAGCATGTAACATTGCAACAGCACCTGTTGGACAGTTGATTCCTCCAACAAATGCATTTATCGTATATTCAGCAGCAAGTGGCGGAGCAGCAGTAGCTACATTATTTATGGCAGGATGGATTCCAGGATTATTATGGGCATTCCTTTGCATGATCGTAGCATTCATTTATGGTAAAAAACATGGTTATGTAGTTAAGAGAGAAAAAATGACAGCAGCTGTTGTCGGCAAAACAATTTTAGATTCTATCCCAAGTTTATTGTTGATCGTAATTATTATCGGAGGTATTTTATCAGGATACTTTACACCAACAGAGGCTTCAGGAGTAGCTGTAATTTATGCATTTATTTTATCCGTATTTGTTTATAAGAGCATTAAATTATCAGAGATTAAAGACATCCTGGTAAATGCGGCAGTGACAACAACAATCGTTATGTTAATCATCGGTGCATCTTCTGTATTGTCATTTGTACTGTCCTTTACAGGACTTCCACAGGCAATCAGTAACCTGATGCTTGGAGTTTCAGATAACAAGATCGTGATTCTTCTTATGATCAATGTAATTCTCTTGATTGTAGGAACATTCATGGATATGGCACCTGCACTTTTGATCTTCACACCAATTTTCCTTCCGGTTATCACAGCAATCGGTATGGATCCAATCCAGTTTGGTGTAATGATGGTAATGAACCTTTCAATCGGTACAATCACACCTCCTGTTGGTAGTGTATTGTTCGTTGGATGTAGTGTGGCAAAATTAAAAGTAGAAGATGTTATCGGAAAATTGATCCCATTCTTTGGTGCAATTGTAGTCGCATTATTATTCGTTACATTTGTACCGGCAATCAGCACATGGCTGCCAACAGTTCTGGGACTCATGTAAAGGAGTTTTATAAAATATGAATATTAAAGAAACAGAGTTGAGAAAAAAATTAGATCTTGTGATTGAGAAGCTTTTAAATCTGGAAGGCCCGGATAATGAGAAGGAACTTTCAGATGGAGGCGAAGCAATCGGATTTTTCAAACGAGACTTTGGAATCCGTGAGTGGGACTGGCCGCAGGGAGTTGGACTGTACGGATTATTAAAAATCATGGAATATGATAAGAATGAGAAATATAAAGAATTTCTTCAAGATTGGTTTGTGGAGAATATGGAACAGGGACTTCCATCCAGAAACATCAACACAACAACACCGCTTTTGACTTTGGCAGAGCTCAACGAATATTGTCATGATGCAAAGTTTGAGAAACTTTGTCTCGATTGGGCTGACTGGCTGATGAACTGTATTCCAAGAACAAAAGAAGGCGGATTCCAGCATGTGACAAGTGCAAACGGAGATCGTCAGGGCGTGCGTCTCAATGAAAATGAAATGTGGATAGATACATTATTTATGACAGTTCTTTTCTTAAATAAAATGGGACAGAAATATCAGAACGAAGAATGGATCAACGAAGGAATCCATCAGGTACTGATGCACATTAAATATCTGTATGATAAAAAGAGCGGATTGTTCTACCATGGATGGACATTCAATGGAAATAATAACTTCGGTGGGATTTTCTGGTGTCGTGGAAACAGTTGGTTTACATTAGGAATCCTGGATTACATTGATATGTTTAAAGGAACATTGAATCCTGGAGTAAAGACAATTATTGTTGATACATATAAAGCACAGGTAAAAGCTCTTAAGAAATTGCAGGCTCCGAGCGGACTGTGGCATACAGTCCTGACAGATGCAAGCAGTTACGAGGAAGTATCCGGTTCAGCAGCGATTGCATGCGGTATTTTAAAAGGAATCCGTATGGGAATTCTGGATGATTCTTATCTTCCATGTGCAGAGAAAGCAATTAAGGGAATTATGAAAAATATAGACAAAGACGGAACAGTTTTGAATGTATCCGGTGGAACAGGAATGGGAATGAATGCAGAGCATTATAAAAATATTCTTATTGCACCAATGGCATACGGTCAGTCTTTGACAATCCTTGCACTTGCAGAAGCATTGTTACACTTATAAAAATAGAAAAGATTTTCAGCCATACAGCATTTTGTCTGTATGGCTGAAGTGCATTGTAGAGATTCAAAATCAGACAGGAGGAGTGGAGATATGCTGAGATTAAGAAGAGATGTCATGTTATTTCCGGGAGGAAAACAAAAGGCATTCACGATGAGTTACGATGATGGAGTTACGCAGGATGAACAGCTGATTACATTAATGGAACGATATGGAATCCGAGGAACATTTAACTTGAATCCAGGACTTATGGGAGATAATGACTGGCTTGTTCAGGGAGGCACCGGAGTAAATCATAATAAATTTTCTAAAGACAAAATTGCGGAAATATACAAAAATCAGGAGATTGCAGTACACAGCATGACACATTCGGATTTGACGAAAGTTCCTGTTGGAATGGTATCCTACGAGATTACAGAGTGTAGAAAAGAACTGGAAGAACTGGTGAAACATCCGGTGACCGGTATGGCATATCCGTTCGGAACATGGAGTGAGGAAGTAGAACGGGTAGCAGAACATTGTGGAATTACATATGCGAGAACAACAAAACCAACATACGCATTTTCCTTGCCACAAGATTTTCTGGCGTGGCATCCGACTTGTCATCATACCGATGAAAAAATGTTTGAGTTATTAGATAAGTTCTTAGAAGTAATTAATCAAGAAAGATATATGGAGCCATGGTTATATTATCTATGGGGGCATGCGTATGAATTTGATTCCTATAATCAATGGAATGAAATTGAGAGATTTTTAAAGACAGTGGGAAACCGTGAGGAAATCTGGTATGCGACAAATGGAGAAATCTGTGAATATATCAATGCCGTGAAATCATTAGTATATTCTGCGACAGGCGACTATATTTACAATCCGACTTGTGTGGACGTATGGATGCAGGTGGATGGAAAAGCATATGAGATTAAAGCAGGAGAAACAATTGAAATTGAATATGAACATCGATAAGAAGTAGGTTGATTTTTACGAGAGAGAATTCAATCGCAATAGGGAAGGAGTAGAATATGGAACGTCATGCGGCAGCAGTAGCAATAAATGAAGGAAAAATGAATGAGTTCAAAAAGAAACTAGGAGAAATCTGGCCTGATTTGACAGCGTGGCTAGCTAAGAATAAAGTGGGGAACTTTAGTATCTGGAATGCAGAGAATCTTATGTTTGTGTATGGAGAGTGGCAGGATGGTGCAGCGTATTGTGTCGATGATGAGATTAGGGATATTATATCGAAACTCAGTGATACATTTACATGGATATCAACACCGGGGGAAGACATGCGATTAATGTATCACAATTTTGGAATCGTTCGTGAGAAGAAAGAACTTATCCGTCACAGAGTATTTATGACAAAACTTCATGATGGCTGTGAGGAAGAATATAAACGTCGTCACGATGCACTGATTGCACAGCGAGGGGATACGATTGATCCGGGACCGGACAGTAATTTTAGTATCTGGAGTGCCGGCGGATATATTTTTGGATATGATGAGATCGATATTACGATGGAAGAAGAGGAAACAAGCGAGGCTCATGCAAATACAGTTGCATGGGAAACACGCCAGCTTGAGATTATGGACTGGATCACAAATGATGTGGACTGGCTGACAGGTGAGCATCATGTGAGTAGCGTGAGGTTGGCGTGGCATAATTAAAAAATTATGGGTAACTATCCAGTCACCCATAATATTATGAATTAAACTGGGCATATTTCTTCGGAGATATGCCCACTGCTTTTGTAAATGCCTTTAAGTAATTGCTATAGTCATTAAATCCGCACATCTCACATGCTTCAGTCACACTGTATCCCTGACTAAGCAGAGATTTTGAAAGGGTCAGTCGTTTTGCAGTGATGTATTTATTGATCGTTGTTCCGGTAGCTGCTTTAAAAATACGACAAATATAGGAACTGCTCATATAAAAATGTGCCGACAAATCTTCTAAAGTCAGAGGTTCTTTTATATGAGAATTAATATAAGAAAGAATTTCATCCACTTGCGTATGATATTTGGATGTTGATTTTTCAGCATCATTTTTTATAGTAGCGGCACCTCTGTTTTGGAATGTCTGATTTAAAAATACCATCAATTCAAGAAAAACTGCTTTATCTAATAAATCTTCACCAATTCCTTCGTTTGATTGAAATTTATGAATAAAATAAATGAATCTATTCTGCTCTTCCGGTGTTAAATGGACACAGTGAGGCATATGGGTATCTCGAAAACTGAAGCAATGGTTTAGGTCGGTGTTTGGGGTAGAAAGTTGTGTCAGGTAATCCGGGTCAATAGATAGAATAATTCTTTCATGAGTTTCCTGATCAATTTGAGTCAAATGATGGCTTTCAAATTGATTAATCAAAAAAATATCACCAGGATGGATGTCATACAGACAATTATCAATCAGAAATTGTTTGCCACCGGAAATCGAATAATAGATTTCATAACAATTGTGAATATGCATATCCATAATTTTTTCATCACTATATAAGTGAGCAAATGCAAAAGAATGTGTGTCGATACAATTTTTCATAGATTCTTTGCATGTAGAACAAGCTTTCATTGGGTTAAACCTCCTTTTCTTTTGAATAAATATACGAATAATATTGCAATGTTTGAACAAATTGAGTCTATAAAACATGCAAATCTTGAACTCTTATTTTGATTATACGAGGTATGTTCAAAATATTCAATATTTACATCAACATTTCACAAGAAAAGGAATAAAGCGAATGGTATAGTATAGTCGAGAGATGAGAAAAAACTCATTAAAAAAGCAGAACTTCATTGTTTAGACAAATCAAATAGCTATTACAAAAAATAACAGGAGGATTATCATGGAAGTAAGAACAGCAGCATCACCAAGAGATGTGAAACACTACACAACAGACAGATTGAGAGAGGAATTTTTAATTCAGAATCTGTTCCAGGCAGACAAGATCAATCTGGTTTACAGCCACATTGACCGTATCATCACAGGAGCAGCAGTACCGGTTCAGGAGAAACTTGCACTGACAGCAGGGGATGAACTGAGAGCAGAATATTTCCTTCAGAGAAGAGAAATGGGACTGATCAATATCGGTGGAGACGGAATTGTGACAGTTGATGGACGTGTTTATGAAGTAAATGCAAGAGATGGAATGTATATCGGACGTGGATCAAAAGATATTACATTTGAAAGCAAAGATGCTTCATGTCCGGCTAAATTTTATTTGAACAGTGCTCCGGCACACGTTGCTTACCCAACAGTACATATCAAACTTGAAGGAGAACCTGAAGAGGGTGTTGTAATTGTAAAAGATGAGAACAAAGTGGAAATGGGAACACTTGAGGATTCTAACCACAGAGTGATCAACAAATATATCGTAACAGGTCAGGTAGATAGCTGCCAGCTTGCTATGGGTATGACAAAACTTCTTCCGGGAAGTGTATGGAACACAATGCCAGCTCATACACATGACAGACGTATGGAAGTTTACCTGTACTTTGATATGGAAGATGACGCATTTGTAATGCACTACATGGGAGAGCCACAGGAGACAAGACACATCATTATGCATAATGAAGAAGCTGTTATCTCTCCAAGCTGGTCAATTCACTCAGGATGTGGATCAAGAGCATACACATTTATCTGGGGAATGTGCGGAGAAAATCAGGACTACGGCGATATGGACAATATCGAGAATAAAGATTTGAGATAATAATAGAAGGGTTTTAAAAGCTCACGCATTTAATATACAAATAATAATCCTTAACATATAAACCCAATTATAAATAAGAAGAAAGAGAGGAATTTAACATGGTTAATTTTTCACTGGAAGGTAAAATTGCACTCGTAACAGGAGCATCTTATGGAATCGGATTTGGAATCGCATCTGCTTATGCAGAAGCAGGAGCAACAATCTGCTTTAATGATCTTAGTCAGGAAAAAGTAGATAAAGGAATTGCTGCATACAAAGAAATCGGTGTAGATGCACACGGATATGTATGTGATGTAACAGATGAAGCACAGGTTCAGGCAATGGTTGCTAAAATCAATGAAGAAGTTGGAATCATCGATATTCTTGTAAATAATGCAGGTATCATCATGAGAAAACCAATGCTTGAGATGGAAGCTGATGAGTTCAGAAAAGTAATCGATGTAGATTTGAATGCTCCATTCATCGTTTCTAAAGCAGTTATTCCGGGAATGAAAGAAAAAGGACACGGAAAAATTATCAACATCTGTTCTATGATGAGTGAGCTTGGACGTGAGACTGTATCTGCTTATGCAGCAGCAAAAGGTGGATTGAAAATGCTTACAAGAAATATCTGCTCTGAGTATGGTGAGTACAATATTCAGTGTAATGGTATCGGACCTGGATATATTGCAACACCACAGACAGCACCACTGCGTGAGAGACAGGCAGACGGAAGCAGACATCCATTTGACCAGTTCATCGTTGCTAAAACACCGGCTGCTCGTTGGGGAACACCGGAAGATCTTCAGGGACCGGCAGTATTCCTTGCATCTGATGCATCTGACTTCGTAAACGGACATATCCTGTATGTAGATGGCGGAATCCTTGCTTATATCGGCAAACAGCCACAATAAGAATTCTTTAAAATATCATAAATTGATAATATATAAAAACAGTTCATTTTGTCTTGTTATGTACAAAATGAGCTGTTTTTTGTTCAAACACGAAAAAGTTAATTAAAATTAGAAGTTTTTAAGGTTTAACCTGAAAAACTGTTGAATAACAAATGGTTTTACAATATATCAATATATTCTCCGGCAAGTGCTTTGTTCATACTTCTGACAGCGCAGAATTTTCCACACATGCTGCAAGTGTCACTGTGATCATCTTCCGGTTTTCTGCTGTCGCGGATCGCTTTGGCAGTTTCAGGATCTAAAGCACATGCGTACTGAGCATCCCAGTCGAGAACGCGACGGGCATCAGCCATCTTGTCATCAATATCACGTGCACCTGGAATTCCTTTTGCGATATCGGCTGCATGAGCTGCAATCTTAGAAGCAATGATTCCCTGTTTTGTATCTTCTACATTTGGAAGTGCAAGGTGCTCTGCAGGAGTTACATAGCAGAGGAATGCAGCACCACTCATAGCAGCTACGGCACCACCGATGGCAGCTGTGATATGGTCATAACCAGGAGCGATGTCTGTTACAAGAGGTCCAAGTACATAGAAAGGAGCTCCCATACAGATGCTCTGCTGTACTTTCATATTGGCTGCAACCTGATCAAGCGGCACATGTCCAGGACCTTCTACCATAACCTGTACATTGTGATCCCAGGCACGTTTTGTAAGTTCTCCCAAACGAACAAGTTCTTCAATCTGGCATACATCTGTTGCATCTGCAAGACATCCAGGACGGCAGGCGTCGCCAAGAGAAATTGTTACATCATATTCTTCGCAGATATCAAGAATTTCATCATAGTATTCATAGAATGGGTTCTCCTCGCCTGTCATACTCATCCATGCAAATACAAGGCTTCCGCCACGGCTTACGATATTCATTTTTCTTTTATGTTTTTTAATCTGCTCGATTGTTTTTCTTGTAATTCCACAGTGAAGTGTGACGAAATCAACACCATCTTCTGCATGCATACGGATAACATCGATAAAATCATGAGCTGTAAGTGTTGCAAGGTCACGCTGATAGTGGATAACACTGTCATAAACAGGAACGGTTCCAATCATAACAGGACATTCGCTTGTCAGTTTGCGGCGGAAAGGCTGAGTATTTCCATGGCTTGAAAGATCCATGATTGCTTCGGCACCTAAATTTACCGCGCTCATTACTTTTTGCATTTCTACATTATAATCTTTACAGTCACGTGATACACCAAGATTGACATTGATTTTTGTGCGGAGCATACTTCCGACACCCTCAGCACTTAAGCAAGTATGGTTTTTATTTGCACAAATGGCAACCTTACCCTCAGCAACAAGTGTCATAAGTTTATTAACATCCATATGTTCTTTTTCAGCAACAAGTTTGATTTCAGGAGTGACAATTCCTTTGCGGGCTGCATCCATCTGGGTTGTGTAGTTTCTCATGTTATTTTGCCTCCAATCATTTTAATAAAAAAATAAATTATATTTATGACGTCAGCAAAATACGGACAGCGTACATGAAAGATGAAAGTCTGTAGTGATACAGACCGTTCATCGAAAAACCAACACGTCCAGTGAATGAGCATAGAAGAAATAAGAGAAAATATTTCTCTATGGATATGAAATATTTTTGCTAACGCCTACATCAGAGCAATCTGATGATATACAAAATCATAAAGCGATTTGCTTTTTTATAGCGGTACAAGGTGGTGTCCCCAATGTATCGCTTTTGGGTCAAACAAAAAAATTATACTGTAGTGAGCTGTGACATCACTCCACTTTTCTGAAGGATTGAAATCAGGATAAATGCGAGAATACTTCCAGCCACAGTAGAAATAAGGAATGGTATTACATAAACGAACAGTCCTGCAGGTGCAGCACCCATAAGGAAACGTGCAACCGGATAAGCTGCGATACCACCAAGAATACCGGTACCGATAGCTTCAGCAAGACAAGTCAGGCTTAAGACTTTACATTTTTTGTAAACCAGTCCACAGCACAATGCACCGACCATACTTCCAGGAAATGCCATAAGGCTTCCAAGACCAAGTATATTACGAAGCAGGCTTGCACAGAAAGCAATGCCGACGCCCCAACCAGGGCCAAGCGTAACAGCGGCAAGAATATTGACCATATGCTGAACCGGAGCACATTTACTTCCGGCAACGGGAACGCTCAAAAAACTTCCTACAACTGCAAGAGCAGTAAGAACTCCGGCAAGTGCTAATTTTTTTGTTTTATTTGTTTCATTCATAATCTGAGTCTCCTTTTCTTTTTCCTCGGAAATGCGTTTGTCATTTTGAAAAAATTTGAGATGAAAAAAGGATCCTCACCTGAGTGAAGATCCTACCAGCTGTCCGAAATAAAAGAAATGAGATGCGAGGGCATCTCAATCAATTACATGGTATACATTCCCTCCGTTGGCATTATCCAAATCAGGTTTAAGTGGGTCGAAACGGAATTACGTTTCCTCTCAGCCGGTTTTCACCAGCTCCCCCAGTGACAATATTAAATTGTTGTCTAGTGATATTATGCATCTATATGTATGAAATTGCAAGGGGAATCTTAAAAAATGGAAACTGGTGGATGAGTTGCCTGGGAACACACCCGGCACATGTCGGATTCTCTATGATTACCAATATTGGTCGTGAGACACTTCTCTATTCGGAAATCTGGGATGGAGACTGGCCGGAAATTAATTAAGCAATAATTTAGAAAATGGCACTTAATTTTTTGGCGAAATTAAGTGCCATTTGTAGTACACTATCATAGTAGAAACAAGGGAAACAGGAAACTAAATATAGTAAAAATGAGGTGTGACAATGAAACAGTATGAAATGTTTGAATTACAGTTCAATGGACAGAAACCGGCAGGCTCGGAAGCACTTACAGATGTAACAGCAGAATTCAGTAATGGGGAAGAATCCTGGAATGTGAACGGATTCTATGATGGAGACGGTACTTATAAGGTGCGTTTCCTTCCGCAGAAGGCAGGAACTTATGCATGGAAAGTCAATGGCGTAGTGTCAGGAGAAGGAAACGAAGAGTGTACAGCTTCGAAGAAGAGTCATGGAATGGTACAGGCAGAAGGATGTCATTTCAGATATCAGGATGGTACGAAATATCTTCCGTTCGGAACAACAATTTATGCAATGGTGCATCAGAAAGAAGAAGTGATCGAAGAGACATTCCAGTCACTTGCGAAAGCTCCGTTTAATAAAGTACGTCACTGTATTTTTCCGAAAAGTTATGATTTTAACCATAATGATCCGGAATATTATCCATTCGAGAAAGATGAAAATGGAAAGTGGGATGTGAACCGCCCGTGTTATGTTTACTGGAATCATCTGGAAAAAAATATTGTAAGACTGGGAGAAATGGGGATTGAGTCTGATCTGATCTTATTGCATTCCTATGACAGATGGGGATTTGCACTTCTGAGTATGGAAGAAATTGCGGTTTATATTGAGTATGCTCTCCGCAGACTTGCAGCTTATCCTTATATCTGGTGGAGTCTTGCCAATGAATATGACTTTATGTTCAACCACAAGGTAGAAGATTGGTATGAGATTGAGAAGATGGTCACAGAGAATGACCCGTATCATCATTTGCTCAGCAATCATAATGGTGTGAAAATTTATGACTTCTCCAGACCGGCGGTTACGCATTGTTGTCTTCAGACAAATGCAATTCATAAAGCAGTGGATTGGAGAAACCAGTATCAGAAACCGGTTGTTTTTGATGAGTGCAGTTATGAAGGAAATATTGAACATGAATGGGGAAGCATTTCTGCATTTGAGATGGTAAATCGTTTTTGGAAAGCTTATTCTTTAGGTGCTTATGCAACACACGGGGAAACATATTATTCAGAAGATGAGGTCCTCTGGTGGGCAAAAGGAGGTAAACTGCATGGCCAGAGTCCGGAAAAAATCGCATTCTTAAAAGAGATCATGTACAGTATGGAAGGACCGTTGGAGCCATGGGATGAGCCACTTTATGATGAATTTTTCAACATTACAGAGCAGACAAAGGAATGGGAAGAGCCAGTGTTTTTTTCGGTAAAGAAATCACTTACAACAGAAGAAACAGAGAATTTGAAATGGAAAAATGCTACTTATACAAGTCATTATAAAGACGATATATATCTGAAATATTATGGAACACAGTGTTCAAAATATGTCAAATTCCGCCTGCCAAAAGATCATTCTTATAAAATTGAAGTGATTGATGTATGGGAGATGACAAGAACAACACTGGTTGAAAAGGGAAGTGGAAAAGTGCCGTTGATACTGCCGGGGAAAGAAGGGATTGCTGTCCTGGCGACTAGAAGCGATTCATAAACAGAAAAATTCCTATACAGCTTGCAGTTTTAAAGCAGATTTGCTACAATCCCATCTGTGATAGTTGGGAAGATAAAAAATGGCTACAAACCCAGTAAACATGGGCTTTGTAGCCATTTTTTTTGTGACGATATGAGCTTTTATTCGATCATCTCTTCTTTCTTCATCTTTTTAAGAGAATGAGTGAGGCTGTTAAAACTGTTACACTTTGAGTGAACAGTAACAACTTGACAATTAATATATTATACTATATATTCTAAGTAGTAAGTAGTAAGTAGTAAGTAGTAAGTAGTAAGTAGGATTCCGTAGATAAAGTGAAAGAGAGGAAGAATATTATGAAAGAGCTTATATTATCTCAGCAATATGCGTTACTTGCGTTAAACGGACAGGAGAGCCTTCATCCAAGCGTGGCAAAAAATGCGGTGCTGCGTGCAGTTGCTGCGGCACAGGTGTTGGAAATAGAGATGGGGAAAGCAGATACAAGTTCATTTTCAGAATTTTCTGCAGCATTACAGAAAGCAGTGCAGATAGCAAAGACTTTGAAGAAAAAAGAAGCATCTCAAATTGAGCAAGAAGTGGTAAATGCTCTGAAAGCGGAAGAACTTTTAAAGGAAGTTCCGGATCTTCTGGGATGTGATATGGATTATGATACATCAGGTATTGAGCTGAAGGCATATCTTAGTGATGAGATAAGTTATGTTAGAATAAAAGAAGGCCTTCGTGCAGAGATTTTAGAGGATGGTCCAATTAGTTTGGAATATGCAGTCCTATTATGGCTTCTTCGTGAGAGTGGTTGTATTCATGATCTGTTTTCTATATCAGAGCAGAGCCGTGTAGAAGAGCGTATGACAGAGGGTGCCGCGCAGGATGAACAGTATCGTACACTATGGGAAGCAGAGTTCCATAGTATTTTCGAAGGAGTTATGAATCGTTTTGTAAAGACAAAGAGTAAATTGTTCAAGAATCCATATTTAGAAGGTGTAAATCTTGCGTTCCCTTATCTTGACAGAAGGAAATCTGTATTTATAGATATGGTTATTTTGGGGACAAATGTAGCAGACAGAAGAGCTGCGGCTATAGAATATCTGAGTAAAAAAGGATTTACAGTAGAAGAAATAAGAATAGGCAGTGAGACATTGCTGAAAATAGGAAATATATATTATCGTATATTCCCGATGACAAAAACGGCGTATAAAGTACCGATTCAGGGAGTTAATCTGGTACCAGCGTACTGGTAGTAAGAAAATGGTACTGTCATAGCAAGTATGTGAACAGTGGGAAAGGTGAGCAAATGTCAAGACAGAGAAGCATGGAAGTAATAGAACAGGCGGAATATGTGACAATCGGAGAGCTTGTGCGGCTTACGGCAGTACGCTACAGTACTTTGAAGTTCTATACGGAGGAAGGTATGCTGCCTTTTGAGCAGGCAGAAGAGAATTTGACCAGAAGATACCCTAGAGTTGCGAGCCTAGAAAGGATTGCACAGATTCGTCAATTGAGAGAGCAGAAGAAGACAATTCCAGATATTAAAGAGATTCTTGGATGTAGCGAAGAGTAGTAAAATAGTACCAGGCAGCGAGAACGCCTGTTTTAAAATAGAACCGCCCCGACTCAAATCTAAGTTGAGCCGGGGTGGTTCTATTTTTACTTTACACACTATGAAATCCCTTACCGATAATCTCACTTGTATTCGATATCAAGATAAATGCTGTTGGCTGATTCTCCTTGATATAGTTACGAAGTTTAATTGCCTGAGGGCGGTTGAGTGCAGTGAAGATAATATATTTTTCATTTCCGGTAAATGCACCCTGGGCATCTACAACAGTTGCGCTGCGGTTTAGCTCATTTACAATGAAATCACAAATAGGTTGTGGATCATCGCATACAACATTAAAATATTTCGAAAGATTAAAGCTTTCAATGAAGTTGTCGATCATGAAAGAACGAACGGCAAGTCCGAGGAAGGAGTACAGTCCGGTCTTGATGTCAAATACAAAGCATCCGGCAACTGTGATCAGAATGTCGGATACGAGCAATGCTTTTCCGATATCGAAACTGCTGTATTTTTTAATAATCATAGCAATGATATCCGTCCCGCCACTTGATGAGCCGATATTAAAAAGAATGGCAGAGCCAAGTGCAGGGAGTGCGATTGCAAAGCAAAGTTCTAACATCGTCTGGTCTGTCAGAGGATGGGTCATTGGACAGACACGTTCTAAGACAGAAAGTGCAACAGAAAGCAGAATACTGCAGTAGGCAGTTTTTGCTGCAAATTTTTTACCCAGTACAAAAAATCCAAGTAACAGCAACAGCATATTCATGATAAATGAAAAGTCACTGGCGGATATTTTCCCGGTTTTGGCAACCAGTACGGCAAGACCGGTGATACCACCAAAAGTAAAATTGTTTGTAAATTTGAAAAAATAAGTTCCAACTGCCATAATGAGTGTGCTGACAGTCAGTAAAGTAAAGTGTTTTAGCTTACTTATATTCATATGAATCCTCCTGAAATTTGCTTATGTTACCTATAAGAATTCAAAAGAAAATTCTTTTAATTACTGTTTATAAAATGCCATGTGAACAGTAATTTTTTTCCATATACCAACCGAATTGTAACGCGAGGATATTTATTTGTCAACGCAAAATAAAATCGTATAGATAAAAGTGCAGAAAAAGAAAAAAATTTTATGCTATAATAAGAAAAGTGAAAAATTTCGAGGGTGTAAAAGTATGAAAATAGAGTATCGAATTCAAAAAGATTATATAGAAATTGTCCGTTGCTATGGAGTGGATTCCTGCGTAACGCTTCCGGCACAAATTGACGGATATCCGGTAAAAAAAGTAGCTGCATACACATTTTCGGCGAGAAAATCACAGGAAGATGCGGATGTGCTTACGTATGAAAGTGAAGACGGTCTTCTGCTGGAAGAAAATAATAAATTGCTTGCGGGAGTAGATGTGGAGAAAGTTATCTTTCCAGAGACTGTTGAAGAAATCGGTAATTATATCTTTTATGGCTGTAAGGAATTGCGATATCTGGAATTTTCCAATACATTAATGAGTATAGGCAGTGGAGCATTTACCGGATGTGGCAAATTGAGTGGATTGAAAGTGCATATGAAGCGGGGAGAGAAATCTTGTATAAAAGAGATTCTTGGAGATTTGTGGCAGCGGATAGATGTTACTTTTATATATGAAGAAGCAGGGAAAGAGGCAAGATTAGTATTCCCGGAACATTATGAGGAAGCGGTGGAAAATACACCGGCAAGAATTTTGTTTACACAACATCATGGAACAGGCAATAATTATCGACAGTGTTTCTATAATAAGGAAATGGATTATCGAAAATATGATGAGTTGTTTGTTTTGGCAAAAGCACAGGATAAACAAGAAGTATTGGTCGATATGGTGTTTAACAGGTTAGAATATCCGTATGATTTGACAGATAAAAACAAAGATGAGTATAAAGATTATATGTTGGAACATTTTGCAAAGTGGTCAGAGATTTTAGTGGAGCAAGATGCGATTGAACGATTGCAATTTTTGAGTAAACAAAATCTTTGGAGCCGGGAGATGTTGGACATAGCTATTATGGAAGCCTCTGAAAAAAAGAGGGGAGAAACATTAAGCTTTCTTATGAACGAAAAACAGAGCTTGTATCCGGAGCGGAAGAAGAAAACGTTTGAATTATAAAAGAGGAGGGGATGCAGATGGACAATCAAGGATTAGGAACGCTGGATGCAACCGGTGAACTTGCTGAACAATTAGAGCGGATCGGGACACAAATTTTGAATGCATCCCGTGCAGAATTATATTTCGGTATGCGTTTTTTGGATGTAGCTTTAAGCAGTTTTGATTATCAGATGAATACGGAGGTTGCACCATTTGGAACGGACGGAAGAAGTATCTTTTATCATCCGCAATTATTGGGTGGAATGTACCGAAGAAATCGAATTCAGGTTAATCGGGGATATTTGCATATGGTATATCATTGCATTTTCCGTCATATCGTAAAACCTGTAAATGGAAATGTGTGGGAGCTAAGCTGTGATATTGCGGTAGAACATCTGGTGGATGCCAATTATCACAGATCGGTGAGGGCGTCTAAGAGTTTGCTGCGGCGTGAAACATATAGGCGGTTGGAGCAGGAAGCAAATGGAAAAGTGCTGAATGCGGAACGCATTTTCAAGATTCTGCAAGGCTGGAATCTCGGAGAAAAGGAACTGGAGAAATTAGAACAGGAATTTTATGTGGACGATCATCGATATTGGGAGAGTCAGAAACCAAACCGACAGCCAGATCCAATATTGAATCAGAAGTGGCAGGACATCAATGAACAAATGGAAACAGATTTGGAGACATTTTCGAAAGAAGCATCACAAGAAAGTGGTGATTTCATTGGACAGATAAAAATAGAGAATAGAGAACGGCATGACTACAAATCATTTCTTAGAAAGTTTTCTGTGTTTAGGGAAGAAATGGGAATCGACCCGGATTCTTTTGATTATAATTTTTATAGTTATGGATTATCATTATATGGAAACATGCCTTTGATAGAACCACAGGAAACAAAAGAAGTAAAGAAAATAGAAGAGTTTGCGATTGTTATAGATACTTCCATGTCGTGCTCCGGTGAACTGGTACAAAAATTTCTGGAGGAGACTTATAGTGTTCTGAAGGAAAATGAAAGTTTTTTTAAGAAAATAAATGTGCATATTATTCAGTGTGACGAGCAGGTGCATTCTGACTGTAAGATTACAAGCGAAGAGGAATTAAAAGAATACATGGAACATATGGAATTGTATGGTCAAGGAGGGACAGACTTTCGTCCGGCATTTGAATATGTGGAGCAGCTGGTCAGGGAAAAAGAGTTTCATGACTTGCGTGGATTGATATATTTTACAGATGGGTATGGCATCTATCCAAATAGAATGCCGCCATTTAAAACAGCATTTGTTTTTATGCAGGAAGATTATACAGATGTAGATGTTCCTGTGTGGGCAATCAAACTAATATTAAGTGAGGATGAATTAGGATAAGTTTCTATCGTATTAGCAGTTACATTGGCTGATTTGATAGAAATAAAGTAAGAGGAAGTATAGAAGGGAACATAAAATGGATATAAAGCGTGCGAAACAGGAAATCAAAGATTCTATAGAGGCGTATTTGACGAAGGATGAGTTTGGAGCATATCGGATTCCGGCTATCCGTCAAAGACCGGTACTTCTGATGGGACCTCCTGGGATTGGTAAAACACAGATTATGGAACAAATTGCAAAGGAATGTAAAATTGGTTTGGTTGCATATACAATTACGCATCATACAAGACAAAGTGCAGTCGGATTACCATTTATCAAAGAAAAAATATATGGCGGACAGACTTATTCGGTAACAGAATATACGATGAGCGAAATTATTGCGTCAGTGTATGAGAAAATCGAACAGACAGGAATCAAAGAAGGAATTCTGTTTATTGATGAGATTAACTGTGTGTCAGAAACACTGGCACCGACAATGCTTCAATTTTTACAAGGAAAAACATTTGGAAATCAGAAAATTCCACAAGGCTGGATTATTGTGGCAGCAGGAAATCCACCGGAGTACAACAAGTCAGTTAGAGAATTTGACATCGTTACATTAGACCGAATAAAAAAAATCAATGTAGAGGCAAATTTGGATGTATGGAAAGAATATGCGTATAAGCAGGGTATTCATCCGGCAGTGATATCATATCTGGAGCTGCGTAAACAGAATTTTTACCGGATTGAGACAACAGTAGACGGCAAAGCATTTGCTACGGCGAGAGGCTGGGAAGATTTGTCACAGCTTATACAGACTTACGAAGTGCTTGGAAAAACAATAGACAGGGATGTCATTGCCCAGTATATCCAGCATAAAATGATTGCAAAAGATTTTGCAAATTATCTGGAACTCTTCTATAAATATAGGAAAGATTACGGAGTGGAAGATATTCTGGAAGGAAAATGGAATACCGCAACGTTACAGAAAATCAAGGCGGCTCCGTTTGATGAGCATTTGAGTGTAGTGAGTCTGTTAAATGGTAAAGCAAGTGAAATGTTCCAGAAAAGTTTTCTGGAGGATGCATATGTTTCAAAAGTATACGAATATTTATTGATTTATAAAGAAAATCTGGAATCTATGCGCCCAGAAGATATCTGGCATCAGGCAGAACGCGATTATCAGGAACAGATACGAAAAGAATTATTGAGCCATACAGAAGAAATTGTAATGAAAAAGGCGGTTGCGGCACTGGAAAAATTTGCAAAACAAAGCCAGAATAACATTTTGGAAAATAATAGCGAAGAACAATTTGAACAAGTAAAAGAAATGTTCGGAGAGCTTGTACAGAACCGTGAAAATCTGATAGAATTGACTTCAGAGATGCTGACGCATATTTTTGATTTTATGGAGGCTGCATTTGGAGAGAGTCAGGAAATGGTTGTACTGATCACGGAATTGAATGCCAACAGTTATGCGGTGTGGTTTATTAAAGAAAATGGCTGTGACCAGTATTATCGGTATAATAAAGGGCTGCTGTTTGATGAGCGCCAGCAGGCAATTGTGCAAGATATGGATGCAGTAGAGACATTATTAAACAAGCAAGGGGCAATCAGCTGAGAAAGGAGCAATCGAGGATGAATGTAAGAGAAATGAGAAATGAAGTATTAGCTAACCGGGTAGTAAAAAATTTGGAATCCCGTAATATGGAAGCATATTTCGTGAAAACAAAAGAAGAAGCATTAAAAAAAGCATTGGAGCTGATTCCAGAGGGAAGCTCAATCAGCTGGGGAGGAACCGCTTCAGCTAAGGAGATTGGATTGTTAGATGCTGTACATGAAGGAAATTATGAAGTATATGACAGGGAAGAAGCCCAGACACCGGAGCTGAAAAATGAAATTGCTCATAAAGCTCTGGACTGTGACTTTTTTATAGGAAGTACAAATGCATTGGCAGAAAATGGCGTGATGGTTAATATAGATGGAAATGCAAACCGTGTGGCAGCGTTTGCTTTTGGACCGAAAAATGTGCTTTTAATCGTAGGCATGAATAAGGTTGTAAAATCTGAAGAAGATGCCATGAGCAGGGCTAGAAATGAGGCGGCACCGATCAATGCACAGAGATTCGGACTTGATACTCCATGTTCTAAAAATGGAATGTGCTATGATTGCAAATCACCGGATTGCATTTGCTGTCAGATTTTGATCACGAGATATTCCAGAGTGGCGAAGAGAATCAAGGTGATTCTGGTAGACGAGAACTTAGGGTTCTAAAGGATAATGCATGAGTAAAAGAAATAGAAAACCAAATAGAAAAAAGAAAAATAAGACAGGAAATATCATTTCCACTATCATATTAATCATAGCTACCTGTGTATTTGTGGTTGCTGCATATCAGTTACTCCTTAATGTTCTCCCGTATTATCAGGGCGGGAAAGACTATGATAAGGTAAAAAAACTTGCAGTTCAGACAGACGGCACAGACGATAAAGATGCAAAAACTTCAGGTGAAGAACAAGTAGGGGAAGCAGCTTCAGGATTCAAAGTAGATTTTGCAACACTATTGGAGATGAATCCGGATACGGTAGCGTGGATTCGATTTGATGAGCCGTCGATCATTAGTTATCCGGTAGTAAAAAGCCAGGACAACAATGAATATTTGACAAAGACATTTACAGCAAATGACAATAAATTGGGAGCAATCTTTGTTGATAAAGACTGTGCATCAGATTTTTCGGGAAGAAATACGCTAATCTACGGACATCATTTGAATTATGGCGGGGAGATGTTTTCGAGATTAAATGAATATGCGGATGAGAGCTTTTGCAAGGCACATCCATATTTCTATATTTACACACCAGATGGAAAAACGAGAACATATCAGGTGTTCAGTGCAGGTGTGGTCAAAGATACGGCAGACAATTATATACTGTCCTATGCGACAGATGAGGATTTTATGAAATATATTGAACTGTGCAGGAGCACATCTAATTATGCTGTGGATGTAGAGGTAAATGCACAATCCAAGATCGTAAGTTTATCTACATGTACGAATGTGAATGAAGATGAAAGATTTTTGTTACAAGGCGTATTGGTAGAAGAAAAATAATTGCAAGTCACAGCAGGCTGTGGCTGATAACGAAAAAATAGGAGGAGAGGCATGGAAGATCGTTTTGCGGTAGGAGACATTATCCGGATGAAGAAGCCACACCCATGCGGAAGTCATGAATGGGAGATTCTTCGTGTGGGAGCGGATTTTCGTTTGAAATGTGAAGGCTGCGGGCATCAGGTTATGGTGTCTAGAAAATTGGTTGAAAAAAATACAAAAGAAATACGAAAAAAGGCTTGAAAGAAATAGAACACTATGATAGAATAGCAAATTGTGACATGCCGTTTAAATAAACGGTTGAAAACATTTCCTTGCTCTCGTGCAAAGTCGAGGGCCAGAGACCAAAAGGAGGTAAAAACACATGAACAAGTATGAATTAGCTGTTGTTGTCAGCGCTAAAATCGAAGACGACGCTAGAGCAGAAGTCATTGAAAAAGTGAAAGATCTGATCACTCGTGTAGGTGGTAATGTAACAGACGTCGATGAATGGGGTAAGAGAAGATTTGCTTACGAAATTCAGAAGATGAAAGAAGGATTCTACTACTTCATCCACTTCGAGGCTGAGAGTACTGTTCCTGCAGAGTTGGAACAGCGTATCCGTATCATGGATCACGTTCTCAGATATTTATGCGTTAGACAGGATGCATAATAGAAAGAGGTATATATGAACAAGGTAGTTTTGGTAGGAAGATTAACCAGAGACCCGGAAGTTAGATATTCTCAGGGTGACAGCTCAACAGCAGTTGCCAGATATACATTAGCAGTAGACCGCAGATTCAAAAGAGATAATGAGCCAAGCGCAGATTTTATTCCGTGTGTTGTGTTCGGTCGTTCAGGTGAATTTGCAGAAAAATATTTCCGTCAAGGAATGCGCGTTTCCGTTTCCGGTCGTATCCAGACAGGAAGCTATACAAATAAGGATGGCGTAAGAGTCTACACTACTGAGGTAATCGTAGAAGAACAGGAATTTGCTGAAAGCAGAGCAGAGAGTGAAGCGAACAGAGGTGCGTTCCACCAGTCAGCTCCTAGCCAGGCAGCACCATCACCAAGCGTTGATGCCGGAGATGGCTTCATGAATATTCCAGATGGAATCGATGAGGAGTTACCGTTTAACTAAAGTCTGACTTCCAAAAGAATAATTATGGAGGTAAACGAAATGGCTTACGAAAAAGGTAGCAAACCAGAAGGCGGCTTCAAGAGAAGAGGTCCAGCACGCAGAAGAAAAAAAGTTTGCGTATTCTGTGGTAAAGAAAATAACGAAATCGATTACAAAGACGTTGCAAAATTAAAGAAATATGTTTCTGAAAGAGGAAAAATTCTTCCAAGAAGAATCACAGGAAACTGTGCAAAACATCAGAGAGCTCTTACAGTAGCAATCAAGAGAGCAAGACACATTTCTTTGATGCCATACGTTCAGGATTAATTGAAATGATAGAGTTGTCATACTTTTGTGTGGCAGCTCTTTTTTTTATATTTTATGAGAAGTCCGATGCGAAAAAATCCCAGTGGATTAAATGTGTAAAAAGTGATATACTAGAACTCAATAATGGGGTAATAAGATTGTTCATTCGTGAACGGATACAGAATAATTACATATTTACGTGCATACTCAAGGGGAGAGACGAGTATAGCCTGAAAGGGAAAGTTTCATGGATAATAGAAATGTGCGTTTAAAAGGGCAGCTGCGAATGTATATGCAGTGGCCGGTCATTATGACAATTCTTCTGGTTGCTATGAATATATGGATGTATAAGGTAGACCGGAAAGCCGGCTTAATGATGTCGGTATTTGTCATCATCTATATGGTAATTGTAGGCGTGCTGTATTTCTACAATCGCTCATTAATTCTTGCGGACATGATCCAATTTTCCACACAGTACAAGGGAATCCAAAATACACTTTTGAAGGAACTTGCAATTCCGTATGCAATATTGATGGCAGATGGAAGGATATTGTGGAAGAATGATAGTTTTGAAGAACTGTTTGTAGATCAGAAGTGGGAAAAGTATATGAACAAACTGATTCCGGAGCTGAATCGCGGTGTATTTCCAAAGCAGAATATGGAACAAGTGGAATTACAAGTACAGTACAAGGAACGCGATTATCAAGTGACACTTAGAAAAGTGTCGATGGAAGGATTCAGTGAGAAAGAAGAAGTGCTTCAGATTCCGAAAGAACAGGAGTATTTTATTGCAGTTTACATGACAGATGTTACAGAATTGAATGAGTATATCAAAGAGAATGAAGACCAGCGTATGATTGCAGGACTCATTTATATTGATAACTTTGACGAAGTCATGGAAAGTGTTGAGGAAGTGCGACAGTCCTTATTAATTGCATTGATTGACCGAAAGATTAACAAGTATATCGGAGATGTAGATGGAATTGTTAAGAAACTAGAGAAGGACAAGTATTTCATTGTAATCCGAAAAGAAAGCTATAAGAAATTCGAAGCAGATAAATTTTCGCTGTTGGAAGAGGTAAAACAAGTCAATATTGGTAATGCCCGCTCAGCGACATTAAGTATTGGATTAGGATTAAATACAGCAACATATGCTCAGAGTTATAACTATGCCCGTATAGCAATCGATCTTGCACTTGCAAGAGGGGGAGACCAGGCAGTAATTAAAGATTGCAATGGCATCACATACTTTGGCGGTAAGAAAGAGATGACTTCAAAAAATACACGTGTGAAAGCGCGTGTCAAAGCAGAAGCGTTGCGTGAATTTATTGTTGCCAAGGATCAGGTTATTGTTATGGGACATAAGATTGCGGATGCAGACTGTCTTGGAGCTTGCATGGGAATTTATCGAGCTGCAAAGGAATTGAAGAAGAAAGCGCATATTGTCATGAACAGTGTGCCAAGTTCTGTTCGTCCATTATATGATGAGATTGTGGACAGTACTGCATATGAGGATGATATTTTCCTAACATCAGAGAGAGCAATGGATTATATCAATGATAATACGATGATTGTCGTGGTTGATACAAATAAGCCACAGATGACAGAGTGTCCGGAGCTGCTTAAGAAGTCGAAGACAATTGCTGTATTGGATCACCACAGACAGAGCAGTAATATAATTGAGAATGCAGTTTTGTCTTATGTAGAGTCGTATGCGTCATCTGCCTGTGAGATGGTAGCAGAAGTACTTCAGTATATTGTGGATGATATTAAGATTCCAAGTGTTGAGGCGGATTGTCTGTATGCAGGAATCATGATCGACACGAGAAACTTTATGAACAGAACGGGTGTCAGAACATTTGAAGCCGCTGCATTTTTGCGAAGATGCGGTGCGGATATTACAAGAGTCCGTAAGATGTTCAGAGATGACATGGATTCATATAGAGCGAAGGCAGAGGCTGTCCGTATGGCAGAGGTATATCGCAAGGAATTTGCAATTGCAGAGTGTCCGAGTGATGTTGAAAGCCCGACTGTTCTGGCTGCACAGGCTGCAAATGAGCTATTGGATATTAGTGGAATCAAGGCATCATTTGTCTTGACTATTTATGAGGGCAAGATTTATATGAGTGCCCGTTCTATTGATGAGGTAAATGTTCAGATTGTTGCGGAAAAGCTTGGTGGAGGCGGCCATATCAATGCTGCCGGTGCTCAGTTTGATCATACCGATATGGAAGAAGCAATCAAGGCGTTAAAACAGACGATTGATAAAATGATAGAAGAAGGAGATATTTAACATGAAAGTTATTTTATTACAGGATGTAAAATCCCTTGGAAAAAAAGGTGAAATCGTAAATGTAAACGATGGATATGCAAGAAATTTTATTTTGCCAAAGAAGCTTGGTCTTGAGGCAAATGGAAAAAATATGAATGATCTTAAGCTTCAGAAGAATAATGAAGCAAAGGTTGCAAAAGAGCATCTTGAAGCTGCAAAAGAGCTTGCAAAACAGTTGGAAGCCGGTAAAGTTGAAGTTGCAATTAAAGTTGGAGAGGGCGGAAAAGTATTCGGTTCTGTCTCAAATAAAGAGATTGCAGCAGAGGTAAAGAAGCAGTTAGGACTGGAGATCGATAAGAAGAAAGTACAGCTGAAGGATGCATTAAAAACACTTGGTACACATAAAGTGCCTGTAAAGCTTCATCCTGAGGTAACAGCTGAAGTGACAGTAGAAGTAAAAGAAGAAAAATAAAGACGTTCTTAAGGGGAATGTATGGAAGAAGCAGTAATTAAAAGAGTTATGCCGCACAGTACAGAGGCAGAGCAGGCTGTCATAGGAGCCATGCTGATGAATAAAGATGCAATTATGGAGACATCTGAGATTTTGCATGGTGAAGATTTTTACCAGACTGCTTATGGAATTTTGTTTGATGCGATGGTGGAGATGTTTCATTCTGGTAAACCGGTTGATCTGATTACATTGCAGGAACATTTAAAAGAAAAAAATGCTCCGCCGGAAATTGTCAGTATGGAGTATGTCCGTGATTTGTTGATGAATGTTGACACTTCTGCAAATGTAAAGTATTATGCGCAGATTGTCCAGGAGAAATCGACATTAAGAAAACTGATCAAGATTAATGAAGAAATCGCCAATACCTGTTATATGGAAAATCGTCCGCTTGAGGAGATTTTGGAAACGACAGAAAAAAAGGTATTTGAGTTAGTTGAGCGGGGAAATGTACAAGAATATGTTCCTATTAAGCAGGTTGTGTTAAATGCGTTGGATGTAATCGAAAAAGCATCCAAGACGAAGGGAACAGTAACCGGTATTCCAACTGGCTTTATAGACCTGGATTATAAATTATCCGGATTGCAGCGTTCGGACTTAGTTTTGATTGCTGCCCGTCCTTCTATGGGAAAAACAGCGTTTGTGTTAAATATCGCACAGCATGTTGCATTTCGTGAAAATCTGGCAGTCGCAATATTTAGTCTTGAGATGTCGAAGGAACAGCTGGTTAACCGACTGTTCTCGCTGGAATCTCATGTAGATGCACAGGTGCTTCGAACCGGTAATTTAAAAGATACAGATTGGGAGAAGCTGATAGAAGGAGCAGGACGAATTGGAAAATCGAAAATGATCATCGATGATACATCCGGTATTTCAATTGCAGAGATGCGTTCGAAATGTCGTAAGTATAAGATGGAGATGGGACTGGATCTTATCATTATTGACTACTTACAGTTGATGAGTGGAAGTGGCGGAAGAAGTAATGAGAGCCGTCAGCAGGAAATTTCAGAGATTTCACGTTCGCTTAAAGGGCTGGCAAGAGAGTTAAATGTTCCGGTTATTGCACTTTCGCAGTTGAGCCGTGCAGTAGAATCCAGAACAGATAAGCGTCCTATGTTGTCTGACTTGCGTGAGTCCGGAGCCATTGAGCAGGATGCCGACGTATGTATGTTTATTTATCGAGAAGATTATTATATTCCAGATACGGAAGATAAAAACATTGCTGAGATTATTATTGCAAAACAGCGTAATGGTCCGATAGGTACAGTGCGACTGGCATGGATGCCTCAGTATACAAGATTTGGAAACGAACTGCGACAGCAGGATCAATAGAACCGGGGAACCGGGAGAGCCAAGGGGACGGAGTTAGTGGCTTTTTGCGTAGCAAAAAGCCACTAACTCCGTCCCCTTGGCTCTTCCGGTTCTCTCCTATGTAAGAATTTTTCGAAGGCGGGTGAGAGGAGTATCTTTCACGGCCTCTTTTCGAATTGTCTGCTGTTGGCGGATCAAGGTGTCAAGTTTACGATAGTGTTCTTCTTCCTGACGTTCATTTGCCTGAAAAAGAAAATCTACCTCTCGCAGAACATCCTGAGTTACTTTTTTGCTAATGTTTGTTTCCAGCGTTTTATTATTTTCAGTTACAACTTCTGTCAATACATCCCCAATGAGATTACGAACCTGTTCCAATTGAGTGATAGGAATTACATCAGCAGAGTCCACTTCTTTTTTAGTGATATCAGTGGATGTTACATTTGCCGGAAGTTTAGCGTTTTCTTTTGGCTCGATTAATTTTTCTTTTGCGATTGTTAGTTCATGAATCATAGGTTTCAAATCTTTTAGCATAACGCCTTCATCTTTTAGTCTTTGAATACATCGGAATAGTTGTATATCATCTTCAGTATAGTATCGGTGTCCCATTTCTGTACGGCCGATTTTCAAATCCAGTTCATCTTCCCAGTAACGAAGTACATGAGCTTCAACATGAACTTGTTTAGCGGCCTCAGAAATCATAAATCTGACTTCACCCATAAAATATAGATACCTCCTTAAGATATTCGGATAACAAGTCTAATAGAAATGATATAAATATGAATCATGTTCCTTAAACAAGTATAGCATAGAGTATACTTATTGCGAGGGAAAATCGTTCGTCAAATTCTGCGCAGAGAAGACAAAAAGTTACTGGGAACAGTAACGATAAAAACGAGGTTATAAAGAAATATTGAGAAAAAACAAATAAAGCAATAAAAAAGAAAGCCATACGCCATCTGATATCAGATGAGTAAGGCTTTCTTTTTTGTGATCACTTTGCTTTATAATATGATTCTTAAGCTTCAGAAATAGCTCCTGTAGGACATGCAGCTTCACAAGCTCCACAATCAACACAAGCGTCTGCATCTACAACGTATTTGCCATCTCCTTCAGAAATAGCGCCTACTGGACATTCGCCTTCGCAAGTACCACAGCTTACACATTCATCACTAATTACGCGTGCCATAGTATGTACCTCCTTCGAAAAATTACAACATTTTTCTGTTGTTATCCTCTATTCTAATACAAATGTGTAGAATATACAAGCAGAAAATTATTACAATATAAGTTGCAAAAAAGAAAGATTTAAGAAAAAATTCCTTTTATTTTCACAATAATCGTGTACAATAAGTAAGGTACAGTAAAGTAAATACAATGATTTGTTATAAAAAGGGGAGATAATGAATGAAGAAAAGATGGATGACTATTACAGCAGTTGTAATGGCAACGACATTCATGATATGTGCATGTGGAAAACAGCAGGAGCAGACAACAACATTTACCGGAAAAGAAACGGAAAAGCCAGAATACCAAGGGAATCTTAATGCGATATCGCCTGCGGCATATAATAATGTGGAAGGCTTGAATCTTGAGCCGGGTACATATATTTCAATTATCGGAAAAGATGATTCATCATCTTATTGGACGAATGTTAAAAAAGGTGTTATGCAGGCTGCGGACGATTTAAATAAAGAGCTTGGCTATAAAGGCAGCGATAAGATTAAAGTTACATATAATGCACCGGCAAAGTCAGAGGACATCGATGAGCAGGTGAATATTCTGGATGAAGAGCTGTCGCGCTATCCGGATGCGGTTGGAATAGCAAGTATCGACAGTGCTGCATGCAGTGTACAGTTTGACTTGGCAACAGCAAATGGAATTCCGGTCATTTCACTGGACTCAGGAAATGAGTATAAAGGAATCCAGTGTATCGTAAAGACTGATAATGAAGATGCAGCCCGCACAGGAGCATATAAATTGGCCAACGAAATAGGAGATGAAGGACAGGTTATCCTTGTTGTACATGATTCCAATTCTGAGACAGCAAAAGAAAGAGCAAAAAGTTTTGAAGAGGAGATAAAAAATAATTATCCGTCTGTATCAATCGTAGAAACGATATATTGTGATAAGCTGGATGATTTGAAAAAGAAGATTGCAGTAGAAAAGGATCCAAATATGTCAGAAGACCTTCAAAAGGCAGCAGTAGAGAAGATGACAGATGATGAAGTAATGCAGTATTATTTGGAAAAATATCCTGATTTAAAAGGTGTGTTTGGAACAAATGAATCCTCAACAATTTTTGCTCTAGAAGCATTGCAAAAAACAGAGCTCGCAGGCAAAGTGGCACTTGTAGGATTTGATATCAGTGAGGAACAAACCGCTGCAATGAAGAATGGAGAAATCTCAGGACTTGTAGTGCAGAATCCATTTGGTATGGGATATGCTTCCGTTGTTGCAGCAGCGAGAACCGTATTGCAGAGTGGAAATGAAGCAGTTGTAGATACAGGATATATCTGGGTTACAAAAGATAACCTGGAAGATGAATCAATTCAGAATATGTTGTATAAATAGAGCCAAAGGGGAGAGCCAATGGGATGGGAGAGCCAAATGGGGACGGAGTTAGTGGCTTTTTGCTACGCAAAAAGCCACTAACTCCGTCCCCTTGGCTCTCCCGTCCCCTTTGGCTCTCCCTGCCTTAGCTTCGAGTAAGCGAAAAAATAAATTCTGTTCCGACACCTTCTGTACTGATGACATTAATATGTTCATCGTGAGCTTGTATGATTTCTTTTACAATAGATAATCCAAGACCGGTTCCTTTTTTGTCTTTTCCACGAGAGAGGTCTGATTTGTAAAAACGTTCCCAGATTTTTCCCTGGTCATTTTTAGGAATACCGATACCGGTATCTTTGACAGAAGTAAAAATCTTGTCGTTTTTCAGTGTGACTTCAACGGTGACAGTAGAATCATTGTCGCTGAATTTGATAGCGTTATCGATTAAGTTATATAGTACCTGCTGGATTTTTCGTCGGTCGGCATGGACCAGAACTGTTTCGTCTACCAGTACTAATTTAATTGAAACATGTTTTGGTGTGCAGACTCCTTCAAAGGATGCAGCGGTATGCTTAATCATTTCCTGCAGGTCAAAATCGGTTTTATCAAGCAAAAGTTCTTTTGTATCAAATTCATTTAAGGTGAGCAGGTCATTGGTTAAATCAGTCAAACGTTCTGTTTCAAATAAAATGATTCCGAGATACTTCTCATATAATTCCGGCGGGATTGTTCCGTCAGACATAGCCTGAACATACCCTTTCATAGAAGTAAGAGGAGAACGAAAATCATGAGAAACATTTGCAACGATTTTCTTTTGATAGTCTTCCATATCCTTTAACTGGGCAGCCATATAATTGAGGGATGCTGACAGATATCCCATCTCATCCTGTGTATGTACAGGAGTTTCGTACTCAAGATTTCCAAGCGCATATTGTTTTGCAGCATCTGTAATCTGTCGGAGAGGGAGAAGTATAAAATACTGAAAACCAATCAGAAAAATAAATGCCATAATATAAATTACGAAAATAGTAATATAGAAAGGTTTCATCAGCTGAACACAAATGTTGTCAATATAAGATACAGGGGTGTGGATTAAAAGATATCCCTTGGTATCAAATCCTTGTATAACAGGTGCGATGACTGTAATCATATTTTCTTTGAAATATCCATGATAATCACCTATTAAATATTGATTCCCAGCGGTTTCAGCCGGATCGAAATCGGCAATAGAAGAAGGCGCACTTGTATTATTCCAATTGCTGGCAGTAATGATTGTTCCGTCTTCTGATACAAACCAGAGAGAAGAATTCATGTAAATCTTCATCGCACTTAATTGAGTATGCACAGACCAGGCAGTAGTTTCGCCGGAAAAATAAGAAGGCAGATAATTGGTTGTAAGGATATTGGCCTCTTTGTACATGTTTTGTGCGGTGTTGACTTTAAGAGTCTCAATTAAAAGCTGATTTCCAAGAGTGGCGGCAGTGAAAAAGCTCAAAAATCCAAAAATAATATATAAAATAATAAACTTTAAATTAAGTGTACTTTTCATAGATAGATAAGCCTTTCTTGTTATTTTGTCTCGAATTTATATCCGATACCCCAGACAGTGCTAAGCCCCCAGGAATCATGATTTTTGATTTTTGCACGAAGGCGTTTAATATGAACATCAACAGTGCGGGTGTCTCCAATATATTCATATCCCCAGATCTGATCTAATAATTGTTCCCTTGTAAATACCTGGTTTGGTGATGATGCAAGAAAATAAAGCAGTTCCAGTTCCTTTGGTGGCATGTCGACCTGTTGTCCATCACAAACGACAGAGTAATTGGTCAAATTAATAATAAGTCCGTCATATTCTACACATTTAATCTTCTCGGCAGCAGCCGGTTCCGGACGGACTGGCTGATAACGGCGGAGAACGGCACGTACACGGGCAACCATTTCTTTAGAGTCAAATGGTTTTAAAATATAGTCATCTGCACCAAGCTCCAGCCCGAGCACCTTGTCAAAAACTTCTCCCTTGGCGGAAAGCATGATGATAGGCGTAGCAGATTTGGCACGAATTTCGCGGCACACCTGATAACCGTCAATGCCTGGAAGCATAAGATCCAGAAGCACAAGATTTGGCTGATAAGTGTCAAATGCGTTGAGTGCATCTTCTCCGTTATAGACCATTTTCGTATCGAAACATTCCTTTGTCAGATAAAGAGAAATGAGCTCGGCAATATTTTCATCATCATCTACGATTAAAATTTTCTGTTTTGTGACCATTTCAAATTCCTCCTTATTTCAATTCTACAATAGTAACACCGGCATCACCTTCGCCATATTCAGCAAGTCGATAAGACTTGACGTGTTTCTGACGGCGTAAGTATTCATGAATTCCTTTTCTCAAAGCACCGGTTCCTTTTCCATGTACGACACGGACGCTGTTCAGATGAGAGAGAAGTGCATCATCCAGATATTTATCCAATTCGGAAACGGCTTCATCGACAGTTTTTCCAAGTAAATTAATCTCTGGACTTACAGAAAGTGATTTATTCATTTTGATTTTACCCTTCGAAGTTCGCTTCATTGCTTTTGGACTGTATGGATTCACATCCTCGATAATCTCCAGGTCAGAAATATTTACCTGAGAACGTAAAATACCCATCTGTACAGTTACATTTCCACGAGAATCTGGTTTAGAACTAATCGTTCCTGTCAGATTCATACTGAGAACCTTAACAGATTCGCCAAGTTTAAAATCGGACGGCTTATAAGCTTTTTTCGGCTTCTGTGCTTTGATTGTAGATGCAGCAGAAGTGTCTTTGATTTTTTTGCGAAGTCGTTCACGTTCCTTTTCCATATCAGCCGCGGAAATGTTTTCCTTTCCGAATTTACGGAAATTCTTAATTGTTTCGTCGGCAACATCTTTGGCATCACGCAAAATAGCGTTTGCTTTTTCATTTGCTTCTCGTAAGATACGTTCCCTTTGTTCATCCAGTTTGTCTTGTTTTTGGCGAGTCTGCATCTTCAAAGCTTCAATCTCACGTTTATATGCAGCAATTTCCTCACGTTCTTTTTCAATCGTGCGTTTGCTTGTCTCAAGATCAGTCATCATGTCTTCAAAAGAGACGTCCTGTTCAGTCAGTCGTTTTTTCGCATCTTCAATAATATAATCCGGAATTCCAAGCTTGCTGGAAATTGCGAAAGCATTACTCTTACCAGGGATACCGATTAATAAACGATAGGTTGGCTTCAGACTTTCTACGTCAAATTCACAACAGGCATTTTCAACGCCCGGAGTAGATAATGCATACACTTTTAATTCACTGTAATGTGTAGTAGCCATTGCCCGGATTCCACGCTTGTGTAAATATGAGAGAATGGCAGTGGCGAGGGCAGCTCCCTCTGTCGGGTCAGTTCCGGCACCTAACTCATCGAAAAGAACAAGAGAATTCTCATCTACATCTTGCAAAAAGGAAACGATATTCGTCATATGAGAAGAAAATGTACTTAAACTTTGTTCGATACTCTGTTCATCTCCGATATCAGCATAAACCTGATGAAATACAGCCAGTTCGGAATGGTCGCCGGCTGGAATATGAAGTCCTGCCTGTCCCATCAATGTCAGTAATCCAACAGTTTTAAGAGACACCGTCTTACCGCCAGTGTTTGGTCCGGTTACAATTAATAGTGTAAAATCCTTTCCGAGAGAAATTGTAATTGGAACAACTTTACGTGCATCCAGTAGCGGATGACGTCCCTCACGGATATAAATACGTCCTTCGGTGTTAAAAAGCGGGCGGCTTCCGTTCATTTCCAATGCAAGACGTCCTCTTGCAAAAATGAAGTCTAAGTCAGTTAAAGAGCGATAGTCTGTTCGGATCTCTTCGATATATTCTGCAGTATCCTCGCTTAGACGAGCCAGGATCACCTGGATTTCTTCCTGTTCTTTCGCATATAATTCCTTCAGATCATTATTTAATTTCACAACAGCCATAGGTTCGATAAATAAAGTAGAACCCGTAGAAGACTGATCGTGGATCATACCCTGTACATTTCCACGGCATTCTGCTTTGACCGGCAGACAATAACGGTCTCCGCGCATTGTGATAATCGGGTCCTGCAAATAAGTTCTAAGAGAACCATTTACAAGATTTGTTAAGGTAGCATGTACTTTGTCATTCATATTATTGATATTACGTCGGATGTGCTTCAGTGTGCTGCTGGCATCATCGCTGATTTCATCTTCGCTGATGATACAGCGCTCAATCTCATTTGCCAAAAGAGTCAGAGGCTCTAGTTGTTCAAAATAGGCATCCAGACAATCAGTAAGTTCATCTTGTGTGTCATGACGGCCATATGCTTTGACACGTCCGGCTGTTTGAAGAAGCTTGAGAATGCGGAGTAATTCGCCGCTTCCGAGAGCTGCGCCAACCTCGAGACGTTTCATGGACTCTTCCACAGGAGCGGCATCGCTGAAAGAAATACGCCCTTTTTTAATCAGTCTGGTAAATGCAGCAGCAGTCTGTTTCTGAGACGTATTAATCTTATCCAGATTAGTCATCGGCTTCAGTTTACGACAAAGCTGCCTGCCACGGAAGGAAGATGCCTGTTCTTCCAACATGGCAATAATTTTATGATATTCTAATTTGGTTAATGTTTTCTGATTCATAATCTATCCTTTTTATAAAAATATTAATTAAAATACTATTTTACTAATCCTCATTATAGCTTATTTACAATCCATTGGAAAGGATAATATTGAACAATCCGCAGGAATACGTTATACTGATTTGGTAAAGGAGACTGCAGCGTATGTCGAAGGAACAGAAAGAAAAAAACAGTGACAATTCAAGTGCTGATGAGAAAAAAGATACAAGGAAAAGTCAAAAAGAAGCAGGAGAAAACTTTTCTTTTCTTCAAGAGACTGTAAAGACAAAAAAGAAGAGCGGGAAAAGCCGAGTTATGCAATATATACGGAATATATTGTATGGTACAATTTTCGGGATTTTTGCCTGCTGTAGTTTTTTTGCGCTCAAACCATGGGCAGAAGAGATATTTTATCACGATGAGACAAAGGTAACGATACCTGTTGAGGATGGAGATACAGCACAAGACGATGATTCACAAGACGATGTAGATGATTCACAGCTTAGTACCGAGACTGCGGCAGAACACTATGAAGAAATGTTGGACAGCATGTATTCTATAGCAGAGAAAGCAGAAAAAAGTGTTGTAATAGTTCAAGCGACCGAAAAAGGGGACTGGACAACAGAGACTATGAATCTGAGACAATCTTCAGGAGTGATCGTAGGTGAAAATTCGAGGGAAATACTTGTTTTAACAGACGCTTTGATCTGTAAAGAAGCAACGCATTGGAAAGTGACATTTAACGGAAAGGAAGAATCTGATGCGGCATTAAAAAAACAAGACAAGAATAGAAATATTGCAGTGTTTAGCATAGATAAGAAAAATGTTTCCGATGCGACACAAAAGAGAATCGAAGTAGCCACATTTGGCAATTCAAATACTTGCAAAAGAGGCCAGGTTGTTATTGCACTCGGATACATATTTGGCTATGATGATGGCTTAAGCTATGGTGTGATCAGTTCCAAATCACAGGAGGCGGTATTTGATGACAGCCAGTGTCAGGTGCTCAGTACAAATATTTCTTTAGCCGAAGGCGGTACAGGGATTCTTGTGAATCTAAAAGGAGAAGTATTAGGGCTAATCCGAAGTGATGTATTGAAGGACACAGGAAGCAGGACAGCAAATGCACTTGCGATTTCAGATTTGAAGGAAGTGCTTGAGATGATGTTAAACGGAGAAAGTGTACCATATCTGGGAGCGTATGGAAATGCTGTTACAGAAGAAATTTCAGAACAGCAGAAAATACCAATCGGAGTATATATTACGAATGTACAGTCAGATTCTCCGGCGATGGATGCGGGAATCCAGCATGGAGATATTATTCAGGAAATTAAAGGAATGACCGTGACAGGAACAGCATCATATACAAAAGCGATTGAAAAGTGTACCGTGGGTGAAACAATAAAAGTCTGTGGACAACGCCGTGGAAGTAATGGATATGTAGAAGTGACATATAATGTCACGATAGGAAGTAAAGAATAGAGATAGAAAGAGGAAATAATAATGAAATATATTAAAGAGCTGCATGAGGGTGAAACGATCAGAAGTATTTATCTGTGTAAAGGAAAACGCTCAGCCGAGACAAGAAACGGAAAACCATATGATAACCTTATCTTACAGGATAAGACAGGTACGTTGGACGGAAAGATATGGGATCCGAACTCTCAGGGGATTGCAGATTACGACGAGAAGGATTTTGTTGAAGTTGTCGGAGATGTAATTACATACAACAACAATTTACAGTTAAATATTAAACAGCTTCGTATTGCAAGTGAAGATGAATATAATCCGGGAGACTACATGCCGACTTCAGAAAAAAGTGTAGATGGTATGTATGAGGAATTACTGGGGTATATTCGCAAAATTTCCAATCCATATTTACGACAGGCTGTAGAATACTATTTTGTAAAAGACGAAGCATTTATCAAATCCTTTAAAGGACATTCAGCAGCAAAGACAGTTCATCATGGATTTGCAGGAGGGCTTTTGGAGCATACTTTGAGCGTGACTAAGATGTGCGAATACTTTGCAAATGCATATGATATTTTAAATGCAGACTTATTGTATGCATCAGCAGTTTGTCATGATATTGGAAAGACGAAAGAACTGTCAAATTTCCCAGATAATGATTATACAGACATCGGACAGCTCGTTGGACATATTGTGATAGGAGTTGAAATGATAGGGGAGGCAATCCGTACAATTCCAGATTTTCCGGAAAAACTGGCAAATGAATGGAAACACTGCATCGTAGCACATCATGGAGAATTAGAATATGGTTCACCAAAGAAACCGGCACTGGCAGAAGCTGTGGCACTGAATCTGGCAGATAATGCAGATGCAAAGATGCAGACATTAAAGGAGATTTTCAAAGATAAATCAGGAACAGACTGGTTGGGATATAATCGTCTGTTTGAATCAAATCTTAGAAAAACATCATTGAGTGAGGAAAGCAAATCATGATGCAGAAAAATGAAACTGCGATTGTAACCATTGAAGACATTGGTGTCAATGGTGAAGGAATCGGAAAAGTAGACGGATATACATTATTTATTAAAGATGCTGTAATTGGCGATGTAGTAGAAGCGAAGGTTATGAAAGCTAAAAAAAATTATGGTTACGCAAGACTGATGAAGATCATTACACCATCGAAAGATCGTGTGACACCAGTCTGTACATTTGCCAGAAAATGTGGCGGATGTCAGATTCAGGAAATGTCGTATGAGCAGCAGCTTCAATTTAAACATAATAAAGTACGTGGTAATCTGGAGAGAATCGGTGGATTTTCTCCAGAACTTTTAGAAAAAATCATGGAGCCGGTTGTCGGAATGGAAGAGCCGTTTCACTATCGAAATAAAGCCCAATTTCCATTCGGAACAGATAAAGAGGGGAATCCAATTACAGGATTCTATGCGGGCAGAACACATGATATTATAGCAAATACAGACTGTGCACTTGGAGTGGCGGTCAACAAAGAAATATTGGAGAAGACCCTTTCGTTTATGAAAAAATATCAGATTCCGTCATACGATGAGAATACAGGAAAAGGTCTGATTCGTCATGCTCTTATCCGATATGGATTTACAACAAAAGAAATCATGGTTTGTTATGTAATTAATGGAAAACACATTCCACATGTTGAAGAGCTTGTAGAAACATTGCGAGAACTGGAAGGAATGACAAGTATTACATTTAGTTCCAATACAAAAAGAACAAATGTGATTATGGGTGATTCTTATGAAATAATTTGGGGACAAGGATATATTACAGACTACATCGGGGATGTAAAATATCAGATTTCTCCACTGTCATTTTACCAGGTTAATCCTGTACAGACAGATAAATTGTACGGGTTTGCATTGGAATATGCGGATTTAAAAGGAAATGAGACAGTTTGGGATTTGTACTGTGGAATTGGAACGATTTCATTATTTTTAGCACAGAAAGCAAAACAGGTTTATGGAGTTGAAATTATTCCACAGGCCATTGAAGATGCTAAGAGAAATGCAGCGATCAACGGATTTGAAAATGCAGAATTTTATGTTGGAAAAGCAGAAGAAATTTTGCCAAAATACTATGAAGAATATGCAAAAACACATGACGGAGAAAGAGCTCATGCAGATGTTATTGTGGTAGATCCGCCACGTAAAGGATGTGATGAGACATTGCTGCATACGATGACAGAGATGCAGCCAGATAAAATTGTCTATGTAAGCTGTGATTCGGCGACATTAGCAAGAGATTTGAAGATATTGTGCGAGAGAGGATATTGCCTGGAGAGAGTCAGGGCGGTAGATCAGTTTCCAATGTCGGTGCATGTTGAGACGGTTGTTCTTTTGTCCCAACAAAAACCAGATGACACGATAGAGATCGACT
>OGCN01000905.1_pt1 | contig 44362 bp, 38 predicted proteins | sample 1570181 | NCBI WGS metagenome assembly OGCN01 (sample SAMEA4370584, study PRJEB24528) | human gut metagenome | reverse complement strand
GGAGAGCGTTCGGTTCGCATCCGAGAGGTCAAGGGTTCGAATCCCTCCAGGTCCATAAAAAGCAAAACTCCGTGTCTGCTGACACGGAGTTTTCTTTTTATTCAGGACCCGGAGGGATTCGAACAGCACGGCACTGCCGCAGGCAGGGCAATCAACAGCCCGGTGGGCTGTTGATTAGTGCGCGGGTCCCAGCCTTCAGGAATGTCTAACGGGGATGCTGCCGCATCCGGACCCGGAGGGATTCGAACAGCACGGCACTGCCGCAGGCAGGGCAATCAACAGCCCGGTGGGCTGTTGATTAGTGCGCGGGTCCCAGCCTCCAGGAATGTCTAAGGGGGATGCTGCCGCATCCGGACCCGGAGGGATTCCGGCAGGGCGGCGGCTTGCCGCAACCAAAGCCCCAGTGGGGCTTTGGTTATGCTGCCGAGGGTGCCAAGGCCCTCCCCAACCACTTTGCACGCAAGCCCCTGTCCGAAACGGTCTCCTATCTGCAACATTTTCCATTTTCTCAACATGCAAACAGGCAGCCCTGTGATTCCATGAAACCACAGGACTGCCTGTTTTTCTGTTTTGCTTTCCTGTACAGTTGTTCAGCCGTTCAGTGGTCCCACTTATCGCACAGAGCGTTGATCTGATCGGCGAACTTGGCCAGATCCTTGTTGGCACCGCCCTCGTTGTGCTCGATGACCCGCAGCAGGCGCTTGCCGGCGCTGACCAGACGCTGGAACACCGTGGCGGCGCGGTTCTGGCCCTCCGATACCTTGTGCTGGATGCGTACCTTAGTGCCCTCCTGCAGGCAGACAGCGCCCTCGGCACCGATGGCCCACTGCGCACCGTTGTAGGGCGCGCAGGCGGTGAAGCCCTGCCCGGTGAGGGTATCGACGAAGATGTTTTCCACCTCATCTTCGCCGTGCATCACGAACACCCGCTTGGGCTTCTCGGTGAAAGCGTTCACCCAGCGCAGCAGTCCGTCCCGGTCTGCGTGGCCGGACATGCCGGTGAGCTGGCAGATCTCCGCCTGCACCTCGATGGGCTCGCCGAACAGCTTGACCGTGGTGGCGCCCTCGATGAGGGTGCGGCCCAGGGTGCCCACTGCCTGATAGCCTACGAACAGGATGGTGCACTCCGGCCGCCACAGGTTGTGCTTGAGGTGATGGCGGATGCGGCCTGCCTCGCACATGCCGCTGGCCGACAGGATGACCTTAGGCGTGCGGTCAGTGTTGATCATGCGGGACTCGTCACTGGTCACGGTGACCCGCAGCCCCGGCACGTTGATGGGGTCGATGCCCTTTTCCAGTAAAGCACGGGTCTGGGCATCAAAGCAATCGGGGTCTGTGTCCCGGAAGATGCGGGTGGCCTCGGTAGCCAGCGGGCTGTCGATGTAGACCGGGAAATTGCCGTGCCCTTTGACCAGCCCTTTTTCCTTGATTTCCCGTAGAAAATACAGCATTTCCTGGGTGCGGCCCACGGCAAAGCTGGGCACGACCACATTGCCGCCCCGGTCAAAGGTGCGCTGCAAGATTTTAGCCAGCTCGTTCACATAATCCGGGCGCGGGCCGTGCAGCCGGTCGCCGTAGGTGGACTCCATGAACACATAGTCCGCCTCGCTGATATAGGCGGGGTCCTTGATGATGGGCTGGTCCAGGTTGCCGATATCGCCGGAAAACACCAGCTTGGTGGTAGTGTCGCCCTCGGTGATCCACAGCTCGATGCTGGCGGAGCCCAGCAGGTGGCCCACATCCACGAACCGCACCTCGATGCCCGGAGCCAGCTCAATGCGCTTGTCGTAGTCCACACCCACGAACAGCTTCATGGCCGCCTCGGCGTCCTGCACGGTATACATGGGCTCCACCGGCTCGGCACCGGAGCGCTGGGCCTTGCGGTTCTTCCACTCGGCCTCGAACTCCTGGATGTGGGCGGAGTCCCTCAGCATGATACCGCACAGCTCCACCGTGGGGTTGGTGGCGTAGATTTTGCCCCGGAAGCCGTTGCGCACCAGCAGCGGCAGCATACCGGTGTGGTCGATGTGCGCATGGGTGGCCAGCACCCAGTCGACTTCGCCGGGTGCCACCGGGATGGGCTGGTTCTCGTAGACATCCTTGCCCTGCTCCATGCCGCAGTCGATCAGGAACCGACGACCCGCGGCTTCCAGCAGCGTACAGCTGCCGGTGACCTCATGGTTCGCGCCCAGAAACGTGATCTTCATCCCAAAACACCTCCGGTTATTCAGGCCAACTTCTCCGGCCGTCCGGCGGTTTCCACGCAAATGCCCAGGGCCATTCCATCGCCCTCCCTACTGCCTGCGGCAGCAGGGTCCCTCCCCAGCGGATCATTTGCTTTGGAAACTGCCGGCCAGCCATACCAAGCCGCGCCTTTTTATTCTGTGCTTTCAGTATAGCATATTTTAAAGGTACACGCCGCACAAATCGGCGGGATTTTTGCGGGCAATCTGCCGAAAGGAGCAAAAAATTTTTATACAATCTTGACAAACTGCCCCATTCTGTTATAAACTTAGATTTGTATGACGTTCGTTCGTATTTTATGAGTTTGAAATAATAGAGAGGTTGAATTTTTATGGTTCGTAACGATTTGCGCAACGTTGCCATTATCGCTCACGTTGACCACGGCAAGACCACGCTGGTGGATGCCCTGCTGCGTCAGAGCGGCGCTTTCCGCGACAATCAGGCCGTGGCCGAGCGCGTGATGGACAGCGGCGATATCGAGCGTGAGCGCGGCATCACCATTCTGGCCAAAAACTGCTCCTGCACCTACAAGGGCGTGAAGATCAACATCGTCGATACCCCGGGCCACGCCGACTTTGGCGGCGAGGTGGAGCGCGTGCTGAAGATGGTCAACGGCGTGCTGCTGCTGGTGGACGCTGCCGAGGGCTGCATGCCCCAGACCCGCTTTGTGCTGCAGAAGGCTCTGCAGCAGAACCTGAGCCTGGTGGTCGCCATCAACAAGATCGACCGCCCTGACGCCCGCATCAAGGAAGTCATCGACGAGGTGCTGTACCTGCTGATGGACCTGGGCGCTACCGACGAACAGCTGGACTGCCCCATGCTGTTCTGCTGCGGCCGCGACGGCACCGCCAGCCTGGACCCGGATGTGCCGGGCACCGACCTGATCCCCCTGTTCGACACCCTGCTGAGCACCATCAAGCCGCCCGAGGGCGACCCTGAGGCTCCCTTCCAGATGCTGGTGTCCTCTGTGGACTACAACGACTTCGTGGGCCGCATCGGCATCGGCCGCATCCAGAACGGTGTTGCCAAGGTGGGCGAGGAAGTGGTCGTGTGCGACTGGCACAACCCCGACCTGAAGATGCGCGGTCGTCTGACCAAGCTGTACGACTTCCAGGCCAACGGCCGTCAGCCGTGCGACAACATCACCGCAGGTGATATCGTGGCATTCTCCGGTCTGCCGGACGTGACCATCGGCAACACCCTGTGCAGCCCCTCCAACGTGGAGCCGCTGCCCTTCGTCAAGATCAACGACCCCACCGTGGAGATGACCTTCTCGGTCAACGACAGCCCGCTGGCCGGCCGTGAGGGCAAGTTCGTCACCAGCCGTCAGATCCGCGACCGTCTGCAGAAGGAACTGCTGAAGGACGTGGCCCTGAAGGTGGAGGACTCCGCCACCACCGATTCCTTCCGTGTCATGGGCCGTGGTGAGATGCACCTGTCCATCCTCATCGAGACCATGCGCCGTGAAGGCTATGAGCTGCAGGTCTCCCCCCCGCACGTTCTGACCAAGGTGATCGACGGCAAGACTTACGAGCCCATGGAGCATGTTGTCATCGACGTGCCCACCCAGTATCAGGGTGCCGTCATGACCGGTCTGGGCCAGCGCAAGGCCATCCTGCAGCAGATGGAGTCCCTGGGCTCCGACCGTGTGCGTCTGGAGTTCCGGATGCCCAGCCGCGGCCTGTTCGGCTACCGCAACCAGTTCCTGACCGATACCCACGGCGAGGGCATCATCAACCAGATCTTCGACGGCTATGACGTCTGGGCTGGCATGATCGCCAACCGCTCCACCGGTTCTCTGGTCAGCTTTGAGACCGGCGAGGCCGTCACCTACGGCCTGTTCAACGCTCAGCAGCGCGGCACCCTGCTGGTGGGCCCCGGCGAGAAGGTGTACGAGGGCATGGTCATCGGCTACACCGCTTCCGGCGAGGATGTGGACGTGAACGTCTGCAAGACCAAGCACCTGACCAACACCCGTTCTTCCGGCTCCGACGACGCTCTGCGCCTGATTCCCATCAGCAAGCTGAGCCTGGAGGGCTGCCTGGAGTTCCTGGCACAGGACGAGCTGCTGGAGGTCACCCCGGAGAACCTGCGCATCCGCAAGCAGATCCTGAACCATGAGCAGCGCATGAAGGCCAAGAGCCGCATGAAGTAATTGCGTTACCTATTATAATAGTCTCCCGCATCCCGGCAGAAACCGACCCGTTTCTGCCGGGATGCTTTTTGTTTTTTGCACTTTTTTGAAATCAGGGCTTGCAAAACGGCCAAGAATGCGGTATAATATCACTCGCAGTCACTTAAGTGATCTGCCTCTTTAGCTCAGTCGGTTAGAGCACCTGACTGTTAATCAGGGTGTCGCCTGTTCGAGTCAGGCAAGAGGCGCCACGAAGGCAATGTTCTTTGGAACATTGCCTTTTTTGTTTGCCGTGCCGCATGTTTCAGAAGTGTTAATTTTTCACACTTTTTTCATTTCTCACGATTTCTTAAAAAAGAAGTTCTTGAAGATGCTGTCATATTGTGGTATACTGCACATAAGCTGTAACGCCTGCGCATACAAACTTTGCAGGCATTGCAAGCCGGAAATCTGAGCATTCTGCCCCATTCCCGGGCGTTCAGAGGCGGTAAATCCTTCCGGTTTTGGCGGTTTTGTCAAATTCACTGCATGTTTTCCGGTCCGTGTGTCTGGCAGATGTGTATGGTGTTTGAATAAATTTGTATAGTTTCAAAGGAAGCATCTATGCGTTATACCTATGTCCGGCAGCATGACACTACCGACTGTGCGGCTGCCTGCCTCGCAATGGTGTGCCTCCATTACAAAAAGGAGATCACCATCACGCGCCTGCGCGATATGATGGGTACGGACCTGAAAGGCACAAACCTCGTTGGTCTGCAGAAGGCCGCGAACGAGCTGGGTTTCACCACCGCCGCGGTGCGTGTGGACCGTGAAAACTTCCTCAGCGACTTCTCGCTGCCCTGCATTGCGCAGGTCATCACCGACCAGGGCCTGGCCCACTTTGTGGTGGTGTTCAAAAAGACCACCCTCCGCGATGACGGCGAGCGCCGCAAGCACATGCTGGACGAAGCCGAGCAGGTCAAGGAAGCCGAGGAAAAAGGCAAAAAGCACAAGTGCAAGGATTACGTCATCATCGGCGACCCTGCTACTGAGCTGAAAAAGATCAGCCTGGATGAGTTCTACAAGAACTTTACCGGTGTTCTGCTGCTGCTGAACCCCACCTCGGAGTTCAACGTGAGCCAGCGCAAAAAGCTGGCACCCGGCGCCCCCGGCTATGAAGCCCAGCAGGCCAGCGAAAAAAACGACGGCAAGCCCAACCGCTGGGGCATGATGAAGCGGTACATCGACCTGCTTCTGCCCCAGAAGAAGCTGTTCTTCTACGCCATTTTAAGTTCCGTCATCACCACCATCCTGGGCATCGCGTCCTCGATGTTCAATAAGATCCTGATGGATGAGGTGCTGCCCTACGGGCTGGACAACCTGCTGGTCACCCTGATCATCGTGTTCAGCATGGTGAGCCTGACCAGTTCCCTCATCGGCTTCGTGCGGCAGTGGGTGCTGATCCATCTGTCCATCAAGATCGACATCCCGCTGATGCTGGGCTACTTCGGGCACATCTTCCATCTGCCCATGAAGTTCTTTGCCACCCGCAAGACGGGCGATATCACCACCCGTTACTCGGACGCAAACACCATCAAGTCCATCTTCACCAGCATTGCGCTGAGCCTTGTGATGGACATCTCCATGGCCATCATCACCGGCATCATCCTGTTCCGGATGAACGCCATGCTGTTCTCCATCTCGCTGTTCATGGCACTGGTCAGCATCCTGCTGGTGCTGGTGTTCAAGCAGCCCTACAAGCGCATCAACGAAGAGACCATGATCCAGTCGGCTGCCCTCAACAGCCAGATGATCGAGAGCCTGCGCGGCATCGAGACCATCAAGTGCAATGCCAACGAGGACACCCAGCTGGAAAACCTGGAAAAAGAGTACATCAAGAGCCTGAAGATCAGCCTGCGGTCCAGCCGCATCAGCACGGGCCAGGGCCTGATCTCCACCTTCATCTCCACCGGTTTCAGCATGCTGACCACCTATGTGGGCATCAGCCAGGTGCTGCACGGTGAGATGACGCTGGGCGGCTTCATGGCCTTCAGCACCCTGTCCAGCTACTTTACCTCCCCGCTGAGCAACCTGATCGGTCTGCAGATGAGCATTCAGGAAGCCGGCATTTCTATGAAGCGTCTGACCGAGATCATGGACTACCCCGCCGAGGACGAGGCCAACGAAGGCAGCGAGCTGATCCCGCTGGAAAAGGTGGAGGGCGACATCGAGTTCAAGGACGTCACCTTCCGCTACGGCAACCGTGCCCCGGCGCTGGATCATATCAGCTTTACCATCCCTGCCGGTAAGAAAGTTGCCCTGGTGGGCAGCAGCGGCAGCGGCAAATCCACCATTACCAAGCTGCTGCTGAAGTACTACGACCCCGAAGAGGGCGAGATCGACTTCAACGGCGTGAATCTGGCCGAGTACACCCATGATTCCGTGCGCCGTGCCATTGCCTATGTGCCGCAGAACATCGAGCTGTTCAGCAAGACCATCTACGACAACATCCGCATCTCCCGCATGGACGCTACCATGGAAGAGGTGAAGGAAGCCGCCAAGAAGGCCGATGCCCACGAGTTCATCCGCCATCTGCCGCTGCAGTACAACACCTACCTGGAGGAAGCTGGCAACGGCCTGTCCGGTGGTGAGAAGCAGCGTATCGCGCTGGCCCGCGCCTTCCTGAAGGATTCCGGCCTGTACATCCTGGACGAGTCCACCAGCAATCTGGACTTTGCCACCGAGAATCTGATCTTCAACATGATCTACGAGCAGCTGGCCGACCGGTCCATGCTGATCGTAGCCCACCGTCTGTCCACCGTCCGCGACTGCGACCTGATCCTTGTGATGGATCACGGCAAGATCGTGGAGCGCGGCACGCACGACGAGCTGATGGCCAAGGATGGCAAGTATGCTGAGCTGTGGAACATGCAGCAGGGCATCTACCGCCGCCGTGAGCCGGTGGCCAAGCAGCCTGTGGCTGCCGCCGTGGTAGAGGATGACGATGACGGCGAAGCCTTTACCTACTGATTCGTTGCAGTCGGGTGCGCACCCGATTACATAAAACCGGTTCCCTCCCGGCAGCGCAGCCGGGGAGGAACCGACAAAAGTTCATTATTTGAAGGGAGTAATTCATCATGATGATGCCTGCAAATTTTTCCGCAATCTCTGAGAACGAGATGACCTACGTCAACGGCGGCGCAAGCCTGTCCGAAATCCTGGCCCCCGAGCTGAAGCTCGAGAACTGGCAGAACTTCAACAAGAACATGGTCACCATTATCGGCAACTCTTTCCTGGGCGACTATGTCAGCAACACCGTTGGCACTCTGTTTGGTGGCGCTTACAAGCCCGGCAACCTGGGCAAGGCCTGGTTCAGCTCTGTCAGCAAGTACTACAATAGCGGCTACGATGCCGTTGTCGGTAACGGCACCGACGCCGGGATGACTTATGGCAATACTGCTCTGGGCACTCTGAACGGTGCTCTGAACGCTGGCCTGCGTCTGGCTGGTTCTGCTGCTGCCATCTACAACCTGGCAACCGCCAACGTCAAGAACGGTCTGCCCAGCCTCTTTGACTTCGAGAAGAATGAGACCGTCTTCCCTAAATAAGACTGTCTGATCCTGGCTTTCCGGGGGCCTGAGCAACTGCACCGGTTTCCCCGCCGCACATGCTCCTGATGCAGACAGGTGCGCACCTGTCTGCTGAAAAAGTGTCTTGCGGTTGCGCAGCCGCAAGGTGCCTGACAAGTATGGCAGACGGCAGAGTGCCCTGTGGTATCTCAGCCCCGACAAAAAACGATATGCAGTGTGTTTTCCGGCCCCGCTGCAAAGCGCCGGACCGGTGACAATGCCTCGTTATGGTGTGCCCGGAGGCGTCCTGCCTCCGGGCACATTCTATTTTTCGCATCACCCATTACTGCTACAGTAATAGGTGATCAGAAGCAGAGAAGGTGTGCTCTGCCCTTTCTCTGCCTGTGATTGCCTATTACGGCCTCCCCTTTGCGGAGGAAATTCAACGATAGGACAAAGAGGTATTTCAACATGAACGAGATCAAAGTTGCTGAAAACAAGACCCTCAAACTGACCAATGTCGTGGCACGCCGCATCGCCCCCGAAGAACTGGGCAACATGATGGTGGCGCTGACCCAGCTGCAGAACTTTATCAAGAGCCACAACGCACAGCCCATCGGCCCTCTGGTGCAGGCCCTCAAGATCGGCCCGGCCCCGGAGCATGCCCCGGAGCTGTACCTGATGCAGCAGGCCACCCAGCTGATTACCCAGACCGAGCCCGGCTACGAAGTGGACGCCGTGCTGCGGGTGAAGAACTGCCTGTACGCTCATTATACCGGCCCCATGGCCTACAGCCAGCTGGCAAGCTCCAAGCTGCAGATCCTCGCCTTTGAAAAGGACCTCAAGCTCACCGGTGACAACTACACCATTTTTGTCAGCCAGGACGACGATGACGCCGTGGTTGACGTGTTTATGGAGACCAAGTAACTATGACAACGACCATCCAGAACCTCGATGATCTGCAGGACCGCCGCATTATGATGGACCGGGACGTGCCGCCCTACGGCTACGCCTTCGTCATCCTGGTGGGCATCTTCATGATCTTTCTGCTGGTGTGGAGCACCCGCACCAACCGCATCTACGTCAGCCAGAACTCCGGCACGGTGCAGGCCAGCAACAAGACCTACATCATGTCCAGCTATTCCGGCACCCTCACCGAGCTGTACATCTCCGAGGGCAGCTATGTGAACGAGGGCGACCTCGTGGCCCACATCAAGAGCACTGACCTGGACATGCAGCAGGACAACCTGGAAAGCCAGCTCAAGATCTACCAGACCCAGGTGGACCAGTACAATAAGCTGCTGCAGTGCATCCAGGACGACACGAACTACTTCAGTGAGACCAGTGTCGAGGATCAGCCCTACTACTACCAGTACGAGACCTACAAGAGCCAGGTGGAGCAAAAGACCTTTGACGCTTCGGCTTATCAGGCGGCCGGTTACACCGACGCCCAGATCAAGACCATGATGGAGCAGAACCAGAGCGAGATCCAGGCCCTGTATTACTCCACCATGCAGTCCATCTCCCAGAGCATCACCAGCGCCCAGAGCAACGTGGACAACGTGCAGGCGCAGATCGACGCCCTGAACACCGGTGCCAACGACTACTATCTGTATGCCCCCACCTCTGGCGTGATCCACATGGACAGCCCCTACAAGGAGGGCATGGTGCTGAGCGCAGGCTCCCCGCTGGCCACCGTTGCCAGCGAGAACGATGACCTGGAGATCGTGGCCATGGTCACCGTGAACGACCGCCCGCTGCTGCATGTGGGCGACCCGTGCAAGATCGCCATCACCGGCTTGTCGGAGTATTCCTACGGCACCCTGACCGGTACCGTGACCGCCATCGACAGCGACGTGACCACCAGCACCAGCGCTTCGTACTACAAGATGACCATCAAGCCGGACAGCACCTATGTGGTGAGCCGCAGCGGCGACAAGGTCGATCTTTCCAACGGCATGAGCGTGACTGCCCGCGTGGAATACGATCAGGTCACCTACTTTGAATATGCAATGGAGGCTCTGGGTGTGCTGTTCCGCTGATGCGGGCACCGTTTCCGGCGCTGAATCCTTCGCTCCATTTTTAACACCCAGAGAGGTACACGAACCATGAAATCAACCGCAAAGACCCTGGCCCTTGGCGCGGCACTGCTCTGCCTGCTGGCCGGCGGCATGGCCCTGCCGGCATCGGCTGCCGTGCCCCTGACCGGCACCGCCGTGTCGCTGCCCTGGAACAGCGATAACAGCGTGCCTGCCGAGAGCATTGAGGCCGGCACCTATTCTTCCAACATGCTGTTGGGCGAGACCCAGCAGCTGTCGCCCACGGTGCGCCCCCGCAACAGCACCGACTCCGTCATCTACCTCACCGATGACAGCAGCGTGCTTACCGTGAGCAACAGCGGCGTGGTGCAGGCTGTGGGCGTGGGCACCGCCACCGTGACGGCCGCCGCAGGCAACCAGATCTGTGCTTACACCATTTCGGTTTCCATGGACTCCACCATGATCGTCACCGAGATGGATCTGGCGCTGTCCTCCAACACCATCTATGTAGGCAACTCGGTGTCGGCATCGCTGCAGGTGCGGCCCTCGTCCGCCTCGCAGTACGCCACCATCTCCCTGACTTCTTCCAATGAGAAGGTAGCCACCGTCAACAGCTTTGGCCGCGTGACCGGCGTGAGCCCCGGCACCGCCACCATCACCGCCGCCTGCGGCTCGGTCACCGCCAGCACCACCGTTACCGTGCTGGCCATCCCCACCGAGGCGACCACCGGCGGCACGGTCAGTTCCGGCACCACCTCCGCCAACAGCGGTCAGGTCATTACGGTAACCCCCTCCTATGTGGTGCTCAAGCCGGGTGCCACCCGCACCCTGTCGGCCAAGGCCACCCCGGCTTCGGCCTCCCAGAGCTTCACCTACAAGTCCGGCAACAGCAGTGTGGCCACCGTGAGCCCCAGCGGCGTGATCACCGCCGTGGGCACCGGCTCCACCTCCATTACGGTTTCCAACGGCAAAGCCACGGCGCTGGTCACCGTCATCGTGAACCGCTCTGCTTCCGCTTCCTCGGGCAGCGACAGCAGCAACGGCGATGACGCTTCCAACGGCGACGATGACAAGATCACGCTGGACCCCACCGTGCAGACCATTCAGGACAGCACCGACCATGAGGTCGTTTTTGCTCAGTCGGAAGTCCCGGTGATCACCGGCGACATCCTCAACTCTCTGCGCACCACCGGCAAGACCCTGTGCGTGGTGGGCGACGGCTACACCCTGCAGGTGTCCGGCAAGGACGTGCGCAACACCACCGGCGAGCTGAACACCTCGCTGGAACTGCAGCAGGTGGAGCAGGGCCTGGAGTTCGTGGTGAACGACGGCAAGACGGTCCCCTGCTCGGCCCGCATTGATCTGGACAAGAGTGATTACTCCCGTCTGTACCTCTACAACGAGACCACCGGAAAGTGGCAGTACCTGAACAGCTACAAAGACGGCGTGATCACGCTGGACACCGCCGGTCGTTATCTGCTGACCAACGAAAATCTCCGCTTCGCCAACATCAACTGGAGCTTCTTCATCGCTGGCGGCGTGGTGCTGGTGGTCATTGCGGTGGCCTACATCGCGTTCAAGAAGCGTTACTGGTTCTGGTAAGCCGCTCTTCCTCATCTGAAACAAAGATACAGCGAGGCCCCTCTGAAACGCTCAGAGGGGCCTCGCTTTTGTTGTAATTATATTCTGGTTGCCGTACTGTCAAAAGGCTCCATCCCTGAGGGAGTTCCCGTAATTCCCGTAAGCAGCAGTTTATTCCACGGTCACGCTCTTGGCGAGGTTGCGGGGTTTATCCACGTCGCAGCCGCGCAGCACCGCCATGTAGTAGGCGAACAGCTGCAGCGGCACGATCAGCTGCAGGGGCATCAGGATGTCCTCATATTCGTCCAACCGGATCACGGCATCGGCCACGCCCTCCGGCACCACGGCATCCTTTGTGGTGAACAGCAGCACCCGTGCACCGCGGCTGCGGGTCTCCTTGGCGTTGGAGATGGTCTTTTCGTACACCTGTTTCTGGGTGGCCAGCGCAATCACCGGCACACCGTCGGTGATCAGGCTGATGGTTCCATGCTTCAGCTCACCGGCGGCATAGGCATCCGAGTGCACATAGCTGATCTCCTTCAGCTTCAGGCTGCCCTCCAGTGAGAGGGAGTAGTCGAACCCGCGTCCGATGAAGAAGCAGCTCTGGGTGTTCATATAGCGGCTGGCAAGGTATTTGATCTGATCGCAGTCCGCCAGACGGGCCTTGATGATCTCCGGTGCCCGCAGCAGCTGGGCCGTATAGCGGCGGGTCTCTGCCTCGCTCAGGCGGCCCCGGGCGTAGGCCAGACGCAGCGCGAACAGATACAGCACGCACAGCTGCACCATATAGGCCTTGGTGGAGGCCACGGCGATCTCCGGCCCGGCGTAGGTGTACATCACATAGTCTGCCGCGCGGGCGATGGAGCTGCCCACCACGTTCACGATGGCCAGCACCGGCACGCCCCGGCTCTTTGCCAGCTTGAGGGCGGCCAGCGTATCACTGGTCTCGCCGGACTGGCTGATGATGATCACCAGATCGTTGGGGTTCAGGATGGGGTCCCGGTAGCGGAACTCGCTGGCGATGTCCACCTCGGCGGGCACCCGCGCCAGCGTCTCGATGGCTGCCTTGCCCACCATACCGGCATGCATGGCCGTGCCGCAGCCCACCAGATGCACCGTACCGATGCCGCGCAGCACCTCGTCTGTGAGCTGCGGGATGCGCAGGTCCGGCATGCCCTCCTCCACGCGGGGACTGACCGTAGCCGTGATGGCCGTCGGCTGCTCGTTGATCTCCTTGAGCATGAAGTGCGGGTAGCCGCCCTTTTCGGCTGCCTCCATATCCCAGTCCGCCGTCAGCACCGGGCGCTGCACCGGCTCGGCAAATTCATTGTAGAAGCGGATGCCCTCGGCCGTGCACACGGCCATGTCGCCCTCTTCCAGCACACTGTAGCGACGGGTATACTTGAGCAGGGCCGGGATATCCGACGCTACGAAGTTTTCGCCCTCGCCCCAGCCCACGATGAGCGGGCTTTCGCGCTTGACTGCAAAGATGGTGTCCGGGCGGTCCCGGAACAGCACGGCCAGCGCATAGCTGCCCCGCACCTTGGCCAGTGCTTCCTGCAGCGCCCGCAGCGGGTCGCCGGTGTAGCAGCTGTCGATGAGCTTGACCAGCACCTCGGTGTCCGTTTCGCTCTCAAAGGTATAGCCTTTGGCAATCAGACGCTCCTTGAGGATGCCGTAATTTTCAATGATGCCGTTGTGCACGATGCTCACCCGCGGGGTGGAATGCGGGTGGCTGTTCACGTCGCTGGGCTCACCGTGGGTAGCCCACCGGGTGTGCCCAATGCCGCAGAAGCTCTGTGCCAGAGCCTGTGCGGCCAGTTTCTGGCGCAGCTGTGTCAGCCGCCCCTTGCTCTTTACCACGCGGATGCCGCCGTCCAGAGCCAGCGCAACCCCCGCCGAATCGTACCCGCGGTACTCCAGTTTTTCCAGACCGTCCAGCAGCACATCCTGTGCGCTGCGCTTGCCGACATAACCAACAATGCCACACATACAAAACACCTCCATGCCGGCGTCCCCCGCGCAGAAAAAACGCACAGCCGGGGCCGTCAGCTTCCCTATCAGTTTATGTTCTTGTATGGCTTTCTTTGAAGGGATCTGTTGCGGTATCACTGCCGTTTTTTGCCCTTCTCTGCGGCTGGTCTAGCCTTCAACCGGAGAAACATCCGCCGAAATTTTCGATGATTCCTCTCCTCGTCACCCTCGCGGCTGTCACCCGCGTGGCCCGGCGCTTTGCGTCAACTGGTGGTTTTGCATTCCCTCTTTCTGCGGCCCCTGTGGGCTGCTGGCGGTTCAGTATATCACACTTTCCCATTTTGTGCAATTGCTGTGCAACAACCGTTCTCAGTGCATGCCCAGCATCCGGTGCAGCTTGGGCTGCCACACCAACCGGTACAGCATGAGCAGGTTGTGCAGGGCCCGGTCGTACAGCAAAAAGGCCACGTTGCCCATGGCCATCGTGGACAGGGTAACTATCCACGCCGTGGTGCGCAGCTCCTGTGAGATGCTGCCCGCCGGGATGAGCACCAGCAGCAGGCCGTACATAGCCAGCACGGCGGCGTTGCACAGCAGCAGCTTGCACACGCACCGCAGCACGGCCGGGCGGATGCGGTCGAACCGGGGTTTTGCCAGCGGGTAATACCCCAGCAGGAACACGAAGATCAGGGCCACTTCTTTGTCCGGCACAAACAAAAGCGCCAGCAGGCTGACCGCCGCGTAGGCTGTGAGCGCCATGGTGCGCCCGCACTCCACACACACTGTCGCGATCAGAAACCCTGCCAGCGCAGGCGCAATGAACATGGCAATGGGGATCACGGCCCCCAGCAGCATCAGCGCGACGCACAGCGCCGCCGCCATGCCGCAATAGGCCATCGTCCAGCTTTTTCGGTTTTGTTTTTTCATGGGATCTCCCAGTTTTCCTGCTCTGCGCCCACTTCCAGCGGTTCCACCGCGTGGTGCAGGCCCAGCAGCATGATATTATCCAGCAGGCTGCGGTTGAGTTTGACATCCAGCATGCTGTACACCCGCATCAGGTCGTTGGCGGCGGCCAGCGCCTGCCGACGGGCATTTTCCACAGCCGAGGCCTGCCCCATCAGGTCATTGACCACAAACACGTTGTACCGGCCGCTGCACTTGTCGGCTTCAAAGCGCTCGGCCTTGTCCATCAGGTAAAAGATGCGCCCAATGCTGCTGCCGATGTAGCGCATGCTCTTGCGCTGGTTGGGGTCATCGGTGGCGAGGGTGGAATACAGCGCGCCGTAAACGTTGCTCATGGGCTCTGCAGCCAGGTTGTAGTTCTTGGCATTCAGGTTCATCTGCACCACGGCCTGGTCCCGCTCCTGCCCGAACAGGCGTTCCAGGGCCGGGTTCTGCTGCACGGCCCGCTCGTAGGCACGGCGCAGCAGAACCCGGTCCAGCGCGCGGCGCAGCCGCTTGGCGGGCCGCAATTCATCCGGCCGTCGGTCCTGCAGGTTGTGCCAGCCCAGCAGCACTTCCACCTGTGCCGCCTGCCGGATGCCCTGCGTCTGGCACATCATCCTGCGCCAGCACAGGGTGCCCGGCACCCGCTGACGCTGGCAGGTGGCTGTGCGCCCGGCAAGGCTGTCGGACAAAATAGCAAACACCACGCCATTGTACCGCAGCAGATGGCAGGAATACCACCCAAACTCGGTGTACAGCTGCCGCCGCACACCTCGGAGATACTGGAGGTAGATATTATAATCACGGATGGTCAACTCCGGAAGATAGGGTTTCATTCGACCCTTCATAGGGGGCACCGTTCCTTTCCGCCACAGGCTGCACAGGTCATAGTAATAAGGTAAGTATAATCTATTTTGTTCCTCTGTGCAACGGTAGGAGTGTAAATTCTCCATGAATTTGTCTCATCTTGTTTTAGACTTGTTCATAATATTTCATAAAACTTTGTTTGCATTCGTCCTTTTCTCCGGCAGGCATTGTGTGGTCATTCGTTCCGGAATTTCCCGGGTCTTTCCGGCAACCATGCAAAAAGCCGCACCGGGCAGTTCCGGTGCGGCTTGCAGGGCTTATTTTTCAGGCCGGGCACATTTTTCAGGCTCAGTCCTTCTTGTCAAAACGGCGCTTGCCGTCAAATCCAGACTTGGGCATCGGCTTTGCGGTGTGCTCAAACTTGGGGGCGTTGTAGTACATATACAGCTGGCAGGGGATCATGCCGTTGTACATCTTGCGGCGCTTGTTGGCACGCTTGCCGTAGTGGGTTTCAAAGTCCATGTCAGCGGTGATAGCGTACACACCGGCGCAGGGGTTCGCCTCCATCTGACGGCCCAGGGTGCGGGCCAGCTTGGCCGCGCCCTCAATGGTGCTCATGCGCTCACCGTAAGGGGGGTTCGTCAGCACGATGGCCTCCTGCTTTGCGGCAAAATCCGCCACATCGGCCACCTCAAAGTGGCAGCGCTTTTCCACACCGGCCAGCTTGGCATTGGCGTTGGCCAGCGCCACGGCGGCGGGGTCGATATCATATCCAAAGGCCTCGAAGCCCACATCCAGCTTGGATTCAGCCAAGGCCTTCTGGCGCTGCTCGGCCCACACAGCGGCCGGCACAAAGCTGTAGCGTTCGGCAGCAAAGCGGCGCTTGAGGCCCGGTGCGATGTTCATGGCCTTCTGGGCGGCCTCAATGAGCAGGGTGCCGCTGCCGCAGAAGGGGTCCTCCACCAGGCTGTCCCGGCGCACGCGGCCCAGGTCGGCGATGGTAGCGGCCAGCGTCTCGCGGATGGGGGCCTCCATGGCGTTGCGGCGGTAGCCGCGCTTGTGCAGGCCCTCGCCGGTGGTGTCCAGCATGATCTCGCACACGTTCTTGCGCAGCATAAAGCGGATCTTGTACTCGGTGCCGCTCTCCGGCAGCACGGAGGTGTGGTGCTTGGCCATCAGGCGCTTGACCACAGCCTTTTTGATGATGCTCTGGCAGGCGGGCACGCTGGAAAGCTGGCTGTCCAGCGAGGAGCCGGTGACCGGGAAGGCCGCATCCGCCGGCAGAAGATCCTCCCAGGGGACGCTGTACACGCCGTCGAACAGCTCATCAAAGGTAGACGCCTTGTAGCGGGCCAGCAGCAGCAGCACGCGCTCCACGGTGCGCAGGTGCAGGTTGGCTGCCGCGATCATCTCCGCACCGCCGGAGAAGGTCAGGCGGCCGTCATCCACCCGGATGTTCTCCGCGCCGATGCGGTTTAGTTCAAATTTTGCGGTGGACTCGCACCCGAAGAAACAGGGGGCGATCAGTTCAAATTTTGCAGGCATGGTGGTTCCTTTCTTTTCCTCTTGGGCGAAAAACCAGACCCGCCCGACCAGGGGACAGGTCTGTTCTGTGCATTCTGATCGGCTGCTCAGCGGCCGCGACGGCTGCGCGGGGCATAACCGCCGCCGCGGCGGTTGTTGGTCTCGTGGTCCAGATCCGCCATCTTTTCCTCGCTCTGGCTCTTGAAGCGGCTCATCATGTCCTCAAAGCTCAGGTTGTCGGAGCGGGCCGGAGCCTTGGGCTGCCACACGCGGGGGGCAGCATCGCGGGGCTGACGCGGGGGACGGCCTGCGCCGCGCGGGGTGCCGGAGCGTCCGCCGTCACGCGGGGCACCGGGGCGGGGGCCGCGGCCCTCACGGGGCTGGCGCGGGGGCGGCGGCAGCAGCCGCTTGATGGACAGGGCGATCTTGCCGTCCGGTGCCACATTGATGACCTGCACCTTTACGGTGTCGCCGTCATGCAGCACGGCTGCAATGTCCTGCACGAACTCGTTCGATACCTCGGAAATGTGGACCATGCCCACCCGGCCTTCCGGCAGTGCCACGAAGGCACCAAACGGCTTTACGCCGGTAACGCGGCCCTCAAAAACGTTTCCAACCTCAATTGCCAAAACTCAATACTCCTTGTTTTCCTAGAATGCGCCTGCCGCCCGGCTCATTTGCCCGTCACGTCCACAAAAATGCGCTCGTTGGGCGCGGCATAGTTGTAAGAGTCGCGTGCGACCCACTCGGTGATCTGGTCCGCGTCGCCGCTGAGGATGCGCTGCATCTCCTGGTTCTCCGTCTGCTGCTGGGCGATCTGCTCATTCAGCGTTTCCAGCTCCGCACGCTTGGAGCTGATGGTGACCTGATTGGAAATGTAGGCTGCCAGCATGCTGAGCAGCATCAGCACAAAAAACAACCGGATCAGCGTTTTGCCAAACGCACGCTTCCCGCCCTTTTTGCGGCTCTGATTTGCCATTGCACACGCCCCCATCTGCGCAGCAGACACACTGCGTTCCTTCTCTTACTTTGATACGTTTGAATTATACAACACACGGCGCTGGTTTGGCAAGTTCTTTTTCGGATTTTTTGTGGTTCTTTTTGCGTTCCGGCGTTCTTTGCGTGCTGCGCGGCGCGCTGCGTGCCGCACAGCCAGCGGCCGCAGCACCCATTGCCGGGCAAGGCGCACCGGAGCACCCAGCACCCACGCCAGACACTGCCCAGCCCACCGCACCGGAATGCCCAGCACGGCTGCCGTGCAAAGGGCTGCGGCAAAGGCCGCCAGCACCATGTACCAGCGCAGCACCCCGGCACTGCTGAGGGCGGCAGCATAGCTCTGCACGCCGAACAGCACCGCCCCGGTGAGCAGGGCATCCGGCACAAAGGCACCCCGTCCCCGCACCGGGAAAAACGCCCGTACCACACCCACGGCTGCACCCAGTATGGTGCAGGCGGCCAGCTCCCGCCCCAGCTGGGCGGGCTGCAGCACCGGCAGCATCAGCGCAGAAGCCGGTGCCAGAAGCCCCCGGCAGCGGCAGTGCGGGTGTATTCCAGCGCATCGAACCGGCCGGTGAGCTTTGCTTCCCCGGCTTCCAGATCCAGTGAAACGACACTGAGCTGCGCCCCGGCCAGATGCAGCGTGCCCTTGCCCGTTTCCAGCGCAGCGCTCTCGGGGCTGCAATGCAGTACCTTCTGCACCCCGGTCACGGTAAGGGTGGTGCGGCTTTCCAAAATCAGGTCATGGGGCCGGGCTGCGGGTCTTTCTTCCGGTTTCGGCATAAGGCAAAGCTCCCTTCCTCTGGGAACATCCTATGCGGGGCGAGGCCGGTTTTATTCCTTGGGCGGCTCGGCGGCCAGCGCGGCGGGCTGCTCGATGATCTCGTACATCTCGCGGGCCACGTCCTTGGTGCGGGGCTCCACGTCCGAGAGCACCCGCACCTTGATGGGCCGGTTGCCAAAGGTGACTTCGATGATGTCCCCGGCGTTGACGGCCTGGCTGGCCTTGGCCACCTTGCCGTTGATGAGGATACGGCCTGCATCCGCCACCTCGTTGGCTACGGTGCGGCGCTTGATCAGGCGCGAAACTTTCAGGTATTTGTCCAGACGCATGTGCGTGGTTCCTCCTTTTGTACAAAAAACGCCGCCGCGCCTCCTGTGAGGCAGCGGCGGCAAAGCAAAAATCAGCTTACAGGTTGTCCTTCAGGGACTTGCCGGGCTTGAACACGATGCTGCGGGAAGCAGCGATGGTGATGGGCTCACGGGTGCGGGGGTTGATGCCCTGACGCTCGGCGCGCTCACGCACCTCAAAGGTGCCAAAGCCGGAGATGGTGATCTTTTCGCCCTCTGCCATGGCCTTGCCCAGTGCCTCAAACATTGCGCTGACAGCACGCTCAGCGTCCTTCTTGCTCATTTCGGTGTTTGCTGCCACCTGTGCAATCAGATCGGTCTTGGTCATACGATAAACCCTCCAAAAATCCTATTTTTGTGTTACTTCGTTTCTTCTATCGGGGCAGGCGCATCCGCCTGAATACCGCGTTGTTCCTGCTGCAGACATGCATCGCAGAACCGCCTGGACGCAAAGGTCAGCGCCTCTTCGGCGTCCACACCGGCCAGCCGCATGGCGTTGGCCGCTGCAAACAGCAACTCCCCCGCTGCGTCGGCGTTCTGCGCAGCGTTCCAGCCGTCCACAGCCTGCTGCAGAGCCTGCTGTGCCTGCGTTCCTTCCGGCTCCGGTACACCGCAGCGCACCGCACGCTTCTGCAACTTCTGGGCACGCATGAGGGCCGGCAGGGTGGTCGGCACCGTGTTCAGCTCGTCGGCCAGGGTGGTGCGGCCCTTTTCCTTATTCTTGAGCGCATCCCAGCCGTTTATACCGGCATTCTGCGCCGCTGAAGAGGCAAAAATGTTCGGGTGCCGGAACACCAGCTTCTCGCACACCTCGCGGCACACGTCCTCAAAGGTAAAGCGCCCGCGCTCTTCTTCGATGACGGCATGGAACGCCACCTGCATCAGCACATCGCCCAGCTCCTCCCGGAGCATGGCCGGGTCGTCGGCGTCGATGGCCTCCAGCACCTCACAGGTCTCCTCCAGAAAATTTTTCCGGATGGAAGCATGGGTCTGCACTTTATCCCAGGGGCAGCCGTTTTCCGGGTCGCGCAGGATGCGCAACACTTCCAGCAGCTGTTCCGCGGTATAGGGTGCGCTCGGTACCCAGTCCAGCATGGCAGGCCCTCCCTTCCAAAAGATACTACAAATTGTACCGCATCCTCTGCGGTTTTGCAAGGGTATAAGGGCATTTCCCGGTATTTTTACGGAGATTTCTCTTTTTTCGCAAAAACAGGGCGGTATCCTGCCAAAGGGGACACCGCCCGTTTTCCGGTTTTTGCTGGGGCACTGTTTACGTTACAGCTGTGCGCCGCACTTATTGCAGAACAGTGCATCGTCCGAGACGGGTGCACCGCACTGCGGGCAGGTCTTGCGGGGCTCTTCGGCAGGCGCTGCCTCGGCAGCGGGAGCTTCTTCAGCAGCCGGCTCTTCGGCTTCGGTAAATTCCACCTCAGCGGTTTCCGCCGGGGTCAGAGAGGCTTTCAGGCGGGCGATCTCGCCCTCGATGCTGTCGATCATCTCAATGTATTTATCCACCAGCGGCTGGTTTTCTTCCTTGCCCTTGGCCAGACTGTACACCAGTGCGCCCAGCTGACGCTGTGCCTTGAGCAGCTTGCCCTGCTCATTGACGATCAGTGCCTGGGTCTTGCCCTTCTCGGCCAGGTCTTTGGCGGCGTTCTTGCCTTTTTCTGCGTATTCCAAGCCCATTTCCTTGATCTTATTGAAATCGAAATCCATAAAAGACACCTCTCTCTTCCTCCATACACGGCCCGGCCTGCGCCGGACCACGGGTTGTGGGGTCATGCCCATTATAGCGCGCCGCCTGTACAATTGCAACGCATGTCCTGCAATTTTCACAGTTTGGTGCAGGTTTGGAAACAAATTTTTCGCATTTTCCCCATATCTTGGGGTCGGTCAGACCTTGCCGCCATAGAACTCCCGCAGCATGCTGTCGGGCGGCAGCAGGTCCAGGCTCAGCGGCGCCACATGCTCAAAGCGGCGGGCCGTCTCATCCCACAACTCGGCATTGTGGCCTTCCAGCGTGAACTGGCGGCGCACCACGCCCAGCAGGTTGGAGATCAGGCCCAGCTCGTAGGTAAAAGAGGTGTCCAGCAGAAAGTCTGCCGTGGTCTTGAAGCCCTTGATATACCGGGTCTCGCCGTCCAGCACATGATCCCACATGGTCAGGGTCTTGGCCGGGCTGCGGCCGCGGGTGGCGGCATCCCGCAGGGTGCGGCGGCACAGACGGATATCCTGGGTGTTGATCACCCGGCGGCCGTCGATGCAGTATTCCTCCCGCAGACCGGCATAGATGCGGTAGATGTCATCCCCCTTGACAAGGCCGGTGAGCTCCGGGTTCAGGGCATGGATGCCCTCCACCAGGCACACACCGCCCTGCAGGTCGATGGGTTCTGCTTCATCCGAGCGCTTCTCGGCCGAGAAGTCGTAGACGGGCAGGGTGGTCTTGCCGGTCTCGCTCAGCTCCCGCAGGCACTGCTTGATGAGCGGCAGGTCCAGCGTATCGGGGTTCTCATAGTCCAGCGTGCCGTCCGGCAGGCGGGGGTAGAACTCCGCCCCCTTGAAGAAATTGTCCAGACTGATGACCTGCGCCGGGGTGCCCTGCTGCTGCAGTGCCCGGGCGATGCAGTGGGCGCTGGTGGTCTTGCCGCTGGCCGACGGGCCGGTGAGCATGACGATCTTTGCGCCGGACATGCGGATCTTCTCGGCGGCATAATTCACTCGCTGGGCATAGCTGTGCTCGCTCAGCTGTGCCAGCTGCTGCGGGCTGCAGGCCGCCACATTGTAAAGGTCGATCTCAACCAGACGCTTCGGGACCCAGATCGTGATCATAAAAATCAGCCACTCCTTTTTTCCGTTCCAGTACCTCCGCAAAGCGCTGGATATACTCGTTCGGATACTTGAAATTGAAGATGCGCTGCATCCGTTTGCCGCCGTCGGCCACCAGCTTGGTGCTGCCGCCCGCACCGGCGGAAAGGATGGTCTGAACTTCCTCCATGATGTAGATGTTGTAATATCCCTCGTGGCCCGGCTTGCACCAGCCCACGTTTTCCAGGTTCTGCAGGGTGTTCTTCTGGCGGTAGAGGTAATAGGGCCGGTAGCCTGCCTCGGCCAGCAGGCGGCATTTTTCCAGCATGGCGGCCACGTCGGCGTAGTCGTTTTCCCGCTGGTCCTCGATGACGATCCGGGAGGCCCGCTTGAGGGTCAGGGTGTGCACGGTGATGTTCTCCGGGTCGAGGGCAATGGCCTGCCGCAGACTGTGCTCAAAGCTCTCCACCGTGTCGCCGGGCAGACCGGCGATGAGGTCCATGTTGATGTCATCGTGGCCTGCCTTGCGGGCCTCGGCGTAGCAGTCCAGGATGTCCTGGGCCGAGTGCTTGCGGCCGATGCCGGCCAGTACCTCGTCCGAGAAGGTCTGGGGGTTGATGGAGATACGGGTGGCCCCGTACTCCTTGATGACAGCCAGCTTTTCGGCGTCGGTGCAGTCCGGGCGGCCTGCTTCCACCGTATATTCTACGACTTTGGACAGGTCAAAATTCTGCCGCACGGTGCCCATGAGCTGCCGCAGCTGGTCGGCCGAAAGGCTGGTGGGGGTGCCGCCGCCGATGTAGATGCTGCACAGGGTCAGCCCGGCCTTGTCGGCCTGTCTGCGGATCTCTTCCACCTCGTTGCACAGGCAGTCCACATAGGGCTGCACCATCTTGCGGTCACGGTCGAGGTTGCAGCTCACGAAGCTGCAGTAGCTGCACCGGGACGGGCAGAACGGGATGCCGATGTACAGGCTGTAGGTCTTGGGCGCACTGCCCACCTTCAAAATCGGCTCCTGCAGGTCGGCGATGTCCTTGGCCATCTGGTATTTCTGCTCCGAGCAGTCGAAGCGCTCCAGGAAGAAGTGGTCGATGTCCGTTTCGCTCCACCCGGCGGCACGCTTATCATGGATGAGGCGCACCGGGCGCACGCCGGTCATCTTGCCCCAGGGCGGGCGGATGCCGGTCCACTGCCGCAGCAGGTCATAGGTCAGGCTGGCCAGACTGAACTCCGGCGTCTCGCCGCCGGCCTCCGCCGGAGCGGGCAGCGGTGCAGAGCGCTCGGCGCATTTGCCGCCCTGCCGCACCATGGCCCACAGGCCGTCCGGCTTTTTCTCGGCCCACACGCAGTCCTCGCCCGCTTCGGGCGGGGTGAGGGTAAGGGGTGCCATAGGGTAGAACAGGCGGACCAGATGTTCCACCTCGTACCCGGAGGGCAGGCCCGTGATATAAATCTTCATGTCGTTCTCTCTTTTATTGAAAAATCCAACCCTCTCAGGCTCGCTGACGCTCGCCAGCTCTCCCGAAAGGGAGAGCTTTCAGTCAGCGTTTTCGCCTGATTCACAACACCTCTCCCATCGGGAGAGGTGGCACGGCGCACGCCGTGACGGAGAGGGTTCGTGTTACAGTTCTCCGCCGCGCAGCGCGCTACGGATGAAGTAATTGTTGTCCAGTTCCTCCCCGAAGGTGGAAAACTCGCCGTGGCCGGGCAGCACCTGGGTCTCCCGCGGGATGGGCAGCTTTGCCAGCTTGCGCAGGCTCGCGTTCATGGCATCGCTGCTGCCGCCCTCCAGGTCGGTGCGGCCGATGCTGCCTGCAAACAGAGTGTCGCCGCAGAAGAGATACTCTCCGCACAGCAGCACCACGCTGCCGTGGGTGTGGCCCGGCGTATGCCATGCCGTAAACTGCAGCTCATCCACTGTCACGGTCTGGCCTTCCGCATAGCCGTGGTCGGCCTCGGAAAGCGGGTACATCTTATCCCCGGCCAGATCGTCCGCTTCGCAGTAGAGCACGGCGTGGTACCTCCGGCGCAGGGCCTCGGCGCTGCCCACATGGTCAAAGTGGCCGTGGGTGCACAGCAGGGTGGTGAGCACGGCGTTGTGCTCCTGCAAAATCTGCTCGTAGTTCTGCACGTCCGCCGCCGGGTCAATGATGACCGCATGGCCGGCGTCCGAGATCAGCAAAAAGGTATTGGTGTAGTACGGCGGGGGTGCCGGGATGTGAAATGCCTGCATGGGATCACTCCTTCTTTTTCCACTCGTCGGTGTCAATGATGATGGTACAGGGGCCCTCGTTCACCAGCGACACCTGCATGTCGGCCCCGAACTCGCCGTGCTGCACGTCTTTGAGGCCCTGTTTGTTCATCTCGGCCAAAAACAGCTCGTAGGCGTCCACCGAGAGGGGCGGTTTTGCGGCCTTGATAAAGCTGGGGCGGTAGCCTTTTTTCGTGTCGCCGTAGAGGGTGAACTGGCTCACCACCAGCGCCGAATACCCAAGGTCCCGCGCGCTGAGGTTCAGTTTGCCCTCCGCGTCCGGGAAAATGCGCAGGCCCGCGCATTTATCGGCCAGCTTGGGCACGATGTCCAGGCTGTCGGTGTCCTTCACCCCCAGCAGGATCATCAGCCCCGGCCCGATGGCCCGGGGATCGCCGCCGTTTACCCGTACACTGGCCGACGAAACGGCCTGAATGACTGCTCGCATGGTCTTAGCTCCTTGTCACCTTGAGCACATCCTTTACCTTGGAAAGTCTTGCGACCACACGGTTCAGGTGCTCTGTATTATTGATGCCGATGGTCAGGCTGACCACGGCGCAGTTGTTTTCCACCTGACGGGCGTTCAGGGCGTAGATGGGCACCCGGATGTCCGCCAGGGCGGCCAGCACATCCTGCAGCAGCTCGTTGCGGTTCAGGGCGATAATTTCAAGGCCGGCCTTGTAGCTGTCCTTGACGCTGTCGGCCCAGTAGGCCTTGACCCAGCGGGGCGCGTTGGTGGGGTCCTTCATGCTGGAAATGGCGTTGGCACAGCTCTGCTTGTGGATGGACACGCCAAAGCCGCGGGTGATGAAGCCCACGATGGGGTCCCCGGGCAGCGGACTGCAGCATTTGGCAAACTTGATGGGGGTGTTGTCGAAGCCCTCCACCACCACACCGTCGGTGGCGTGCACCTTGCTCAGGTCCACCTTGGGCAGGTCCTCTTCGGGCTTCTGCTCGGCGGCCTTGAGCTTCTGCCACTCCTCCTTGAGTTTGGGCAGGCAGTTGGCAATGGTCATGCCGCCATAACCGATGGCGGCATACAGCTCCTCGGCGTTGTTCTGGCGCAGGCGGCGGCAGCAGCTGTTGATGAACTCGTCCAGCTGGTCGTCCGGAATGATGATCATTTCGCGCCGCAGTTCACGGGCCAGCGCATCGCGGCCCTGCTGGATGTTCTCCTCCCGGCGCATCTTCTTGAACCAGTTGCGGATCTTGCTCTTGGCCTCGCTGGTGCGCACGATCTTGAGCCAGTCGCGGCTGGGGCCCTTGTCCGCCGGGCCGAGGATGACCTCGATGATCTCGCCGGTGGACACGATGTGGTCGATGGGCACCATGCGGTTGTTCACCTTGCAGCCCACCATGCGGTTGCCCACCGCCGAATGGATGGCGTAGGCAAAGTCGATGCAGGTGGCACCGGTGGGCAGGTTGATCACGTCGCCCTTGGGGGTGAAGGCAAACACTTCCTCCGGCAGCAGGTCGCTCTTGAGGTCATGCAGCAGGTTGCCGGAATCTTCGCTGACACGCTGGTTTTCCAGCAGCTGGCTCACCCAGGCCAGACGCTCGTCCAGCTTGTCGTGGCCGCCCAGGCCCTCCTTGTACTTCCAGTGTGCGGCAACGCCGTACTCGGCCTGCTCGTCCATGGCACGGGTGCGGATCTGCACCTCGAAGGGGATGCCCTCGTGGCCGATGACCGTGGTGTGCAGGCTCTGGTAGCCGTTGGGCTTGGGGGTGGAGATATAGTCCTTGAAGCGGTTGGGCAGCGGGTGGTACATATCGTGGATGAGGCCCAGGGTGCTGTAGCACTCGGCCAGACTGTCCAGAATGACCCGAACGGCGTAAATATCGTAGATCTCATCAAAGGACTTGTTCTGCATGATGGTCTTGCGGTAGATGCCGTAGATGCTCTTGACCCGGCGCTTGATGGTGGCACCCTCGATGCCGCTCTCGATCAGGCGGCGCTCGATGACGCCGGACACCTTGGCCAGGAACTCCTCCCCGGCCCGCTCGCTCAGCATCTTGCTGATATCCTCGTAACCCACGGGGTCGAGGTAATGCAGGCTGCGGTCCTCCAGCTCTTCCTTCACGTTCAGGATGCCCAGCCGGTTGGCGATGGGGGCATACACCTCCATGGTCTCGCGGGCCTTGTCGCGGCGCTTCTGCTCCGGCCAGGCGTCACCGGTGCGCATATTGTGCAGCCGGTCGCACAGCTTGATGATCATCACGCGCACGTCGCGGCTCATGGCCAGCAGCATCTTACGCAGGTTCTCGGCCTGCAGCTCCTCGATGTTGGAGAACTGGATCTTGGTCAGCTTGGTGACGCCGTCCACCATCTGGGCCACCTCGGAGCCGAACTGTGCGGTCAGGTCGTCCAGGGTGGTGGGGGTATCCTCCACCACATCGTGCAGCAGGGCGGCAGCGATGCTCTCGGAGTCCATACCCAGATCCAGCACCAGACGGGCCACGGCCAGCGGGTGGCAGATATAGGGTTCGCCGCTGCGGCGGCACACGCCCTTGTGGGCGTCATTGGCAAGGTTATAGGCCTTTTCGATCATGTCCATATCGTAGGCCCTGCCGCTGGCCTTGATGGCCTCACAGAGTTTCTCCCAGGTGACGATCTCCGGGCGCACCTCCGAGGGCAGAGCACCTTCCGGGGCATCTGCCGGCTGCGCCGTGGCAGCCACGGTGGCCGTCTCCTGCACCGGCTGGTGCAGGTGGGTCTTGGCCGAATACGAATCCTCCTCCCGCACCGGGGCGGGGGCAGGCAGTTTCTTTCCCTCAGGCATTTACATTCCCTCCAAACATTTCAGGATCGGGGCGTCGGCAAGGTTTTTCTTGCCGGCCGTGGGCACCAGCTCCCACACTTTGGCTCCGCCCTTTTCTGCAGCAGCGATCAGCCCCACCTGTTCCAGTGCCGTGACCGCCACCAGCGTTTTGCCGGTATTTTCTTCTCCCAGCTTCGCGCACAGGGGCTGCAGATCCTCCGCGTGCCAGCGGCGGGCCTGCAGCTCCCGGTATACCGCGATGATATCGCTGCGGGCCGGGGTGATGAGATTTTTCTGTTCGGTTGTCAGCGGGGTGCCGCGGCGCAGTGCCTGCACCAGCGCTGCCTGCTGCGGCATGGCACTGCCAAGGCCCGCCGGGTGCAGGTCGATGATACGGCCCGAAAGCTGCGCGCCACGGGGCGCATCGTAGACCGAAAGATTCAGGGCAGTGTCTACCACGTCGCCCGTGGCATAGGGCAGCTGCTCCGGCCGCATGCCGAACCACACGGCGTACAGGCTGGCATTGCCCTGCCGCAGACGCAGGCGGCTGTGTTTGCCGTCCGACACCGGGTATACCCCGTCCAGCACGGCATTCTGCAGCAGGAACACCGGGGTGGGGTTCTCAGCCCCGAAGGGGGCCAGCTGATCCAGACGGCGCACGGCGTCCACCGTGACCCGGTCCAGATGGATGGACAGATCGCAGGTCAGCGGCGGGATCTGCAGCACGGGGCACTCCCTTGCCGCCCACTCGTTCAGGCGGCGTCGCAGGGCTTCCAGATTTTCTTCCCGCACCGAGAGGCCCGCCGCCATGGCGTGGCCGCCGTAGCGGATGAGCAGGTCGGCGCAGGCCCCGATGCAGGCGTGCAGGTTGAAACCCTGCACGCTGCGGCCGCTGCCCTTGCACTCGCCGTGCTCGTCCACCGTGACCACGATGACCGGGCGGCCGGTGCGCTCCACCAGCCGGGACGCCACGATGCCGATGACGCCGGGGTGCCAGTCCCGGCCCCACAGCAGGATCACCCGATCCTCCAGCCGCTCCGGCTGCTGCTCCAGCAATTCCTCAGCGGCCTTGAAGATCTGCAGTTCGGTCTCCTGTCGTTTCGCGTTGATCTCGTTGAGTTTATGGGCCAGCTCCTCGGCGCGGTCCGGGTCCTCACACAGCACCAGCTGCAGGGCCGTCACCGCGCTGTCCATGCGGCCGGCCGCGTTGATGCGGGGCGCAATGGCGTAGCTGATATTCTCCGCTGTGACGGGTTTTCCGGCAAGGCCCACTTCTTCCAGCAAGGCTTCCATGCCGGGGCGGTCGGTCTGCTGCAGCTGCCGCAGGCCGGCCTTGACCAGGGTGCGGTTCTCTCCGGTCAGGGGCATCACGTCCGCCACGGTGCCCACAGCGGCCAGGTCGCCGCAGTAATCCAGCATTTCCTCCGGGGTGCAGTCGTCCAGCGCGGCGCACAGCTTAAAGGCTACGCCTGCGCCGCACAGCCCTTTGAAAGGGCTGGTATCGTCCTCCCGGCGGGGGTCCACCACAGCCACTGCCTTGGGCAGGGTCTCGGGCGGCAGATGGTGGTCGGTGATGATAAGGTCGATGCCCAGCTGGGCGGCAAAGTCGGCCTCGGCTACAGCGGAGATGCCGTTGTCCACCGTCACGATGAGCCGATAGCCCTTGTCGTGGATGGACTGGATGGCGTTGCGCGACAGGCCGTAGCCATCGCCCTCGCGGCTGGGCAGCATGCACTTGACGGCGGCACCCATGCCCTTGAGGTGCTGATACAGCAATGCCGTGGCAGTCACGCCGTCCACGTCGTAGTCGCCGAACACCACGATGGTCTCGCCATTGTCGATGGCCTGCCAGATGCGCTGGCAGGCTTTTTCCATATCGGTGAGCAGGGCGGGGTCGCTCAGCTCCTCTTCCCCGGCCAGCAGGGTGAGCGCGTCGGCCGGGTCGGTGATGCCGCGGGCCGCCAGGATGCCGGCCAGCAAGGCCGTCTCCTTCTGCTGGGCGGCCAGCGTGGCGGCATATTTCTGTTCGCTCCAGGGCTCCTCGTCCATGGCGCTGTATTCCAGTTCTTCGGTACGCTGCTCCGCGATGGCATGGGTCAGCTCCCGGACGGCGGCGCGGTCCAGCGTTTTCAGGTCCCAGGCACGGTAGGTCATTGGAAATCCCTCCCGGTCAGGCCGTCGTTGGCCAGCATCCCCTCCAGGGCTGCGATCTCGCTGGAAACATCCATGGCCACGTCCGACAGCAGATTGTCGTAGAGGTTGTCAAAGGCCTGGTTCAGCGTGTGCAGGATGCCTGCAATGTCCCGCCGGATGCTCTCGGCGTTGGCTCCCTGCTGGCCCTGCACGTCGTTGTAGGTGTGCAGCAGCTTGAGGGTGGTGGGGATATAGTATTCCGCAAAACGGCGAGCCTTGGGCAGGCTTTCCGGGTGCGCTTCCAGCCAGTCGCAGATGGCGGCGGCGGTCTTTTGCATCTGTTCCAGTTCCTCCCGGGCCTGGGGGTCCTGCATCAACTGCTGCTCTTTTTCCAGCACCTGGACAAAGCGTCGGGCAGTGTCCAGGTTCAGGGGCACAGCCTCCGCCTCCGGCTGCTCCGGTTTCGGCTGGGGAGCCGGGGCCGCTGCTGCCTCCTTGGCGGCACGGTAATCCTCTGCGGTCAGGTGGAGTTTTTCTGTTTTTTCATCCAGCCAGGCGGCAAGCCAGTCCTTTTGGATGTATCTGCGCAGTTTTTTCAGAGTTTTTGCCTTTTTCTGGTGGGTCAGGTCGGCCAGCATCTCCACCGGCAGGCCTTTCCTGTAGTCCATGCCCTCCGCAGCGTCAGCCAGCAGCCGCAGCTTTTTGGAGGCCGACAGCCGGGAGGCACCGGCGGCGATCATCGCACCAAAGCCGCAGGCGACAAGGGTCAGCACATTGCCCGTGATCTCCAGCACCGTCGTGGCCATAGAAGCGCCGGTGGTAAAGGTATAGGTCATGCCCTCCGCGGCCGTGGCCACCGTGTCACCGATCATGGTCTCTGTAATAAGGCCGGGCAGAAAGGCATCCGACGCCGCGATGCAGCCAATGCCGCCCAGACCGAAGATCACCGCAAAGGTGATACCCACCGCCAGCAAAGTGCAGCCGTTGCTGTAACGCTTTTTTGCGCTGATGCGGATGTTTTCCACCGGGGTCGGCTCCGGCTTTGCAAAGATCTGCCGGAACCAACCGGGCATCCCGGCGGCATCGTCGGTGGTGGTGCCGGAGCCAGCCCGGCCCTGCCGGAAGGCCTTTGCTGCCTCCCCGATGCCGTAGTTGGCCGCATGGACAGCGGCCTTGCCAATATCGTAAGCCCGGTCCCCGATCTCCATGCCCCGGCCCTCAAAGCCGTTGCGGAAGGCGTCGGTCATGGTGTCGCCAAAGGCGCGCAGCTGGTCCTCCAGCTCCTGCTGCACCTGACGGCCCTCGTCCTTGATCCTGTTGTCGTTTTCACGATCGTTCATCAAAATCTTCTCACCCTTCTGCCGGTGCATACCGGCTGATGATGGCGCGGGCCACCCGCAGGCCATCCACGGCGGCGCTCATGATGCCGCCCGCATATCCCGCGCCCTCGCCGCAGGGGTAAAGCCCTGCCAGCTGGGTGCACTCGAAGTTCTCTTCCCGCTTCAGCCGCACCGGGCTGCTGGTGCGGGTCTCCAGGCCGGTGAGGATGGCATCCGGTGCGGTGTAGCCCACGATCTTGTGCTCATAGGCACGCAGACCGGCCCGCAGGGTGTCGGCCAGCTCCGCAGGCAGCAGGCTGCCCAGGTCGGCGGCGGTCACGCCGCGGTCGTAGGTCGGTTCCACGCTGCCGATGTGCAGCTGCCCCTGCCCTTCCAGAAAGCTCCGGATGTTCTCGGCCGGAGCGGCGTAAGGCCCGGCCGCACGGCCTGCCGCGTAGGCCTTTGCTTCCAGCTCCCGCTGGAACGCGATGGCCTGCCGGGGGTCGTTTGCAAAGTCGGTGCCGTTCACGCTCACCACCACGGCGGCGTTTGCATTTTTGCCGCTGCGGGCATGGTAGCTCATGCCGTTGGTCACCACACGGCCTTCCTCACTGGCCGAGGCCACCACCTGCCCGCCGGGGCACATGCAGAAGGTATACACGCACCGCTCCCCCACATGCTGGGACAGCTGGTATTCGCCGCGGGGCAGCGCCGGGTGGCCTGCCGCCTCGTGATACAGGCTCTTTTCGATCTCGCTCTGCAGATGCTCTGCGCGGAAGCCCACGCTGAAGGGCTTGCACTCCAGCACAAGGCCGCTGTCCATGAGCATGGCAAAGGTATCGCGGGCCGAGTGGCCCACCGCAAACACCAGTGCTTCGCAGGCAAAGGAACCATCCGTTGTGAAAATTCCGGTAATGTGTCCGTTTTTCTGTTCCAGACCGGTGAGAGCCGTGTTGAAATGCACCTCACCGCCCAGGGATTCGATCTCTTTGCGGATGGAGGTGATGACCCCCCGCAGCAGGTCGGTGCCCACATGGGGCTTCTGCTTCCAGGCGATCTCCGCCGGGGCACCGTGCTGCAAAAACACTTCCGTGACAAGGCCGCACAGCTCGTCACCGATGCGGGTGGTCAGCTTACCGTCCGAGAAGGTGCCTGCGCCGCCCTCACCGAACTGGATGTTCGCGTTGGGGTCCAGCTCGCCGGTGGCGGAAAAGTGTTCCACCGCCTGCACCCGCTCGTCCAGCGCCGGGCCGCGCTCCAGCACGATGGGCCGGTAGCCCTGCCGGGCCAGCAGCAGCGCCGCAAACAGACCGGCAGGCCCCAGGCCGCACACCACCGGGCGGTGGGGCAGCTTCTGCGTGCCCCGTTGCACCCGGAAGTCGGTCCTGCTGTGCAGGGACACGTTGGCCGATGCCCCGGCGAAGGCGGGTTCTTCGGCTTCGTTTTTCAGGGTGACAGCCACGGTGTACACCAGCTTGGGCTGGCCGCGGCGGGCGTCCACCGACAGCTTTGCCACGCCCAGATGCTGCACCTTTGCGCGGGGGATGCGTGCCTCCCGCAGGGCCTTTTCAAATGCCTGCGGTTCCCCGGCGGAGAGCGGCAGACGGATGTTGCGAACGAGAATCATAGTACAGTGTGTTCCTTTTTATCAGTTGCTTTCAATGCGGCACTGCAGCACATAGCTGCCCAGTGCAAAGATCTTGCCGTTGGAGGGCACATACAGGCGGCAGGCGATGTTCTGCTGGCCGGTGGCCACCGAGAAGTCCTCCGCGTCGATCTCCACGACCACCTGTTCCGGGGTCAGGGTCTCCAATGCAGCCTTCGGGCCGCAGAGGGTCACGTTCATCAGCCGTTCGGTCTCCACCGTGAGCTGATAGGTGGACGGCAGATTCACCACCTGCACACAGCTGGAAGGCAGGTTCATGGTCTTGGTCTCCAGACCGGAGCAGTCAAAGCTGAGGGTGATGGTGGAAATGTTGTCCAGCAGGTAGATGTCGCTGGGCAGCTCAATGGGCAGCTCATAGACCTTGTTCAGCGTGAAGGTGGACAGGTCGATGGTGCCGATGGACAGGGTGGACAACGCGTCGATCTTTCCCGCCGGGCCGGCCACCTTGAGCTGCTTGCGGCTGAGCTCATACACCAGAACCGACTCGTCAAAGTCGCGGGGCGCGTTGATGAAGCTCACGTTCACCGGCAGGGTGGCCATCTTGTACACCTGCAAGGTCACGTCCACGCTGCTTTCTTCCAGCTCGGTGTACTCAAAGTTCACTTCCGTGCCGCCGGAGGTGTAGAACCGCAGCGGCGTTGCCAGGGTGACCGAACTGTCCAGTTCGCCGGAGTAGGTCACCTCGGCGGTGCAGGTGGTAACCTTGTCCAGCTCACTGCTGGGGCCGGACAGAGTGACCATATCCTTGGACACCTCGGTGCTGTAGAGGATGTACCCGTCCGAGATGGCCAGGTAATTGGTGGTCACGGTGACGGGAAGGGTCTTTTCCTCCACCACATCGAACACCACGTCCACCATGTTGTCGGAGCCGTCGATGGTCACGGTGACGCCATTGAGCATGCCGTTGGCCCCCCGCACCAGCAGGCGCAGGGTCTTTTCACCGCTGTCCCGCACGCTGGACCAATCCGGGTAGACCACAAAATCGGAGGCCGTCAGGCTGCCGATGGTGTAGCCGTCGCCGGAGATTTTCAGGTTCACCGTCTTGTCCTCGGCGCTGACGATGCTTAGTCCACGGGAGGTATAAACGGAGGAATCGTAGGTATAGTCCACCGGCACATTGTAGATGGTGTTGGTGGTGCCGGGCTGCACGATGATGGTCACGATCATCCAGGCCACAATGGCACCCAGAATGGACAGTGCCAGCCGGATGCGGCGGTCGTCCAAAAAGTTCTTTTTGTGGGGAACAGCAGGCTTTGCGCCGCTGGTATTCTTGGGTTGATTGGTCATTGCTGCTCGTCCTCCCCTTTCTGGCTGACCCACTTCATCAGGCTCTTTGCGCGATCCTTCCAGGTGTCCGCGGTGCTCTTTTCCACCGTGGGCTCCTTGGGGATCATCTCGTCGATCAGGCGGGTGTACAGGGTCTGGCGGTCAAAATGACGGATCAGCACGCCATTTTTTGCCATGGAGATGATGCCCGTCTCCTCGCTGACCACGATGGCGATGGCGTCCGAGTTTTCGGCAATGCCCAGGCAGGCGCGGTGGCGGGTGCCCATGTCCTTGCCCAGATCCAGATTATTGGAAAGCGGCAGCACGCAGCCTGCGGCCTTGATGCGGCCGTTCTCAATGATGGCGGCACCGTCGTGCAGGGGGGTGCCCTCGTAGAAGATGGTGCCCAGCACTTCCAGATTCACCGCGCTGTTCACCGGGGTGCCGGTGCGCACGATCTCGGAAAGGTTGGTGTGGCGCTCCAGCACGATCAGCGCGCCGGTCTTGGTCTCGGAAAAGCGCTCCGCCGCGTCGCAGATGGCGATGATGGCGCTGCGCCATGCCCCTTTCAGGCTGGGGTCGTTGTAGCGGCCCCGCACATTGAACAGCTTGGAGGCCCACTGGTCAGTCTGGCCCATGCGCTCCAAAGCGCGCCGGATCTCGGGCTGAAACAGCACCACCAGAGTGAGCAGGCCCACCTGCAGCAGCGAGTTGAGCAGCCAGGTGACCGTGCGCATGTTCAGGGTGTTGGCCACCAGATAAACCGCCATGACCAGCAGTGCACCCTTGGCCAGCTGCCCGGCGCGGGTGCGGTTGACGATGCCCAGCAGCTGGTAGATCAGGAACGCAATGATGATGATATCCAGCAGGTCAACGAGCTTGAAGGTCTGAAAATTGGCAATGATCGCATTCAGTGTCATGGACGCACACTCCTGTTACCGTGTTTCGATCAGGGCGACGGCGTGGGCGGCAATGCCCAGTCCCTCGCCGGTAAAGCCCAGATGCTCTTCCGTGGTGGCCTTGACGCTCACGGCGTCCACCGGCAGGCCGAAAGCCGCCGCCAGCTTGGCCCGCATGGCCGGGATGTGCGGTGCCAGCTTAGGCCGCTGGCAGAGGATGGTGGCGTCGATGTTTTCCACCCGGTAACCGTGCTCCGACAGGATGCGGGCCACATGGCGGGCCAGCTCCAGGCTGTCGGCCCCGGCATAGGCGGGGTCATTGTCCGGGAAATGCTGGCCGATATCCCCCAGCGCCGCCGCACCCAGCACGGCGTCCATCACCGCGTGGGCCAGCACATCGGCGTCCGAGTGGCCCAGCAGGCCCTTTTCAAAGGGGATCTCCACGCCGCCCAGGATCAGCTTGCGGCCTTCCACCAGGCGGTGCACGTCATAACCATGTCCAATGCGCATTCTCGTTTCCTCTTTCTGTACCGGGCGGGGCAGGTCCTCCCGCGTGGTGATCTTCAGGTTGGCGTAGTCACCCTGGGTAAGCTGCACCGAGCGGCCAGTGAGCTCGAATAGGCTGCAGTCATCGGTGACCAGCCGGGCTTTTTCGGCGTCCAGCTCCTGCAGGGCGGCCAGATACTGCGTCCGGTCAAAGCACTGGGGCGTCTGCACCGCATACAGGGTACTGCGGTCCGGGGTGCTGCGCACAAGGCAGGCTTTCGGCACCGTTTTGCCGTCACCGGGCACGGCCTGCTTGATGGTGTCCTTGACCGGCACTGCCGGGGCGGCAGCTCCGCAGCGGGCAGCGGCTTCCAGCACCGCCGCGATGACGGCCGGGCTCACAAAGGGCCGGGCCGCGTCGTGCACAGCCACCAGCTCCCCGTGGGCTGCCAGCACGCCATTCTTGGCGCTCTCGGCGCGGGTGGCACCACCGGCCACGATCTGCACCGGCTTGGTGCAGCCGACGGCCTGCTGCTCCACGAAAGCACGGTTTTTGCCCGCCACCAGCACGATCTCGCCGATCTGCGGGCACTGGTCAAAAGCGCGGATGCTGCGGTGCAGCACCGTTTCGCCGCCCAGGTCAAAGCTGAGCTTGTCGAACCCCATCCGGGTGGAAGAACCTGCCGCCACCAGTACGGCCGAAATCGTTTTTTGCAATCTGCACACCTGCCCCTGCTGCCGCCGCGCCGGTGTTTCCGGCTGCAGCTGGCTATAATAAGTCATCTTTTATTATAGCGTATCGGCCCGCAAACTGCAACCGGTTCCGCCCAGCAAAAAAGCCCTTTTGCACCGCCGGGCAGGCGGGTGCAAAAGGGCTTTGGGACCTTATTTCAGTGCGGTTTATGCCAGGATGGGCTCAATGGCAGCAGCCAGGGCATCCTTCTGGGCCTGGGCATCGGCCAGATCCTTGCCCAGGGTGGTGAAGTAGGTCTTGATCTTCGGCTCGGTGCCGGAGGGACGGACCACCACAGTCGCACCGTTCTCCAGTGCGTAGATCAGCACGTTGGCAGCCGGCAGGCCGGTCTCCTCGGGCTTCTTGTAGTCGGTGACCTTGACCACCTTGTGGCCGGCCAGCTCGGTGGGCGGGTTGTCGCGCAGCTTCTGCATGATGGAAGCCATCTTCTCCATGCCGGTCAGGCCGGGGAACTCGAAGCTGTCCACCTTGTTCAGGTAGCGGCCGTACTCCTTGTAGATCTCTTCCAGACGCTGCTTGATGGAAGAACCGATGCTGCGGTAGTAGGCAGCCATCTCGCAGATCAGCATGGAGCCGATGACGGCGTCCTTATCGCGGACATAGGGGCCTGCCAGATAGCCGTAGCTCTCCTCGAAGCCGAAGATGAAGCGGTCCACTTCACCGGCAGCTTCCAGATTGGTGATCTGGTCGCCGATCCACTTGAAGCCGGTCAGCACGCTGCGCATCTCCACGCCGTAGTGGGCGGCAATGGCATCGGCCAGCGGGGTGGACACGATGGACTTGACGGCCACCGGGTTCTTGGGCATGGTGCCCTTCTCGATGCGGCCTGCGCAGATGTAATCCAGCAGCAGAGCGCCCATCTCGTTGCCGGACACCAGCTCATAGCTGCCATCCGGGCACTTCATGGCGATGCCCACGCGGTCGGCGTCGGGGTCGGTGGCCAGCATCAGGTCGGCACCGGTCTTGGTGGCCAGATCCAGGCCCAGCTTCAGGGCGTCGAAGATCTCAGGGTTGGGGTAGGAGCAGGTGGTGAAGTAGCCGTTGGGGTACTCCTGCTCGGGCACGATGGTGATATCGGTGATGCCCATGTCGTTCAGCACATGGGTGACCGGCACCAGACCGGAACCGTTCAGGGGGCTGTACACCAGCTTCAGGCCGGCGGTCTTGCACAGGCCGGGGCGCACCTGACGGGCCTCGATGGCGTCGTACAGGGCCTTCTTGCAGTCATCGCCCACAAAGCGGATCAGGCCCTTTTCCACGCCCTCGGCAAAGGAGATGTACTTGGCACCGGTGAGCACATCGGTCTTCTGGATCTCGTCGTACACGATAGCGGCGGCGTCATCGGTCATCTGGCAGCCGTCCGGGCCGTAGGCCTTGTAGCCGTTGTACTTGGCCGGGTTGTGGGAGGCGGTGACCATGATGCCTGCATTGCACTGATAGTAGCGGGTAGCAAAGCTCAGGGCCGGCACCGGCATCAGGGCATCATAGATGCGCACCTTGATGCCATTGGCTGCCAGAACACCGGCAGCCGTCTTGGCAAAAACGTCGCTCTTGAGGCGGCTGTCGTAGCTGATGGCGACGGTCTGGCTGCCGCCCTGGGTCTTGACCCAGTTGGCCAGGCCCTGGGTAGCCTGACGCACAACGTAGATGTTCATGCGGTTGGTACCCGCGCCCAGGACGCCGCGCAGGCCTGCGGTGCCGAACTTCAAAGCCACAGCAAAGCGATCCTTGATCTCGTCGTCGTTGCCCTCGATCTTTGCCAGTTCGGGCTTCAGATCCGCATCGTCCAGCTCCGCTGCCAGCCAGCGCTTATATTCATCCAGATACATGTTGCACACCTTACCTTTGTTATTTTTTCCCAAAAAAGGAGACAGTTTATTCAAACCTAATTATACTATAAACGCTTGTGTCCATCATGTCAATTGCATATTCTGCCACAATCTTACCGGTACAAAATCAGCAAATGCCACAAAAACAGCCGCTCTCCGGGTGGATGTCGGCGGGCTGCTGTGTTTCCGGCAGCAGCCGGTAGGGCTGGTGCACGTCCTCCAGCACCTCCAGCCACTGTTCCGGGCCGATGCTGTTCTCGCACAGATAGCGCAAAAGCTGCATCATCCGGGCAAAACTGCCCTGCGGAGCCAGCACCGTACTGCACTGTACCCGGCCCGCCTGCTCCCACCGCAGCTGGGCCAGCACGCCCCCGGGCACGGTCTGGGCGCAGTACACCACCGTGTGGGCCCGCTGCAGCCCCTCCAGCTCTGAATAAGTACGGATGTACCGGCAGTATTCCTTGCCTGTCATCGTTTGTCGCTCTCCTTTCCGCTGCATTGACATCTTTCCTGCCCTTTACTATAATGAAATCGACCGGGAGATGCTGTCGAAGGCTGACGGTTCCTCCCAAATTTTTCCACCCAATTTTCGACCGTTTTCGCGCAGAAAATGCAAGCGAGGTGCACCCATGTATTCGGTAACAAAGAGCTTTGGCCTGAACGGCCTGCGCGGCTTTGCCGTGGCCGTGGAGGCCGACGTTTCGGGCGGGCTGCCCGCCTTTTCCATCGTAGGCCTGCCGGATTCCGCCGTGCGGGAAAGTGCGGACCGCGTGCGTGCCGCCATCAAGAACCTGGGCTTCAAGTTCCCGGACCGGCGCATCACGGTCAACCTGGCCCCCGCCGATGTGCGCAAGACCGGCCCGGTGTACGATTTGCCCCTGCTGCTGGCCGTGCTCACGGCCAGCGGCCAGCTGGAGGATGTACCGGAGGACGCCGCCTTTCTGGGTGAGCTGGCGCTGGACGGCACCCTGCGCCCGGTATCCGGCGTGCTGCCCATGGCACTGGCCGCCGCCGAAAACGGCATCCGCGCCCTGTATGTGCCCGCCGAAAACGCCGCCGAGGCTGCCGAGGCCTGTGCCGACAGCATGGCCGTCTACCCGGCCCACACCGCCCGGGAGGTGGTGGACGCCCTGCGCGGCATCCGGCCGCTGACCGCTGCGGCAGCCGTTCCCTTTGACCCCGCCGAGGCCTGGGCACAGGTGCCGGATTTTGCCGACGTGATGGGGCAGGCACTGGCCCGCCGGGCCATGGTCATCGCTGCGGCCGGGGGCCACAACGTGCTGCTGATAGGTGCCCCGGGCACCGGCAAATCCATGCTGGCCAAGCGCCTGCCGGGCATCCTGCCGCCTCTCACCCGGGAGGAAGCCGTGGAGACCACCAAGATCTATTCCATCGCCGGGCAGCTGCCCCAGGGCCGGGGCCTGATCACGGCACGGCCTTTCCGCAGCCCGCACCACTCGGCCAGTGCCGTCTCGCTGGCGGGCGGCGGCGCACAGTTCCGCCCCGGCGAGTGCAGTCTGGCCAACTGCGGCGTGCTGTTCCTGGACGAACTGCCGGAGTTCTCCCGCGAGAGCCTGGAGGTGCTGCGCCAGCCGCTGGAGGACGGCCAGATCACCGTGAGCCGCGCCGCAGGCAGCGCCACCTACCCCAGCCATTTCCAGCTGGTGGCCGCCATGAACCCCTGCAAATGCGGCTACTACGGCCACCCCACCCGGCAGTGCACCTGCTCGCCCAGCGCGGTGCGGCAGTACCGCAGCCGGGTGTCCGGCCCGCTGCTGGACCGCATCGACCTGTGTGTGGAGATGGACCCCATCGCCTTTGACGAGCTGCACACCGCCGCCCCCGCCGAGAGCAGTGCCGACCTACGCAAACAGGTGCTGGCGGCGCGGGCCATCCAGGCAAAACGCTATGCGGCCCCCGGCTACGAGGGGGTGCACTGCAACGCCCAGCTCAACGCCGGGCAGGTGCGGCGCATCTGCCGCATGACCCCCGGTGCGGAACGGCTGCTCCGCGCCTCCTACGATGCACTGGGGCTTTCGGCCCGCGCCCACGACCGCATTTTGCGGGTGGCCCGCACGGTGGCCGACCTGGCCGGCAAGAGCCTGCTGGACGAGGACTCCCTGCTGGAAGCCCTGCAGTACCGCGCGCAGGAAAAAGTGGAGCTGTGAGCCTCTTTCCACCTACAAAAACACCGGCCCCTCTCCCCGGCAGCGCTGTGCTGCCAAAGGAGAAGGGCCGGTTTATTTTTTCGATCTGCGCAGGCGGGCGCTGTGTTGTTCAGGTTTCGCTCAGGGTCAGTTCGTGGTAGGTCCGGCCGTCCATGGTTTTCCACTGGAAGCAGCCGTTTTCCAACGTCATGTAGCTGTGGGCGCTGCCCTCCTTCGGCAGGCTCACCGAGCCGGGGTTCAGGTAGAGGCTGCCCTGCCCGAAGGGCTCCCACGCCGGGATGTGGGTGTGCCCGTGCAGCAGAATGTCGCCGGGGGCCAGCGGCGGCGGGGTCTTGGTGTTGTAGACATGGCCGTGGGTGGCGTACACCAGCCGTCTGCCCACCGGCAGCACGGCATAGTCTGCCAGCACCGGGAATTCCAGCACCATCTGGTCCACCTCGGCGTCACAGTTGCCGCGCACGCAGAGCAGGCGGTCCTTCATACCGTTGAGCAGAGGCATGACCTGCTTGGGCGCATAGCCCTCCGGCAGGTCGTTGCGGGGGCCGTGGTAGAGCAGGTCCCCCAACAAAAGCAGCCGGTCGGCCTGTTCCCGTTCAAACGCCTGCTGCATCTGGCTGGCATAGAAATACGACCCGTGTAGGTCGGACGCGATCATCCATTTCATGCGGGTTTCTCCTTTTTATAAAAGCTACAATTTTATTGTAACCCCTGCACAAAAAATGGTCAAGCCTATAAAAGTCATACTCTTGTACCCAGTCTCCTTGACAATGCCCCGGGGATGTGGTATCCTTCAGTCAATAAAAACCGTGTGGATTTTTACAGCACTATGCTACTTTTCGCCACACAATGACTTCAAAAAAGCCATTGTGTGGCTTTTTTGCGGTCTTTTTCCATTTTCGATCTGTCAGGAGCGAGAAATCAATGAACGATACCTTTATGAAAGAACGCCCCGTGCTGCCGCTGCTGTTGTCCATGGCGCTGCCCAACGTGATCTCCATGCTGGTCAACTCCCTGTACAACATCGTGGACAGCCTGTTTGTGGCGCAGATCAGCGAGGACGCCATGACCGCCCTCTCGCTGGTATTCCCCATCCAGAACTTTGCCAACGCCATCGCCATCGGCTTTGGTATCGGCATCAACGCCATGATTGCCCTGTACCTGGGTGCGGGCGACCACAAAAAGGCCGAGATCGCCGCCACCCACGGCATGGTGCTCAGCCTGCTGCACGGCGTGGTCATCACGGTGGTGAGCATTGCCATCATGCCGGGCTTTTTGCGCCGGTTCACCACCGACGAGAGCCTTGTGGCCTCCGGCATCACCTACTCCACCATCGTGTTCCTGTTTGCCACCATCAATATGGCCGCGCTGGCCTTTGAAAAGATGTTCCAGGCTGTGGGCCGCATGAAGGTGACCATGGTGGCGCTGGTGTTCGGCTGCGCGTGCAACATCCTGCTGGACCCCGTCCTGATCTTCGGCCTGGGCCCGGTGCCCGCCATGGGCATTGCCGGTGCAGCGCTGGCCACCGGCATCGGCCAGCTGCTGAACCTGTGCGTGTACCTGTTCGTCTACCTGCGCACCGAACTGCCGGTGCGGCTGAGCCGCAGCGGCCTGCACCCGGACGTTGCACTGGACGGCAAGCTGTACGCCATCGGCGTGCCGGCCATCCTGAACCTGGCTCTGCCCTCCCTGCTGGTCACCTTCCTCAACAGCCTGCTTGCCGGGTTCTCCCAGAGCTATGTGGTCATTCTGGGCATTTACTACAAGCTGCAGACCTTTTTGTACCTGCCCGCCAACGGCATCGTGCAGGGCATGCGCCCGCTCATCGGCTACAACTACGGTGCCAGGGAGCACGCCCGCGTGAAGAAGCTGTATGAGCTCACCCTGTTCATGAGCATCGCCATCATGGCGCTGGGCACGGTCATCTGCCTGCTGGCCTCCGGGCAGCTCATCGGGCTGTTCACCTCCAACCCCGATACCATCGCCGCCGGTGCCAAGGCCCTGCGCATCATCTGCATCGGCTTTGTGGTGTCGGCAGTGTCCACCACCTCGTCCGGCGCACTGGAGGGCCTTGGCAAGGGCGTGCCGTCGCTGGTGATCTCGCTGTGCCGCTATGTGGTGTTCATCATGCCGCTGGCCGCAGTGCTGTGCGGCCGCCTTGGCCCGGACGGTGTGTGGCACGCCTTCTGGATCACCGAGGTGCTCACCGCACTGGTGGCCTACCCGGTGTACCACCGCGCGGCGGCCCGGCACTGAACCTTTCCAGCCCCTTTTGCAGCAGGCTGCCCGACCCCGGCGGCCTGCTTTTTTGTTGCATTCCTGTCGCCCTGCGGGGCGCATAAATGCAGGGATTTCATTTGACAGCTGCGCAGAAATACGGTAGAATAGTTTTTATGTTGCGCTGACAAAATGTGTCAGAACGCAAGACTTTACAGAGGATGTGGGACGAATTATGATCGAGACGATCACGGCCGTCAATACGGCGGTCAACAATTTTATCTGGGGCGTGCCCGCCATGGTGTGCATCATTGGTGTGGGTTTGCTTCTGAGCGTGCGCACCGGCTTTTTGCAGATCCGCAAATTCCCGTACACCATCAAAACCACCATCGGACGCATGTTCCGCAAAAAGGACGCTTCGGACGGTGCCATAACCCCCTTCCAGGCGGTGTGCACCGCACTGGCCGGCACCGTGGGCACCGGCAACATCGCCGGTGTGGCAGGCGCCATTGCCATCGGCGGCCCGGGTGCCGTGTTCTGGATGTGGTGCTCCGCGCTGCTGGGCATGTGCACCAAGTTTGCCGAGGTGACCCTGGCCGTGCATTTCCGTGAGCGCAGTGAGACCGGCGAGTGGGTGGGCGGCCCCATGTATTACATCAAGAACGGTCTGGGCAAGCGCTGGCAGTTCCTGGCATTTCTGTACTCGCTGTTCGGCGTGCTGACCGTGTTCGGCACCGGCAATGCCACCCAGGTCAACACCATCGTGGCCGCCGTGGACACCGCCCTGCTGGAATACGGTGTGGTGGGCAGCGGTTTCCTGAGCACGCTGAACCTCATCACGGGCATCATCGTGGCCATGCTGGTGGCCATGGTGCTGCTGGGCGGCATCAAGCGCATCGGCAGCGTGAGCGAAAAGCTGGTGCCCTTCATGGCGCTGTTCTACATCGTGCTGGCTGTGGGCGTAGTAGGGCTCAACCTGCCCCGCCTGCCCTATGTGCTGGAGTCCATCGTGGCCGGTGCCTTCAACCCCGCTGCCTTCACCGGCGGCACCATCGGCAGCCTGTTCATCAGCATGCAGAAGGGCGTCTCCCGCGGCATCTTTTCCAATGAGGCCGGCCTTGGCACCGGCTCCATCGCCCATGCCTGCGCCGACACCAAAAAGCCGGTGAAGCAGGGCATGTTCGGCATCTTTGAGGTGTTTGCCGACACCATCATCATCTGCACCCTGACCGCCATGGTCATCCTGTGCAGCGGCACCCCCGTGAACTACGGCACCGCAGCCGGTGCAGAGCTGACCATCTCCGGCTTTACCACCACCTACGGCGGCTGGGCTTCCATCTTTACCGCCGTGGCGCTTTGCTGCTTTGCCTTTTCCACCATCATCGGCTGGGGCCTGTACGGCTCCCGCTTCCTGGTGTTCCTCTGCCACAGCGACAAGGTGGCAAAGCCCTTCTTTGTGGTGTACTCCTTCGTGTCCATTCTGGGCGCGACCGTGGACCTGGGCCTGCTGTGGAGCATCGCCGACACCTTCAACGGCCTGATGAGCATCCCCAACCTCATCGCATTGCTGCTGCTCTCCGGCACCGTGGTCAAGCTGACCAAGGAGTTCTTTGCCTCCGAGGGCTGAGCACCTGTTTTTCCTGATACGCAAAAGGGCTGCTGCACTGAAAATCGTGCAGCAGTCCTTTTTTCGTGCGCGGCTCCGGAAAATTTTACTTTCCGGGTGTTTTTCTGCAATTTTTATTGCCGCCTGTCCGTATTTAAGGCAAACAGACCGAATTTCGTTGGCAGAATGGAGGGCCCTCTATGGCGATTTTTGAAAAGACCATCCGCAATCAGAAATTCAACATGCTTCTCCGCAAATTGGAACAGGAGATCCCGAACAGCAGCTGGTCTGCCGACCTGGAAGCGGGCAGCGATTTCAAGGAGGGCGAAGCACGGTGCAGTGTCCGCGTGTTTGAGCGGTACAGCATGGTCGGCGGCAACCGCCTGAGTCTGACACTGACCATGTTCCAGAATGCGGACAGTCCGATCCGGCTGTCTGCCATCACCGCAGGAGGCAGTCAAGCGGTGTTCTTCAAGGTGAACACCCTCGGAGAAGAATCTTTTCTGGACGATGTAAAGGACCTGCTGGAAGAAATTTTGGAGGAGTGAAATGTTTTACGCTGGAATTGATATGCTGTTCAGCATTCTGTTTCCCATCCTGTTCCTTGTGGTTTTGGGCATGATCCTATACACCATCATCGGAAATATCAGCACATGGAATAAAAACAACCATTCGCCGCGGCTGACCGTTCCGGCAACGGTGGTGGCAAAGCGCACGGAAGTTTCTCGCCACCATACGGACAATACGATGATGCATACGTTCACGACCTATTATGCGACCTTTCAGGTAGAGAGCGGCGACCGCATGGAACTCGAAGTAGATGGTTCGGACTACGGAATGCTTGTGGAGGGCGACATTGGAAAGCTGATGTTCCAGGGCACTCGCTATCTCGGCTTTGAGCGTCGATAAGGCCAGACGGACTGCATTGTCAGTAACTGTATTCAGAAAGCGATTTGGACCTTCCGTTCGGGAAAAACGGAAAATTTTCATTCCAACTTGGGTATACTCCTGTTGTGTCCGACATGAAGAAAACCGTTCAGAAAGCTGCCGCATCGTCTTTTCCCACATGGACGTTAACCGTATGGGATATGGATACTGCAACATTCTATATGGTCAAATACGACAGAAGTCATTGATTTTCTTTGTTTATCTGTGATACCATTCGTTATGAGTCCAATTGCATTGCTCTCTTCGCCTATGGTGGAGACTCCAGCTTTCCGAAAAACACAGCGAGGTGACCATTTTTGAAACGTCGAACTTTTCTTGTCTGCACCGCTGCACTTTT
>OGCN01000890.1_pt1 | contig 45035 bp, 33 predicted proteins | sample 1570181 | NCBI WGS metagenome assembly OGCN01 (sample SAMEA4370584, study PRJEB24528) | human gut metagenome | reverse complement strand
GGATGTAAGTAAGGATTCTCTTATTATGGAGATGACCGGAAGCCAGAACAAGCTGAAGGCATTTGTGGAGCTGATGGCTGACTATGAGATCCTTGAGCTTGCAAGAACAGGAATCACAGGTCTGTCACGAGGCAGTGACGATGTCCGTTACCTGTAAATTTTTTACATATGTTTGCTAGGAGAGCAGCCACTCTCTTAACGATAAATAATTTTTATGAAGAAGATGTGATGAACATCAGAGGAGGAAAGCAAAATGGCAAATAAGATTTTTTACCAGGAAGACTGTAATCTCGGATTATTAGATGGTAAGACAATTGCGATTATCGGATACGGAAGCCAGGGACATGCACACGCACTGAACCTTAAAGAGTCTGGATGCAACGTAATCATCGGTCTTTATGAAGGAAGCAAATCCTGGAAAAAAGCTGAGGAGCAGGGCTTCGAAGTATATACATCCGCAGAGGCAGCTAAGAAAGCAGATATCATCATGATCCTGATCAACGATGAGAAACAGGCTGCACTTTATAAGAAAGACATCGAGCCAAACCTTGAGGAAGGCAACATGCTTATGTTCGCTCATGGTTTCAACATTCATTTCGGATGCATCAAACCACCAGCATATGTTGATGTTACAATGATCGCTCCAAAAGGACCTGGACATACAGTAAGAAGCGAGTATCAGGCTGGTAAAGGTGTTCCTTGTCTGATCGCTGTAGAGCAGGATGCTACAGGTAAAGCTCAGGATATCGCACTTGCATATGCACTTGGAATCGGCGGAGCAAGAGCTGGTGTTCTTGAGACAACATTCCGTACAGAGACAGAGACAGACCTCTTCGGTGAGCAGGCTGTACTTTGCGGTGGTGTTTGCGCACTTATGCAGGCTGGTTTCGAAACACTTGTTGAAGCTGGTTATGACCCAAGAAACGCATACTTCGAGTGTATCCATGAGATGAAACTGATCGTTGACCTGATCTATCAGTCAGGATTCGCTGGAATGAGATATTCTATCTCCAACACAGCTGAGTACGGCGATTACATCACAGGACCGAAGATCATCACAGAGGATACAAAGAAAGCAATGAAGAAAGTTCTTTCCGATATCCAGGATGGTACATTCGCAAAAGAGTTCTTACTCGACATGTCCGATGCAGGTGCACAGGTACACTTCAAGGCTATGAGAAAATTAGCTTCTGAGCATCAGTCTGAGAAAGTCGGCGAGGAGATCCGTAAACTCTACAGCTGGAACGGCGAGGATAAGCTTATTAATAACTAAGCAAAATTTATTGCAGGTGCAATAAATTTTGCGCTACTCGAACGAAGCGCAGCGAAGTTTGAGTCAAAGAAGTCACACACGTAATACAGTGGTAGGAAACTTTTTTGAAATTTAAAAATCCCATCTGGTCGCAATGATCAGATGGGATTTTTTTTATATTCCTTTATTTATCCGGATGCCCTGTTTCATCATCAAAAAATGGCGCGATCAAAGTCGAATCAGTATCTTTCTGTCTGCATACAAACCCGATATCACGCAGCGGAAAAGAAAATCCTACCGGTACTTCCACCAGAGTTCCTTCTTCCAGCTCTTTTTTTACAAAATCACGGATTACACATGCAATCCCAAGACCAATTTCCGCAAACTGGATCAGAAGATCCATAGTTGTTACTTCCAGAATATGGCTTAATTCCACATGATGTTCTTTCAGCTGAGTGTTCACGGTCTGACGTGTAATATTGTCCTCATCCAGCATCATGAAAGTTGCTGCCTGGATCAGAGGTTCATCCGGATAGAGCTTTTTCTGATTTTCCAGATACTGCTGTGTACAGACAAAGGTATCTTGGATTTTCAAAAGAGGCTGAAAATAATATCCCCGAAGCTTCTGCGGCCGTCCGATGAGTCCCAGATCGATTTTTTCCTCATCCAGAAGCTGCAGTGTCTGATAAGTAGACTGGCAGGAAATTGTAATACGTACATGAGGAAAACGTGCAATATAGTTTTCCAGGTGGGAGAGCAGTACATATCTGGTAAGAGTAGAACTGGCGCCCAGACGCAGCTTTGGAATGTCCCGGGAACGGTTATGGCGAATGGAATTTTCTCCTTCATCCAGAAGTGAAAGAGCTTCTTTTACTTTTTCAAAAAGAAGCTCACCGTCCGGGGTCAGAGTGACACCCCGGGAACTGCGTTTAAAAAGAACGGTATCCAGATTCTGCTCCAGCTTCTGGATCGCCTTGCTGATAGCAGGCTGGCTGATATAAAGGTTCCGGGAACTGTGGGAGATACTGCCGGTACGTGCTACCGTATAAAAAATATGATAAAGAGACAGATTATCCTGCATGCAAAACCTTCCTTTCGAAAAATAGTAAGGTAATAAAGGTAATAAAAAAATCCGAAGTCATCAGACCTCGGAAATCCTTGAATTTGTTAGAAATATCGGGGCAACAGGATTTGAACCTGCGACCTCACGGCCCCCAGCCGTGCGCGCTACCAAGCTACGCCATACCCCGCAACGCATATAACTATAACATAAAAGAATTGTAAATGCAACCATTTTTTGAGGAGAAAGATGGTTGTATGGATGATAATAAAGAGTGTGATCCCTTGATACTTTCATAGGCTTCACACTCTTTACATAATATGATCAGGCTGTCTGTATTGTGTTACCTGGGTCAGGTAAAATACCTCTTCCCTGAAGTACAACGACAAGAGTTTCTGTTGTGTCCTGTAAATTCTTGATATCTTTTCGGATATCTCGTTCTGCAAGCTTAACATCCAGTGAAAGGTCGTCCAGGCGTTTTCTGTTGGTATCACATTTCAGATCGATCATTTCAAGTCTGTTTTCTACCCGGTTGAAGCGGGCATCTATTTCATCAAAACGAACATCCATAGCATCAAGACGAGCGTCGATACCGTCAAAACGAACATCTATAGCATCGAGACGAGTATCCACTGCATCCAGTCTGGCGTCGATACCATCTAATCGGTTATTTATATTGCCCAGCTGGACATTGATCGGGTTTATCATACCGGCTAATAATTCCAAATCTTTCTGATCTAGCATATGCGCATCCTCCTATAAAAATTGTACCGCATATTTCTCTGTGCGGATATTGTATCATGTTTCGAGTATGAAGTCTATGAAATTATCAAAGAACAAAATGGACAGGAACAATAAGTTCTTGACTAGTATAATATATATAATAAGAAAAAACAAGACATATTTTTATATCTTTAATAATAATAGAAAATGCAGGCGAACTACCTGAAGAATAAAAAAAGGAGGCCGGGAGTTGTGCGGACTCCCGGCAAAAAAGTATGAAAAAGAAAAAGATTGTTTAGCATTTGCTATCTACAGTTAATAATATAGTAAAAAAATGTGTGCATTGTGTGAAAGGAAAATGAAGAGAATGTGAAAACTGCCGCTTAATGTTAGATTAAGCGACAGTAATTTTTTTGGATTATTCTGTTGTTTGATTCAAGATTTTGAACCATATGTAATGATAACATCCGCTTTAATGCTTGTCAAGCGATCTGAAACTGCCATAGCTGTCCAATTATGTCGCTTTTTGTGCCGTTTTATGCAGTTTTTTATATATCAGAGAAAGAAAAATACATATCAATATATAAAAGTGGTCATGATAAGTGGTCAGATGTATAGTCCCAGGGACCTGTATTTTGCGGGAAATATCAGGCTTCTTGTTATAAGATTCATGGTCATAAGTGGTCAGCTTTTGTGGTCAGAAAAATGGCGAATTCCCTTATATACAGTTTTTTTCAGGTCCTGTCGCTTAATCTAACATTAAGCGACAAGATAATAATATTGGATAAGTTATATAAATAAACGGAAGGAAGAGAACATGCCGTCCAATATAGGCTACAGCATAACAACCAGAAGACTCCGACTTTGCTGCGGACATCCGGAATGGCTCAGGAAAACCCAGGATTTCTATAATGAAATTGAAAGCTTTTATTATGATCTTCTGCTGGCTCATGAGGAACTGGGAGAACTGGGGAGCCAGAAAACTCTTCGGGCCCTGGAGGTTCTGACTATTATGGGAAGAGACAAGCAGGTTCCTCAGAATCCCCTTCCCTGGGAAAAAGTCCCATTGTATTTCAGGCGGGCTGCGATAAACAGTGCTATAGCCGCAGCAAAGAGTCACATATCCAGGCAAAAGTCTATTCCGGGGAGGAAAGCAGAAAAGCTTCATTCAGCAGTTACCTATTATAAAGGAATGTACAGAGATTTTTCTCATAAGGAGATTACACTGAAGGTATGGACAGGAGAACAATGGAAATGGATGAGATGCAGACTGTATGGCAGAGAATTTCCCGCAGAAGCAGAGCTAATGTCACCCTCAGTAACCTTTGAGAAGAAATATCTCATGTTGCATGTTCCCGTGAAGGAATTTACAGCAGACACTGCAACAGTAAAGCAGCGTATCCAGGAAGGGCGGAAGATCTGTGCCATCCAGTTTACAAACGGAGATGTTTTTGCTGTGGGGACAGTATGTGACGGCACAGGGAAGGAAACAGATGTGAAATTCTGGGGCGGCGGAAAAGAATATACGCATCGCTGCGATCAGATCAGGAAGAAAATCGAGAAAGCCCGGAAATCTCTCGGCGGGGAAAAACAGCCCGGAGAAAACAGGAAATACTGGATGCATCTGAAACACCTGTCGGAGCATTATGCCCATGAGATTAGTTCACAGATCATAGGCTTCTGCCTGGAAAAGCAGGTTTCGCTGATCGTCCTTCCAAAATACAAAAAAGAATACACAGATTATGTGATGATCGGATCAGGAAACTGGAGCACTATGCATCTAAGCTCCGGAATCAGGAGCAATCTGCCTTATAAAGCATGGAAAAACGGCATTCTGGTTATTGAAACCTATGCAAAAGGGATATCCGAAACCTGCTCTGTCTGCGGTGCGCCAGTTAAGACCGTAAACCGCAAAACAGATGAATATACCTGTGAGAACGGGCACAGAGGAAGCCGAAGCCTGAACAGTGCCAGAAACCTGAGCCATAAATGTATTCTTCAGTTTGGAAAACAAGTGGTATGACCACTGTTTTATAGAGCGAGAGCACAACTCAGCTTCTGCTACAGGCAGATGCTGACAGGTTGAATACCGCCTGTCGTGTCTCCCTTATCATAAGGAAGAGTCGGCCAAGAATTTCCGCCAGAAGCTCCGGCACAGCCGAGACAGCGGATAAGAGTATTCGAAGTTATGTAAAAAAAGAAAGTATGAAAAAGCAAAGGATAAGGAAAGCAATGAACACAGAATACAGGAAACTGAAAAATCTTTTTCTGCGGCAAAGCTGCCAGGATGCATGGGAAGACTATGCACGAAGCATCCGCAAAGTAAATTTTCCCAGATGGGACTATGTGATCCTGACCTCATCAAATGAAGAACAGGCCAGATCCTTCCGCAGCCAGATCGCAGACAGATTGGAACAGGGCGTACTGCCGGGATGGACAAAATATTTCGTGCTCCCGGATCCGGAAGGCAAGAGAGTAGGATCCGGCGGAGCAACTCTGAATGTACTCCGATTTCTTTCGGAGGAAGAAGGACTCTGGGGAGATTTCCATAACAAAAGAATCCTTGTGATCCATTCCGGCGGAGACAGCAAAAGAGTCCCACAGTATTCTGTGTGCGGAAAGCTTTTTTCACCTGTACCAAGAGAACTTCCGGATGGAAGAGGTTCTACACTGTTTGATGAATTTCTCATCAGCATGGCAGGCGTTCCGGCCAGGTTCAAAGAAGGAATGCTGGTACTTTCCGGAGATGTGCTCCTCCTTTTTAATCCTTTACAGATAGATGCCCAGTTCCGCGGAGCTGCGGCGATCTCCATGAAATCTCCGGTAGAAGTGGGAGTCGATCATGGAGTGTTTTTGAATGATGGAAGCGACCATGTAAAAATGTTCCTTCACAAACAGCCGGCAGAAACACTTCGCAGGCTGGGAGCCGTGAATGGACAAGACTGCGTGGATCTTGACACAGGCGCCGTACTTTTGGACGCCGAAATACTGGAAACACTTTTTAGTCTGATCGCTGATGCATCAGGAAAAAAAGCAGATCCGGATAAATACGAAAGCTTTGTAAATGAAAAAGCAAGAGTCAGCTTTTACGGAGATTTTCTGTATCCGCTGGCGGCAGATTCCACCTTTGAACAATATCAGAAAGAAAAACCGGAAGGCGAATTCTGCACAGAGCTTTTTACCTGCAGAGAAAAAATATGGAAGGCATTAAGTCCTTTTCAGATGAAGCTGATCTGTCTTTCTCCTGCAGAATTTATCCATTTCGGAACAACGAGAGAGCTGCGTGCTCTGATGACAGAAGAAGTAACCGATTATGAGTTCCTTGACTGGAAAAAACACGTATTCACCAATGACTTGAATTGCCAGGGAGCTTTGCATACAGCACTGATCGGGCCGGAAGCAGACATCGAGGAAGGAACCTATATTGAAGACACCTGCCTTGAGGGAAGAACCCATGTCGGAAAGGGCGCTGTAGTATCCGGACTTTCCCTGAAGGATGTACATATACCGGCGAACACAGTATTTCACGGTGTGAAGCTGAAGGACGAGATTACAGAGCTTTACGGCGGTCAGACAGGACGATGCGTGATTCGTACATATGGAGTCATGGATAATCCGAAGAAAACGCTGGAAGAGCGAGGAAGCTTTCTGCGGGGAAACCTGGCAGATTTTCTTTCAGCCAATGGACTGGAGCCGGAAGATATCTGGACCGGCGAAACCCACGCACTCTGGAATGCAAAACTGTATCCGGTCTGCAAAACATTCCAGGAAGCAGCACAGGCAGGAAACCTTCTTGTAAAAATGAGCGAAGGACTTGCTGAACCCCGGCAGATCGAGAGCTGGAAAAAACAGCCGAGACTGAGTCTGGAAGAATCCTTCCGGTATGGAAATACAGAAAATATCCTTTCCTGGAAAAAAGATCTGGAAGCAAGGATCCTGGTGGCAGTATTTCTGGAAGAGCTGAAAAAAGGCGGACATTACATTCCTGCACTTAAGATCTTTGGTGAAAAAGAAATCCAGGAACGACATTACCATCTGCTGATGAAAGAAGCTGAAAAAGCAGATTTTTCACAGAAAATACGGATCCTGTATGCAGTATCACGTTCCATGAAATTTACTAAAAAATGCTTTGACGGAAAAACATACGATGTGCTGGAGCAAGAGTGCTTTTCTCAGATCCAGAAAGAGATCGCATCTCAGACGCAGCTGACAGGAAACTGCGGCTATACGATCGCAAAAGAACAGGTAAAGGTAAATTTGCCGGTACGTGTGAACTGGGGCGGTGGCTGGTCAGACACACCGCCATACTGCAACGAACACGGAGGAACTGTTCTTAACGCAGCAATCCTGCTGAGAGGCTGTGAACCCATCGAGGTAGAGATCCGGAAGATACCGGAATTACATATTGAGCTGGCAAGCACAGACACAGGTGCTTACGGAACAGCAGAAAGTGCAGAAGAGATCCAGGACTGCCATAATCCATACGATCCTTTTGCCCTGCACAAGGCAGCCATTATCGCCTGCGGGATCCTTCCGCTGGAGGAAAAGGCCGACCTGAAAAAGGTTCTGGAAAAAATGGGCGGCGGATTCTACCTTTCCACCTGCGTCAAAGGTGTTCCCAAAGGCTCCGGCCTTGGAACAAGCAGTATCCTTGCAGGAGCCTGCGTCAAAGCTTTTGCAGAGTTTCTTGGAGAGCGCTGGGATGACAGCCAGATCTATGATACAGTCCTCAACCTGGAGCAGATCATGAGCACAGGCGGCGGCTGGCAGGATCAGGTTGGCGGCCTGACACCCGGAATCAAATTTATCACATCAAGACCCGGAATCCGGCAGCAGCTGAAGGTAGAAAAGGTAGAGATCTCGGAAAAAACGAAACAGGAGCTTCAGGAACGATTCGCTCTGATTTATACAGGCCAGCGGCGCCTTGCCCGGAACCTTCTCAGAGAAGTCGTAGGAAATTACATCGGCGGCCGAAAAGAATCTCTGGAGGCACTGGATGAGATGCAGAAAGTAGCAGCACTCATGAAATTCGCCCTGGAAAAAGAAGACATCGACGAATTCGCGAGCCTTCTCAACCAGCACTGGGAAATCTCCAAAAAGCTAGATGCCGGTTCAACAAACACCTGCATAGACCAGATCTTCAGTGTATGTGAAGACATGATCGACGGAAAATTCATCTCCGGAGCCGGAGGCGGCGGCTTCCTGCAGGTAATACTGAAGAAAGGCGTCACACAGGAGATGCTGCATCAGAGGTTGAGAGAGGTGTTCCAGGATTCCGGGGTGGATGTCTGGAATGTGGAGTTTGTGTGAAGATAAGTTTTGAAAAACTTCATTTCTTAATAAGGAATGAAGTAAATTTGGAGGAATATAGCAGATGAAGAAAGAGAGAGCAGGTAAGAAAAATCTTCTGATTTATGCTCATTACTATATTCCAGATACTGCGTCAACGGGGCAGATCCTCCGTGAACTGGCGGAGAGTATGCTGGATAAATTTAACATTACAGTCATTTGTGTAGTGCCCAGTTATTTAGGGACGATTGAAGATAAATACAAAACAAAGAAATATTATGAAGAAGAAATCAACGGCGTAAAAGTGCTGCGGATCCGAGTGCCGGAATTTAGCAAGACCAATAAGAAGAGCCGTGTAAAGAACATCGTTTCTTATTTCTTTGGAGCAATGGGAGCTACCTTTAAGGTTGGAAAGATGGATTATGTGTTCTCAATTTCTCAGCCCCCTATTCTCGGCGGTCTTCTTGGCGTTTGGGGCAAATGGATGAAACACGCCAAGTACATTTATAATATTCAGGACTTCAATCCGGAGCAGGTGCTGGCCGTTGGCTATACCAAGAGCAAGTTCGTCACGGACGTTATGAGGTGGTTTGACAAGTTCAGCTGCAAGCGGAGCGACCTTGTGATCACAGTCGGCCGTGATCTGGTGGAAACAGTGGAGAACCGTTTCAAGGGGAAGAAAGTTCCCAAAACCGTCATGATCAACAACTGGATCGATGAGAATGAGATTTATCCGCTGGATGAAAATAATGAGAAGGTTCTGGAGTTCAGGAAGAAGTATGGTCTGGATGGCAAGTTCGTCATTATGTATTCCGGAAATATTGGATTGTACTATGATCTGGAGAAATTGATTGAGGTCGTGGAGCGATTCAAACCAGGCACGAAAACCGCAGATGGCAGAGAAGTTGTGTTTGCATTCGTTGGTGCCGGATCTGTGCTGGAGAAGCTGAAGAACTATGTGAAAGATCATTACATGGACAATGTGGTTTTCATTCCTTATCAGGATAAGTCAGACCTGATCTATAGCTTGAATGCCGGTGATGTTCATTGGTGTGTGAATGCAAAAGGCATTAAGGGCGTGAGTTGTCCATCAAAGGCATACGGAATAATGGCGGCGGCTAAGCCGATATTAGGAGTTCTGGAATCAGGCTCTGAGGTTCGCTGCCTGATCGAAGATACACAAGGTGGTCTTTGTTGTGAGCCAGGTGAGTATGACAAGGTTGAGGAAAACATCTGCTGGTTCATTGAGAATGCCGGAAATAGTGAGCTGAAGGCAATGGGAGCCAGAAGCCGTGAGAATCTGGAGAAGAATCTGACCAGAAATGTATCTGTGAGAAAGTATGCTGAAGAGATTCTGAAGATGTAAAATAGGGAGAAAATAAGAATGGCTGCAGATATTACAGCGATAATACTTACAAAAAACGAAGAAGTTAATATAGAAGAATGTATTAAATCTATTATTACGACAGTTAAAAGAATTGTAGTAATAGATAGCTTCAGTACTGATAAAACAGTAGAAATAGCAAAAAGGATGGGAGCAGAAGTTTATCAGCATCCATTTGAAAACTACGCCAAGCAGTATATGTATGGTGTGGAAGTTGCCAAGGCTGAAACTGTGTGGACATTAAGAATTGACGCAGACGAGCGGTTAACTCCGGATTCGGCAAATGAATTGACACAGCTTTGTGATAGCAATATGAAGAACGATGTTACTGGAATTGTTTTAAGGTTTAAAAAGAATTTTTTGGGAAAAGATTTGTATCACGGTGGAGTTTATCCTTGGAAGAAAATGAACTGTTATAAAACAAAATTCGGTGAAATAGAAGATCGTAATATGGATGAGCACATCATATTAAGTTCTGGAAAAGTAATCGAAATGAAAAATGATTGTTTGCATTTTGATTTTAAAAACCTTGAGTACTTTGTTAATAAACATAATTGGTATTCATCTCGTGAAACAGTGGATTATTTTGAAAATCTGGAAAATGCAAAAGCCAAAAGTGAAGTGGATGCAAAGTCTTGGTTTAAAATGAATGTGTATTATAAATTGCCGATAGGTTTTAGATCGCATTTATATTATCTATATCGATATTATATAAAATTGGGCTTTTTGGATGGCAAGGAAGGAAAAATATATGCGTTCCTTCAGGCATACTGGTACCGGTATTTAGTAGATGCAAAAATATATGAGTGTAAAAAAATGAATATTAGCTATAATGCTAAGGGTAGTTTAAAGAGTTAAAATATGTGAGAGATATGCCAGGAGTAAGTTATGAACCTCAAAAAGAAAATGAAAAAAATATTATATTTATTTCCAGTCAAATGGATAAATAAGTTTTATTTGTTTTATAATCGAATCTTTTATCCAGAATTAGTAGAAAGAAAAATGAGTTTTGGAGAAAAAAATGAAGATAAGATATTTTATGTAATTAGACCACGTAAAAATTCAGTAGAAGGTTTAATGGCATTGCTATTTTATGTAATACAGCAAATTGGATATGCAGAGAAAAATAATTATATTCCTGTTGTGGATTTTAAAAACTATAAAACACAATATAATATTGCAGATGAAAATGCATGGGAATGTTTCTTTGAGCAGATAAGTAATTATTCATTAGAGGAAGTGTATCAAAGTAAGAACGTGGTTTTGTCTGGGATTAATGCTATATACGATACATATTCATATCTTTATAATAAATCTTTTAATGAAGATGATTTGCAGAAAACACATCTTTTGGCGAAAAAATATATTAAGTTTTCTAAAAAGGCATATGAACTTTATAATAAAGAACTAAAACATATCAGTCCACAAAAAAATATAGGATTATATTTAAGAGGAACAGATTATATAAATTTAAAACCAATAGGAGAACCTATTCAGCCTACAGTAGCACAAGCGATAGAACATGTGAATACATACATAGAAAATGAAAAAAATGCTAATGTTTTTCTTGTTACAGAAGATGAACGTATTTATAAAGAAGTTAAATCGAACTTAGGAGAAAGAATAGTAATAGTAAGTTTTGATAATTACATAAAAAACTATTCAGAGAGAGATTTTTTAGCTAATGGACATAGCCTCACGCAATTAGGAGAAAATGCACATATACGAGGGCTGAACTATTTGGTCAAGATAATGCTGCTTTCCAATTGCAAGTACATTGTAGGCGGAAAAACATGTGGATCTTGGGCTGCTTGTATGTTGGCAGATGTAAATACTAAGATAGATATATTTGAATTAGGATACTATTGAATGGAGAGCAGAGAAAATGATATTTAGTGTAGTAGTACCAGTATATAATGTAGAAAAATATATAACAGAATGTTTAGAGTCAATTCTAAAACAAATTCCTAATTCTACAAATTTTTGTGAAGTTTTGTTGATTGATGATGGATCTACTGATTCGAGCGGAGAAATATGCGATTATTATGAGAAAATGTATCCGAATATAATTAAGGTGTTTCATAATCTTAACCAAGGTCTTCTTATGACACGAAGATTCGGATATAAACAATCAAGTGGGAAATATATAATTAATTGTGATTCGGATGATACACTTGAACCGGATTTTTTTAATAGCCTAACTAATACAATTGATAGATATTCAGAGCCAGATATGATTTTGTTTAATCAAAATATTTATGATGGAGAAATTAAAAAAGTAGCATTTAAAAATGTTTTATCAGAGGAAAAAATATGTGTAGTTAAAAAACAGGATGTTTTGCGAAAATTCTTGACAGATAATAGCATAGTTAGTTTGTGTGGAGCGGTGTATAAAAGAAAGTGTATTGAGATTAATAAAGACTATTCCTTATATAAGCGTATAAGTAATGGAGAAGATAGCCTTCAAAAAATAGAATTATTTGATAATGCAGAGTCATATGTATATTTAAATAAAGCTATGTACAATTATAGAACAGGATCAGGAATGACCGCTAAATTTGATTATAATTATTATGCTTCATTCAAAGTTGTATTGGAAAATATTCTGCAAAGAAAAGAAATATGGAAATTGGAAAATTTTGATGAATTATTGGGAATAAAAGTTTTATCAATTACCGGAAGAGCCATTACGCAATCAAGATTAAATAAATGGAAGTCCTACAAAGAATATAAGAATTATTTAAAAACAATTAGAAGTGATTTTTTTGTAGAAAAGTACATTAAATATATTACAAAAGAAAAAAGAAGGCTTCAAAGGACACATATTATATTAATCTATTTGCTTAAATTTAAACTATATGGATGTATTATTGCTTTGTTAAATGTAAAAAATATTATTGAATAAATTGGTAAAAATATGAAAAGTTAAGAATAAATTTGCTAGATAAACTGTGAATTGTATTTGATACGCGGGAGAGTTTCCAGGGACGCGTTAAAGATATCTTTATTCAGGTATTAGTATATTATATTTGAGCAAATACAATGTTAAAGATATATATTTGTGGGAAAAGGATTATATATCTGAAAAGAGCATTTGTGATTACTGGTGTAGAATTTAAATATGAAATTTTTTAAAAGATTGTAAGGAAGCTGATTAAAATGGAAAAAATTTTAACGATAAGTATTGCTGCATATAATGCAGAAAAAGATATCTCTAATTGTTTGAACTCTTTGATTGATTCAAAAGAATTTTCTAAATTAGATATAATAGTAGTAAATGATGGATCTACTGATCAGACAGTTGAAATTACAAATAAATATGTTGAGAAATATAAACAATCTATTCGACTCATTAATAAAGAAAATGGCGGACATGGATCAACAATTAACACTAGTATAAAACACGCAAAGGGTAAATATTATAAAATTTTGGATTCTGACGATTGGGTGAACAGTGAAAATTTGGATAAACTTATAAAATTCTTAGAAAAAAATAGTATTGATATGATATTAAATCCATATACTGAAATTTCATATGAATCTAGAAAAAAAAACAGAGAATTAAATCCATGTGAGGGAAAAATATCTTATAATGAAATTCATGGATTGAATGAGATGGATAAAATTGTTCTTTATATGCATTCGTTAACATTTTCGACAGAAGTGATAAAAAAAATGGGATCAATTATTGATGAAAAGTGTTTTTATGTAGATATGGAATATTGTATTTTCCCTTTATTATATGTGAATAATTTTATTTGTTTAGATTATCCTATTTATCAATATTTGCTTGGTTCACAAACACAAAGTATGAATATAGAGAATATGATAAAACGTCGAGATCAGCATTTGAAAGTTACAAAAAGATTAATTCATTTTTATGTGGAACATTATAGTGAATTAAATGAAAAAGTTCAAAAAATCATAGCTGTTAGAATTAAATATGCCATTTATAATCAATATTTAATTTATTTACATATGTCTACGAAGGATTCTAAAACAGAAATAATAGAATTTGATAAATGGGTGAAAAAACAAAATCGGGAATTATATAGCGGGCCGGAAGGGAAAGTAATGCGTTTTATCAAAATTAATAGGAGGTTTAACTATAAATTATTTATTCCATTTACAAATTTAATAAAAAAATTAGGAATGCTTAAGTGATATTAATGGTGATTGTTATGTTAATAGAGGGATAGTTTATAGCGGAAAAAGATGAAAAAAATAATAAAAACTAATACGAAAGAAATATTATATTTTATAGGCTACTTTCTCATGGGCTTATCAAGTGTAGTAATTGGAAATTCCTATTTATTTGGCACTAAAAGATTTTTGATTTGTGAAATAGTACAATATATTTCAGTTGCCTTCTTTCTATTGTCTTTTATAAAAGATAAATATAAAATCGAGAAATTACTAAGTATAATATTGATTGGTGTCGTGGTATTTTTTTCGACAATAGCTATGCATGACATTGCATTTGGATTGTATGGATTATCAGTGATAGGAGCTACTCATATCGATATTCGCAAAATTGTAAAAAACAGTGTGATAAATAATATAGTATTTTTGATTATAGTCATTGTACCGGCTATTTTAGGTTTGATTCCAGATGATATTTATCATCATGAAAATATGATAGCCCATGGGTTAGGATTTGCATATTATTCTAATATGCCATGTATAGTTTTTTTGTGTACGATAGCTATATATTGGTTAATTAAATCTAAAATAGTAGAAAGAATTTTTCTTATAGTAAGTATACCAGTACATATATTAGTGTATAAAATTAGTACAGTTCGTTTAGTGTTTTATTTATATATCTTATTTTTGGTATTTGCAGTTGTATTTGATAAAACAAATAAACAAAAACAACACAAATTTTTACGCTGGATTGCTACAGTAATGTATCCAATTATGGCTGCTTTTATATTTATTGTTACATTTATGTTTGAAAAGTTTAGAGCTTTATCTGCGTTTAATGCTGCAATTAATTTTAGGTTGAGTTTCAATTTGCAGGGATTTCAAAAATATGGTATTAGGTTATTGGGACAAAAGATTGTCACTGAAGCAGAGCATATTGATTTTAATTTTATTAATCATTATTTCTATATTGATTGTGGATACGTTTATATGCTTATTGGTTATGGAATTATATTGTTTATTATAATTATGATGATATATATACTATTATCTAGGTATGCTGTTGCAAAAAATGATATGAAGCTTTTTTGCTGGTGTCTTGTAATATGTATATTTTCAACAATAAACAATATTATGTTTGTTACAACACTGAATCCATTACCGATTATTGGGTTTAATTTAATTATAAATAACTATGTTAAATTAAAAAAACGAAAAAATAATAAATTGTATAAAATCTGCCAGAATGCTGCCACTGAAAAATATAAAAAGTAACTTATAAATAAAGATTCATGTATTGTTTGTGTCGAAAGCAGGAACAACGCAAGGAGGACATGCCGCAATGGAATGTTTAAATAAATGAAAAAGAAATCAATTAAACTTAATTTTATCATGAATACAATTTTAACAATGTCTTCTTTCATTTTTCCATTAATAACCTTTCCGTATGTATCAAGGGTTTTATTACCAGCTGGAACGGGAAAAGTATCGATGGCAACGTCTGTCATCACTTATTTTTCTATGTTTGCTCAATTAGGTATTCCTACATATGGAATCCGGGCATGTGCAAAAGTCAGAGATGATCGCAATGAATTATCAAAAGTAGCCCAGGAATTATTGCTTATTAATATAATAATGAGCATAATTTCTTATGTGGTATTATTTGTATTGTTATTTTCTGTACCTAAATTCAGATGTGAAAAAGAACTGTATGTAGTACTAAGTTTTTCTATTATATTAACAGCTATTGGAATGGAATGGCTTTATAAGGCTTTAGAGCAGTATACTTATATTACAGTTCGGTCAGTTATTTTTAAGTTTATAGCTTTAATTGGTATGTTCTTTCTTATACATAAACAGACGGATTATATCGTTTATGGTGGAATAACAATTTTTGCAGCTTCCGCATCGAATATTTTAAATTTGATTAATGCACATAAATATATATATCTAAAGCCTATTGGAAATTATAATTTTAGGCGTCATCTTAAGCCTGTGTTGGTTTTCTTTGCTATGTCATGTGCAACGGTAATATATACAAATCTTGACACGGTAATGCTAGGATTTATGGCAACAGATACAGATGTTGGATACTATAATGCAGCAGTAAAAATTAAAGGAATTCTTGTGAGCATTGTAACATCGTTGGGTACAGTGCTACTTCCTAGAGTTTCCTATTATATACAAAGGGGAGAAGTGAAGGAGTTTCGCAGAATTACCAGAAAGGCACTGAACTTTGTTCTTTTAATGGCAATGCCTTTACTAATTTATTTTATATATTTTGCAAAAGAGGGAATTATTTTTTTATCAGGTAATGATTATGTAGGATCTATTGTACCTATGCAGGTGATAATGCCAACCCTTTTATTAATTGGCATTACCAATATACTAGGGATTCAGATATTGGTACCAACAGGACGAGAGAAAATTGTATTATATTCGGAGATTGTTGGCGCTATCGTGGATATAATCATCAATGCATTATTAATTCCAGCTTATGCATCAACAGGAGCCGCAATAGGTACATTGATTGCGGAATTTGCAGTTTTCGTTGTTCAGTATAGGGCATTGAAAAATGAAGTATATGATGCGTTTAAACAGATTCATTTTATAAAAATTATGATAGCTTTAGTTTTGGGAAGTCTGGCATCTTTGTGGCTGAAAGGATTAGACTGGGGAAATTTTGTAACATTGGTAATATCAGCAATATTATTTTTTGGAGTTTATGGAGTAACATTGCTGATATTTAAAGAAGAAATGATATTAGAAATATTGGAAATGGTAAAATTGAGAAGGAAAAAATAAAATATTTTTAATATAAAATGCGTAACTTCTGTGAAACAATTAGTATAGATACCGGAAATCTATTATATTTATTTTAATAGATCGATTACTATTATTTGTATGCAGGTTTATTTAGAAAGAATTTGTTCGAGAAAAGTTATGTGAAATTGTAGATTTGTAAGATGTTTTATAGCATAAGATTCGTTTTTAGTTTTTATATAATTGGATGTATAGAAGCATTACAAGAGAACGTTGATAATGGACATATGATTAAATCGTGGAAAGTGAAATGTAAATGAAAAGAAAACGGGTTGTTGAGTTTGATATGTTAAAAGGTATAGGAATTATAAGTGTTATTGCGGGCCATGTTGCACAGAATTATAATAGTCTGCGACTCATGCAAATATTTTATTCTTTTCATATGCCGCTCTTTTTTATAATAGCAGGATATTTTATAAATGCTAGGAAAAGTGTAAGAGAGTTTTGTGTTTCAAGGATTAAGACTCTTTTTAAATATTATATAATTGCTTGCTTGGGAATTATAATAGGACATTGCGGAATTGGAGTTTTAAAACACTATGATATATTTTGTGTAATAAAGGAATTACTCAAATGGATATACATTTCAATATATGGAATAGGAAATGGCAAAGGCAGTGTATATATAAATAGGAATTTCCAAATATGCCACACAGATGAAATTGGAATGTTGTGGTTTTTGTTGGCTTTGTTGTGGGCTCAATGTATAGTAAGAGTCTTTGTGAAATATTCTGAGAAAAAGTGCTTAATAATAGTGGGAATTGTTACAGTATTAGGAATTTATAGTTCTCATTTGATTTGGCTTCCATTAAGTGTGCAAAATGGAATGGCAGCTACTGTATGGGTATATATTGGTTTTTTGATAAAAGATAAAGAGATGTTAGTAAAGTGGAAACGATATCGTAGTAAAGATACTTTGTTATTTTTATGTGTGATATTTTGGGGAATTTCAATTGTTTTTGGTTGTACAGAGCTGTATAAAAATTATTACAAACTTGGAATAATTGATATAGTTGGAGCATTTTCTGGATGTGTTGTGTTATATTATTGCGTGGAAAAAATAAAAAATAGAAATTCTTTTTTTAGATTACAAGAATTTTTGACATGGATAGGAAAAAATTCTATATATGTATATATTATACATTATTGGGAACAAAAAATATCACCGAACAATACTGTAGGACTTTTGGTTCGAAGATATTTAGGCATAAATATATATATTGATTTTGCTTTTTCAGTAGTAATAATTTTGTGTATTTGTGTATTGGTCATAAAAATCTATGAACAAGTTTTGATAGATTATTTAAAGAAAAAGAGAAGTTAACAATGGGAGATTTTAAAATGAAATATAATTATCTAGTAGTAGGTTCCGGCTTATACGGAGCAATCTTTGCGCACGAAGCAAAAAAAACAGGAAAGACAGTTCTTGTGGTAGACAAGCGATCGAATATTGCGGGAAATGTTTACACCGAGAAAACAGAAGGTATTAACGTACATAAGTATGGAGCACATATTTTTCACACCAATAATAAGAAAGTATGGAATTATATTACTCAGTTTGCAGAGTTCAACAGATTTACAAACAGCCCGGTTGCTAATTATAAAGGGGAGCTTTACAGTCTTCCTTTTAATATGTATACATTTAATAAAATGTGGGGTGTGGTAACACCGGAGGAAGCTGTAGCGAAGATTGAGGAGCAGAGAAAAGAAGCTGGAATTACAGAACCAAAGAATCTGGAAGAGCAGGCAATTTCACTGGTCGGACGTGACATTTATGAAAAGCTGATCAAGGGGTATACAGAGAAACAATGGGGACGTGACTGCAAGGATCTTCCTTCGTTTATCATTAAACGTCTGCCGGTTCGCCTGACATTTGATAATAATTATTTTAATGCTTTGTATCAGGGTATTCCAGTTGGTGGTTACACGAAGATGGTAGCAAATCTTCTGGAGGGTATTGAGGTTCGTTTGAATACAGATTATCTGGAAAATAAAGATGAATTAGATGCATTGGCTGAAAAAGTAGTTTACACAGGTCCGATTGATGCATATTTTGATTATAAGCTTGGTACACTGGAATATCGTTCTGTGCGTTTTGAAACAGAAACTTTGGATAAAACGAATTTTCAGGGAAATGCAGCTGTGAATTATACGGACCGGGAAACTCCATGGACGCGTATCATTGAGCATAAGTGGTTTGAATTTGGTAAGGATGAGGAAGGCAATGATCTTTCAAAAACAGTGATCAGCCGGGAGTTCAGTTCTGAATGGAAACCAGGAGATGAGCCGTATTATCCTGTTAATGATGAAAAGAACGGAGCTCTTTACGCAGAGTATAAAAAGCTGGCAGAAGCTGAAACAAATGTGATTTTTGGCGGACGTCTTGGTGAATATAAATACTATGACATGGATCAGGTTATTGCAGCTGTATTGGACCGCTGTGAAATGGAATTACATTAAAAATAGAAAATAGAGATGAACAATACTGTTAATCATAGTAACAAGTATTGATTCATATTTTAGCAAGCTTAAAAATGATGGAAGTTAGGCTTGTCAGAAAGAAAACAATAAGTGAACTAGTTACTACGTTTAAGATTTATCCGCAGGTGTTGAAGAATGTTTGCATTACAGACAAAAAGGCATCAAAGGCGGATGCGTTTGTTCAGAAGGTTGTTGCGAAAGTTGCCGATGCGTTGGGGGGATGCCAGAATATTTTTGCCAGAGAATCGGGCACAGAACCGTTGGTACATGTTATGGTAGAAGCATCAGATTATGATATCGGTCAGAAATTGGTGGATGAAATTGTTGACGTAATTAGCAGCAGAGGATATCAAATCTAAAGAAATTCAGAAACGACTCTGGTACAACCGGAGTCGTTTCTGATATTAGAAATATGAAAGAAACTGCAAGCGTTATTCACATATCGTTTGCAAAATTGGAGGACTAGAATTATGTGTGGAATCGTAGGATTTACCGGAAATCACAAGGCAGCACCTATTCTGCTAGATGGATTAGCTAAACTAGAATATCGGGGATATGATTCAGCAGGGCTTGCTGTCCGTGATGGAGAAAAGCCTGCTGAAGTTGTAAAATCAAAAGGACGATTGAGTAATTTAATTGAAAAAACAGATTCCGGAAATTCATTAAAGGGTACCTGTGGTATCGGTCATACCCGTTGGGCAACTCATGGTGAGCCGAGCCAAACAAATGCACATCCACATGTTTCTGGTAATTGTAGCAAATCTGGTTCGGGTGTAGTGGAATCGGAAGTAGTTGGGGTACATAATGGCATTATCGAGAATTATACAGAATTAAAAGAAAAGTTGTTGAAGCACGGATATACTTTTTACAGTCAGACGGATACAGAAGTTGTGATTAAACTCGTAGACTATTATTATAAAAAATATAATCTTGGGCCTGTTGATGCAATCGCAAAGACTATGGTTCGTGTCCGTGGTTCTTATGCATTGGAACTGATGTTTCGTGACTATCCGGGTGAAATTTGGGTGGCCAGAAAAGACAGTCCGATGATTATTGGCATTGCTGATGGCGAGACTTATGTGGCTTCTGATGTACCGGCAATCCTGAAATATACAAGAAATGTATATTATATTGAAAATCTGGAATTTGCAAAGCTGACACCGGGAGAGGCTCATTTTTATAATCTTGATGGTGATGAGATCGATAAGCAGACGTCAGAAATCAAGTGGGATGCAGAAGCAGCAGAAAAAGCTGGTTTTGAGCATTTTATGATGAAGGAGATCCATGAGCAGCCAAAAGCTGTAGAGGATACCATGAATTCTGTACTGAGGGATGGTGTAATCGATCTTTCACATGTGGAAATTTCCGATGAGGAAATTAAAGCTTTTGAGCAGATATATATTGTTGCCTGCGGTTCTGCATGGCATGTAGGTATGGCGGCACAGTATGTGCTGGAGGATCTAGCGGATATTCCGGTAAGAGTGGAATTAGCATCGGAATTCCGTTATCGAAAAATGCCGATCAATCCGAAAGCTCTTGTTATAGTGATCAGCCAGTCTGGTGAGACTGCAGATACTTTAGCTGCATTGCGGATGACAAAAGAAAAAGGTATCACCACGATGGCTGTTGTTAATGTAGTTGGCAGCAGTATTGCACGTGAAGCTGACAAGGTATTTTATACTTTGGCTGGGCCGGAGATTTCTGTAGCGACAACAAAGGCTTACAGTGCGCAGCTTGTAGCAATGTACTGTCTGACAATAGTGTTTGCGAAGGTTAGGGAGAAGATTACAGATGAGGAGTATAAGTACTATATTTCTGAAATACAGACTCTTCCTGAAAAAATGCAGAAGATTCTGGAGGATAAAGAACGAATCCAGTGGTTTGCTGCAAAATATGCGAATGCTCATGATGCATTTTTTGTAGGGCGTGGCATTGATTATGCAGTTTGCCTAGAAGGCAGCCTGAAGCTGAAGGAAATAAGCTATATTCATTCGGAAGCGTATGCAGCTGGTGAACTGAAGCATGGTACGATTAGTTTAATTGAACCGGAAACTTTGGTGATCGGAGTACTAACACAGAGTAATCTGCATGAAAAAACGATTTCCAATATGTTGGAGTGCAAGAGCCGAGGAGCATATCTTATGGGACTGACTACATATGGTAATTATGAGATTGAAGATCAGGTAAATTTCACAGTTTATGTGCCGAAGGTGGAGGAACATTTTATTGGCAGCCTGACGGTGATTCCGCTGCAGCTGCTAGGGTATTATGTTTCTGTGGCGAAAGGGCTGGATGTGGATAAGCCTAGAAATTTGGCGAAGAGTGTTACTGTGGAATAGTTATTCCATGGCTATAATAATATATATGGCAAAGAGAATGTAACCAGTAGAACGCAAGTGCCTTTTTATATCGGTAAACGTGTGCCATAATCATACTCAACAAAATCCATAGTCAAAATAGTTTAGGACTCAATTTTTTAATTAGTCATAATCAGAAGAGAGTATGGATTCACAAACCAATCTTGTGGCTTGGCAGATCAGGATTTCAGCATTGGGGAGAGTTGCTCCACGATGGACAAAGTTACCCGAAGGGAATATTTGCGAATAATCTGTGGTCAACAGGAATTTCCAAGTTTCAATGGGGCTAGAGATAGTAAGGAAAAATTATTCCGCGTTGCGAGTTCACTAGGAATTTCAATTGGAAATATTGAACAGTTGCTGGTAAGACAATTTATTATAAAAAAAGGAAGAGGACTATCAAACAATAGCTAGACTTGTTCGCATGATTGCAGAGCAATGATAGGCAACTTTACGAAAAAAAGGGTTCATAGTATCATTATTTTATATATAATTGATGCTATGGAACCTTTTGAACATAACAGGCATATAAAGTGGTGATTTTAGTGAATACAATTTATCGGATTCGTGAAAGTTTACAATGGAATCAGGAAAAAATGGCTGATGAGATGAACGTTACAGTTGTTATGTATTGGGCGGGATATGTGTATCGATACTGGCATTATGTAACAGGTGAATCAAGCAGAGAGATTTATCGTCAGGCTCCGGCAAAAACCATGAATGTAAATTACCTGATGTTTCACACGATGGATCCGGAGATGGCGGTGGGGGATTTTAAGGAAATCTACAGGCAAAAAAGGGGTGTGTAAAATATGGGTGCATCGCAGATCGAGCAATATAAAAAAATTGATGCACTGCTGATAAAAAAATCAAAAAGCTGACAGAAGTACGAACCTGTGTCATTGTAAAAGCAGGTTTATTCTGTCAGCTTTTTATGTAAGTATAATTCGTTCGGCGGAGGATGTCCTGTGAAATTATACCAGTTTATTTAATTTTTCAATAATTTCTGTAAGTTCTTCTCTGGAATACCCGCCGAAGCTTACCAGCGCACGTAATGGCATGGAGTCGGTCATGGCTTCTGTCATTTCTTCAGTGATAGCTTCGGAAGCGGCTTCAGAAGAGGACTCTTCACCAACGTTCATGGCTGAGATATATTTTGCTGTCAATTCTTTTGCTGTTTCGCTTGTTTTCGGGTTGCGGAACAGTTCGCCCAGGGTGGTGTTCATATGAACATGCATCGGAAGCTCCTGGCTGCTGTTCAGATGGATCCTGCTTTCAAGATGGATATCTCTGGAAGAGGTACCGACAAGGAGCTTATATTCGCCGCTGGCTGCGAACCAGTCGTGAAGCTCTGTATTGTACCATGCGAAGCTTCTCTTATCCAGCTCCATGGTTACTGCTTTGGTCTCGCCTGGGTTCAGGAAAACCTTTTCGAAGCCCTTGAGCTCTTTTTCCGGACGGATCGCGGAATGGGTGCAGTCTTTGACATAGAGCTGTACGACTTCTTTTCCTGCCATATTTCCTGTGTTTGTTACATCAACCGAAACGGTGATGGTGTCTTTGTCTGTAGGATTTTCATTGGAGATCTTCAGGTTGCTGCAGGCAAAGGTAGTGTAGGAGAGTCCATAGCCAAACGGATATGCTACATCCATTTCTTTTGTATCGTAGTAGCGATAGCCTACGAATACGCCTTCACGGTATTCAACCTTTTCACCACCGCCGAAGTTCAGGTAGGATGGATTGTCGGAGAGCTTGAGCGGCATTGTCTCGGCAAGCTTGCCGCTGGGATTTACTTTTCCGTAAAGGATGTTTGCGACAGCGGTACCGCCTGCCTGACCGCCGAGGTATGCTTCCAGAAGGCCTTTTATATCATTGAGCCATGGCATCTCCACGGGGGAACCGTTGTGGAGGACGATCACGGTATTCGGCTGTACTTTAAGGATCTCAGCAATGAGACGGTTCTGGCATTCAGGAAGCCTCATGTGGGAACGGTCGTATCCTTCAGATTCAAAGCTGTCCGGAAGTCCGGCGAAGATCACAACCTTGTCAGCGGCGGTAGCAGTTTTGATCGCTTCAGCTGCAAGTGCGTCATCGTAGAGATCTTTGTCTGCAGGAAAACCTTCTGCATAAGTAACCTGTGCATCGGAAGGAACGGAATCCAGTGCATTTGTGATCTTGAAGCAGTTGATATGAGAGCTTCCGCCGCCCTGGAAACGAGGCTTCTTTGCAAAACCGCCGATGAAAGCAACTTTCTCGGATGCTTTCAGAGGGAGGATCTGCTCATCGTTTTTCAGAAGAACCATAGATTCTTCGGCAATGTGGCGTGCTTCTTCATGGTCTTTTTCCATGGTGAATTCCTGCGGTGCCCGGTTGTCTGCATATTCAAAAATTATGCGTAGAATGCGTTCAACAGCCTGGTCAAGAATGTCTTCCTTGAGGGAACCGTCTTTTACGGCCTGTACGATGAGGGCATCGTTGACCCCATTGGAGGAAGGCATTTCCAGCTCAAGACCTGCCTCAAGACCTTTGACGCGGTCATTGACTGCACCCCAGTCGGACATTACATAGCCCTTGAAGCCCCAGTCGCCGCGGAGAACATCTGTGAGAAGCCATTTATTCTCAGATGCGAAAGTGCCGTTGATCTGGTTGTAGGAGCACATGAAGGTGTATGGCTGAGCTTTTTTTACTGCGGTTTCGAATGCAGGGAAATAGATCTCACGTAAAGTGCGCTCATCAGCCTCGGAAGAATTACTCATGCGGTGATATTCCTGGTTGTTTGCTGCAAAGTGCTTGATAGAGGTTCCTACATGCTGGGACTGTACTCCGTTTATAAAAGCGGCTGCGATCTCACCTGCGAGATATGGATCCTCGGAATAATATTCGAAGTTTCTTCCGCAGAGAGGAGAACGTTTGATGTTTACGGCCGGTCCGAGAACTATGGATACATCGTTGGCCTGAGCTTCTTTTCCGATGGTTTTGCCCATTTCTTCCACCAGCTTGCGGTCAAAGGAGCAGGCGCTTAAAGCGGCCGGCGGGAAGCAGACGGCTTTGATGCTGTCATTTATTCCAAGATGATCGCCCTTGTCATCCTGCTTACGAAGTCCGTGAGGGCCGTCGCTGACCATTACTTCCGGGATCCCCAAGCGTTCCACATGTTTCAGATGCCAGAAATCAAGACCTGAGCACATGCCGGCTTTTTCTTCCAGTGTCATCTGGCTTACGATTTTTTTCAGATCACGTTTCATTAAAAATACCTCCGAAATGTTTTTCTTACTATGAACTATAGCATGTTTTGCTGGTAAAATATAACAAAAATTTGTTAAAAATAAAAAATATTGCAGTTTAGCCGAATCAAGTAAGTCCCCTGCTTGAATTGCGAATATCCGCATGACCCTCACATTTTCAGGAATATAAAAACGATATGCAGGTCGATTGACAGAGCGGTGAGAGATATCTTTTTCTGGCTTTTGTGGGAAGAGTGTAGTAATATAGGTAGGAATAATGACAGAGCTGCCGGACAGAAGAATGGTCGACTGTCTGGTTTATGTGAAAGGACTTATAATGAAAGACATCATATCAAGTATTATTACAAGTGTACTGACTGCTTTGTACCAGCCATTTTGGTTTTCTGTGATCCTGTCTGTGATGGTACTGTTTTTTTATCTCTTTGCCTACCATAATGAGACAGGTGGAAGGGGAATCAGGGGAGCTTTTTCCGTGTGGTGGCAGTATTTCAGAGGAAATGCTTTTTTTCGGAAGCTGTTTTTTCTGACCTTTTATACAACCATGATCTTGTTTCGCACGCTGCTGAACCGGGATATGTGGATGAATCCCCTTTCGGATGTGATGGCGAACTGGTGGATCTGGAAATATGGAGAGGATGGTACCAGATATCTCACAACTGAGTGTATTGAGAATCTGATGCTGTTCATTCCGTTCACGATCCTGCTGTTCTGGACCGCAGGAAAGAAAATATTGAAAAAAACAACATTCTTGAATATTGTGTGGACCGGACTTAAGATTACCTTTGTATTCTCACTGTCCATTGAACTTCTGCAGCTTTTCCTGAGGCTTGGGACGTTCCAGGTTTCTGATCTGACATATAATACTCTTGGAGGAGGTATTGGCGGGGCTGTGTACTGGATTGGTCATCAGCTTTCAGTCAGGCGGGGAGCCGAATAATGTCTGCCGCAGATAGCAGGAAGACAGAGAAACGGATCAGCCCGGATTGCTGTTCGAGAGTGATACTTTGAAATTTTTGTAGTTACTGTTCACTGGTAATATTCCGCGAGGTGTTTTTTGTGAGCGAAGGTCACAGAAAACCCGAGACATACCGCGCGAATTTATGCGATTAGCATAAATTCTGTGCATCGCGAAGCGTGTTGCTGAGAACGGAGTGAACAGTAACTTTTTGCGCGGTGCATCGTTAAAATTTCATTGACAAATTTTCCATAACGTGTTAACCTAATACCAGTTTCAAAAAGAAAATGCGTAGATGAGGAATAGTACACAAGAGAACGGAGCACAGAGAGCTGCTGGCCGGTGAGAAGCAACGGAAGGGATTTGTGGAACTCGCCTCGGAGCATCTGCCTGAAATCTTTATATATTATATAAGAGAGTAGACGCAGACGGTGTCCGCCGTTATCCGGAGAGGATATAAGGATGTATATACATTCCGTATCTGTCAAGTGTGTGAATTTTTATTCATGAAATAAGAGTGGTACCGCGTAGGACAGCAGTTGTCTTTCGTCTCTTGCAGAATTTGCAGAGCCGGAAGATTTTTTTATGTCTTAATACAAAATGAAATTACAGAAACCAAAAAAATTAATGGAAGAGAAAATGGAGGAAAACGAAAATGATGACACCATCTAAGTACAAACGTCAGTATTACATGCCGCCGGTGAAATGTATGAAATGGGCGGAGAAAGAATATGTGGATAAGGCCCCGATCTGGTGCTCTGTAGACCTTCGTGACGGAAATCAGGCACTTGTGATCCCGATGAGCCTGGAGCAGAAAGTGGAATTTTTCAAGCTTCTTGTAAAGATTGGTTTTAAAGAGATCGAGGTTGGATTTCCGGCTGCTTCTGAGACAGAGTATGAGTTTCTCCGTACGCTGATCGAGCAGGATCTGATCCCGAAGGATGTAACGATCCAGGTGCTGACTCAGGCAAGAGAGCATATTATCCGTAAGACTTTTGAAGCTGTTAAAGGCGCCCCAAAAGCGATCGTTCATGTATACAATTCCACATCCGTATCTCAGAGAGAGCAGGTATTCAAAAAATCAAAAGAGGAGATCCTGAAGATCGCAGTAGATGGCGCTGCACTTCTGAAAAAACTGGCTGATGAGACAGAAGGCAATTTTCAGTTTGAGTACAGCCCGGAGAGCTTTACGGGAACAGAGCCGGAGTATGCACTGGAGGTGTGCAATGCGGTTCTGGATGTATGGCAGCCCACTGCAGATAACAAAGCGATCATCAACCTGCCTGTTACGGTTGAGCATTCTATGCCGCATGTGTATGCAAGTCAGGTGGAATACATGTGTGATAATCTGAAATACCGTGAAAACGTGATCGTTTCTCTTCATCCGCACAATGATCGTGGATGTGGCGTTGCAGATTCCGAGATGGGTCTTCTTGCAGGTGCTGACCGAATTGAGGGAACTTTGTTCGGAAATGGTGAGCGTACCGGTAATGTGGATATTGTAACACTTGGTATGAATATGTATTCCCAGGGTGTGGACCCGAAGATTGATTTTTCTGATATGCCGCATATTTGTGAGGTTTATGAGAAATGTACCGGAATGCAGATCTATGAAAGAAGTCCGTACAGTGGAGCTCTTGTATTTGCAGCATTTTCCGGATCTCATCAGGATGCCATCGCAAAGGGTATGCACTGGAGAGAGAACGGAGATCTGGAGCACTGGACTGTTCCGTATCTGCCGATCGATCCGACAGATGTGGGAAGAAACTACGACGCAGATGTTATCCGTATCAACAGCCAGTCCGGAAAGGGCGGTGTAGGTTATATACTGGAGACAAAGTTTGGCCTGAACCTTCCTCCGAAAATGCGCGAGGCTATGGGCTATGCAGCCAAAGCAGTGTCCGATCACAAACACAAAGAGCTTCATCCGGACGAGATCTTCAGTCTGTTCAAATCTACCTTCGAAAATGTGGTTGAACCATACAGCATCAGTGAGGTTCATTTCCAGCAGAAGGAAGACGGCATCGTAACACGGGTTACTTCTACATTCCGTGGAAAAACCATCGTTACAGAGGCTTCCGGAAATGGTCGTCTGGATGCGGTAAGCAATGCACTGAAGAAAGCTTACGAACTGAAATACACACTGGAGACTTATCAGGAGCATGCTCTGGAGCAGAGTTCTTCTTCCAAGGCTATCGCTTATGTGGGAATCCGTAAACCGGATGGAACGCTTGCCTGGGGAGCGGGTGTTGATCAGGATATCATCCGTGCCTCTATTGATGCACTGGTAACTGCGATCAACAATCGATAAGCATCCGGTTCCGGATAGGTTTACAAAAAATGAGAAGCTGCCATAAAACGCAGCTTCTTTTTTTGCTGTGCAGATGCTATAATAGTGCGGAATGTGAAAATAACAGTGAGTAAGAGGGATATTATGAAAAATAAGAAAAAAAACAGAAGCTCATACAGCCTGTCTGCAGAGCTGAAAAACGCTCTGAAATATCTGCTGATATGGGGAATGATCCTGATCTTTTCCGCATATCTGCTTAGTGATTCGGAGATCCTCGGAAATGTAAAGCAGCAGGCAAGACCGGATACCTGGTCTATGATCGGTGCGGGAGGAAGCTTTGAAGAGGAGTTTACCTGCAAAACGAACCGTCTGTCCGGTGTGGAGCTTTTTCTTTCTACAGAGAGTGCATCGGTTGCTGGAACGTTTCAGATAACGCTGTATCAGAATGAAAGGGAGATCCAGAGCTGGCAGGCCAGCAGACTGACCATATCGTCGGGGGATACCACGTATTTCCGGCTTGACCAGAAGCTTACGGAATGTAAGGGGCAGAAATTCCGGATCGTTTTAGATGGCGCAAAAGGGGATACCGGAGTGGCTGCAGGGTTGGTGAGCCAGAAGGATGATACACATACACTTGCCTATCGGATCATTTCCAGGCCATTTCCAAAATCACTGGTGTTTCTGGTGATTGGAGCGGTGGCAGCTGTGATGCTGGTGATCTTTGCATTTCTGAAACGCAGACAGCTCCGGGCAGAAGTGGTGTTTGCCGTTGTTTATATTTTTATGAGTATCTGTACGCTGGCGGCGGTTCCGGCCTTTAATTCGCCGGATGAGTACAGCCATTATCTGAGAAGCTATGAGGTTTCCAGAGGATATCTGACGTCGGAAGGCAACGGAGGAAACGACTTATTCTCATATGGAAGGACGTTTAACAGTGGTCTGGTTCCGGAATTTTCCGCAAAGGATCATGTATCATTATGGGATATCGGAGAGAATGCAGATCAGCGTATCGACCGGGAAAAAACACAGTTTTACGGATTTGGAAATACAGCCTTGTATGCACCTACTTCGTATCTTCCCCAGGCAGTAGGGATCCGCATTGCAGATCTGTTTACGGACCGGCCGATGGTTCTTGCCTATGCGGGAAGGATCGCCAATATGCTTATGTTTGGACTGTTCTTTTTCTTTGCCATTCGTCTGACGCCTGTTGGGAAAAATTTCCTCGTACTTCTGGGGCTGGTACCTGTGAATATCCAGTCAGCAAATTCCATGTCAGCAGATGCCCTGGCCTTGGCTCTGACGGTTGCTCTGGCTGCCTTTGTATTGGCTATGCGATATAAACAAAAAGAAGTGATGAGTAGAAGACAGCTGATATGGATGTACGTGCTGACTGGATTCCTGTGTCTTTGCAAAGTGGTTTACATGCCGTTTTGCCTGCTCCTGTTCCTGATCCCGAAAGAACGGTTTAAAAGCAGAAAAAATTACTGGTTTCATGTGGTCTGTGCAGGAGCTGTGATCCTGATCTTAAGTTTCGGCTGGCTGGCCATTGCGTCCCGATATCTTTGTGAGTCACAGCCAGGTGTGGATACAGCTGCACAGCTTGTGGGGATCCTGAAGGATCCGGCTGCCTTTGTCCTGACTTTTGTGCGGAGCCTGGATAATTTTGGTGTGACCTATCTTACAGAAATGATAGGAAGTAATCTTGGATGGCTGAACATTCCTGTCTGTGCCCTGCTGGCAATGGGATATCTTCTGGTTCTGGTCCTTCAAGTTTCCGGGAATGATGATATGTCGGGAATCCGTCTGGATCTTCCGGTAAAGAGCATTCTGGGAGGAGTCAGTCTCCTGGTATTTGCGCTGATCTTTGTAACGTTATACGGACAGTGGACAGCCTATGGCTACGATAAGATCCTGGGCGTGCAGGGACGGTATTTTCTGCCGCTTCTTTTTCCGCTGATCCTTGCGCTGAAGCCCAAACGGTTTGCCGAAGGAGCCGGGGAAACACCATGGGGACTGTTTCTGGGAGCCTGGAGTATCGATCTGTGCGTTTATGCGACACTTTTCGTGCAGGCATTGTGCCGTTTTGCATAAGGCGTCGGATCTGGTCGAGCAAAAATCCTTGACTGACTGAAAACAAAATATTATAATCAAATCTGTAAATAACAGAGGAAAAAACTGTTCTGAAAAAGGATAAACAGGCAGATAGAAGTACGATTTCCGGAAAGTGGGTGTACAACATTGGACGGAGATGGAGACGCTATCTGCCTTTTTTTTCTGAAATGAAATAGGGCATGAGTGTGGATAACTCTGCGATTTTATGTGGATTTTATGTGGAATACATGTGGATAAGGTGTGGATAAAACACAAATACCGCCGTTGAAGCGTTAAATACGGGAAAAAGCTTGACATATTCAATATTATTAAATATAATTTTCCCATACATTACAAAAATGTTACAAACATGTAAAGGAAATCGTAATGATCCGTATTTATCCGGAAAGCGATGATAATGGGGGCTGTGATATCGCATCGGAGGATTATGGGCTGTTACAGAAAATGAAACGCAAGGAATGAGATTATGAAAGTTGAGAAAGATTTACGTGAGACTGACGGAGTGCAGGATGAACGTAGAAATGGAAAAACCGGAGGAAATTCCGCGCGCAGTTTTGCAGTGCTGACATTATGTGCAGTTTTGGCGATGGTTATTTCTCTGGGGACAAGGACATTTGCAGAAAGTGAGGGAGGCAGGGTTTATGCAGCTTCAGATGGAGGAGAGGGCTCTCCCTATGAAGAGGTTGCTGTTCCTACCGGGATCGCAGGTGTGGTTTCAGGAGTTACGGATACACCATTATCCGGAAGCACGGTTACAAGGATCGGAAGCTCCTGTGAGCAGGTGATCGTAGGCCAGAGAGTACAGAAAGTAACCAATACTGCTGCAGATCTTAATGTAAGCTCCTCTATGGAAAACAAAGTAAATGAACTTGATGCAAGGTCGATCACACTGGCAGAAAATCCCACACTGATGTCAGATGAAGACTATGATACACTTCTGAGGATCGTGGAGGCAGAAGCAGGAAGTGAAGATATCAAGGGCCGTGTTCTGGTGGCCAACGTCATCATGAACCGTGTAAAAAGCGAAGATTTTCCGAATACGGTGACAGAGGTTGTCTGGGATAACAGTGACGGCGTTCCGCAGTTTTCACCGACCTATGATGGCAGGATCAATGAAGTTGCAGTTTCCGATGAAACAAGGGAAGCGGTCAAGCAGGCGCTGAAGGGTACTGATTATTCTGAAGGTGCACTGTTCTTTATCCAGAAATCTGCAGCAGAGGAACATAATGTGAAATGGTTTGAAAAGGACCTGAAGAGGCTCTTTAAATACGGGGTCCATGAATTTTATACATATAAATAGGAAGAACTGATGCAGTACAGAAGGAACCAACCGCCGGCAGAAACAGACCGGCGGTTTCTTTTTATCCGAAAGCTGTGAATATCTGTCTGATCACAGGGTGGGATTGGGCAAGACAGATTCTTTTTTAAAAGTGGTGGCATTTTCCATAATTCCATGCTATAATGTGATAACGTTGAAAAGAAAACGAATATCTTACAATAGAAAGGCGGAACACCAATGCAGGTATTGTACAAGAGCACCAGAGGAAAAGAGCAGGCAGTTACAGCGTCTATGGCCATACTTAAGGGCCTTTCTGAGGACGGCGGACTGTTCGTGCCTGAAAGCATTCCACAGCTGGATGTACCAATGGACAAGCTGGCACAGATGACCTACCAGGAGACAGCATATGAGGTAATGAGCCGTTTCCTTACAGATTTTACCGAGGATGAGCTTAAGAACTGTATCAACAAAGCATACGACAGCAAATTTGATACAGAAAAGATCGCGCCTCTTCATGAAGCGGATGGGGCATATTTCCTGGAACTGTTCCATGGCGCGACCATTGCATTTAAGGATATGGCACTTTCCATTCTTCCGCATCTGATGACAACTGCAGCGAAGAAGAATAATGTTAAGAATGAGATCGTGATCCTTACCGCAACATCAGGAGATACCGGTAAAGCTGCCATGGCAGGCTTTGCAGATGTGCCGGGAACGAAGATCATTGTATTTTATCCGAAGCATGGTGTCAGCCCGATCCAGGAGAAACAGATGGTAACTCAGAAGGGTGCCAACACTTATGTGGTAGGTATTACCGGTAACTTTGATGATGCCCAGACTGCAGTTAAGAAGATGTTCAATGATCATGAGCTGGCAGCAGAGCTGGATCAGGCAGGCTTCCAGTTTTCTTCTGCAAACTCTATCAACATCGGTCGTCTTGTTCCTCAGATCGTATATTATGTATATGCCTACGCATCACTGGTACGCGACGGCAGGATCAAAGACGGACAGGAGATCAATGTGGTAGTTCCTACCGGAAACTTCGGAAATATCCTTGCTGCATACTATGCGAAACAGATGGGACTTCCGATCCACAAGCTGATCTGTGCATCGAATGAGAACCGTGTTCTTTATGATTTCTTCCGCACAGGAACCTATGACAGAAAGAGAGATTTCATCCTTACGACATCTCCTTCCATGGATATCCTGATCTCCAGCAATCTGGAAAGACTGATCTATCGTCTTACCGGAGAAAATGCTGAAAAATGTGCAGAGCTTATGAAATCCTTAAGTGAGGGCGGCGAATATACCATTACTGACGAGATGAAAGCACAGCTTGTTGATTTTTATGGTAATTTCTGCAGTGAAGATGAGACTGCACAGGCCATCAGTGATATCTACAAAAACAGCAATTATGTGATCGATACGCATACTGCAGTTGCAGCCGGCGTATATAAGAAGTATGTAAGTGAGACAGCGGATCATCTTCCGACAGTGATCGCCTCTACTGCAAGTCCGTATAAATTCACAAGAAGTGTTATGGAAGCACTTGGTGAGGAGCATAAAGATCTGGATGATTTTGGCCTTGTAGACGCATTAAGTGCGCTTTCCGGAGTACCTGTTCCACGTGCAGTTGAAGAAATCCGTACTGCCCCGGTTCTTCATGACAGGGTGGTAGATGCAGTGGATATGCCGGCAGCAGTAAAGGATATCCTTAAGATCAAATAATAATTGATAATAAAATCAGTAAGAAAATGTATTTTCTGTTGAAAAAGCACAAATACTGGTTTATAATAAAAACAACGAAAACCGAATCCTGGAATGTTCGATCCCCCTTTTCTTTTTGAACCTACATTGACATTTTGGGAATCCAAAATCGCAGGTTGGATGTCAGACCTCACGTCGTGGTAGGCAGAAGACACTGTTGAGGATACCCACCTAGCATCTGCTAGGCGTCAAAAATAAGGGAACGGCATCCCGGGATTAATCGGTTAAAGACATAGAGCCGGTTGATGGCTCTTTTTTCATATATGGGAGGAATTACAGCATGAGTGTTTCTGAGAGAAAATTTGGAACACTTCCTACAGGGGAAGAAGTAAAGATCTATCATCTTGAGAATAAAAAGGGTGCCTATGCTGAAGTGCTTCAGTATGGTGCGATCCTGGTGAAGATGTGTGTTCCGGATAAGAAGGGAGATCTGAAGGATGTGGTCCTTGGATATGACGATATCCGGGGATATGAGATTAATGGATGCTTTTTCGGTGCGATCATTGGAAGAAGTGGAAACCGTATCGAGAATTCCAGATTTTTTATTGACGATAAAGAAGTGGTTCTTGCAGAGAATGAGAATCATAACAATCTTCACAGCGGTCCGGATGGCTTTGAGAAAAAGCTGTGGGAAGTAAAAGAAATTTCCCAGGAGAAGAACAGCGTGGATTTCTTCCGCATCAGTCCGGATGGAGAGAACGGATTTCCGGGAGAATTTTCCATTGTTGTGAAATATGAATTCACAGAGGAAAACGAACTGAAGATTTTTTACAGAGGACGCTCTGATGCAGCTACCGTTGCCAATATGACCAACCATTCTTATTTTAATCTGAACGGAGAAGGCAGCGGAGATGTTCTTGATCAGGAAGTATGTATTCATGCGAAGTATTTTACTCCGGTAAAAGACAGCCAGTCCATTCCTACCGGTGAATATGCACCAGTGGCGGGAACGCCGATGGATTTCAATGTTTCCAAACCGATCGGCAGAGACATTGAGGCGGACTTTGAACAGCTGAAGTTTACAGGCGGTTATGACCATAACTATGTAACCGATAATTATGCAAAGGGCAATGTCCGTTCGATCGCTACTGCATACTGCAGGGAATCCGGTATCGGTATGGAGGTTTCCTCCGACTGTCCGTGTGTGCAGTTCTATGCAGGCAATTTTGTTAAGGATGAGAAGGGAAAGAACGGTCATGTTTATCATGAACGTTATGGATTCTGCCTGGAGACACAGGTGGAGCCAAATGCAGTCAATGTAGAGGATTTCCATTCTCCGATCCTGCTTCCCGGTGAAGAGTACAGCTCTGAAACGGTTTACCGTTTCTTTGTGAAATAACAGACAAACAGAATTAAAAGAGGTACGAGAAGGCAATGCAGATACGTGTGGCAGAAGAGAGAGATGCAGCAACACTTTTAGAGATTTATTCCTACTACGTAGAAAAAACTGCGATCACATTTGAATACGAAACACCTTCCATAGAAGAGTTTACGCAGCGAATCCATGATATAAAGGTGAAATATCCGTATATTGTGGCAGAAGAGAAGGGAGAGATCCTGGGATATGCCTATGGTTCGGCGTTTCACCCGAGGGCTGCTTATGGCTGGTGTGCTGAGATGTCTGTTTATGTGAGACATGACCGGCGGGGCAGCGGTGCAGGAGGCAGACTCTATCGAGCCTTGGAGAGTCTTCTTGCAGAGATGGGAATTCTGAACCTGAACGCCTGCATTGCAGTTGCACCAAAAGAAGATGAATACCTGACCAGTGCCAGTGTGGATTTTCATAAGCATTTCGGCTATAAGCGTGTGGGAGAGTTCCACAGATGCGGATATAAGTTTAACCGCTGGTATAATATGGTATGGATGGAAAAGATGATAGGTGAACATAAGAGCCTGCAGCCGGAAGTAAAGCTTTTTCCGGAAATCCAGGATAAGATCGGATTTGAACGTTTTTCCTGGTGAAAAAAAACCTGAGGGAGGTCAGCATGGACGAGGAAAAGAAAAATATAATCCAGCTCATGCTGGGATTTGTGCGCAGGGCAAACGGAGATCATGTCAGTGCATATGCGGCCCAGGCAGCGTATTTTCTGATCATGTCTTTTATCCCGTTTATACTGTTTCTTACAACGCTGATCCGTTATACACCGTTAAGCTATAATGTTGTCAGGGATGCCATCATCGGGTTTGTGCCCGGAAATCTGCAGACCTTTGTGCTGAGCATTGTGGTAGAAGTATACAAAAGAAGTACAGCCATCGTGCCGCTGTCTGCGCTGATGGCGCTTTGGGCGTCCGGAAAGGGAATGCAGGCGATCACCAATGGCTTAAATACCATTTATCATGTAAAGGAAACCCGAAACTGGCTGATGACCCGAATCTATTCGGTTTTTTATATGCTGTTGTTTGTGCTGGCGATCATTGTCACTCTTCTGGTCCTGGTTCTTGGTAATCGAATCCAAGTAGCTGCACAGAGAACCATTCCGATTCTCGGGAGGCTGCTGGCCAAGGTTATAGGGGCCAGGACATTGCTTGTATTTGCCGTACTGTTTGCAGTGTTTCTGGTCCTTTATAAAGTGCTTCCAAACCGAAAGGCAACCTTTAAAAGCCAGCTTCCGGGTGCATTTATGATCGCAGTGGCATGGATGATATTTTCCTATGGATTTTCCCTGTATTTTGAATTTTTTCCGAATTTTGGAAATATGTACGGAAGTCTGACTGCGCTGATCATGGTAATGCTGTGGCTGTATGTGTGTATGAACCTGCTTCTTTACGGGGCGGAGATCAATGCCTACTTCGAAAATGAATTCCGAAAGGCCCAGAGATCTGTAAAAACACTTTTTTCCAAGAAAGAAAATGAAAAAAACAGTTCCAAAGAATCCTGACTTTGCGCTTGACAGAAAGCGGACCTTGTGGCATAGTATTAAAAGACAGAAAAGCTGTGAAGGTGTTTATAGAGGATCATTTTCTCACAGAGAAGGGAAGTCACCGGCTGTAAGCTTCCCCGGGTTCAGATGGTTCTTGAATTTCCCACCGGAGCTTCCTCTCTGAAGTAACAGTAGGAGATGACGTGCGCTGCGCGTTAAGCAGATAAGAGGTGCCCGTGATCTTTTCATGGGAAACTGGGTGGTACCGCGGATATTCCGTCCCTTTTATAAGGGACGGTTTTTTTATTGCCTGTATCTGAATTTTCGGGGCAGGCGGCGTATCATTTGATTATTTTAATTAAAGGAGAAATAGACCATGGATATGAAAGAAAGACTTCAGGAACTGGCTGAAAATGCCAGAAAACGGATCGAGGAATCCGAGGGCCTGGATAAGCTGAATGATGTGCGTGTTGCATATCTTGGAAAAAAAGGTGAGCTTACTGCAATCTTAAAAGGTATGAAGGATGTTGCTCCGGAAGAGCGTCCGAAGGTTGGACAGCTTGTCAATGAGACAAGAGCTAAGATCGAAGAACTTCTGGAAGCCTCCAAAAAGGATTTCGAGGAGAAGGTCCGTGAGGAAAAAATGAAGGCAGAAGTGATCGATGTAACACTTCCTGCAAAGAAAGCGAAGATCGGTCATCGCCATCCGAATACTATCGCTCTGGAAGAAGTTGAGCGTATTTTCATCGGAATGGGCTATGAGGTTGTGGAAGGTCCGGAGGTTGAGTATGCGGACTACAACTTTACAAAGCTGAATATTCCGGAGGATCATCCGGCAAGAGATGAGCAGGATACATTCTTTATCAATGATTCCATTCTGCTCCGTTCCCAGACATCACCGGTGCAGGCACGTGAGATGGAAAAAGGCAAACTTCCGATCCGTATGATCGCACCTGGCCGTGTATTCCGTTCTGACGAGGTAGATGCAACACATTCACCTTCCTTCCATCAGATCGAGGGCCTTGTTATTGATAAGAATGTTACGTTTGCAGATCTTAAGGGAACCCTTCAGGAGTTTGCAAAAGAGCTGTTCGGACCGGAGACAAAGACCAAATTCCGTCCGCATCATTTCCCGTTCACAGAGCCGAGCGCTGAGGTTGATGTTTCCTGCTTCAAATGCGGCGGAAAAGGCTGCCGTTTCTGTAAAGGTTCCGGCTGGATCGAAATCCTTGGCTGTGGTATGGTTCATCCGAATGTTCTCCGTATGTGCGGGATCGATCCGGATGAGTATACAGGATTTGCCTTTGGTGTAGGTCTGGAGCGTATCGCACTTCTGAAATATGAGATCGATGATATGCGTCTTCTCTATGAGAACGACAGCAGATTCCTGAAACAGTTCTAAAACAGTGAACACGGATCATGAGTATCCGTCTGACAGTAAATATAGAAAAAAGAAGGGACAACCAAAATGAATACTTCATTATCTTGGATTAAAACATATGTGCCGGATCTGGATGTAACGGCACAGGAATATACAGATGCCATGACCTTAACAGGCACAAAGGTAGAGGGCTTTACAGAGCTGGATGCAGATCTCGATAAGATCGTGATCGGCCAGATCGATAAGATTGAGAAGCATCCGGATGCAGATAAGCTGATCATCTGCCAGGTAAACATCGGAACTGAGAGTGTGCAGATCGTAACAGGCGCTCCAAATGTAAAAGAAGGAGATAAGGTTCCGGTTGTTCTTGATGGCGGACGTGTTGCAGGCGGCCATGATGGAAAAATGACTCCCGGAGGGATTAAGATCAAAAAAGGCAAACTCCGTGGCGTTGAGTCCTTTGGTATGATGTGCTCTATCGAGGAACTTGGAAGCACCAGAGAAATGTATCCGGAAGCACCGGAATACGGAATCTATATTTTTCCTGAGGACGCAGTTGTGGGTGAGAGCGCTGTTAAGGCACTTGGCCTTGACGATGTGGTATTTGAGTATGAGATCACTTCCAACCGTGTAGACTGCTACGGTGTTCTTGGAATCGCAAGAGAGGCAGCAGCAACCTTCCAGAAGAAATTCTGCCCGCCGATTGTAGAGGTTAAGGAAAATGATGAGAAAGCTTCCGATTATGTAAAGGTTACTGTAGAGGATCCGGAGCTTTGCCCGCGTTACTGTGCAAGAGTTGTAAAAAATGTCAAGATCGGTCCGTCCCCGAAGTGGATGCAGAGATGTCTGGCTTCCAATGGAATCCGCCCGATCAACAACCTGGTTGATATCACAAACTATGTAATGGAAGAGTTTGGACAGCCAATGCATGCATATGATCTGGATACCATCGCAAATCAGGAGATCGTTGTACGCCGTGCAGGAAAAGATGAGAAATTCGTCACACTGGATGGCCAGGAGCGTATCATGGATGAGAACGTTCTGATGATCTGTGACGGTGAGAAGGCTGTCGGCATCGCAGGTATCATGGGTGGAGAGAATTCCATGATCACAGACGATGTAAAAACGGTTCTTTTTGAGGCAGCGTGCTTCGATGGAACCAGCATCCGTCTTTCTTCCAAGAGGATCGGACTTCGTACAGATGCATCCGGTAAATTTGAGAAGGGTCTTGACCCGAACAATGCACAGGCTGCAATTGACCGTGCATGCCAGCTGATGGAAGAGCTTGGTGCAGGTGAGGTTGTAGGCGGAATGGTTGATGTCTGCAGCGAGACAAGAGAGCCATCCAGAGTAAAATTTGAGCCTGAGAAGATCAACAAACTTCTTGGAACCAACCTTACAAAAGAAGAGATGCTCGGTTATCTTGGACGTGTAGAGCTGGCTTATGATGAGAAAACAGACGAGATCGTTGCACCGACATTCCGTCAGGATATCCACTGCAATGCAGATGTTGCAGAGGAGGTTGCAAGATTCTACGGCTATGATAAGATCCCGATGACACTTCCTACAGGAGAGGCTACTACAGGTAAGCTGCCATTTAAGCTTCGTATCCAGGAGGTTGCAAGAGATATCGCAGAATACTGCGGATTCTCAGAGGGAATGTCCTATTCTTTCGAAAGTCCGAAGGTATTTGACAAGCTTTGTATTCCTGAGGACAGTGATCTTCGTAAAGTCATCACCATCAGCAATCCTCTTGGAGAGGATTACAGTATCATGCGTACAAGCACACTGAACGGTATGCTGGCATCCCTTTCCACAAACTATAACAGACGTAATAAAGATGTTCGTCTTTACGAGCTTGGAAATATCTATCTTCCGAAGTCCCTTCCGGTTACAGAGCTTCCGGATGAGCGTACCATGTTTACACTTGGAATGTACGGAAAAGGCGATTTCTTTGATATGAAGGGTGTATGCGAGGAGTTCTTCGAGAAGATCGGAATGAAGAAAAAGGTTACCTACGATCCAAACAGCGGAAAACCATTCCTTCATCCAGGAAGACAGGCTAACATGATCTACGAGGGTAAGGTAGTTGGATACTTAGGTGAGGTTCATCCGGCTGTTGCAGATAATTACTCTATCGGAGAAAAGGCATATATCGCAGTGATCGACATTCTGGATGTTCTGGAATTTGCTGGTTTCAACCACAAATATACAGGAATTGCCAAATATCCGGCTGTAACTCGTGACCTGAGCCTTGTAGTTCCCCATGCAGTTCTCGCAGGACAGATCGAGGAGATTTTTGATCAGAGAGGCGGAAATATTCTTGAGAGTTATCAGCTGTTCGATATCTACGAGGGCGCACAGATTGAGAAAGGTTTCAAATCCATGGCTTATTCTCTGGTATTCCGTGCCCATGACAAAACTCTTGGTGAAAACGAGATCTCCGCAGCAATGAAAAAGATCATGAATGGTCTTAACGGACTTGGAATCGAGCTGAGAAGCTGATGCTGATCTACATTGTAAGACATGGCCTGACTGAGTGGAATAAATTAAAAAAGCTTCAGGGTGCAGCGGATGTACCTCTTGCGAAGGAGGGGGTCCTTCTTGCGGAAAAAACAGGTGAAGCTCTCCGTAATGTGAAGTTTGATATCTGTTTTACAAGTCCACTCTCAAGGGCAAAACAGACAGCAGAATATGTTCTGGGGAAACGTGATGTTCCGATTATACCGGATAAACGAATCCAGGAGATCGATTTTGGTGTGTTGGAGGGTGATCAGGTAAGAGATGCAGATGGCAATTATATCGATCCGCAGATCGAGACTTTTTTCCGTGCTCCGGTAAATTTTAAACGACCGGAAAAGGGCGAGGATATTTTTGATGTGATCGCCAGGACAAAGGATTTCTGGGATGAAATAACATCAGATCCGACTCTTGCGGATAAAACAATTCTTGTTGCCTCTCATGGATGTGCAGTCCGTGCTCTTCTTCAGAATGTAGATCCTGATCCGGAGAATTTCTGGAGAGGCTCCGTGCCGCCAAACTGCTGTGTTAATCTTGTGGAAGTAAAGAATGGAAAGACAACGCTTCTGGAAGAAGATAGAGTTTATGCATAGAAAATAATGAGAAACGCAGAATAACTGTAATGGCTGTTCTGCGTTTCTTTTTTTGCTTGTTTTTATTGGTGGAATTTCACAGGTTATGATTGACTAATTGAGATAAAATGAGATAAAATATATAAAAGCAATGAATGATTCAGAAAAATAAAAGTTAAACTTTACTAATTATATAAAGATGCAGAATTGTGTTGAAATTATATGAAATCATTTAACCAAGTGCGGATTGCGAATATCCGCCTACGGATAGAGGATAATTACTGATAGCGATGTGATATATGGAATGGGGTGAGTATATGCAGTCATTAAATGAGACAAAAGCAGGGGAAAGCTACACGATCAAGTGGATGACCGGAATGCCGGAGACTATGGAACAGATCAGGCAATATGATGTCAGCGAAGGAAAGACCGTACAGATCATAAGCAGGATACTTGGCGGAGTGATCGTAGGTGTTTGCGGACGCAGGATCCTGATCAGCGATGATGCAGCCTGCCGTATAAAAGTATAAATAAAAGTATAAATAGAAAAAAGACGAAAGGACAATTCTTTTGGCGAAGGAATTGTCCTTTCTGGTTGTTTTAGGGAAGATGTTATGATAGTATGGGAACAAAAGAGTAACTTTTTTCAAAAATAAAGACAGGGGAGGCATATTATGGGAAAAAAGTTTATGAATACAGTGCTGTTTCTGGCAGTAACAGTGGCCGCGGCAACCCTGACTGCTTATGTTGGAAAAGGCTCCGGGAATGTGTTGCTTTATAATTTTACATTTCTGGGACTTATGCTGATCATATACGCAGTGGGGCTTTTTGCAGGTTTATATCGGATGGATAACCTGTCAAGAGCACTGAAGCATGGCGCTGGTGAGATCACAGAAGTGTTTCAGCTTCCGGGAAGAGCCAGAAAAGAAGAGATTGGGCAGCTGCGAGGGATTTTCGGTGACCGCTATCTCGACAAAAAGATGGATGATTTTGTTGACAGCATCAGCAGAACGGAAGAAGGGATCGCTGAAGTAGAGGATTTTGTGAATATTGAGGATGTAGATGTACATATCCACAAGAGACTCCTTGAGATGGCTCCGGACATTTTTACAAGCCTTGGTATCCTTGGAACATTTATCGGTCTTGTGTGGGGACTTAAGAATTTCCAGCCCACAGATTATGAAGTGATGACAAGCTCGGTATCCGCTCTTGTAGATGGCATCAAAGTTGCGTTTCTGACTTCCATTTATGGAGTTGCACTTTCTGTTGTGTACACATTTGGGATGAAAAGCGGATATTCTGCGATGTCCCAGGCGATGCAGGATTTTCTGGATCGTTTTCACGCACTGGTGCTCCCTACTGCGGAGAATGAGTCCTGGAATCTCCTTGTTTCCAGCCAGAAGACACAGACAGAAGCCATGAAACAGATGGCGGAACAGTTTTCTGTGCAGATGGCAGATAGCTTTGAGAAAGTGATCACACCTACTTTTCAGAAGATGAATGATTCTCTGGACGTTCTTACCGCATCTGTGACAAAAGGGCAGCAGGATGCGATCCGGGAGATCCTGGATACGTTTTTAAGCGAGATGCATGGTTCCTTTCAGATGCAGTTTGAAGATTTTAATGATGCTCTGGCAGAACTTAAGAAGGTGCAGAAGGAGAATACAGAATATACATCAGAATTGTACAAGACCATGAGCAGTCAGCTGAGTGAAACCTTTACGAAGCAGGAACGTGCCATGAAGGATGCCATTAAGGAAATCGATGAGATGCAGAGCAGTTATATGAAGACTGCAGATCGTATTATCCGGGATAATCAGATGATCCAGCAGCTACAGAAACAGGATTACGAAAAGTTTGCCCGGCATATGCATGAAAATGAAAAAGAATCCGCAGATCTCTGGAAAACCTGCAATGCATCTATGCGCCAGTATGTGGACAGTGCTGCAGAAGGGATGAAAGCAGTTGCGGATTCCAATAGGATCAGCGAGGAGCTTCTTCGTGAAGATAAGAAGATGATCGAAGATTTTGAAGCCAGAGTGAAAGAATTTACCGAGAGCCAGAAGATGGTCAATAGTGTTCTGGATGAGGTACGCAGGCTTCTTTCTGAGATCAAGACAGCAAAAAATAACCGTGATATCCATCTGATCGCCGGACAGCCCTGGGGCTATGGAAGCAATGCCGGTATCCAGGAACTTAAGGATAAGCTGACGGGTCTGGAGGATCTTCTGGAAGGACAGGGTGCAAGACAGGAAGCGCTGCTGGATGAGATCGAGCGCAGTATCCGTGAGGCAACGAAGGCAGCACAGAAAAGCCGTTTTGGTTTATTTAAATAAGAGAGGAATTGTCAATGCGCAAAAAAAGAAAGCCGGAGGAGCATGGGTTTAATGTCTGGCGTTCTTATTCGGATATGATGGCAGGAGTTTTGCTGCTTTTTGTTCTGATCATGTGTGTGACACTTTTTCAGGCACAGAAGAGCTATCAGGACAGTCTGAAGGAACGGGATGAAAAAATCGCTCTTCAGGAAAAATATACAGAAGAGCTTCTGGAAAAACAGAATGCGCTGGATGAGCAGGCAGGAACATTAAAGAGCCAGGATGAGCAGATCAAGTCCAAGGACAAGCAGATCAAATCTCAGGATGAAGAACTGTCTTCTCTGGCGGAGAAGCTTGCCAAACAGCAGGAAACACTGGAGGCACAGCAGAAGAAGCTGAAAGAACAGCAGAAAAAGCTGTCCTCTCAGAAAAAGAAGCTTTCCAGCCAGCAGGATACACTGAAAGAGCAGCAGTCTGCGCTGGATGAAAAAACAGAGCTTCTGGAAGAGCAGCAGGAGAAGATCGACAAGATCATCGGTGTGAAAGCGGAGGTTGTGGAAGCTTTGCAGAAGGAATTTGAAAAAAAGAACCTCAATGTGGATATTGATCCACAGACAGGTGCGCTGACGTTGAATGCCAATGTTATGTTTGATTATGATCAGGCAGAGCTTACCGATTCCGGTAGGATGACATTGTCTATGGTACTGCCGACATATTGTAAGGTATTGCTGGATGATTCCTATAAGAAATATCTTGGCGAGATCATTATTGATGGTTATACGGATACAGACGGAGATTACAGTTATAACCTGGAGCTGTCACAGAAGAGGTCTCTGGCGGTAGCGCAGTATCTTTTGGATATTAAGAGTGATTTTCTGAAGGATTCACAGGTTCAGGAACTGAAGGATTGTCTGACAGTGAATGGGCATTCCATGTCAGATCCGGTTCTGGATGCAGATGGAAATGTAGATAAGGGTGCGTCCAGACGTGTAGAGGTAAAATTCCGTTTGAAGGATGAAGAGATGATCCAGGAACTGAATAAGATCATGCAGGGAGATTCTGCAGAGTCCGACAGTACTGCTCAGAAAAAAGAAAAGAATCAGAAAGAAAATCAGGATAATAAGCAGTAATAAAATATGGCTGCTTTATATTTTTTAAGGAGGATTGGGTATGAAAAGAAAACTGGCATTGATGCTGACAATGACGCTTCTGGCTGGCAGCCTGGATTCGGGAATGCTGGTCAGTGCAGCTGATTTTTCAGCAGAAGAGAGTGTGGAACAGGCAGTGGAAGAGGAACTTTTTCAGGCTGTACATCCCTTTCTTCCATCCACATTCTGGATAATGGGGTGGTGGTAGAAGCAGGTGCATTTAAGCAATGTACAAGTCTTACCCGTATCCATATCCCTGCATCAATGGTTACACATGGTTATGTGTGTGAGAGTCCGGCGTATCCGGGAATTTTTGTGGGAGATACAGGTCTGACGACGGTCACCTTTGTGAAAGCAAAGATCGCCAAGTACAGAACTCGCCTTCGGCTCAGAAAGCAGGCCCTGCCGCAATAACGCCGTCTCCCGCAGCCCAAGTAGTAATCACCCCTCCTCCGTAGCAGCCCGGCTCAGCGTATCACCATAAATATCGAAGAATACAGGGACCAGATCGGCACAGCGTACCACTATAAGTACCGAAGAATCCCAGAACCAGATCGCAGATCGGCACAGCGTACCGCCATAAATATCGAAGAATCCAGGAACCAGATCGGCACAACGTTCCACATCCAATACCGAAGCATACAGACAAAAGTCAACAACGCAGTACATACAACAACGCAGAACTCCTTCCGTGCCCAACGGGGTGGGAGCGCGAGGGAGGGCGTTCGGGCTACGGAACTCTGAGATCGCCTTCCCTCGCACTTACCGCATTGAAAATGCGACCGGCGTAGCGCCATCCAGCGAAGAGTCTTATTATAAAAAACAACACAATAAACAACAATAAAGATAATCCTAAAATTACAAATAAGAATAAAAAATTGTCCTATAAAAATAAACTTCCAGGAAAATCTAAAAAAATTGAAATTTATGGTTGACAAGCATAACTCCCAGTGGTATTATAACTGAGCTGTCGCAAATAATTGTTTTTAAAAAATAAACAATTAAAAAGAATTTCAGAAAAATGAAATTCACAGTTGACAAAAGACAGAAGATATGATAAAGTATCCAAGTCGTCAAC
>OGCN01000889.1_pt1 | contig 45135 bp, 43 predicted proteins | sample 1570181 | NCBI WGS metagenome assembly OGCN01 (sample SAMEA4370584, study PRJEB24528) | human gut metagenome | reverse complement strand
TAAACGTGACAGCGAGCTTTCGCAGAATATGCGACCGGACAGGGAGCATATGTAGCGTGCATAGATAGCTGCCGTAACAACAAAATTCTTACTTAGATGGTTATTTCTAATTTATTATGTTAAAATTAATAATAAATTACTATATAGGAGAATGAAAATTATGCTTAAAAATATTAGTATGCCTGTTATAGCTTTAGCTTTGGGGCATTTAGTAACGGATTTACAGGCAGGAGCTTTGCCGATAGTGCTGCCGCATTTAAAAGAACTTTTTGCTTTAAGTTATTCGCAGCTGGCGTTTATTGTTTTAACACAAAACGTAACTTCTTCTGTTATTCAGCCACTATTCGGCTATATAACAGATAAGAAATCTTTGCCAGCGATGCTGCCTTTTTGTGCTGCTATGGCAGGTGCGGGCTTTGCTTTTGTAGGCTGGGTTCCTGCCTATGTTTTACTTATGTGTACTGTTGTTATAATCGGCATGGCCAGTGCAACTTATCATCCGCAGGCATCTAAAACAGTTAATTTTTTAAGCAGCGATAACAATAAAGCAGCCAATATGGGCATTTTTTCTTTAGGCGGCAATGCCGGTATGGCAGTTGGCTCCATTTTAATGGCATTTTTGCTTACTTTGCCTGGCGGGTTGCATAATACAATGTATTTTGTTCTGCCCGGGCTTTTGGTTTTTGGCTTAATGATGAAATATATGCCCGAATACAAACGCGTTAATTTGGAACATAACTTGAAAGTACAGGCTGCCAAAAAAAGTGGTGAGGTGCAGAAAATTCCTTACGGCGGTCTTGCTTTGGTATTGTTTTTTATTTTTATGCGCTCAACCATTCATACGGGCCTTTCCACATATTTGCCGTTGTTTTTTATTAATTTCCGCAATGCGGAACCTGCTTTTGCAAGTATGTTAGTATCCTGCTTTTTACTTGGCGGTGTTGCCGGTACTTATGTCGGTGCTGTGCTCAGCGACAGGCTTGGCGCGCGCCGTATTATTTTGGGTTCTGTATTATGCAGTATTCCCGCTATCTGGTTTATTGCCAATGTAACGCATCCGGCAGCTGTTCTGGCAGCAGTGGTGCTGGCCGGGTTTTCAATAATCGGTTCTTTTGCAACAACAACCATTTTGGCGCAAACCATGCTTCCCAATAATGTGGGCATGGCAGCCGGGCTGACAATAGGTTTCAGCGTAGGCATGGGCGGATTTGGCGTTACCATACTTGGCTTTTTGGCCGATAATTACGGTTTACCGTTTGTTATGAATTTAATGACCGTTTTACCCGTTATTGCAACGTTAACGGCGTTTAAAATTCCTGTGCCGCCGCAAATGCAGAAGTAATATTAAAGGAGATGTTTTGTATGGAAAATTATAAACAAGGCATTTTCTTTGGCCTTGCAGCCTATGTATTATGGGGAATTTTGCCTGTTTACTGGAAAGCGCTGGAACTTGTTTCTCCGTTTGAAATTTTATCCAGCAGGTTTATGTGGTCCTGCGTTTTTGTGCTTCTGCTAATTATTTTTCAGAAAAAATGGCTGCTTTTTGCCAAAGAAGTAAAACAGGTTTTCAGCAATGTTAAAACAGGAGCAGCCATGGTAGCAGCCGGTATTACCATCAGTTTTAACTGGGGTACTTTTATTTGGGCTGTTAATAACGGGCATATTGTTGAAACAAGCATGGGCTATTATATTAATCCGCTGGTAAGCATTTTATTTGCCGTAGTTTTTTTACGTGAACGGCTAGATAAAATGCAGCTTGCAGCAATTACTTGTGCTTTTATAGGCGTTGCCAGCATGGTTTACAGTTTTGGAAAAATTCCCTGGGTTTCCTTAACGCTGGCTTTTACTTTTGCTTTGTACGGATTGCTGAAAAAAATTCTGCCGGTTTCTGCCTTAACAAGCATTATGCTTGAAACATTGCTTATTACGCCGCTGGCACTTGTATATGAATACAGCTTATGGCAGCAGGGAGTTTCTTTTTATGCTTCCGGAAACCTGCAAGTAATTATGATGTTAACCGGTGCAGGCATTGTTACGGCAATACCTTTATTGCTTTTTACCGCAGGCGCAAGGCTGCTGCCGCTGAAGATAATAGGTTTTTTGCAGTATATTTCACCGACGCTTACACTTTTGATAGGTGTTTTTGTTTATAACGAAGCATTTACGGCATCGCATTTGCTGGCTTTCGGGTGGATTTGGGCCGCGCTTCTTCTGTTTATTGTTTCGCAGCTGAGGAGTAATTAAACAGATTTTACAAATGTGTAAAACTGTCTTTTTAGTGGTTTAAACATATATATGGTGTTTGGCTGAGTTATCCTCAATCTATAAAAAGTTATCAACAAAATGTGCATAATGTGTTGAAAAGTGTGGAAAAGATTTGTTAAGTTCTGTATAAACTTGTAAAAATGTGTAGAAAAAACTCTGTATAATTTTAAATCCACGTTAAACTGTGGATAACTTTGTTGATAATGTCGATAACTTGTTTATTAAAGAACAGTTTCCCGAACACAGCATATAGTGTTAATAACAAAATAAAGCGTTGTAATTATTAAGGCCGTTTTTTGTGGGCAGATGTTTTTTTGCTTGCAGAAACGGCGTTTTTTGGAGATAATATATAAGAACGATTTAAGTATTTGATAATGGAGGCATTTTAATGGCTATAAAACAAGTAACTGCCGTACAGGCAATGGAAGAAATATCCAAGGGTAAAATAATAACTGCGTCTTTAAATGAAATGCAGGGAGCATGGATTGCTCTGGCAGATTGTGAGGACGGCAGGGTGCTTACCTGTGCTTACAGCGGCGAATGCCAGGCCGCAGCACTTTTTGCAAAAAAAGACAGCGGCAAAGTTAAAAATATAACTGTTGACGTTATGGAGTTAAATCCCAATAATGCAGCTGTTGTACGCCGCTATTTAAAATGGACCGGCCCTCAGGCGCAGGGAGGCAAAGGCATCAGCATAGCGTTCAGCGACTGGCTGGGCTGTGCGGGCGCTTACGCCGCAGTGCCCTTTAAGCTGCGTCAGGCCCGCCCTGTACTTGTTGATTACGCGGCTGCCAATGCGGATATTTTAAAACGCAACTTTTTGGAAGCTGTTGATACAGCAACCTGGGGCGTACTGGAACTTGGCTACAAAGAAGGTTACGGCGCCAACGCCGCAGGCCTTAAAACGGAAGAAGAAATTGTAAAAGCGCTTCTTTACGGATACAGCATGATTGGTTTTGACTGCAGCGATAAAATTGACAGCAAAATCGAAGCCATGACCTCTGACGAAGTAGCTGAAAAATATAATCAGCTGCCGGAAGAATTCCGCGAAGCTTTAAAAGGATCATACCTGGAAGCCGATTTTAAAGCCGGCGGGATGGTTGTGCACTTTGAACCGGAAGTGCTGCAGCGTATAGTGCTTGAATTTGGCGAAGCTATTATGCACATTCAGTACATTTATAATACCTATTTAAAAAATACTCCGTGGGAAATTGATTTTGAACTGAAACTTGCCAAACCTGATAAATTAATGACGCCGCAGGAGCTGTACTTTATCAGCAACGAATTGCAGCGCAACGGCATTAAAATGGCATCCATGGAGCTGGATGCGGAAAAAGCCGCAGCCGATGAAGAAGGCATGTATGTTTACGGCGAAATTGCCGCTACCTTTGGCTACCGCTTAAGCCTGTTCAACGCCGATTTGTATATTTCGGATATCGGCAGTACAGCCAAAGCCTTAAAAGGGCAGGTTTGCTTTAAAGCGGGCAATGCACTGTGGCTTGCCGCGTTAAAAGTTGTACAGGCCGGCGACGCACAATTAGTGGAAGATATGAAGAAATTTGCCGGGCTGCCGGATTTTGACGGCCTTAAAATTCTGCCGGCCGGTGAAGCAGGCTGCGCGTGGGCAAAAGCGTACAGCAAACTTTTAACTCCGGAAGCAGGCTTTGCCGGAAAAATTAAAGAAGTTCTGGCCGCTAACGCTGATGCGTATGCGGAAGAAGTTGAAAATACAGCTGCTGCAATGCTGAAAGCACTGTAAAAATTTTAAATTCAGCTTGCAAAAGCACAAAGCGGATGATATAATATTTAAGCTTGTATTAATAGATACATTCCCCTGCTCCCGAACGGGGGCCAAAGTCCAAAGGAGGAGGTGATTTCGTGAACAATTACGAAGTCATGTACATCGTTAAACCGGTTGTAGAGGAAGAAGCATTTGAAGCTGTTGTAGCTAAATTTGAAAGCCTCATTACCGCAAACGGTGGTACTGTAGAAAAAACCGACCGCTGGGGCAAAAAACGCCTCGCTTATGAAATCCAGGATTTCACCGAAGGTCAGTATGTACTCGTAACTTTCAGCGCAGAACCCAAAGCTGTTAAAGAACTTGACCGTGTAATGAAAATTACCGACGAAGTAATGCGCCATATGGTTATTAAAAAAGGCGAGTAATCCGGAGGTAACTTTAGGTTATGAACAAGATTATCTTAATGGGCCGCTTAACGCGTGACCCGGAAGTGCGTTATACCACTACCGGCAAGGTTGTATGCCAGTTTACGCTTGCGGTTGACAGGCCTTTTACTAATCAGGACGGGCAGAGAGAAGCCGATTTTATCAACATCGTTGTATGGGGTAAAATCGCAGAATTATGCGGGAACAGCCTTACCAAAGGCCAGAGAGCGCTTGTTGACGGCCGCCTGCAGCTCCGCAGCTATGATGCAAAAGACGGCGGTAAACGTTATGTTACCGAAGTTGTTGCAAACAGCGTGGAATTTATTGAACGCAAGGGTTATACTCCCGGCGGCAATACCGGCGACAGCGGCAAGAGCGACATGGAGTCTTTTGGCTCCCAAGTGCCTTTTGACGAGGAAATCCCATTTTAACAAGGAGGGTTTAAGCGAATGAAACGCGAAAGAGGCAGAAGACCGAGAAGAAAAGTTTGCAGCTTCTGTGTTGATAAAGTTGAAGAAATCGATTATAAGGACGTAGCTAAACTGCGCCGTTATATCACCGAACGCGGCAAAATTTTACCGCGCCGCATTTCCGGCAACTGCGCAAAACATCAGCGTCAGATGACCACTGCAATTAAACGCGCTCGTAACGTAGCATTGCTGCCGTTTACCTGCGAATAATAGTTGCCTGCTTAAAGCAGAATAACTTACAAAAAAGATATCCCTTTTATTGTGGAAACACGGTAAAAGGGATTTTTTGTTTTTCCGTAAGGTTTGTTTTTAAGAAATTTTAAGGAATGCTGCAAAAGCTATATGTATTTTTGAAGGATACACAAAAGAGAAAATGTATAATAAGATAAAACTAAAATCTATCAAGTAAAGACAAAAATAAAAAAGTAACAAAATTTAACAAAAATGATGAAAAAATATTGAAAATCTGTATGTAAAATTAAAAAAATCGTTGACAAAAATGTAAAAACTTATTACAATGGTGAACAAGATAGTTGCAGGGCAGTTGTTAAAGCCGGAGGGGAGCTTAACTGCTCATAGCGGCATAATTTATTATTATAACGAAAAGGGGAAAGACAAATGAGCAAATGGAAAAAATTTACAAGCGCCTGTCTGGTTGCAGCGTTAAGCACAGCACTTCTGGCAGGCTGCGGCGGAGAAAAGAAGGATAGTGCGGCTGCTAATGCCGATAAATATGTTATCGGCGCAAGTTTTGAGCTGACAGGCAATGTTGCAAACTACGGCAAATCTACATTGTCCGGTTTAAAACTTGCTGTTGACCAGGTTAACAAAGCAGGCGGCGTTAACGGCAAACAGCTTGTTGTAGTAGAAAGCGACAACAAATCCGAGCCTGCTGAATCCGGCAACTCCGTAACCAAGCTGATTACTCAGGATAAAGTAGTGGCTGTTGTTGGCCCTGCTACCAGCGGCTGTGTATTTGCAGCTACTCCGGTAGTAACCTCCAACAAAGTGCCTCTTATTGCACCGTGCGCTACAGCACCGGCAATTACCGTTGATAACGGACAGGTTAAGGAATTCATCTTCCGCGCCTGCTTCATCGACCCGTTCCAGGGCCGCGTAATGGCTGAATTTGCCGATAAAACTCTGGGCGTTAAAAACGTAGCTATTCTGCATGATGCTTCCAGCGATTATTCCAAAGGACTTGCAGAAGTATTTGAAAAAACTCTGAACGAAAAAGGCGGCAAGGTTGTTGCCAAAGAAGCCTTCCTTTCCAAAGATATCGACTTCAAAGCAGCTTTAACCAAAATTAAAGCCGCTAACCCGGAAGCAATCTACATCCCCGGTTACTATGAAGAAGTTGCCAAAATCATTAAACAAACCCGTGAAATCGGTTTGAATGTTCCGCTGATTGGCTGCGACGGCTGGGACAGCCCGAAACTTGTTGAAATTGCAGGCCCTGAAGCATTGAACAACACTTACTTCTCCAGCGCCTTCTCCGTACAGGACCAGACCGAATCCGTACAGAAATTTATTGCCGATTACAAAGCAATGTATCAGAAAGACCCGGATATCTTCTGCATGCAGGGTTACAATGCAGGCCTTGTTCTTGCCGATGCCCTTAAACGTGCAGGCGATGGTGCCGACGGAACCAAACTTGCAGCAGCTATTGCAGCAACCAAAGACCTTCCGGTTGCAAGCGGCAAGTTAACTTACGATAAAGACCACAACCCGATTATCAGTGCCATCATCATCGAAATGAAAGACGGTGTACAGAGCTTTAAAGAAAAAATCAGCCTGTAATTAAATTAATTTAACTGTTTTGAATTTATTTTAGCTTGAGTTTATTTTAGCCCGGAAATTGTTGTTTCAGGTTTCCGGGCTATTTTAAAAATATAAATTATAATGAAACAAATGAGGGGGAAACAAAAATGAAAAGAGTATCCAAAGTCCTAACTGCCTTGGTATTGGGCTCTGTGCTTGCCGGTTTGGCAGCAGGCTGCGGCGGCGGTGAAAAAAAGGCTGATACCATTAAGGTTGGTGCAAACCTTGAAATGACGGGCGGCAGCGCGTCTTACGGCATATCTTCTAAAAATGCCATTGAGCTTGCCTTTAAAGAGATTAATGAAAAAGGCGGCATTAACGGCAAACAGTTAGAACTTGTTGTTGCAGATAACAAATCGGAAGCGGCAGAAGCTACCAATGCCATGCAGAAACTGGTTTCACAGGATAATGTAGTGGCGGTTATCGGCCCTAACCTTTCTTCTTCGGTAATTGCGGCATCTGCTATTAATAACAGCGCCAAAGTGCTGGATATTGCGCCGATGGCTACCAATCCGTATGTTACGGTTGACCAGGCCAGCGGCAAAACCAAGGATTTCAACTACCGCACATGCTTTATCGACCCGTTCCAGGGCACGGTAATGGCCAAATTTGCAACGGCTGAACTTGGTGTTGGCAATGCAGCAGTTTTGATTGATAATTCTTCCGATTACGCTAAAGGCCTGGCGCAGTTTTTTAAAGAAAACTTTGTTAAAGAAGGCGGCGCAGTTACTGCGGAAGAATCTTATCTGCAAAAGGATACTGATTTTAAAGCAACACTTACTAAAATAAAAGCAACCAATCCGGACTTTTTGTATGTGCCCGGTTATTATCAGGAAGTTGGCCTGATTGTAAAACAGGCGCGTGAGCTTGGCATGAATATGCCGATTGCCGGCGGCGATGGCTGGGACAGTGCCAAGATGCCTGAAATTGCAGGTGCGGCAGCGCTGAACAATACTTACTTCTCAAGCCTTTATTCTCCTGATGATTCATCGGACATTAACAAAAACTTTGTAGCCGCTTATGAAAAAGCATACGGACAGAAACCTGACGTTTTTGCAGCTTTGTCTTATGATTCGGCTTTACTGGTTGCCGAAGCCATTAAAAACGCAGGCAGTACCGAACCTGCCAAAATCAGTGAAGCAATGGCTAAAATTAATGGGTTTAGCGGTGTATCGGGCAGCGTAACTTTTGACGATAAACACAACCCGGTTAAGAGTGCCGTAATTTTGGAATATAAAGATGGCGCTCAGTCTTTGAAAACTAAAATTAATCCCTGATAATTAATTGATAATTTAACTTTTTAACGGAAAGGCTGCGGTTTGGCCACAGCCTTTCCGTAATTTTAGCTGGATGCCGGTTAGTGCCGTTATTTAAGCGCAGGTAATAACTTACGGCAGTAAAGCATAGAGATTTTATGATTGAGGAATTAACAAAACTTACGGACTGGAGGACTTTTTATGGATATGGGTTCGCTTCTGCACCAGTTTTTGCAGCAGCTTATAAACGGTATATCCCTGGGCAGTATTTATGCGCTGATTGCCCTTGGCTATACAATGATTTACGGCATCCTCAAACTCATAAACTTTGCCCATGGTGATATCTATATGCTGGGCGCGTATTTTGGGTTTGTAGCTACAACAATGTTTGGCTTTTCCTTTTTGCCGGCAATTCTTTTTGCCATGGCCTGTGCAGCCGTTGCCGGTATTATCATTGAACGCATTGCCTACAGGCCGATGCGCAACGCACCGCGTATTGCTATTTTAATTACCGCAATCGGCGTATCGTTTTTGCTTGAATACGGCATGATGCTGATTGCAACTCCGCAGCCGCGTACTTTCCCGGCAGTTTTTTCGGCAGATGTTTACCATCTTGGGCCACTGGTTATTAACAGCCAGCAGGTTGTAATTCTTGTAAGCGCAATTATTTTAATGGCCGTACTTACTTATATCGTACAATATACCAAAATCGGCAAGGCCATGCGTGCCGTTTCGTTTGATACTGACGCTGCCAGACTGATGGGCATTAATATCGACCGTGTAATTTCCGCAACTTTTGCCCTGGGCTCCGCACTTGCTGCAGCAGGCGGCGTGCTGGTAGGCATTTACTATAACTCCATCGACCCGCTTATGGGCATGGTTCCGGGCATTAAAGCCTTCGTAGCAGCCGTACTCGGCGGTATCGGCATTATTCCGGGCGCTATGGTCGGCGGCATTATCCTCGGCGTTGTAGAAGCCATGGTCAGCGGTTTTATTTCTTCCACTTTCCGTGACGCAGCCGCATTCGGCATTTTAATTATTATCTTATTGTACAAACCTGCCGGTATTTTCGGCAAAAATGTACGCGAGAAAGTGTAGGTGGCAGCTATGAATTATCTTCGCAAAGCAGATTTAAAAAGAATAGTTGCCTGCGCCATTTTATTCGCCGCAGTGCAGGGCATGATGTTTGCCGATATTATCGGGCCGTTCTGGGAACTTAATATCGTCCTCATCTGCATTAATATTATTCTGGCTGTCAGCCTGAACCTTATCAACGGCTACACCGGCCAGTTTTCTATCGGCCACGCCGGATTTTTGGCCGTCGGCGCTTATACCGGCGCTATTATGACGGTAAAACTTGGTTTTCCGTTTGAAGTAGCTTTAATTGTCGGCACTGTTGCCGCAGGTTTTTTGGGCTTTTTAATCGGCCTGCCTACCTTAAGGCTTAACGGCGACTATCTGGCAATCGCCACTCTGGGCCTTGGCGAAATTATCCGCATCTGCATACTCAATATTGATTATGTCGGCGGCGCTTCCGGTTTGATGGGCATTCCCCGTTTAACAACTTTCGCCTGGGTTTTCTGGATTATGATTTTTATCATTTTCTTTATTAAAAACTTTAAAAATTCTTCTTATGGCCGCTGCTGCCTGGCTATCCGTGAAAACGAAATTGCAGCCGATACCATGGGCATAGATACTACCAAATATAAAGTAATGGCCTTTACACTCGGCGCTGCTTTTGCCGGTACGGCAGGCGTGCTGTTTGCACATTATTTCTATATTGCGCATCCGGCGTCCTTTACTTTCATGCGTTCTTTCGATATTTTAACCATGGTTGTTCTGGGCGGCCTCGGTTCAATGACCGGTTCCATCACCGGCGCAATTCTGCTGACTTTTATTTCCGCTTATCTGGCAGAATATCCGGAATGGCGCATGATTATTTACTCCGTAACTATGATTGTCCTGATGCTGCACCGTCCGCAGGGATTGTTCGGCAATAAGGAATTAAGCATGAAGATGTTTGGCCTGGGAGGTGGCAAAGATGGAAGAACTGCTGAAAGTAAATGATATTTCCATGGTTTTCGGCGGTTTGCGGGCCGTCTCCAACTTCAGCATGACTATTAACAAAGGCGAGCTGATTGGGCTTATAGGGCCTAACGGCGCAGGCAAAACCACAGCCTTTAATATGATTACCGGCGTTTATACCCCTACCGAAGGCGAGATTATTTTTAACGGCCAGCGCACCAGCGGCAAAAAATCCTATCAGGTAACGCAGCTGGGCATGGCGCGTACTTTCCAGAATATCCGCCTGTTTTCCGAGCTTTCCGTTATCGACAACGTAAAAGTTGCCTATAACATGCACGTAAAATACGGCCTTTTGGAAGCAGTAGGGCGTTTTGGCCGCTATTTTAACGAAGAAGAACAGATTACCGAAATGGCAATGGATTTGTTAAAAATTTTCCATATGGAAGATAAAGCCGATGAACTTGCCAAAAACCTGCCTTACGGCGAACAGCGCCGTCTGGAAATTGCCCGTGCGCTTGCCACCGAGCCGAAACTTTTGCTATTGGACGAACCGGCAGCAGGCATGAACCCGCAGGAAACCAAAGAACTGATGGAACTTATCCGCTGGATAAGAGAAAAATTTGATTTGGCAATACTGCTGATTGAACACGACATGGGGCTTGTTATGGGCGTATGCGAACGCATTTACGTTTTGGAATACGGCCTTTGCATAGCCAGCGGCACGCCTGACGAAATTAAGCATAACAAACGCGTTATTGAAGCATATTTGGGCGAGGAGGTACTCTGATGTTAAAAGTCAACAATATTGATGTATACTACGGTGCCATCCATGCCATTAAAGACGTCAGCCTGGAAGTTCCGGACGGCGAAATAGTTACTCTTATAGGCTCCAACGGTGCCGGTAAAAGCACAACGCTGCATACCATTTCCGGGCTTATTAAGCCTAAAAACGGCAGCATTATTTTTGAAGATAAAGATATTGCCGGCATGCCGGCGCACAAAATTGTCGGCATGGGCTTATGCCAGGTGCCGGAAGGCCGCCATGTATTTGCCAATATGACGGTTATGGAAAACCTGGAACTTGGCGCTTACCTGCGCAGCGACAAAGCGGGCATTGAAGAAGATATGAAAAAAATATTCGATAAATTCCCGCGCCTTTTGGAACGTAAAAACCAGATTTCCGGCACGCTTTCCGGCGGCGAACAGCAGATGCTGGCTATGGGCCGCGCGCTGATGAGCCGTCCGCGCCTGCTGTTGCTCGACGAACCTTCCATGGGTCTTGCACCGTTGCTTGTTAAAGAAATTTTTAATATAATAAAAGAAATTAATGAAAGCGGTACAACGGTACTGCTGGTAGAACAAAATGCCAATATGGCGCTTTCCATTGCCGATAAAGCCTATGTTCTGGAAACAGGGCGCATTGCGCTTGCAGGCACGGCACAGGAGCTTGCCAGCAGCGAAGCGGTACGCAAAGCATATCTGGGCGGCTGAAACCCGGGAGGAGGATTTTACAATGTTAGTAAAAGAATTTATGTCCACTGAAGTTGTGACCATCAGCGAAGATAAAAACATGCTGGAAGTAAGGGAACTGATGCGCAGTTCGGATAAACGCCGCCTGCCTGTTGTAGACGACATCAGCCGTGTGCGCGGCATTATTACCGACGCCGATGTCAGCCGTACTTCTCCAACCGATGCTACAACTCTTTCCCGTTATGAAGCAAACTATCTTTTGGGCAAGCTTAAAGTACGCGATGTAATGACCAAAAATGTTATTACCGTACATTATGATGCCGGCGTTGAAGATGCAGCATATCTGCTTTATAAAAACAAAATCAACGCCCTGCCGGTTGTAGATGACGATAATAAATTATGCGGCATTATTACCGACAGCGACATTTTCCGCGCTTTTGTTGATATTATGGGCCTTGCACGCACCAGCACCCGCATTACCATTGACGTAACCGATAAAGTTGGCGTTATTGCCGATATCGGCGCAATGTTCCGCGATAATAACATCAACATTATCAGCATTGTTGCCAAACCGGAAACCAGCGTTAAAACCGAGCTTACCATCCGCGCCGAACTTGGCGGCAAAGGGCTTGAGATTATCGAGCAGCTGCGCGAAGCAGGCTACTACGTAACCGATATCAGCAACGTAAAAAGCAGGGAGTAAAATGGAATCGAAAAGCTTTAAAGTCGGTGACATTGTAAAAATGAAAAAGCCGCACCCCTGCGGCTCTTACGAATGGGAAATTTTGCGCACCGGCATGGATTTCGGTATAAAATGCTGCGGCTGCGGGCATTTTGTAATGCTGGCACGCCCCAAATTTGAAAAGGCCGTGAAGGCTGTTGTTACCCCCGATACGGAAAAATAAGTTGAAGGCGGCAGGCATAACCTGCCGTCTTTCTTCATTGTTCAAAGATAATTTACAAGCTGCGGCAGGAAAATAACGGCATACGCAGAAAATTATTTAAGTGGAAAAGAGGTATTTTATGGAGGCACTGGAAAAAATAACTTCCGCAATCGGTAAAAAACTGGAAGGACGCAAACCTTCGCTGGACCGCGACGATAATTTATGGGATGCTGCAGTACTTTTGCCGCTGGTAAATACGCCGCAGGGCGTAAGCGTACTGTTTGAAGTACGCTCCGCAAAACTCGGCTGGCAGCCGGGTGATGTATGCTTTCCCGGCGGCAGGGCAGAATGCAGCGACGAAAGCTTTGAGGCAACGGCCGTTAGGGAAAGCTGTGAAGAACTGGGGCTTGAAAGCAGCAGCATAAAAATCGCTGGCGGCCTTAATTATCTGGTAACGCACATGGGGCCGGTTATTCACCCTTATGTGGGCTATATTAAGCACAGCGGACAGTTTAATTTTAACAAAGATGAAGTTTACGAGGTTTTTACCGTGCCGCTTGATTTTCTGCTGAAAAACCCTCCGCGTATTGCCCATATGGAACTGGCAAATAAAGCGGGGGACGATTTTCCGTTTGACCTTTTGCCGCGCCAGCCGCACGAATGGAATAAACGCAAAGGCTACCATGTTTATATTTACGAATATGGCGGCCACGTTATCTGGGGGCTGACCGCGCGCATTCTGCACGGATTTTTAAACAGATTTGCCGCCGATATTAAAGCGGCGTTAGAGGGGGAAACAACTTGCTGACATCGCATGTCAAAAAAATTTTGGCGCTGGCGCTTATTTTAATAGCGGCAGCAAGCTACTGGTCTTATTCTTTTATAGACGGCGACAGCCCGCTGGATAATTTAAGCAAGTCCGAACGGCTTGATTTGAAAAAGAATATCGTTGTTTTGGGCGTTGACGAAAGGCCTTCCGAAGAAGATACAGGACGCAGCGATACTTTGTTTGTTGTAATGCTTGACAGCGACAACAACAATGTTTCCCTGCTTTCCGTGCCGCGCGATACAAGGGTTAAAATTCCCGGTTACGGCTGGGATAAAATTAACCATGCCTTTGCCTTTGGCGGGCACAAGCTTACGCAGCAAACCACGGAAGAACTTTTGGGAATACGCATTAACAACTATGTTATGATAGACTTTAAAGGCTTTAAAGGGCTGGTAGACGCTATTGGCGGCGTGGATATTGAAGTAGAAAAGCCCATGAGTTATTATGACGAGTGGGACGGCTTTACCATTGACCTTGCACCGGGCATGCAGCATATGGACGGCGACAAGGCCATTCAGTATGTGCGCTACCGCGATGAAGAAGGCGATATCGGCCGTATCAGGAGGCAGCAGAAATTTTTAAAAGCCGTTTACAGTAAAGTTACTTCGGTGGAAATTATACCCAAACTGCCTGCTTTGGTAGAACAGGCCAACAAAATGGTGGATACCGATTTATCTATCGGCGATATGATGGATTTGGCGCAGGCTCTGCATGGCATGATGGAAAAACAGGGCGGCCTGCACGCTGCCATGGTGCCGGGCCTGCCGGAATATATTGACGGCGTAAGCTACTGGATTCCTGATATTACGGATTTGCGCAAGCAGATGGCCGAAATGCAGGGTGCGGAAATGACGGACCGTTACCGCCGCGGCGCAGAACGCATGGAAGCAGAATATGTACGTAATCTGGAACGCGCTAAGCAGGAAATTGAAAACGAACTTAACGGCATTGATAAAAAGCTCGATGAAGAAAAAGCCGATGCTGAAAATAAAGACAAGGATAAATTAGACAGCAGCGGCAAAAAGGCTGTTGAAGAAAAAGCTGCCAAACGCAGTGCGGACGACAGCAAAAAAACCGGCAGCAAACGTTCCGCCAAAAAAGCCGTGCAGGAATTTGCCGGTGAAAGTGCCGGAAGCAGCAGTACGGAAATAAAAGAAACGCCTAAGCAGAGCTACGGCGGCGTAATACGCGTTGTTGTAATCGACTGCAGCGGCGACCCAGCCAAGGCTGCCAGCGCACGCGAGCGCCTCAGCAATCTTGGCATGAGCGTAACTGACGGCGGCAGCGGCAATGTGCGCGAAGAAACATTAATAGTTTCCACAACCACCAGCGGGCGCGTTGTTACACGCCTTACGGAAGCTCCGTTTGTGCACGGAATGAGCATCAGCCGCAAGGACGGCGCCGATTATGACGGCATTGTTTATGTCGGCAAAGACTATAAATAACAAAAAACTGTTTCATAAGTCACAAAATTTTAAAGTTTTTTTAATTACCACTTGCTAATTGGCGTTAAAAATGGTATACTTAAATCATCAAATAGCCCCTCATTTGGCCCTTCTCGTAAGGGCTTTTTTTTTGCCCATTTTTAAGCCGCTGCTTTTACATAAATTTAACAGCGCCGTGCCGTTTCGTTTATGCGCCAATTCGTATATAATAAAATACATAGTTTATTAATGCAGGAGTAAAAGAAATGCTTTATAATGACAGGGCTGCATTTATTTTGCAGCAGTTACAGCTTAAAAGTACGGTTAAAGTAACAGAAATAGCCAAAAGCTTAAACGTATCGGTAGATACCGTGCGCCGCGATTTAAAAGCACTGGAAGAACAGGGGCAGCTTAAATGCGTGCACGGCGGTGCAAGCCTGCCGGATTATATGCTGGCCTTCAGTAATTTCAGCGGGCGTGAAATCATCCATATTGAAGAAAAACGCCGGGCGGCGCTTAAAGCGCTGGAACATTTGCGCCCGGGCAGCGTGATTGCCTTAAACTCCGGCACAACCAATGTTATTCTGGCGCAAGAACTAATTAAGCGTTTTACGGATTTAACCATAGTAACCAATAATGTTTCGGCGGCCATGGTGCTGATGCAGAACCAGTCGCTGCGCACGATTGTGCTGGGCGGTGATTTGGACAGCCTGGAGCACTCCACTTACGGCAGCATCTGCGAAAGAGAGCTTGGCAGGTATTACCCTGATATTTGCTTTTTGTCCATTAACAGCGTCGATGCGGAAGCGGGTTTTACCGATTTCCGTTTTGCGGAAATAGGCGTTATGCAGCTGATGGCAAGAAATTCCTCCAAAGTAATTGCCGTTATGGACAGCAGTAAATTAGGGCGCCGCTCCAAAAAGGTAATTATGGATAACCGGATGATAGACCTTTTGGTTATGGACAGCGTAGAACCGGATGTGCGGGAGCTTTACCGCCATGCCGGCATTTGCATTGAATAAAATAATAAAATAAATTACCGCAGCTGACGGGTTAAAAGCCTGTTGGCTGCGTTTTTTATTTTACGCAGATTTAAAAATAACTTTATCTGTATTTGCTTGTTTAGGAATGTTAAGTGCGATAAGATAAAGCCGTAGAAAACAGCAAATATAAAATATAAAAAAGCAAAAAACTGCAAAGGAGAATTATCATGACAGAAAAGCAGCAAATTAAAATGGTAGTATTTGACTGGGCAGGTACTACTACCGATTTTGGCTCTCAGGCACCGGTAGATGTTTTTGACAGAACTTTCCGCCAGAAAGGGCTGGTATTTACCAAAGCCGAAATTAACGCGCCCATGGGTATGGAGAAAAAAGCTCATATTAAAACCATGCTTTCCACCGAAAAAGGCCAAAAGCTTTGGGAAGATGCTTACAGCCGCAGCTGGAACGAAGATGATATTGAAGATGTTTACCAGTGCTTTGAAGGCAACCTGCGCACTGTTGTTGCCGAATACAGCAAACTTATTCCCGGTGTAAAGGAAACCGTGGAAAAATTAAGGGAAATGGGCTTAAAAATCGGTTCTACCACCGGTTATACCAGCGAAATGATGCAGTATGTGCTGCCGGTTGCCAAAGAACAGGGCTACGAACCTGACTGCTGCGTAACTCCGGATGTTACCGAATACAGCCGCCCCACTCCTTTTATGGTGTTTGAATGCATGCGCCAGTTAAATGTTTATCCGCCCAAGCTGGTTGTAAAAGCCGGCGATACCGTAATGGATATTTTGGAAGGCAAAAATGCAGGCGCATGGTCTGTGGGCATTATTAAAGGTTCCAACGTGGTTGGCCTTAACGAAGCTGAATATAATGCGCTTGATGAGCAGGCTAAAAAAGAACTGCACGAAAAAGCAAGAAAAATTTATCTTGATGCCGGTGCAGATTATGTGATTGAAGATATTACAGAACTGCCGGAAGTTATTGCCAAAATTAACGAAAGCTTATAACAGGGAGGGCTTTTTGTTGAATACTTACTATAATCCGGTTAGAACTTATCAGGGCGCAGGCAGCCTTTCGGTTTTGCCGCAGCTGGTAAGCAGTTTGAACCCCAAAAAAATTTTGCTGCTTATCTGGGATAAAAGCGTGCTTGAAAACCGTTACATAAAAGAAACGGCAGCCGCTTTTGCAGATATTTTAACAATAAAAACCTTTGCCTGGTCTAACCCGGAAATGTTTCAGTTATATGAAATTTACAATGAAACCAAAAACGAAAATTATGAACTGGTTATTGCCGTTGGTGGCGGCAGCGTACTGGATGTAGGCAAATCGCTGTGCTGCCTGTACGCTCAGCCGGTAGAATCTTTGGAAACCATGCGCAGCATGATTGCTGATAAAACTTACAGCAAACCGCAGTGCAAATGGATTGGCATTCCGACAACGGCAGGCACCGGCAGCGAAGTAACCTGCTGGGCCACTGTGTGGGATTCCGAGCACAACAAAAAATATTCTGTCGATACGCAGGACAATTACGCTTACGCAGCCGTTATCGACCCTGTGCTGGCATCCTCCATGCCGGTTAAGCTGGCTGTTTCTTCCGCGCTGGACGCGGTATGCCATGCTGCTGAAAGTTACTGGGCCAAGGCAAGCAACACCGTGTCGCGTGCTGCTGCACTTGCTGCCATTAAAATTATTATGGAAAATATCGACGGCCTTTTGTGCGGCAAGGAAGAAGCGCATGACGCCATGGCGCAGGGCAGTATGCTGGCAGGGCTGGCATTCAGCAATACCCGCACTACGGCCTGTCATTCCATCTCTTACCCGCTGACAATGAAATACCATATTCCGCACGGTGTTGCGGTAAGTATGCTGCTGGCGCCGGTAATGCGCTTAAACCAGCCGTATATTAAAAACAGAAAAGAACTGTTTGGTGCTTTTGGTGTTGAAAATGTCAGCGAGCTTTCGGAAAAAGTTACCGCTATTCTTGAAAAATCCGGCAGCCCGGTCAAATTAAGCCAGTGGGGCGCCCAGGAAAGCGATTTTGAGGAGCTTGTTGCCCACAGCATGACCAAAGGGCGTGCCGATAATAACCCGGCGGAACTTACTGCCGTTAATGTTGAAGAAATTTTAAGAAGCGTATTTTAACAAGGGGGATTAAATTATGAAAAAGAGTATCGCATGTGTTTTATTATCTGCCATGGTAGCTTTTGGCAGCTTTGCAGCAGGCTGCGGCGGCAACAGCCAGCAGGCCGAAAAGAAAACTTTTACCATCGCTTATGCGCCGAATGAATCCACAACGGACAGCACCGACGCCAGAAGCACTCTTGCCAAAGACCTTGGCAAAGTAATTAACATGGATGTTAAGGAAATACAGGCAAGCGATTATACCGCCATTATTGAAGCACTGCGCACCGGCAAGGCCGATATGGCATATATGGGCGCTTTGGCAGTTGCCATGGGCGCGGAACGCGCAGGCGTAACGCCTATTGTTATGAAAGCTCCTAACGGCGATAAAGCACAGGCCGTTTACCATTCCGTATTCATTACCCAAAAGAATAACAGCGAAATTAACAGCATTAAAGATTTTAAGGGCAAAACCATTGCCTTTGTTGATCCGGATTCCACTTCCGGCAATCTGGTGCCGACTTCCGAAATTATGAAAGCATTTCCTGATTTGCATTTAACCAATGAAAAAATCCATACCAACGGCGAATTTTTTGAAGCCGTAAGTTTCTCCGGTAAGCATCAGGCCGGTTTGCAGGCTGTAATTAAAGGCGATGTGGACATTGTGCCTATTTCCGACCAGATTATGGCAAGCGAATTTAAAAACGGCAACGCCGATGAAAACGCCGTTAAAGTTGTACATTCTTCGGCAGCCATTCCGGCAGAAGCTATGGTTGTAAGCAAAACTGTTAATGAAGATTTGAAGAAAACCTTAACCAAATTCCTGGTTGAATACAACAATAAAGATTATTTTGACAAGGTAATCAAAAAAGCCGATGCCCGTTTTGTGGAATGCAGCATGGAAGATTACCAGCCGATTGTAGAGCTTAACAAAAATATTAATACTCATTAATAGGTTTTAGCCTGATGGCGGGAGAATGTTTTATGGAACCTGTTTTGAAATTTGTAAATGTAAACAAATACTATAATAATAACGTGCATGCGCTGCATAATATCAACCTGGAAATTGCCGCGGGCGAATTCATATCGGTAATAGGCCCCAGCGGCAGCGGCAAAAGCACACTGCTGCGCACGGTAAACAGGCTGATTGATGTTTCGGACGGCGAAATATGCCTGGACGGCGAAAATATTACCAATATCGGCGGCAAAAAGCTGCGTGCGGTGCGCCGCAAGGTTGGCATGATTTTCCAGAACTATAACCTTGTGTACCGTCTTTCCGTACTGCAAAATGTGCTGCATGGTTATTTAGGTTATCTGGACGGCATTAAGGGCATTTTGGGCATTTACCCCGAAGAAGAAAAGCTGCGTGCCATCGGCCTGCTTGAAGAAATGGGGCTGGGCGCATTCTGCTATAACCGTGCAGCCGATTTATCCGGCGGGCAGAAACAGCGCGTAGGTATTGCCCGGGCAATTATGCAGCGTCCCAAAATTATGCTGGCCGATGAACCTATTGCCTCTCTTGACCCTTCCAGCGCCAAAAACATTATGGATATTCTGGCAGGGCTTGTTAAAGAGCGGCAGATAACCTGTATTGTAAATTTACATCAGCTTGAGGTTGCCAAAAAATATTCTACCCGCATTATCGGTTTATCCAAAGGCACGATTGTGTTTGACGGAAAACCGGAAGAATTAACGGACGAGGTTGTGGAAAAAATATACGGCACAAGCAGTGCCAATTTAATTGGAGGGGCAGAAAGTGAAGAACAGCATATCAGTTATGCCGCCTGCTGAAAAAAGAATATATAATATCTTTTTTGTGGTAATTGTGCTGTTGTACGCTGTATGCAGCTTCTTTACGGAGTTTTCGCCGCTGGCGGTGCTATCCAATCTCGACCAGTTCTGGCTGTTTTTGTCGGAGGATTTTTTCCCGCCGCAGTTTCCTACCGATATAAGAATGTACAATATTATGGACAGTGTGGCTGTAACTATTGCCATGGCAATTTCTTCAACCACCATTGCCGGAATACTGGCGTTTTTCACGGCGCTTTTTGCCAGCGAGCTTATATCGCCGTTTCCAAAATGTGCTAAATTTGTGCGCGGTTTTGCCACTTTCTTGCGCAATATACCGGCGCTTGTCTGGGCGTTTATACTGTTTTCCTCACTCGGCATAGGCACGGGTGTTGGTTTTGCGGCGCTTTTAATAACCAGCTTTGCCTTTATGGTAAGAGCGTTTACGGAAACAATGGAAGATATTTCGGTAGACTGCCTTGAAAGCCTGGAAGCAGTCGGCGCAGGTTTTTGTCAGCGCGTGGCGCACGGCATTGTGCCTTCGTGCATCAGCGGTTTTCTAGCGTGGTTTTTGTACTGCATCGAGGTTAACGTCAGGGCGTCAACCATTGTAGGCATGGTTGGCGGCGGCGGTGTCGGCATGGTGCTGTTTTCGTACATCAAATCGTTTAATTACCACATGGCGTTTACCGTTATTTTAATTATAGCGGCGGTTGTAATTTTGGTTGACAGAATTACCGGTAAAATAAGAAAGGAACTGGAGCAATGAAAGAGCCACTGGCGCAAAGCACTGTTGCTGTCCGTTATGGGTTTAACCATAAAATTAAAACAGAATGTGCTTACCAAAATAAAGCCATACCAGTATTTTTAGGCAGTACAGCCGCATTGTGCGTGCTCAGCCTTTTATATCTTGACGTTGACTGGATAAAGCTTGCCGGCCGTGTGCCGGATATGGGCAGTATATTTTACCGCCTGGCACAGTTCGATTTTAAATATATGGATTTAATTGCCGCGGCGATGTGGGAAACGCTTTCCATTACGGTGCTTTCCACATTGTACAGTGTTATTTTAGGTTTGTTCTTTGGCATGTTTGCGGCAGAAAATATTTTCCGTATGCGCTGGCTGTCGGTACTGGTACAGTCATGGTTTACCTTTTTGCGTGCTGTGCCGACGCCGGTATGGGTGCTTTTAATGATGGTATGCCTCGGCATGGGGCCTGCCGCCGGTATTGCCGGCTTGTGCGTGCATACAACGGCGTTTTTTACCCGTGCTTTCGCGCAGAGCTTTGAAAGCATCCCGCAGGAAACTATCGAAGCGCTGGAAGCAACAGGCGTTGGCAGAATAGGCGTATTCTTCAACGCCGTGCTGCCTGCGGCACTTTCGCAGCTGGTAGCGTGGATAGCCATGCGCTTTGAAATAAACTTTTCGGAATGTGCCATTTTGGGCATGATTGGCGCCGGCGGCATTGGTTTTATCATTGCGCGCAGCATACAGGGCTATGAATACGGCACGGCAGGCGTGGCAATTGTGCTGGTGTTTGCCTTTGCCTATTCCATTGAAAGACTGTTCATTTTCATTAAAAATAAAATCCGTTGAATTGCTTTAATTTTAAACCCGCAGGCAGAGCCATGCGGGTAATTTTTTGTCTGCTCTAAAATTTTACGGCGTGCGGATATGGTATAATAAATATAAAAAAGTTTAGAGGTTATTATGAACGAAATTCAGTTTTTGCTGTATAACACACCGGATGAAAATATAAAAGTAAACGTAATTGTAAAGGACGAAACGCTGTGGCTGACGCAAAAAGCCATGGCTGAGTTATTTGACGTAAATTCTCAAGCTATAACTAAACATTTAAAAAATATTTTTGATGAAGGAGAACTTTCTAAAGAGGCAACTTGTTCCAAAATGGAACAAGTTCAAAAAGAAGGAGAAAGATTAGTAAAACGCAATGTGGAATTTTACAATCTTGATGCCATTATTTCCGTTGGTTACCGTGTAAATTCGCAAAAGGCAACTAAATTTCGTATATGGGCAACCGCTATTTTAAAAGAATATATTCAAAAGGGGTTTGTGCTTGATGACGAGCGTTTAAAACAGGGTAATACGGTTTTCGGCAAAGATTACTTCCGCGAATTGCTGGAACGCATCCGTTCTATTCGTGCCAGCGAAAGAAGGATTTGGCAGCAGATTACAGATATTTTTGCCGAGTGCAGTATTGATTACGACCCTAAGTCGCAGACTACACGCCAGTTTTACGCTATGGTGCAGAATAAATTTCATTACGCTATTGCCGGGCAGACGGCGGCAGAAATTGTATATAACAGCGCCGACCACACCAAAGAAAATATGGGGCTGACGACATGGAAATATGCTCCGGACGGGCGCATTTTAAAAAGTGATGTTACCGTTGCCAAGAACTATCTGCCGGAAGAACAAATACGCCGTTTGGAACGCGCTATTACAGGTTATTTTGATTACATAGAAGATTTGGTAGAACGTGAAAACACTTTTACCATGGAGGAATTTGCCGCCAGCGTTAATGAATTTTTAGCATTCCGCAGATATAAGATATTAAAAGATAACGGCAGAATATCACGCCGACAAGCGGAAGAAAAAGCTGCTGCCGAATATAACGAATTTAATAAAACACAGAGAATAATATCTGATTTTGATAAAATGATAGCAGGAAGTGAAATAATAAATAAAAATAAATAAAACGTCGTTTAGAAATAAATATTCTAAACGACGGTATAAAATGTTATTAAGAAATCAAATGATGTCAAGGGTAATATGAGTAGGGTCTTTCCACGTAACTATTACTGAATTTTCGGTCGTTGCGTTACGGAAGCTATACCAAGAACCAATGATTGTAAGATCTCCTTCTACAGAAAATTGTTTAGCATATATATCTCCTGCTTCTGATGATCCTTGTGCCAGCAGAATGACATTTTGTAAAAATCCATCATTTGAAGTTGCATAAAACTTATTAAAACCAAAACCAATTTGGGGATTGTTTGAATTGAAAATATTGTAGCGAACAGCATGTTCTCTAGGAATTGGAATATATCCTTCACCTAAAATAGGTTCTCTGCTTTGAGTGTATCTGTGTTCTCCCCAATTTAAATGACTTTGTTTTAATTTTACAATATAGGTATCGCCGGTTTGGGCCATGGTATAACACCTCCAGTTAAAAATTATTTTTTATTATAGTAACATATTATCAAGTTTTTGGTAAGTAGTTTTATAGAATGAACATAAAAGGGGTAAATAATTATGAAATTTCTACATTCCAATATGCTTCCAATAAATTTTTTTAAAGAACAAGAATCAATAGCAGAATGTTTTTGGGAACAATTTGCAAAATCAGATCAGGTGGAAATAGCTGTAGGATATATTTCCAAAGCATCACTAATAGAATTATATAATATGGTTGAAAAGTACAATATCAAAAAAATTTGTTTAAATATAGGAATGTATTTTATTGAAGGAATGCCTGAGAATTTGTATTATACAGCTGTTGATATAAATTGTAAATGGATGAAGAGTAAAATCGGCGAAATAAGACTGATAAAATCTTTTAAATATCATGGCAAGAACTATTGCTTTTATAAAAACAATAAAATTTTTTCAGCTATTGTAGGCTCAGCAAATTTAGGAGTTATAAAATTGGATGCATCAAACAGAAGGCAGTTTGAAACAGCAGTTTTTATTGAAAGTTTTGATGATTGTCAAAATATAAGCAATTTATTGGATGAATTAAAGGAAGAGAAATGTTCAGTAAATATTTCTGAAATTTCAGATTTGACTTTAATTAGAGAAGAGAATAATTCTTTAAATAATATTGAAAATGTAAAAAAAGTACCTAATACAGAAATAGAACTTTATCAGAAATATTTAACAAAAACATCTTTTATTTTGCCGTTAAAAGTTCCTAAATATTTAGAAAGGCATTTGGATGATGGTAAACATTTTACAAAATCTAATTTGAATGTTTGCTACGCTGCTCCTAGAAATAAGAGAAAATCAAGGGATTGGTTTGAAACGCAGTTGACAGTAAGTAAAGATATTACTCGTATGGAAGGATATCCAGAAAAAAATGTACCTTTTTTTGTAATTACTGATGATGGATATTGGTTTAAAGTTCATACTACAAGCGATGGAAATAAACAATTCAGTGCGGTTGGCAATGAGTTAATAATGGGGAGATGGATAAAAGGCCGTCTTGCCGCAGCTGGACTTGTATATCCAGTAAATGATACGCGCAGAGATATTGAAAGAAAAGGTATGATTACGCAGGAGATATTAAATCGTTATGGATGCAACCAATTGGTATTGACAAAAACAACAAAAACGGCAGTGGATGAAGATGGAAATGAATTAGATGTATGGTATTTTTCTTTTGAATCATCTGATTCTAAGAATAAGGAGTAGGCATATGCGATATTTAGAAGAATATTTAAAAACTATTTCAGAAAGAGGGAATATAGATTTAGCTGAGTCAGTTTTAAAAACAGCAGAAGATATTGGGAATAAGTATATAAAAAAATTTTCTTTTTCTAATCATGAAATAGGTCTTTTATTTGGAAACGTGCAGTCCGGGAAAACAGCACAAATGTTCAGTGTTATTTGTAAAGCAGCCGACTTAGGGTTTCCAGTTTTTCTAATTTTAACTACAGATAATGTGATTTTACAGCAGCAGACTTTGGAAAGAGTGAAATCAGATATTAAGGGATTCTGCATTTGCGGAGAAAATGATGGCAGATTATTTTTAGATAACAGTTTAATTGATCCAGTTATTATTGTTTTAAAAAAGAATTACCGTGTTTTGAAATTGTGGTCTGGCATTTTAAAATCTACCGGTTTTATGAAAGGAAATCCGTTGTTTATTATAGATGATGAAGCAGATGCAGCTTCTCTGAATACTTTAATAAATAAGGGCGGAGAGTCTTCTATAAATAAATATCTCAATTTAATAAAAAATGAGGCATCCAGCAGTATTTATTTACAGGTTACTGGTACGCCTCAGGCACTTTTGCTTCAGTCGTTGGCGTCAGGCTGGCGTCCTAGTTTTACTTATTATTTCCATCCAGGCAAAGCATATTTAGGCGGAGACTTCTTTTTTCCTGAAAATAAAAAAGCAGAATGCGTAGTTTTTAATGAAGAATTAGATAATTCAACACGTACCGTATTGATACATCATTTACTTGTGTCTGGACAAATATCCGGCAGTATGGGAAAAGTATCAAATTGTTTAATTCATCCAAGTGTACGACAAAATATTCATAAGAAATTTGCTGATGATTTTCAGCAGGAATTGATATGGTGCAAAAATAATCTGCATAATGAATTTAAGATACTTTTAAGAAAAGAATATGAAGGAATGAACCCGCAAAAATCAACAAAAATTTCTTTTGATTTACTATTTTCAGAAATAGTAAATATTTTAAAGAATAATCAGATAAAAATTTTAATTATGAATGGAAAAAATGCGGTTGAGAGTGAAGAATATTCAAGTGGATTTAATATAATTATTGGAGGAAATACACTTGGAAGAGGCGTTACATTTCCTTCGCTTCATACAATTTACTATACTCGAACAAGCAAAAAACCACAGGCCGATACCATGTGGCAGCATAGCCGAATGTTTGGGTATGATAGAGACCGCGGCTTAATGAAAGTATTTATTGATGAAGATTTATATAAATTATTTTTGGATATAAATCATACTAATAATTCTATAATTTCGCAGATAGAAAAAGATGTGGAAAAAATTCACATTTATTATCCAAAAGAACTTAAACCAACCAGAAATAATGTACTGGATAACAAAAAAGTATATATGATTTCAGGCGGAACAAATTATTATCCGTTTGATCCAGAAAATGATGATATAGAAATATTAGATAAAATTTTAGAACCGTTTGATGATAAAGAATTGATATATCAAGTTAATTTAAGATTAATGCTTGAAATATTGAATCATGTATTATCTAAAGATGATTTTAGTATTGGAGCTTTTTCTGAAATATTAAAAACATTATTGGCAGACAAACCAACAGCTCAAGGTTATCTAATAGTGAGAAGAAACAGAGACGTTGCAAAAGGAACTGGTGCTTTGCTTTCGCCAAACGATTGGGAACTTGGTACAAAATTTGCAGAACAAGTTGTGCTTACAATGTATAAAGTAACGGGGAAAAAAGGTTGGAATAACAGAAAAATTTGGATTCCTAATATAAAACTTCCGTCAGGAGTTATATATTATAATTTAAAAGAGGAATAAAGTTATGTTTGATTATAATCTTTTGGAAAAAATATTTTGGGAGCCATTGTCGGTTGGTGCAGATAAACTTTTAATTATAAGTGGTTATGCTACGCCAAATATGGCGTCATGGCTTATAAAGAATGTTGAAAAAAGAACTGATAAAAAAATAGATATATCTTTAATTGTTGGAATGGTTCCCTATGATGGGTTAAGTGTTTCTGTGCATGAAGGATTTAAAAATCTTGTAAATTTAAATCCGCTTCCAAACGAAGTTAGGAGTTTTTCCTGCAGCTATGTGTGTGAAAATGCACCAGTTCATACAAAATTATATATTTGGTTAAAAGATGATGTTCCAATACGAGCGTTTGCAGGTTCGGCTAATTTTACTCAAAGTTCTTTTGGAAAAGAACGACGGGAAATAATGACAGAATGCAATGCAGAAGAAGCTTTGAACTATTATAATAAAATAGAGTCTGATACGGTTTATTGCTGTTATGGAGAAATTGAAGAACAGATTACAATTTATGCTGTTCATCCTATTTTAGATGCAGAAAATAATTTAATGGGAAGTATAGATTCTGATAATATTCCGTTTGTAACATTATCCTTACTTGCAAAAAAAGGTGATATAGGCAAAAGATCTGGTCTTAATTGGGGGCAAAGAAAAAATAGAAATAAGAATGAAGCATATATTCCATTGCCTGCTAAAGTTGCGAGAAGTGGATTTTTCCCATTAGAAGAAAAGCACTTTACGGTAGTGACGGATGATAGGCATCAGTTGATACTAAGGGTTCAGCAGCAAGGAGACAAAGCCATTACAACTCCTCTGAGTAATGCACAGTTAGGAGAGTATTTTAGAAATAGGTTAGGATTGCCTAATGGAGCCTTTATAACCAAGAAAGACTTAGAGAATTACGGCAGAACTGATGTAACTTTTTATAAATTAGACGATGAACAATATTATATGGATTTTTCTTTACATGAGAAATATTAAGGAGTGTTATTATGACAGATAATCATACAAAAGAAATTAGGAGTATGAATATGTCACATATAAGAAGTAAAAATACAAAACCTGAAGAAATAGTGCGAAAGTATTTATTTTCAAAAGGTCTTAGATATAGAAAAAATGTAAAAAAATTACCGGGATGTCCGGACATAGTTTTAAAAAAATATAATGCTGTTATATTTGTAAATGGTTGTTTTTGGCATAAACATGATTGCGGACGATTTGTATGGCCAAGTTCTAATATTGAATATTGGCAGAGAAAAATAGAAAGAAATATTGAAAGAGATCAAAATAATTTAAAAGAATTGAAAAATATAGGATGGAGAGTTTTTATTATATGGGAATGTGAGTTGAAGAAAAAAATTGCTCCATCAAATCTTGAAAAATTATTTTTAAAAATTGTAGAAAATAAAAAACAGTATTAGAATACAAAATAATTCTAATACTGTTTTTTTATTATTCTCGTATATTTGGTTCTACTGAAAGATAATCAATACCGGCAAAACTGTTTAATATAGCTTCAAAAATAATTTTTGCACCTTTACATGGTACCGCCATACCAATTTGTTTTCTTACGCTTTCTTTACTTCCAACGAAATAGTAGTCGTCTGGGAAAGTTTGCAGCCTTGCCCTTTCACGGTTTGTTAATGCACGTGGTTCGGACCAATGATAAATATGAGTGCCGCCGCCGCCGCTTCCGGTTACAGTGTAAGCAGGTTTGCTGGGATCAAGTCTTTTATATATTTGACTGATTTTTGCACCTTTAATATTTAGTTGAAGATGTTCTGGAATGTTTGCAGTAAAGGCATTTTCTCCTGGTTTTATATAATTTAAGCGCTCTATTACAATAGGAGATTGTTTTGTAGATTCGTTATTTAATGCGTCTGGTGAAATAGGAGGGTTTTCTAATGCATTTCTGCATGTATTGTCAATCGTTTTATAAGGTTCAGGAGAAGGAACACGGTATTTTATATTGAGATCATTACGAATACCTATTATTATTATACGATGTCTAGCTTGCGGAATGCCATATTCTTCAAATTTATACAAATGAGGGGTTATAATATATCCAGCATTGCTCATTTCACTAAGAATTTTAGCAAAAGCTTTTCCGTCATTAGCATTACGCAATCCACCTACGTTTTCTGCTAAAAACCATAATGGCTTATATAAATTTAATACTTTTATTCCATAAGAATAAAGCGGACCATATACGCCGTCCATACCTTTTTGTTCACCAACTACGCTGTAATCATTGCAGGGAAAACCAAAGGCTAATGCGTCAATTGGCGGAAGATTCTGCAAATTAAAATTTCTGATATCAGCGTGGAACACAGTTTCAGGGTGATTTCTGCATATATTATATGTATAAGTTTTACAAGTATCTTCATCATAATCATTTGCCCATTGATGAACTATTTTAAAATCTTTATTTTTGATGGTCGCATTAAGTGCTCCGTAAGCCAAGCCGCCTGGACCACAAAATAGTTCTCCTAACCTAAAAATCATAGAAATCACCTTTATTGTTGTTAATTTGATTAAAAAAATTTAACCTTTAAAATTTCTTAATAGCTAAGATATTTTGTGTAAAAAATACCTAAATAGTTTATCATATTTTTATTTAAATTTCAATAAAAAAATAAAAAAGCTGCAAAAAAGCTGCAATTTTTTAAATCAAATGAATAATTGGTAATAAAGTTATACAGAGCTATTTAAAAAAATCTTATAATAAAGTACAATATATAGTGAAATGTAAAACCTAAGGAGCGATAAATGTGAGTACAAATTTAGAAGTAGGTATTGTAGGCCTGCCTAACGTAGGCAAAAGCACGCTGTTTAATGCTATTACCAAAGCAGGGGCAGAAGCTGCCAACTATCCTTTCTGCACCATAGAACCAAACGTGGGCGTTGTAGATGTGCCTGATGCGCGCCTTAACGTGCTGGGCGAAATGTTCAAATCCAAAAAAATCGTGCCTGCCGCCATGCGCTTTGTCGATATCGCAGGGCTTGTAAAAGGCGCGTCAAAAGGCGAAGGCCTCGGCAACAAATTCCTTGCACACATCCGCGAGGTTGACGCCGTTGCGCAGGTTGTGCGCTGCTTTGAAGACGGCAATATTACACACGTGGAAGGCAGCATTAACCCGCTGCGCGATATTGAAATCATCAATACCGAATTGTGCCTTGCCGATATGGAAACCGTGGAAAAACGCCAGGAGCGCCTTGTTAAGCTGTTAAAAACCGGCGATAAAAAAGTGCCGGTGGAAAAAGCTGTTCTTGATAAGGTTATGGAAGGCCTTGGTGAAGCCGTTCCGGCACGCCGCCTTGGGCTGACCGATGAAGAAAAGGAATTTTTGACAGAGCTGCACCTTTTAACCATGAAACCGGTGCTGTATGTTGCCAATGTTGCCGAAGACGAAGTAGCAGCGCCGGAAAACAACCCGCATGTGCAGGCCGTTATGAAATATGCCGAAGAAGAAGGCGCCGAAACGATTGTTGTTTCCGCCAAGATGGAATCGGAAATTGCCGAACTGCCGGAGGATGAAGCAAAAGAATTTTTGGAAATGGCAGGGCTTGAAGAAGCAGGCCTTGACCGCCTGATTAAAGCTGGTTTTAAACTGTTGGGCCTGATGACCTATTTAACCGCCGGTGAAACCGAAAGCCGTGCCTGGACCATTAAACGCGGCACCAAAGCACCGCAGGCGGCCGGTAAAATTCACAGCGATTTTGAACGCGGCTTTATCCGTGCCGAAATTGTATCTTATGATGACCTTGTAGCGTGCGGCAGCAAAGCGGCAGCGCGCGATAAAGGCCTTGTACGTCTTGAAGGCAAGGATTATGTAATGCAGGACGGCGACGTTGTAGAATTCCGTTTCAACGTATAATAAAAAATTTGCTGTTTACAGCATAAAGCAGACAGTGTTTAAAGCACTGCCTGCTTTTTTTTTGCGGTTTTTTACGGCAATATTTTTGTTCCCGGTTAACATCATTAAGAAAATGTTTTGTTTAAGTTAGTAATGTAAAACTTGGGAAAACTAGGGTTAAAAGGCGGTAAATACGCTTGCAGGGCGCAAAATGGCTGGTTAAAATAGGAAAAAAGACGCAAATAAAAGCAGTTTAAATATGTTATGGAGGAATAAAAAATGCTGCAATTAAAAAATATCCGCAAATCGTATGACAGCAAAGTCATTCTCGACAGTATTTCGCTGGATATTAATGACGGCGAGATAGTTTCTATTCTGGGGCCTTCCGGCAGCGGCAAAACAACGCTTTTGAACGCAATTTTGGGTCTTACTGAAATTGACGGCGGGCAGATTATTTTTGACGGCAAAGACTTAACCAACGTGCCGATGAAAGACCGCGGCTTTAACATTGTATTTCAGGATTATGCATTGTTCCCGAATCTAAACGCCTACGAAAATATCGTTTACGGCCTGCGCAACAAACCGGGCATTTCCAGTGCTGAAGAAGTACAGGAACTTATCAGCCTGCTGGGCTTAAAAGAGCATTTAAACAAGCGCATTGACCAGCTGAGCGGAGGGCAGAAGCAAAGGGTTGCCCTGGCACGCACTTTGGTTATGAAACCGAAAATCCTGCTTTTGGATGAGCCTTTAAGCGCGCTGGACGGCGTTATCAAAGAATCCATCAAAGAGCGTATTCAGCTTATAGCCAAGCAGTATCATTTAACCACCATCATTGTTACGCATGACCCGGAAGAAGCGCTGACGCTTTCCGACAAGGTGCTGATTATCAACGAGGGTCAGATTTCCCAGTTCGACCAGCCGCATGTAATTGTTACCCAGCCGCGCACCCAGTTTGTGGAAAAATTTATTTTGTCGCAGCTGCGCATTAAGCGCGATAATATTTTCCGCCTGTTTGGCGAACCTTGTGCTTTTGCCGGAGTTGCAAGATGAACAGAAAAAGCTTTGAATTAAAATTTTGTTTTTTGTTTGTAAGCATTGCGTTTGCTTTCTTTTTGGGGCTGCCGCTGGCAAACCTGGCATACAAATCCTTACAGACAGGCAGCGGCACAGGCCTTGGCAATTATGCTGCCATTTTAACTGACGATGCCTTTTTAACGGCGTTCCGCAACAGCTTTGCAATCTCCGCACTGGAAGCTGCCATTACCACGGCTGCGGCGTTTATACTGGCTTATGGGCTGCATTTAACGCGCATACCGGGCAAAATAAAAGAAGGCTTGCAGCTTGTGGTCATGATGCCGATGTTCCTGCCTTCCATTACCTACGGTTTTGCCGTTATTTACTCTTTCGGCAAGCAGGGCCTGATAACAAAACTTGTCGGTGAGCAGCTGTTTCCTATTTACGGCTTCTGGGGGCTTTTGATTTCGTTTATTGTTTATACCCTGCCGCCGGCGTTTCTGGTGCTGTATAACGCGTTCTTTTATATCGACAAGAACTTTATTACGGTATCTAAAATTATGGGCGACAGCCCGCTGCGCACTTTGTGGATGACGAGTGTGCGCCCGCTTTTGGGCAGCCTGATGGCGGCGTTCATTTTATCGTTTTTCCTCAGCTTTACGGATTTCGGTATTCCGGTATCCATCGGCGGCGAATACAATATGATTGCCGTTGAGCTGTACATGAAAATGATGGGCGCCCTGCCTGATTTTGAACGCGGCAGCGTTATAGCAATGGCAATGCTGGTGCCTTCCGTTATCAGCGTTATGCTGCTCCGCTATATGGAAAAATTCAATTTCCGCTATAACAAAATCAGCCGTTATGAAGTGCAGCGTTCCTTTATGCGCGACGGTGCTTTCGGCTTGTTTTTTGCAGCGGTTGCACTGCTGTTTGTTTCGGTTTTTGCCATTATGTTCATTGTGCCGTTTGTAAAAAGCTGGCCGTACCAGCCGGTGTTTACGCTTGATACATTAAAACGCGTGCTCAGCGATAATTCGCTGGTGGATGTTTACGTAAACTCCTTAATGGTGGCAGGCATTACGGCGGTGGCAGGCACGGTGCTGTGCTACGCGGCAGCCATGGTTAATGCGCGCAGCGAACTTAACAAATACTGCAAAATTATTATGGACGTTATTGCCATGGTAACCAATACGGTGCCGGGCATGGTGCTTGGCGTTGCCTTCATATTCATCTTTTCGGGCACGCCGCTGCAAAGCACGTTTGCAATTTTAATAATTGCCAACATTCTGCACTTCTTTACCACGCCGTATTTAATGATTAAATCTTCGCTTTCCAAAATGAATGAATCGTGGGAAACCACGGGCCTTTTAATGGGAGATACCTGGCTTAAAACGGTAATTAAAGTAGTAATACCCAATTCAAGGGCAACTATTTGCCAGATGCTGAGCTACTTTTTCGTTAACGCCATGGTAACCATCAGCGCCATTGTTTTTCTGGCAGGTGCGCGGACAATGGTTATTACCACCAAAATTAAGGAGCTGCAATATTTTGAAAAATTTGACGCAGTGTTTGTATTGTCACTCCTGATTTTCTTTACCAACGTGGTGGCTAAAACCTTCTTCGACAAACTTGCTGAACAGGAGGAAATTCCTCTTTATAAAAAATTTAAAAATTTATTCAAAGCAAAGGAGAATCCCAATGAAAAATTTTGCTAAGTTGTTGACCACAGCACTGATGATTGGCTGCCTGGCAGCAGGTATCGCCGGATGCGGCGGAAGTGAAGGCGGCAAGGACGCAGCCGCAGTAAAACAAACCGTAATTTACACCAATTCCGATGAAGAAGCGCAGACCGCAATGAAAAACGCGCTTGATAAAAACGGTTTTGAAGGAAAATATATCATGCAGTCCTTCGGTACTTCCGAACTTGGCGGTAAGCTTGCTGCCGAAGGCAAAAACATTGAAGCCAATGTTGTAACCATGACCAGCTATTATTTAGACAGTGACCAGAAACAGCATCCGATGTTCCTTGAAATTAAAGACGCCGCCAAACCGCTGGCAGAACACCCCAACTTTTATGTGCCTGTGCTTGGCAACTGCGGCGCACTGTTTGTAAATACCGAAGAACTTAAAAAAGCTAACCTGCCGATGCCGAAAGCCATTAAAGATTTGGCAGACCCGATGTATAAAGGCCATATTTCCGTACCTGATATTACCGGTTCTTCCACCGCATGGCTGATGACCCAGGCTGTGCTTAACGAATACGGCGATGAAGAAGGCGCCAAAATCATGAAACAAATCGAAGCCAACGCTATGCCGCATCTGGAAAAATCCGGCTCCGGCCCGCTGAAAAAAATCCGTGCCGGTGAAGTTGCAGTAGGCTTCGGCCTGCGCCATCAGGCTGTTGCCGATAAAGCCAAAGGCCTGCCGGTTGATTATGTAGACCCTGTTGAAGGCAACTTTATGCTTACTGAATCCGTTGCTGTTATTGATAAAAATGCTGCCGAAAACGAACAGGCTAAAAAAATTGCCGAATGCATTCTTAAAAATGCCCGCCCGGAACTTTTGAAAATTTACCCGGTAGCATTGTTTGAAGGCGAAAAAGTAGACGACGCCAACAAACCGGCTAACCCGAAAGTTTACAAAGAGCCTTTAACCGTAGAACTTTTACAAAAACATCAGGACCTTATCAAAAAATAAATCAGGTGACATAAATGGATAAAAATACTTATAAACTTTTAACTCCCGGCCCTTTAACAACTACGGAAACCGTTAAGGAAGCCATGCAGATTGACCGCTGCACCTGGGATGAAGATTATAAAAACATGACGCAGGAAATACGCACCGGCCTTTTAAAACTTGCCCATGCAGATAACGGCGATTACACTACGGTGCTGATGCAGGGCAGCGGAACCTTTGGCGTTGAAAGCGTGCTTTCAAGTGTAATTTCCAGCACGGATAAAGTGCTGGTTTTGCAAAACGGCGCATACAGCAAACGCATGGTGGAAATGTGTGATTACCACGGCATTAAATACGTGGTTTACGAAGAAGATTATGCGCACGTGCCAAACCCGGCCATTGTGGAGGATGTTTTAAAATCCGATGGGAACATTACCCATATTTCCATGGTGCACAGCGAAACTACCAGCGGCCTTTTGAACAACATTGCAGCCATTGGCGAACTTGCCAAAAAATATAACAAAAAATTTATTGTTGACGCCATGAGCAGCTTTGGCGGCGTGGATATTAACGTACCGGAACTTGGCATTACTTATCTTGTAAGCAGCGCCAACAAATGCATTCAGGGCGTGCCGGGTTTCAGCTTTATTATTGCCAACGTCAGCGATTTAAAACAAACCAAAGGCATTGCACGCAGCCTTTCGCTGGATTTATATGCACAGTGGGAAACCATGGAAAAAGACGGCGGCAAATGGCGTTTTACTTCTCCTACCCATGTTGTGGCGGCTTTCAGCCAGGCGCTTAAAGAACTGGCAGCAGAAGGCGGCATTACCGCAAGGAATGCACGCTATACCGCAACCAACAGGGCTTTGCGCAAAGGTATGGAAGAGCTTGGCTTTAAAGTCTATATCGACGAAGCACATCAGGGGCCGATTATTACAACTTTTTTCTACCCCGAAAACTGCAAATTTACCTTTGCAAAAATGTACGCTTATTTAAAAGAACACGGCTATGTAATTTACCCGGGCAAACTTACAGATGCGGAAACCTTCCGTTTGGGCAATATCGGCGAAATTTACATGGACGATGTGGAAAAAATCCTTGGTATTTTTAAGGATTTTGTAAGCGCTGAAAATTAAAAGTAAAGTAAATTCAAAAAGCCGGAGGCATTTGCTTCCGGCTTTTGTGCTGTATTGGGCAGCTGCGGCAGATTTTAATTTTGCTGTTGGAACAGGTGCTTTTAAAGAGTTGTACGGCATGGATTTTTAATTTTCTGTTGGGTGCTGCAATTAGCTTTCTGTTTTTTTATGGCAGCACATAATAAAAACACCCGCGCTTTACAGCACGGGTGTTAATTTTTGTAAGGGTTTAAGGCTTATTACAGAGCGGCGGGAATTTCACCGTCGTCGGAAAGTTTGCCTTTAAGGTCATGGTCAACCATTGCGCATACGCAAGCGTCAGACCATACGTTTTCAGCGGTTTCGATCATGTCGATAATGGTGTAAATCGGAAGGATAATACCCATTAAGCCAATCGGTGCGCCAATGCCTGCCATCAGAGAGAGGGTCAGGAAGTAGCAGCCCATCGGTACGCCTGCGTTGCCTACTGCAGCAAGAACTGCAATGCATACCCAGGTCAGCATGGTGGTCATGGTCAGTTCAAAACCGGCATTCTGCATAATGAACAGAGAAGTTACCAGAATGAAAGCTGCGCAGCCGTTCATGTTGATGGTGGTGCAGATAGGCAGTACGAAGCGGGAAACCTTCGGGTTGCATTTCAGGTTCTGTTCGGAGCATGCCAGGGTTACAGGCAGGGTGCCGGCAGAGCTCTTAGTAAAGAGTGCTACAGCGATTGCCTGGCCCATCTGGCGCATAACGTAAATCGGGTTAAGGCCGCGGATTACAAGGATAATCGGCAGAACGATGAAGAACTGAATAGCGTTGCCGAGCATTACAACTGCGGTGTATTTGCCCAGTGCGCCAACGATTACGCCCGCTTCAATCTGTGCGGAAAGCTGGCCTGCGAAAGCAACGATACCAATCGGCAGAACATAAAGGATAGCACGGATAAGGGTGAATGCCAGTTCCTGAACGCCCTGAATGATTTTAAGGAGTGCTTCGCGGTTTTCGGTTTTCGGCATGAAAGCCAGTGCCAGACCAACTGCAGCAGCAATAAGCATAACGGAAAGTACGTTGCCGGAAAGGAACGGAGCCAGTACGTTGTTAGGAATAACGCCGAGAATGTGGTCATAGTAGCTGAGTGCTGCTACGCTCTGGCCTTTAACAACGTCGGAGCCTGCGTTAACAATTTCTGCCGGCAGGTTATCCGGGGCAATGTACAGGTACAGGCCAAGGCCGATGAAGGCGGCTAAAAATGTAGTAAGTAAGGTATACACAACAGCGTGTGCAAAAATAATACCGGTTTCTTTGTTGCCGCCAAGAGCTGCCAGCGTGGTGATAACTGCCAGCGCGATAGTAGGAACTGCAATGAACTGGAACAGGCGGGTAAATACGGTTGCTACGAAATTAAAGAATTCGTTCAGCGCCGGAATGCCCATCCAGCCTAAAACAGCGCCGAGAATCAGTGCCGCAAACCACAAAACAAACTGGCTGTTATTGGATTTAGCCTTGGTTTCACGGATGATGGAATCGGCTGTTTCCTTCACATCAACTTTCTTCTTTTCGTCAGTCATGTGAGATACCTCTTTTCTTTTTTATTTTGCAAAGTAATGATGAAGCCATGCCGTTACTTCGCTTTATAAAATTAATTATACCATATAATGCCATAATAGCAAGGAAAAAGTATACACTAATTCAATAATGCTATGCTTTTTGTAAAAAATATTTAAAAATTCAGATAATACCCGAAGTAAATTTACAAAAGAACTGCGGGCAGCAGGCGGTAATTTTCTTATTTAATATGTTATAATTAAATTATCTTACAAATGAGGTGAAAGCAATGAGAAAATTTTTGTTAAGCCTTACGGCGGTTTTTACTTTGATGCTTTTTAATGCGGCGTGCGTTATGGCGGCGGAATTCGGGCCGGGGCAGCGCACAATCGAGCTTTTGGGCGGCGCTTTAAACAGCGATAAACATCCGGTGCATCTTGTTGTTGAACAGACCATTGATATGAAAGAAGTGCTTGAGCCTGATGCTTATGCCAAGCTGACGGCGGCGCAGAAAGTGCATTACATCCGTACGGAATATAATGAAATGAACGGCATTAATGCCGAACGCAGCGTAACAACGGACGGCGAGGGCAAAGTTGTACGCGATTACTGCAGCTTCGCCAAAGGCGGACGCTGGTATTTTATAGATTACGTTAATAAAACTTATGATGAACTTCCGGCCTTGCCGGGAATGAGCCTGCCGTTTGCGGAAACTTTAGTAAGCTGGTTTAACGAACGCCCGCAGAGCGGCAATGACAGCCTTACGGGCTATGATTATGACCAGATGACGCAGGGCGAACGCGTAATGTTCTTTTACTTTGCCAAAGGCACTGCCGACTGGAAAGGCTACGAAGTAAATACCCTGCCGCGCTTTACCGTGGTGGAAATGAGCGAAACGGTGGATGCCGAAACCGCCTTTGCACTGCCGCCTGCCGGTTTTACCAAAAAAGCCAACGAGCAAATGCGCAATTACGCTAACAGGCTGATGCAAAACAGGTAACGGAGCGGTGATTATGAAAAAGTTTTTATCTGTGCTGGCAGTTGTGTGCTTAATGCTTTTGGCGCTTTCTTCCGCGGCCTTTGCGGATGAAATAGAAGATGTGGAAGCAGGCAACGCGTATATTCCGGAAGATACGGTTATAAATTTAATACTGCTTGATAAACTTGACAGCAACGTTAATAAAAAAGGCGATACCGTTAATTTTGAACTGAAGGATGACCTTGCGGTAGAAAATATAGTTATCGTGCCGAAAGGGACAAAGTTCAGCGGTGTTATACGCAAGGCGCATGGCAGCCGCATTTTTAACCAGAGCGCTGTTATACGCATTAAGCTTGATGATGTGCTGCTTGCCAACGGCAAATCCGTCAGCTTTAAGCAGGATGTAAAAATTAAAGGCGGCATTAATTACGCCAACATGGCGGTAGGCACGGCAATAGGTTTTGTGGTGCCGTTTTCGGGAATGTTTTTTAAAGGCAGGGAAATTGACTGCCCGCCCGGCACAATAATAGATTACAAACTGAATGACAATGTTGATTTGGGACTGACCAAAATGGATTTGGTGCAGATGAAAAGCCGCGAACGCGCGCAGAATACGGCGGCTTAAAAAACAGGCAGAAGCATGCTGATAACCGGTAAAGCTGCTGCCTGTTTATTTTATTGTGAAATTAATTGCTGGATGCTTAAAGTGTCAGTTGCTGAAAAATAAAAAATCCTGCTTAAAAAAGCAGGATTTTTTGGTTTATGGTGCCTCAGCACAGAATCGAACTGTGGACACAAGGATTTTCAGTCCTTTGCTCTACCAACTGAGCTACCGAGGCAATGGCGACCCGGATGGGACTCGAACCCACGACCTCCGCCGTGACAGGGCGGCATTCTAACCAACTGAACCACCGGGCCGTATTTAATTGAGAAATGGTGGGCGCTAACGGGATCGAACCGCTGACATTCTGCTTGTAAGGCAGACGCTCTCCCAGCTGAGCTAAGCGCCCATATGGTGACCGGTGGGGGAATCGAACCCCCGATACCGCCGTGAAAGGGCGGTGTCTTAACCGCTTGACCAACCGGCCACATGGTGACCCATGTAGGCCTCGAACCTACGACACCCTGATTAAGAGTCAGGTGCTCTACCAACTGAGCTAATGGGCCAAGCAAGTTTTAGAACTGTGCAAGAGATAGTATACTAACTTTTATGCGCGCCGTCAAGTGTTTTTTGAAAAAATTTTTAAAAATGTATTTGGTGGCGCTGAAAATTTTTGCTTCCGCTATCTTTAAAATAAAATTATGCACTCTTAATTCATTAATTTGGCACAGCCGCACAAGAAAAATAAAATTTTAATATTAAGCAGTTTAAGTGCAGTACAAAGGCATCATAACATTAAAATATAAGATTTTTTGCTGATTATACAGGCTTTACTTTAATATTGCCGCCGTTTGTGCTACAATAATAGTATTATTTAAAGAAGTAAATTTGGAGGAATGTACATGTTAGACATGAATTTTGTCAGGGAAAATCCTGATGCGGTAAAAGAAGCACTGGCAAAGCGCCATTCCAAAATAGATTTAGACGCTTTTTTGGAGCTGGACAAACAGCGCCGCGAAGTTATTTTAAGCGTTGAAAAATTAAAAAGCCAGCGCAACAGCGCATCTCAGGAAATCGGCCGCATGAAAAAAGCCGGTGAAAATGCTGACGCGCAAATGGCAGCAGTACGCGCTTTGGGCGAAGAAATTGCCGCAGGCGATGCCAAATTAAAAGATATTGAAGCACAGTTAAACGCTATTTTATATACCATTCCTAATATGCCTTCTCCGGATGTTCCGGTTGGCGAAGATGATTCCGACAACCCGGAAGTACGCCGTTGGGGCGAGCCGCGCAAATTTGATTTTGAGCCTCAGGCCCATTGGGATATCGGTGAAAAACTGGGCATTCTGGATTTTGACCGTGCCGCTAAAGTTACCGGCGCACGTTTTACCTTCTATAAAGGCCTTGGTTCCCGCCTGGAACGTGCGGTAATTAATTTCTTCCTTGATATTAACACCAAAGAACACGGCTATACTGAAATGTTTACGCCGTTTATGGCTAACAGCAATACTTTGTTCGGCACCGGCCAACTGCCGAAGTTTGCCGAAGATATGTTCAAACTGGAAGGTTTGGACTACTACCTGATTCCGACGGCAGAGGTTACTTTAACCAACTACCACGCCGGTGAAATTTTAAACGGCGAAGACCTGCCGAAATATTATACCGCTTACAGCGCCTGCTTCCGCAGTGAAGCCGGCAGCGCCGGACGCGATACCCGCGGCTTAATCCGCCAGCACCAGTTTAATAAGGTAGAAATGGTTAAAATTGTAAAACCTGAAACCAGCTGGGATGAGCTTGATAAATTAACCCACAATGCCGAGCATTTATTGCAGCTTCTGGGGTTGCCCTACAGGGTAGTCCGCCTCTGCACCGGCGATTTGGGCTTCAGCAGCGCCACTACTTATGACCTTGAAGTATGGCTGCCTGCCGCTAACATGTACCGCGAAATTTCTTCCTGTTCCAACTGCCTCGATTTCCAGGCACGCCGCGCAAATATCCGTTTCCGCCGCGATGCCAAGTCCAAACCGGAATACGTACATACGCTTAACGGCTCCGGCCTTGCTGTTGGACGTACCGTATGCGCAATTTTGGAAAACTACCAGCAGGCTGACGGCAGCGTGGTAATTCCTGAAGTTCTGCGTCCGTACATGGGCTGTGACGTTATTGCAGCTCCCGAAAAATAAACAACGTATCAGTTAATAATAAAAGCCCTGCCTTGTTGGCAGGGCTTTTTAAGTTTTTATTTATCCAAGCCTTTTTCGTGCAGCCAGTTTTGCATTAAGTCTGCAATCTGTACGTTGTTAAGGTCGCTGAAGGGGAAGTGCGTGTTGCCGGTAACGCCTATTTCCGGCAGGTGTACAACGGTGCAGTTGCCGCCGTGGCGGTTAACGGCTGCCGCAAATTTATGCGCCATATCCAGGCGGATGCGCCAGGAATCTTTATTCCACTCGTCGGTGTAGTTTTCGGCAATGTTGTCGCCGTAGTAAATGACGATAGGAATTTTGGTCAGCTGCATAAATTCGTCAAGCGTTACGGTTTCCGGCTGTAATGGGCCGAAGGGGCTTGATGTAGGAATTGCTTCCGGTTCTTCGCCCTGCGGGAAAACAAAGCTGCTGCCCGGTTCGTAACTGATTACGGCACGGACTTTGGGGTTTTTAATGGCGATACGCCAGCCCGGGCCGCCGCCCTGCGAATGGGTGATGAGCACGCCGTTGCCGGTTTTATCAAAAACTGCGCTTAAAGCATTAACAACAACGCCCTGGTCATACGGTGCGGTGTTGGGTGTCATCTGGCGATAGTACTGGTCAAGCGCTGCCGGGTCTTTGCTGAACTGTACGCCTTTAAAAAATTCCGGCGCGTCGCCGACGCGGAAGTTGCTGAACCAGAACTGGTCATTGGTTGTGGCGCTTACAGTGCCGTCAACGGTTGCCTGCCCTGCGTCACCGCGGCGCGGCTGGTCTACAAGGTAGGTGGCATATCCGCGTTCCAGAAAGATATTTTGAAAACCGTCGCGTCCGTCCGGTGTGGTTTCCCATGTTTTTTTGCTCTGCCCTGCGCCGTGTAAAAATACCAGCGGCAGTTTATGTGCATTAACTGGTTTCTGGTAAAAAACATAGGCGTGGTCGCCGTGCAGAGTTTGCCCCTGCGGGTTTAAAGGATTGCTGAAATCAAAGCTGCCGGGTGTGGTAACGGTGGTGCCGCCTGCAAAAAAGCTGCCCTGGTCCTGTAAAAGCACGGGTTTTTCAAAGGCGTAGGCGCTTGTGCTCAGCATCAGCGCAAGCACGGCTGCTGCAAGTGTTTTGGTTGTTTTGTGCTGCATAGTATTACCTTCTTTTTATTATCTTGTTATTACAGATGTTTGCCGTAAAAGTCCTGCAATTTGGCAACAAACTGGTCAACATATTCGGGCACATAGTAAGTCTGGATATGGGTTGCGCCGTCGACGAGGAACAGTTCTTTATCCTTTGTGCCGGTAGCTTTTTCGTAGGCTTCTTTGCTCATGTACAGGGAATCGGCTTTACTGCCTGCCATTAACAGCAGCGGCTGGTCGATAAGCTCAAGCTGGTCGGTAGCGTTCCATGCCATCAGCTCCATCAGGCTGCTGGTGGTATAGGCGAAGGTGGAGTTGGGATGACGGTGCGTGCGGCCGTAGTACATCATGCCTTCGCGGTACAGGTCGGTAGGAATTTTGGCAATATCTTCATCGCTGAGTGCGTCAAAATCAACGTTGCCGCTGATGGGGTATTCGCCTTTGGTAATTTCAACGGCACGGGCGTCGCTTGCTTCGTGGAGGCGCTGCTGTATGGTGTCAAGGCCGCTGTTCATATAGCCGTTGCGCCTTACTTCGCCGCTGTTGAACATACTTAAAGTTGCAACTGTTTTAAAGCGTTTGTCGCTTTTGGCAGCGTTAAGCGTATAACCGCCGCCTCCGCAGATACCGAGCACGCCCATGCGGTCAGGGTCAACGCCGGGGTAAGTCATAATATAATCGGCCATGCCGTGAATGTCTTCGGTGCGGTAAAAGGGTTTGTCGGTATGGCGCGGTTCGCCTTCGCTTGTGCCCTGATAAGCAGCGTCAGCCGTGATGGTGATGTAGCCGAGTGCAGCAAGGCGCTGGGCGTACAGCCCTGCAACCTGTTCTTTAACGCCGCCGTTGGGGTGGGCAACAACAATGGCAGGGTATTTTTTTGCCGGGTCATAGCCTGCCGGGGTGTAAACATTGGCGGCAATTTTCAGCCCGTTCAGCTTGTAGCTTACGGGGTGGATGTTTACCTGCCCTTTTACGTTTTGGGTAATGGCATTGCGGTAAACAAGCCCCCAGGGGTTAGTGTTTGCAGGTTCGGCTGCAAAGGCTGCGCCTGCGCTTAATGCCATTATAAGGCCTGCGGTAAGTAAAGTTCTGCGTAATTTCATGGTAGCTGTTCCTTTCTTTATATCTGCTTATGTCCGTCCGTTATTTCAAAACATTATTTAAAACTGCCTGCGCGTTGCTGCCGGTGTCTGTGCTTACGGTTTCGTTCAGTACATCAACGGCTTCCTGTAACTGCTCCGGTGTAAGCCCGGTGTTCATGGCTGCGCGGAAGTGCGAAGTAAGCTGCGGGTTTACGTTGCCGATACCTGCCAGCGCACCTACGGTTGCCAGTTCGCGCTGCTGCCAGGTAAGTACATCGCGTGCAAAAATGTCATAAAACAAATGCTCGCGCAGGAAGGTGTTAATGATTGGTGCAAATTCGTTGGTTACAACGCGGCCGCTGATGGCGGTCTGGATTTCGGTGCCTTTGGCAAGGCGGTCAACGGAAGGGTCGAGCGGAGTAGCGTCCGGGCCAATTTCGTCATTAATGCCTGCGGCTTTGCGTTCCTGCACCAGGTTGTTCAGCGTGCTGAGTGCATTTAAGCTGCGCGGGAAGCCGGTGTAAGCATAAAGATGTACCAAAACTTCTTTAGCCTGGTTTACGGTCATGCCGTTATCCAAAGCGGTGGCAAGAGATTTTTTAAGGTTCGGCAAATCGCACTTGGCCATAAAGGCCGCCAGCGTTACAATGTTTGCCTGCTGCGTGTTTAAGGCTTTAAGTTCCGCTGCCTGCACGCCGGTGCTGATGCCTGCCGTTAACATAAGTGCCGTTAAAAGTGCCTGATATTTCTTTTTCATTGCCGTTCCTCCTTAGTCTTTCGGATAATCTTCATCGCTGACCGGTTCCAGACAGGTTACGGTGCCGCCTGCTTCAGAAAGGGCGATATGCGTCATGGACATTTTTGCCGAGCCGCCGTGCCAGTGTTTAACGCCCGGCGGGCAGCGCACAATGTCGCCCGGTTTAAGCATTACAGGCTTTTTGCCCCATTCCTGCGTCCAGCCGGTGCCTTCGGTAACAATTAAGGTTTGCCACATTTCGTGGATATGCCAGTAAGTGCGTGCGCCGGGGCTGAAGGTAACAGTGGCGGCATAGCTTTTGGAAGGTGCCTGCGGCCCGTAAAGGGCAGCCGTTACAACTTCGCCGGTAAAATGTTCGTTTCCGGCAGATTTTACTTCCAGTTTCTGCAGACTCTTTACGGTTTGGTGCAGCGGTGCGCTTTCTGCCGCAAAGGCGGGAACTGCCATAGCCGTAATGGCGGCGGCAAGCGCCAGTGTTTTAAAAATCCTGTTCATAAAAGCTCCTTTCTTTCTGCGCAAAGCAGCAAATTATTTATATGATTTCTGATAGATGCCGATAACATCTTCTTTGGTAAGCGCAACGCGGTCGCAGGCGAACAGGCCGCCCATCGGGCCCATGGCGTTGTCTGCCATTTTGGGGAATTCATCAGGCATAATGCCGTAGTCGCTCATTTTCAGGTCTGCCACGCCGCAGTCTTCCAAAAGTTTTTGCAGTACTGTTAAAAAGTCTTCCGGTTTGTCAGCGTTTTCCATGCCCATGGCTTTTGCCATGCGAATAAAGCGTTCATCACAGGCATGGTGGGCAATTACGTTGCCGAAATATGCGCGGCTTAACATAATCAGCCCTGCGCCGTGCGGAAGGTTGGGGTGGTAAGCGCTGAGCGCGTGTTCCAGCGAATGCTGGCTGCTGGTGGTGCTTACGCACATTACCGTGCCGGAAAGAATGTTGCCGAAAGCAACATGCGTTCTTGCTTCAATATCATTGCCGTTTTTAACGGCGCGTGCCAGATAGCGGCCGACGTTTTCAATGGCGGTGATGGCGTACATATCGCTCATAAGGTTGGCAAATTTGGAGATATAACCTTCAAGGCTGTGGCTGAGTGCGTCAAAGCCCTGATAAGCAGTGTAATGTGCCGGTACGCTTTTCATCAGTTCCGGGTCTTCAATGCACAGTAAGGGGAACAGGTCCGGTGTTTTCAGGCCGACTTTTTCGTTGGTTTCGGGGTTGGTAATAACGCAGCCGGCGTCGGCTTCACTGCCGGTGCCTGCCGTGGTGCTGATGGCAACGATTGGCAGCGGTTTATTTTTAATGGGCTGCCCTTTGCCGGTGCCGCTTGCAATGTAATCCCATAAGTCGCCGGGGTTGGCTGCCATAACGGAAATGGCTTTGGCGCTGTCGATAACGCTGCCGCCGCCCAGTGCAACAATAAAATCTGCGCCCTGCGCTTTAACAAAGGCCGCGCCCTCCATAACGGTTTCTTTCAGCGGGTTGGGCTGAATTTTATCAAAAATGCTTGTGGTTACGCCTGCCTGCGCCAGTTGTTCTTCGGTGCGGCTTAAATAACCGTTGGCACGGATTGATTTGCCGTTGGAAATAATAATAACGGCTGTTTTGCCGGGCAGCTGCTGTTTGCCAAGCTCATTTAAAGTGCCTGCGCCAAATAAAATTTTTGTAGGAACATACATGTTAAAATCCATTTTTTATGCCTCCCAAAATAAAATGTTTGCTTATTTGTGGTTATATGCTATAATCAACTTGTAAGTTTAAGTAAATTGTATAAGTTAAAGCGCACTTTAAGTCAATGGCAAAATTGTGAACTTTTTAAGGGAGTGATAAAAAATGTTTTATACTGTCGGTGAAATGGCTAAAATTTTAAACACCACGCCTTCCACTCTGCGCTACTATGATAAAGAAGGCCTGCTTCCGTTTGTGGAGCGCAGCGAAAGCGGCATCCGCATGTTTAAGGACAGCGACTATGAATGGCTGCTTGTTATCGATTGTTTAAAAAATACCGGCATGGGCATTAAAGATATCAAACGGTTTATCGAAATGGTTATTGCCGGTGACAGCACTATTAAAGAACGCTTGCAGATGATTATCCGCCAGCGCGAAAGCGTTAAGGAACAAATGGAAAAATTACAGCAGACAATGGATGTGCTGGATTATAAAGTATGGTATTACAGCACTGCCGATAAAGCGGGCACAACTTCGGTGCCGCGCAATATGCCGGAAGAAGAAGTGCCGGAAAACCTGCGCGCTGCCCGCCGCCGCTTAAAAATAATCCATGCCAAGGCTGATGACTTGAATTAAAAGGCAAACAAAAAAGCAGAAACGCAAATTGATATGCACCCAAAAAGTTGGACATGATAATTAAGCTGTACGTAAGGACTTGGT
>OGCN01000884.1_pt1 | contig 45277 bp, 39 predicted proteins | sample 1570181 | NCBI WGS metagenome assembly OGCN01 (sample SAMEA4370584, study PRJEB24528) | human gut metagenome | reverse complement strand
TTTCTCTCGTCCCTCAGTCCCTCATGAAACTGTCCCGTTTATTGTAGCCAATCCACCGAGATGGCGAACTCGTCGCTTCTGGGCGCATGCTCCCAGCTCAAGGAGGGCGAGCACCCCACGGGGCACAGCGACCGGGGCTGCCACTACCGCTGGCCCGGGTGGATAGGGATATGCGACGAACACGGCATCGTGAGGTCGATGTCGAGGAAGGGCTGCAGCCCGGACAACGCGCGCGCCGAGGGCTTCTTCGGAAGGCTTAAGATAGAATTCTTCTACGGCAGGGACTGGAGCGGGGTCGCGCTCGACGAGTTCGCGGACATGCTCGACGCCTATCTCAGATGGTATAGGGACGTCAGGCTGAAAAGCGACCTGGGCTACAAAAGCCCGATGCAGTATCGGAAGGATTTGGGGCTAATCGCCTAACCCGAAACGGTCCAGGATTTCCACCGCAGTCCCGGCTCCAAATCGAAGGCTTAATCGCGAGAGAAAGAGCGGAAGAGGGCAGGACAGGGAACGGGCAGATTGCCACGGCGAACGAAACGGCCCAGGAAACTCATGCCCGAAAGCGCCAAGGCAATGCCGAGGCCCGTGTAGAAGAAGGCGATGAACCAGTTCGGCACGAGACCGAAGGCACGAAGGCTAATGCCGCCCGTCATCATGATAGCCATCATGATGTAACCGGAGGCATCGAAGAAACGCCAGAAGGCGATTTTATCCTCAACGTAGCCAGCGATACGATTCGCGTGTTTTCCGACCATCTTCGAGAAGACCTTGATGTGAAACACGGTGAATACCGCGATCGCTCCTATGGCGAGCATCCACCACATGTTCTGGCTCATTTGACCGAACGAGAGAATACCGAGTCGAGCGATGTTCACGCCTGCTGCGAGCCACACAATGCCGGCAATGAAAAGCAACGCGGTTTTCGAAACTTTCAGCATAGGAACTTCCTTCCAGATGCAAGGCCAACGCCTTGAGACCTCTCTTTATGGGTCCGTATTGTGCTGGAGTTCGACATGAACATCAAAGGGGTCATGTTCAGTTCTGGCAAATGTGGTGAAACGATGTTTGCAGAGCGTACGAAAACCATGCAACCAATCGTTCAATCAAAGAAAGCCTCACTCCATGCGCTCTATGAAAAACTATCCTGACAGGCTATTCGTCGCGTTCGATAAGACAGAGAAGCTCTTCTCGCGAGCCAATCCCCATTTTCCGATAGATATTGCGCGTATGTGTATAAACCGTGCTCTCAGAAATAATGAGCGTTTTGGCGATGAAGCTTGCCGTGTGGCCACGTGCTAAAAAGCCGAGAATTTCGCTCTCCCGCGGCGAAAGAGCGAATTCTTCCGACAAGTTTTCACAACGCACGGCAATAGATGTCGGCTCAACCGAATCGACCGTATCTTCTTCAGAATCCGAGCAGGAGGACGTATTGCGCCAAAACCCCACGATAGAATAGGCAACAAGGAATACGCAATAAATCGCGATCACGACAACAGGCATGAAAACCGTCTGACTCTCAGGCAGGTGCAAGTGCCCACCGAACGCGATTCCGGCCATAGTTGACAGTGAGAAACACCCCATGACCACCGAAAGAACCAATGAGGGAGAAAACTCGCGAGCGCTCGAACCCGCAATCGCGAAGGCGACGGCAAACAGGGCCGCAACGCTGAAGAAATAATACATGCCAATCGACAAAAGAGCACGCACAACGCAGTCCGTCAACGGTTCAAATACCGCGAATGCGGCCAGAATCATAACAGCAAGCAATGGCAGCAACACTTGGTGGAAAAAAGTTTGCAATGGGTGATGGAATCGCCGCGCAAAGAGGCATAAAGGAGCCAGCGTTACAGCAGCAAGCAACGTTCCCATAACATCGGCGCTTGTGTTCTCCGTAACATTCGGACGCGAGACGCCCATGAAAAAAGCGAACATGGATAGGCCGATGAGAGCAGGAGCCATAACCGATGCAAATCGGGTCACGATTTCAAGAAACGATCCGCATGATTCTGCAGGAAACGAAATATCGCATGAACATTTGCTGGGTTCAGTAAAATACAAAACCGCTATCGTCTCTAAGAGCAAGATATACAGCACTGCAAGGGGAATGGCAGAGAGATACGTCGAGAACCAATTCAATAGAGCAGAAGAGCCCGCAGCGATGCACACCGTTACAAGAGCGCTCTCGAGAGGCCAGGGTGAAAGAGCGCGCGCGAGAACGATAGAGCATGGCACGAACAGCACGCCTGAAATCGCTCCCAGCAATCGTGCGACAACCATCGAAGTCGGCAAAAAGCCCAGCATTATCAAGTAGAAAAGCGCTGTAACTAAAGGGTACGCGACAACGACGCATGCTGGTGCATGCGAAGCAAACGTCCCCTTCAGCACACTATGGGGCAAAATCGAGAGAACAAGAGAAACAACAGCAACGGCGATCATAAAAGGCCATACAAATGCCCCCGTAAGATCGCTATCGGTAAGAGTCGAAAAAAGCGGCACGATATTCGGCGAGTAAATAGGCATCGTTGCGAAAAAAGCAACAAGCCCCGATAGGCGCAGCGACGCGCGTACGCTTTGTGAATTCATATGATCCCCTCCCGCAATTATTGTATCGAAGCGCCAGTATGAGTAAATACCTAATTCCCATGATGGCCTACCACCTGGGATTATGACAAATTACCCAACTCCCACGATTCCTCGATGCCTCAAGCGTGGCCAATACTGGTTCCAGCGTGAGACAGGGAACACGCGCTCGCTGGGGCATGCCCACATATCAATGGGAACCACAGCGATAGGTTTCAAGGAAGGAATAGGGAGATAGGGGAGATTATGAATACCGATTTTTCGCGCCGTAATTTCTTGAAGGGCATGGGGCTCGTAGGAGCAACGGCCGCAGCAGGAGCCGCATTGGCAGGATGCGCACCCGCATCGAACACCGAAAAGAAAACCGACGATTCGGCTGTACCATCCGCAAGCGAAGCCACCTGGCGCACCGCTCCTGCGGAAATCACCGATTTCGCCCAAACCATCGACTGCGACGTAGTCGTATGCGGCCATGGCTTTGCGGGCATTACCGCGTGCCGAGAGCTTGCTGAAGAAGGCAAAAAGGTCGTGCTTGTCGAGAAGCAGCCCGAAGACTCATTTGCCCCTGTGGGCAACGAATTCGCCGCATTGAATGCCCAAGTTCTGCAGGAGCGCGGCGTGCCCCACATCGACCCTGTTGAATTCTTCCAAAATTGGATGACGATTACCGGCAATTCGGTGAACCAAGAACTCGTCATGAAGTTCGCCCAGCACTCGGAAGAGAACTCGAATTGGTATCTCTCGGCTTTGACCGACGAAGACAAGGCGGCCATGTCCACTTCGTTTTTCCCGCAAACGGAGCATCAGATGGATCACATGGGCGTCATCAAATTCTGGCCGAGCGTCTGCAGCTTCTACAGCCCCGATTGCAATCAGACGAAGATTCATGGTTACAACCGCGATTTGGCCAAAGAGCACGGCGCGGAATTCTACTTCGCGACCGAGGCGCAGTATGTCGTCATGGAAAACGGTAAGGTCGCCGGCCTTGTTGCGACGAATTCCGACGGCAACATCAAGTTTAACTGCAAAGCCGTGGTTATCGCGTGCGGCGGCTTCGGCGGCAATCCTGAAATGATGAAAGACCTCATCTATGACGTTCAGGGCAATCTCGTTGGAGACGAAGAGCTCAAGTCAATGTCGGCGAATGACGGCCGTGGCGTACAAATGGCATACTGGGCCGGTGCTCACCTCGAGACCACGCCGATCCCCGGCATGAACTTCCGCGGCCTCTCGGTGCCCGGCAAGATGAACTGCCTGCCCCAGGCTATGTGGATTGACGAACACGGCAAGCGTTTCTGCAATGAGTATTACGCGACCGCCGAGCAGCGCGGACTGTCTACCGTATTCCGCAGCCGCAAGGCAAAATGGGCCGTGGTTGACGACAACTTCACCGAATACCGTCAGTACACGATTCCGCAGCACGCAGGCTTTACCGCAAATGAGCAAAATATCGCCGAGCTTCGAGCATCGCTCGATAAAGCATACGGCAAATTCAAGGGCACCTATACCGAAGAAGAAAAGAAAGACAACGGCCCTCAGGGCGGACCCATGGTTTCCGTTGAGTATATCGCAGATGACACCCTTGAAGGCCTTGCTAGCCAAATGGGCCTGGAAGGAGAGGACGCCCAGGCATTCCTCGAGCAGGTCGAGCAATACAATGCATACTGCGAAGCGGGCGCCGACCAGCAATTCGGTCGCGACGCATCGGTTTTGTTCCCTGTGAACAAGGCACCGTATTACGCCTGCAAATTTGAACCTGTGCTCGGCGAAACGATGGTCACCTGCGGCGGCATTATCACCGACGGAGACCAGAATGCGCTCGACAAAGATTTTGAACCGATTCCGGGCCTCTACGTTTCCGGCAACGACTGCGGCCGTCGCTTCGGCGCTGAATATATCACGCCGATTCCGGGCTGCAGCCTCGGCATGGCGATCACCCTTGGTCGCGAATGCGGCAAGGCGGTCGGGAAATTCCTGGAAGCATAGCGCACTCCAACTACGCAGCTTGAGCATACCTCCCTCCCCATAGAGCTCAAGCATATATAAGTAAGGCTCGCAGGCCAAAGCGCCAGCGAGCCTTACTTGCTTTCAATGCAGAAAAAACGACCTCACCAGAAGCGATTTGCGGAGTTTCAGTTGTGCATCTCGAATTCGTGTTCTCGATGCTTCTGAATGGCAGGCGGAAGACCAGGTGACCGTCACGGTCGAGGCCGACGTCACCACAAACATGCTTTTTACCACCCACTCACTCCCAATTTCTTTTCTGCTCAAGGAGCTCAAAAGCCGTTGTGGTAGTGTCGTGTTCCTCGGCATCCAACCGGCGCAGCTCGAGCTTATGAGCCCGCTGACACCTGCGATGCACGAGGCGGCTGAGAAAATTTACGGAATGCTGAAAGCGGGAAGCAATTTCACCCGCAAGCGCTTCGTAAAAAAATGGGGCATGGTACCCCAAAATGGATGGAGGTTGGTATGGAAGCGAAAGACTCCGTCACGCTCGATGAGAAATGCGTCGCAGCGATGAAGCCCGATGCGCTTTCACCTGCGGAAACTGAGGCCAAAACCGAAGGCATCGGCGTAACAAAAGCGGGAATGGCCACGGGCAAATGCTTCGTATCGGCGATGCTCGCAGGCGCGTTCATCGCGTTCGGCGGTATGTATTTCTGCGTATTCTTAGGCGACCCAACAATTCCGTTCGCGGCGCAACGCATGGTCGGCGGCATTTGCTTCTGCCTTGGCCTCGTGCTTGTGCTGTGCTGCGGCGCTGAGCTGTTCACGGGCAACTCGCTTATGTGTTGCGCGAAGGCATCGGGCAAAATCGACTGGGCCGGTATGCTGAAGAACTGGGTGGTCGTGTGGTTCGGCAACCTCGCTGGCGCGCTCGTGGCCGTTGCGCTGATTTACTTCGCTCAGGTCTACGCCACGAACGGCGGCGCCGTTGGCCAGGCGATGGTCAGTGTTGCGGCCGGCAAGGTTTCGCCCGATTGGTTCACGCTGTTCGCGAAGGGCATCATGTGCAACATCCTCGTGTGCCTGGCGGTATGGATTGGCTTTGCGGGACGCACGGTGACCGACAAGGTTATCGGCATCATCCTTCCGATTTCCGCCTTCGTCGCCTGCGGCTTCGAGCACTGCGTTGCCAACATGTTCTTCCTGCCCACCGGCCTTCTGCTCAACTCCATGGGCATTGGCGCCGAAGGCGCGATCACGATGGGCGGCATCCTGTTCAACCTGAGCGCCGCCACGCTCGGCAATATCGTCGGCGGCGTGCTTGTTGGCATGGCCTACTGGTACATCTACACGAAGCGCGCAAAGTAATTTGACGTTTCGGGCCTAGAACGCTGGCGCGAGAGTGCGCCGGCGTTCTTCTTTTCGCGAGAAGAAGCGAAAAGCGGCGCTGCGCGGCAATACGAACGCGCGAAGCGGCGCGAAAGGGGAGGGACATTAAGGCGAAACCGCACTGTAGATCCACAACCCGCTTCGAGCGAACGCGCCTCCAATCGCTCCAGCCAAGTTTCTGAAAGGGAAGTCCCTATGACAGAAGATAATTTCGACATCTCGCCATTCGGCGATGTACGCTTCGTGGTTACATTCCCGAACACGACGAGCGCAATGGCGTTCGCCGCCGCTTGCGAGCAAAATGGCGTCGCGGGAAGGCTTGTGCCCATACCCCAATCGATGCACGCAGGCTGCGGACAAGCATGGTCGGCACCGCTTTCAGCACGTGCGGCCCTGCAGGCCGTTTTGGCAAAAACCGAGGTCAACTATAACGAATGCACGATTTTTGAGTTCTAAACATTCGATAGCTTACTATCTTGCTAGCTTACTGTCAGTCTTTTCCGCATCAAACGCGTGTTCTTGCCGCCAATAGCTACTGCGCGCTGAATAAGGAGAAGATTCATGCATGCCCAAGGCCTCTATCGCTCCCGTAGCATCACCTACGGTATGAGGGGAAGCACCGATCCCGACGGCGAAAATCAAGCATTCTCCCTGCCGATCGAATGCAGGAAATGCTCGATTTGGCTATTCACGAATTCGGGATTGTCGACATTCGAATTATGCCCCGCACGCGGGACCCACACAAGAGGAATGCCCTCGACTTTGTTCCACTTCTTGTTAAGCGGGCGCACGTCACCCGCCCTATCGAATTCGCCGCAGAGCAAAAGGGCCGGACAATCGATGGCATACGGCCTGCACGCGTCGATCGCGTCAGCAAGCATGAGATACCCATAGGCGGCAAGCTCGCAATATTCCCGCCTTTCGTAACGGTCCATCATGGCGCGCATCTGCGCGCGGCCACGCGAAGTTTCCGCCGTGCCAAAAGAACCCCAGCGCTTGAGCAATCCCCAGGGAATCGACAGGTACATGCCCTTCGTATGGCGAAGTGCGACAATTTCCCACTTTGGGTAATAAGAGCGCTTGAGCGGCGCCGAATCGATTGACACAAAACCAGCGACCTCACCAGGGAATATGTCTCCATATGCCTGAGCGACATACCCTCCCAACGATTGGCCTACCAAAACAGGACGGGAAACATCCTCTTTCGCCAAAATGGCATGCAGAATTAAAGCGTAGTCGTCGAGCGAAAAATCAAGGGGGTAGGGGCGAGATTCTCCATGAGCAGGCGCATCCCACACAATACAGCGATACACATGGGAAAAGTGCGTCACCTGGGCATCGAACAGCGTATGGTCAGCGGTTAAGCCCGGCAAGAACACCAACGTGCAAGCGCCAGGATTGCGCGGCCCCGCGGTCCAGTAATGAACCGTACCTGATTCGGTTGTGTATGCATGTTTTTCCACAGCCGTCGCACTCCTTTAAAACGCGATACAAATCTATGATGCCATCAGCGAAACGGCCAAGCAATGCCCTATTGTCGCAATCGACGCGCGCCTTCTTCGGTGTGGTACGCCCGGAAAGGCCGACCGCATTTCGCGTTCAATCAACCCGCCAGAAAACAACACGGCGAGCCTATGGAATTCGACACGATCCATTGCCATTTGCTTTCGTTAAATAAAGTGGTTCACAAGGCAAGGCAGCAGTGCTACCATTCATGTCGCTGTTTCAGGGCGGGGTGAAATTCCCCACTGGCGGTGAACCGGCTGCGGGCAAAGGGCACGCAGGCGTTCGGCATCTAGGCCGTTCGCGAACCGGCAGTCCGCGACCCTTCCAATGCTGGCGCGTTGGCAAGGCTGATTTGGTGAGAGTCCAAAACCAACGGTTAAAGTCCGGATGAAAGAGGCAGGTGATCTTATGTCTGAGCAGTCTACGCATATCCAATTCAAGAACACGAATAAGTGGGACACGAAGCAACTCGTGACCATGGCGCTTATGTGCGCTATTGCCACGCTTTTTATGTTCGTGCAAATTCCGCTGCTTCCGGCAGCACCGTTTCTGACGTATGACCCGTCGTTCGTTCCCGCAATGGTCGTCGGCTTCGCATACGGCGCCGGCCCCGGCGCGGCAGTTGGCGCACTCGCAATCGTTATTCACGCGCTCATCACCGGCGACTGGGTTGGCGCGCTCATGAACCTCGTTGCGGCGCTGCTGTTCATTTTGCCCGCTGCCATTCTGTACAAGAAGATGCATACCTACAAAGGCGCAATCATCGGCTTGGTTCTGGGTGTCGTACTCGCAACGCTCGGCTCCATCGTGGCCAACCTCACCATCGGCGTGTGGTTCTGGTACGGTTCCGCCGACGTGATTTTGCCGCTCATGATTCCCGCGGTTATTCCGTTCAACCTTTTGAAGACTATTTTGAACTCCGTGCTCACGCTCATTGTGTATAAGGCCGTCTCGAACCTTATCACCCCGAAGAAGAAGCAAGTTAAGGGCCGCGTTTCCGAATAACGCGCCTCCTCCCCAAGCTGGCCGTTGCATGTGCAGCGGCCAGACGTGTTTATGAAGGACCCGATTATGATCGATTGCTCCAACGTTCGATTCACCTACGATGGCGAGCGCTTCGTGCTGCGAGGCATCGATTTGCATATCGCCGACGGCGAATTCGTCTGTATCCTGGGCGGCAACGGCTCCGGCAAATCGACGCTCGCGAAGCACATGAATGCCTTGCTCGTGCCCGACGAGGGCTGCGTGCGCGTTGCGGGCCACGATACGCAAGACGAAGAATACGTCTACGACATTCGCTCCACCGCAGGCATGGTGTTCCAGAACCCTGACGACCAGCTCGTCGCATCGCTCGTGGAAGACGACGTGGCATTCGGTCCTGAAAACCTCGGCGTCGAAAGCGCGCACATCGCCGAGCGCGTAAAGCAAGCGCTTAAAGAAGTGGGCCTCGTTGGCTTCGAGCGTCACGAAACCCACGCGCTTTCAGGCGGACAGAAGCAGCGCGTCGCCATTGCCGGCGTGCTCGCCATGGAGCCGCGCGCGCTCATTTTGGACGAAGCCTCTTCGATGCTCGACCCCCGCGGCCGCAAAGGCCTCATGCGCGTATGCCGCGAGCTCAACGACCGAGGCATGACCATTATCATGATCACCCATTACATGGAAGAAGCCGCGGCGGCCGATCGCGTTGTGGTCATGAATGAAGGTCGCATCGCGTGCGAAGGCACGCCCGAAGAGGTGCTCACGCAGGCCGACGAGCTGGCGGCGCTCAACCTGGACGTGCCGTATTCCTGCCAGCTGGGCTTGGCGCTCCAAAAGGCGGGCATGCACGTTGCGCCGCACGTGAATGAAACGCAGATGGTCGCAGAAATCGCCGCGAAACTCTCTGAAGTGGGCAAACTTGGCGAAGCGGGCCATGCGAAAGATATCGACCCCGCCTTCCATGCGACTGCTCCCGCGCCTTCAGAAGACGCGTTGCTGCGCTTCGAGGACGTTTTCTTCACCTATACGAAATCGAAGAAAGAGCGCAAGCGCAAGAAGCTCGGCTCGAAGCCCGAAGAACGCGCAGCCTGGGGCAACGACCCCAATGAAGTGTGGGCTCTCAAAGATATCTCGTTCGAGCTGCGCCGCGGCGAATTCTTAGGCATCGCAGGGCACACGGGATCGGGCAAATCAACCCTTCTTCAGCATATGAACGGCCTGCTTCAGCCAAGCCGCGGGCGCGTGCTCGTGGGCGGCGAGGACCTGGCCGACAAAAAAGCCGCGGCGGCGGCGAAAGCGCGCATCGGCATCGTTTTTCAATACCCCGAGCGCCAGCTGTTCGCAACCACTGTGTTCGACGATGTCGCGTTTGGCCCGCGCAACCTGGGCCTTTCGGGCGATGAAGTTGAAACGCGCGTTCGCGAGTCGCTTTCCCGCGTGGGCCTTTCCATCGACGGCCTGCGCGACATGAGCCCCTTTGAGCTTTCGGGCGGCCAGCAGCGCCGCGTCGCTTTCGCCGGCGTGCTCGCAATGAACCCCGAGGCGCTCGTGCTCGACGAGCCCGTAGCGGGGCTCGACCCCGTGGCGCGCCGCGAGTTCCTGGAGCTCATTGCCCAGCTGCACAAGCAGGGCACGACGATCGTCATGGTGTCGCACAGCATGGACGACTTGGCCGCGATGTGCGACCGCGTGGTCGTGCTCAAAGAAGGTGAAATCGTGCGTCAGGGCACGCCTGCGCATGTGTTCATGCACGCCGCCAAACTCAACGAGATTGGCCTGGGCCTTCCCGCCCCGCAGCGCATGGCCTATGCGCTCATCGATGCGGGCGCGCCGCTGAGCGCCGATGAGCTCTATTCAATCGACTCGCTCGCTGCCGAAATCGCCTCCATCGCGCAAGGCGGTGCGCGATGAACGAAGTGTTCTCTTTCGGAAGTTATTACCCCGGGGATAGCCCCTTGCACAAATGCGACGCGCGCACGAAGCTCACGCTTGGATTCGTGTTCTTGATCGTTGCGCTTATGGCACAGGGGTTTGCCGCCCTGGGCGTGATCGCGGTGTTCGTGGCATTCCTCTATGTGGTGTCGCGTATCCCATTCGGCAAGGCCATGCGCTCGCTCGCGCCGCTCATTGCAATCGCGCTTATTTGCGCGCTGCTGAACCTCTTCGTCGACCAAAGCGGCGAAACGCTTTTCAAGTGGGGCATCATCGAAATCAGCACCGGCAGCGTGCATTCGTGCCTGTTCGTCGGTTGCCGTATCATTTTAATGATGATGGGCATGAGCCTTATCACCATGACGACCACGACGCTCGACCTTACTGCGGCCGTTGAGCAAATGCTGCATCCCTTCGCCCGCTTCGGCGTGCCCGCGCACGAGCTGGGCATGATCATGGGCATTGCCCTGCGTTTCATGCCTCAATTCGCAACCGAGCTCGCGAACGTCTACCACGCGCAAATCAGCCGAGGCGCTGCGCTCGACGGCAGCCCCGTGAAGGGCCTGCGCATGCTTTCAAGCGTGACGATCCCGCTGTTCGCGAGCGTCTTCCGCCATGCAGAAACGCTGTCGGCCGCCATGGATGCGCGCTGCTACCACGGCGAGGAGGGCCGCACGAGGCTCCACCCGCTGTGCTATTCGAAATTCGACGCATTTGCCATTGCCGCGTTCGCCGTGCTCGTGTGCGGCGTTGTCGCCGTGAACGTGCTGCTCTAGAAAGGAAAGGCCATGTCTGAAAACGAAATGCCCGCCGAAGGGCTCGAAAAGGTTCTGCAATATATGACCTCGGTGCCCGCCTGGTATTTGGCGACGAGTGTCGACGGCCAGCCCCACGTGCGTCCGTTCTCATTCGCCCAAATCCAAGATGGCAAGCTGTGGTTCGTAACCGCCACCACGAAAGACGTGTGGCAGGAGCTTCTGCAAAACCAGCTCTTCGAAGCCACCTCATGGTGGCCGGGGCATGGCTGGCTCATTTTCCGCGGCAAGGCGGGGTTGATCGACGAGGCGTCTCCCGAAATGCGCGAAGCTGGATGGCAACACCTCGAAGGCCTCGGCGAGCACTACGACGGACCAAACGATGAGACGCTCGTATTCTTCAGCGCCGATGAGCCCCAAGCATGGATTTGCGACCACGAAGAGTGGGTGCCTGTGGAACTGTAAGCTTCCGCACCCCGCACGGCACGGCTTCGCCGTAAGAGGCGATGCACAGAGCCCGCACGACACAGCGTGTAGACAACATATATATAAGGAGTACGCATGGACGAAATCGTACAGTATCTCACGGACATTCCCGCATGGTATTTGGCCACCATCGACGCGGCCGACCCCACGCAGCCTCGCGTGCGCCCGTTCTCGTTCGCCGCGCAGGCCGACGGCAAGCTGTGGTTTTCCACGTCACGCGACAAAGATGTATGGCGCGAGCTTGAGGCGAATGCCAAGTTCGAGCTTTCCGGGTGGAAGCCGGGCGAGTGCTGGATTGTCGTGGAAGGCGAAGCCGAACTCGCCGACGACGAGGTGTGCCCCGACGAAGTTCGTCAAGCAGGCTTCGAACACATGGTAGGCATCGGCGAGCACCACGATTCGCCCAACGACGGCCGTCTTGCGTTTTTCAGCGTGAAGAACGGCACGTGCCGCATTTGCGACATCGACGGCAGCGAGCGAAAGTTTCAGTTCTAAGCCACACGCCAACCCGATGTTTGCTCGATCGCAGCCCGCTCGTCCGCCTCACACGAGTCTGCAACCTCACGTGGACCAATCGCTTCCGCCAATTGCTCGCAGAGGCGATTGGTCCGTTCCGCGAGCAACCACTTCACCGCTGTATCATTTTTCTTTCAATTTGGTGCCGTTCATCTTTGTAAAGTCCAGATTAAATTGGGCAAGTGGTATCATGTATTCTCATGGATACAATAATTAATGCTCTCACTCAAATCGATGCTGTTGTATGGGGCCCGGCGATGATTTGCCTGCTCTTAGGCTCGCATATCTTCCTGACCATTCGTACAGGGTTCATCCAGCGCAAGCTGCCGACAGCCATCAAAATGTCCCTCGCTAAAGACGAAGACGCCGAAGGCGACGTAAGCCAATTTGGCGCGCTTGTCACGGCTCTCGCCGGCACCATCGGCACGGGATCCATCGTCGGCGTTGCGACCGCCATTATCGCCGGCGGCCCGGGTGCCGTCTTCTGGATGTGGCTCACCGGCGTATTCGGCATCGCCACCAAATACTGCGAGGTATTCGCGTCGGTCAAATACCGCGTGAAAGACCACAAGGGCGAAATGCTCGGTGGCGCGATGTACGCATGGGAGCGTGCGTTCAAGCGCTCTGATGGCAGCGTGCCCTGGTGGGCCAAGCTTGGAGCGGTTGCGTTTGCCGCCTTCGCCGTTATCGCCACCATCGGCACGGGTTCCGCAGTGCAGTCGGCCGCCATTACCGGCATCATCGAGTCGAGCTTTCCGGGCGTTCCCGATTGGGCTATCGCGCTCGTGATTGCCATCGCCGTGGCGCTCGTTATTTTTGGCGGCGTGAAATCCATCTCGAGCGTTGCCGAGAAGCTCGTGCCGTTCATGGCCGTAGCATATTTCGGCGGCTGCATGGTTATTCTCGCTATCAACTGGCAATACGTCGGCCCCGCGCTCGCGATGATTTTCGAATGCGCGTTCACGTCGAAGGCCGCATTCGGCGGTGCAGTGGGTTCGGGCATCATGGTTGCCTTGCAGTTCGGCTGCGCGCGCGGCTTGTTCTCGAACGAATCGGGCTTGGGCTCGGCTCCTATCGTTGCGGCTGCTGCTGCAACGAAGAACCCCGCACGCCAGGCGCTCGTCGCCATGACGGGCACGTTCTGGTCGACCGTCGTGATTTGCGCCGTTACGGGCATCGTGCTCGTTGCCGTTGGCATCGCCAATCCCGGCCTCATCGAAAATGGCGGCATTAAGGAAGGCGCCGCGCTCGCTTCGGCGGCGTTCGCAACCATTCCTTACATCGGCACTCCGATCCTCGTGCTCGGCATGGTGAGCTTCGCGTACTCCACCATTTTGGGCTGGAGCTACTACGGAAACCGCTGCGTGACCTATCTATTCGGCGCGAAAGCCCAGCTTCCTTACCAGGTGTTCTACGTTATCATCGGCTTTTTGGGCGCTGTGGGCATTGGCGATGCCGTCTGGCTCGTTTCTGACATTGGCAATGCGCTTATGGCCATTCCAAACATCATCATGGTGCTCGCGCTTTCCGGTCTTATCGCACGCGAGACTCAGCACTATATCTACGATGGCAATCTTGATGAAGTGTGCGAAGACGAAATTCCCGTGATTGAATCAAAGTAGTTCGTCAGAGCGCCCTGACGAACAGTGGCAATAAGATAGATATATGAATGGCGGCCATCGTGCCGCCATTTTTAGCATGTGCGCCTGTTTGAACACCGTATACGCAAGACGTCGAATCCGGGCACATCGCTTCTTGCAGAGAAAGCGGCGGCTTTAATCGCCCGCAATAAAAGCCGCCCTCAATCGATGCGATGCAGCATGGATCGTTACGAGAAGATACCCGCTGCTCATTCCTGAAACCCACTGTGTCCAATACGCAAGTTACAGTCTTTTCTTAATAACGAAAAAGGCTGGTCGCATATGCAACCAGCCTTCGAAGCACAGCGGGGAGGGGAGGGAAGCCCCGCGAGAGAGAAAGAACGCTTAGCTAACCGAATGAGCGTTGCCAGTTTATACCGCCGAGGCATTGTCGGCGCTTTTCATATTCGCTTTCTTCGGCTTTTTGTGGATGCGTTTCGGGAATTTTAGCTTCGCGAATATCATTTCAGGCATCGAATGCGTCGAGACGGAGCATGCGGCAAAAAATGGATGCATCGAAAGAAATTCGACAGAGTCGAATGAGCGTGAGCAAAGAAGAGCGGAGTGCAGACTTAAACGCAGGCGCACGTAGCGAAACCGACGGTGGATTCAACCTCAATGACTCCCTAGATTCTAAAGCGCCCAACAGTCCCACAGAGCCCAGCGCGCCGTTTGGAGACGACCCCATCAAGTCGATCGACGAGTGCTGCGAACAAGTAGGGGGAGCAACATGGCCTTACACCTCACGAGCGCAAGATTTTTGCCATGCTTGTCAAAGGGCGCAACGGACGCTTCATCATTGAGCACTATGTTATCTCACGCAACACGGTAAAAAGCCATATCAAGCATATCTATTCCAAGCTCGATGCGCATTCGCAGCAGGAGCTTATAGACATGGTGGAAAGCGAGCTCGAATAACCTTGGAGCCTCCAGCGGCTCAGGCACCGTTCGCGTACGTTTTAATGCCATTCGTCCTGATTTATCGCCCGGGCTTATAAATTCACCGCCGCTTGCCGCGCGAGCGTGCCGCTTACCGCCGCTTTAGTCCACTAAAGCGGCTTTCTGTAACCCGCACGCAACACGTTCGTTACAATTTCGCCAGCCATTGAGAGGCGAGGAGAAACATACCGCATGTACGACAAGCACACGGAAGAGCAGGAGCAGGCGGCCCACAGGCCGAAGCCCGGAAACGAGACTACCGCCAAAAGCGAACTCGTCCTTGAACGTTTGCTCGCCGCGCATGGGGCATGGTTCGATGTGTCGCGAGACGTTAGCGTTGCTGGCCGTGCTTTCCGCGCGCTCGCGCAGTTCCATTCCTTCGGCGAGCAATACGTACTCGTGAAGCGCGTGAAGCTGTGGGAGGCCGAAGAGCACGAGTACATGCTGTTCGACGTGCGCGACCACATCGATGCCGAGGCAGCGCGTTCCTACGTCGAGTTCATGAAGAACGAGGCGCTCGAACTCGTGAAGCCCGAACCAAACCATATGTCCTCGTTTAGAACGCTAGTCGTAATCGCCAATTCGGCGAGCGATGAAGCATGCACCCTGTTCCGCAAAACGAGCCACCGCAAGAATTTCATGTGGGGCATACGCGGATGGAGCGACGTGCGACTCGCGCTCATCGATTTGTCGAAGCCACAAGGCTCTCGCGTCGTATGCAACGGCGCTGCCAAGCGCATTCGCAAATCGCTTGAGGCGAATGCCACCGACACGCTTCGCGGCTAACCGTTTCAAGCTCTCTATGGCGCAGGCCGCTCGTCAGGTTGCCACGACGCTGCGGCCACCCCTGGGCGTTATCGCCCAACGTTGCTATATATAGAGGAGTTTTACATGAATGCCATGCTGGTTCTGCTCATCGGCGCGGCTGTCCTCGTCGTGGGTTATATCTTCTACGGCGGTTGGCTTGCCAAGCAATGGGGCGTTAACGCCGACCGCGTAACGCCTGCCCACGAGTTCGAAGACGGCGTCGACTACGTTCCCGCCAAGCCTTACGTCGTTTTGGGCCACCATTTCTCGTCTATCGCGGGCGCAGGCCCCATTAACGGCCCCATTCAAGCAGCCGTGTTCGGCTGGGTTCCGGTGCTTTTGTGGGTGCTCATCGGCGGCATCTTCTTCGGCGCCATGCATGACTTCGGCGCCCTGTTCGCATCGCTGCGCCATAAAGGCCAAACGCTCGCGAGCGTTATTCAGGAAAACATCGACGACACTGCGAAAAAATTGTTCTGCATCTTCGCGTACCTCACGCTGATTTTGGTCGTTGCCGCTTTCGCGTCCATCGTTGCCGGCACGTTCGCCGTAGTTCCCAACGCCGATGGCGTTGTGGAAATGACGGGCACGAACCTCGCGAACAGCCGCACCGCCATGATTTCCGTTCTGTTCATCGTCGCCGCCGTCATTTGGGGCGTCGCGCTTCGCGGCCGTTCTATTCCCGGCCCCGTGAACATCGCTCTGGCGATCGTGGTCATTGTCGCCGTGGTTGCCATCGGCTACAACTTCCCGATTTTCGAGCTCAATAACTTCACCTGGATGTGGATCGTGGGTGCCTACATTCTGGTCGCCTCGATCGCCCCGGTGTGGATTCTGCTGCAGCCGCGCGACTACCTTTCGAGCTACCTGCTCTACGGCATGATCGCGCTCGCCCTGGTGGGCATCATTGGCGCAGGCGTTACCGGCGCTGCCACCAATCTGGACATTCCGGCGTTTACCGGTTTCACCGCCGTGAAGGGCGACAGCAAAGTCGCGACCACGGGCTTCTTGTTCCCGGCGCTGTTCATTACCATCGCATGCGGCGCGATTTCGGGCTTCCATAGCCTGGTGGCTTCGGGCACGACGTCCAAGCAGCTCGACCATGAAAGCGAAGCGCAGCCCATCGCCTATGGCGGCATGCTGCTCGAGTGCCTGGTCGCCATTATTTCGCTGTGCGCCGTGGCGTTCGTGTTCGACGGCTATATGGACGGCACCTACGCGTCGCCCACGCAGGTTTTCGCAGGCGGCCTCTCCCAGATGCTCGGCTGCATCCCCGGCCTTTCCGGCGCTGAGGATATTGCATACTCGCTGCTGATTCTGGCCGTTTCGGTGTTCTGCCTGACTTCGCTTGACACCGCGACCCGCCTTGGCCGTTACATGTTCCAGGAGCTCTTCATTCCCGCAGGCAAGACCCGCGAAGAGCTTTCCGGCTGGCGCAAGTTCTTCTCGAACCCCGTTGTGGCAACGCTCATCACCGTGACGCTCGGCGTTGCGCTCGGCCTCACCGGCTACCAGCTCGTGTGGCCGCTGTTCGGCGCCGCCAACCAGCTGCTCGCCGCGCTTGGCCTGCTGGCCGTGTGCGCATGGCTCGGCAATGCCGGCCGCAACAACAAGATGTTCTATGTTCCCATGGTGTTCATGCTCATCGTGACGCTGACTTCGCTCGTGCTTACCATGCAGGCGAAGTTCCTGGCCATCGCCGGCGGCGCACTCACGCTGGCCAACGGCCTGCAGCTTGTGCTCGCGGTGCTGCTCGCCGTGCTCGCGGTGGTACTTGCTATTAAGGGCGCCCGCGTGATTTTCGGCAACAAAAAGAAGAAAATCGCCGAGTAAGGCAAGCAAGGAAAGCATAAGGTGAAACTCCGGAAATGCTGTGTTCGAAAGCGCTGAAGCCGCTTTTTCCGGCAGGCTCAGATGCGAGGCGATTCGAAACAAACGCGCCCTTCCGAACGGCAGCTCGACTGCGAGACAGCCCATCCGAACGGCAGGCAATCCGCTTTCTAGGGCAAGGCCGATCCCGCAAATGCATTCAACACAGCCCCATAGCTGCCACAAGGGTCCGCTTCGGCGGACCCTTTTTCATTGCTTTCCACCGCGCCCAATCCTTTCTTTTCCGTACTCATTCTTTTCGTGCGACACGCATCATGCCCGATTAGACACAATTTCAAACAAGCGGCATAAGCCGCGTGAGCAAGGAGGGAAATTATGGGTACATCAATCGTAAACGAGTCGGGCGTATCTCGCCGTTCGTTTCTCACGGCCGCAGGTATCGGAGCGGCAGGAATCATAGGAGCAAGCATGCTTCCTGGATGCTCCAACAAAAAAGGAGCGAGCGCCGAGGGCGACGCATGGGGCCTCGAGACCGACATTGTCGTTGTGGGCTCCGGCGCGGCAGGCGTTGCCGCTGCAGTAACCGCGATTGAAGAAGGGGCTGAGGTCGTTATGGTCGAGAAGGCCGACCTCATCGGTGGAGCGACAAGTGCGACCGTTCAGTATTGCGCCCCAACGTCTTCGCTGGCAATTCCGCAGAATTTCGATGACGTGACCGATAGCGCCGAGCTCATGTTCGAAAACGCCATGGAGGTTTCCGAAGGAACCGCCGACCCCTCCCTGGTCAAAATCTGGTGTGACGGCGCGGCTGACGCGATCGACTGGATGATTGACCATGGGTGCGAATTCAAAGAAACGCTGAAGATCTGCGAAGGTCGACAAGGACAGGGTAAATACATCGCAAAAACCGCTGGCGAGCTTACAACGAAGCTCATCCCAATCATTCAAGAAAAGGCAACATTGCTCAACAATTGCCCGCTTGAAAGCCTTGTTGCGAATGAAGAAGGCCGCATCATCGGAGCCATCTGTCTCGATAGCGGCAAGGAAAAGCGCATTCGTGCGCGCAAGGCCGTCATCATCTGCTCTGGCCCCTGGACCAATGACGAGATAATGATTCCTCGCCACATGAACGAACTGCCGGAAACGCCCACTGCGGCTGGAGAGACTTTCGCTTCACTGGGCATGCCCTATGGTCCGTTTACCGGCGAAGCGATTCGTGCGGCCCAAAAGGCCGGCGCGGCCGTTCGCCATATGGAGTACTGCGTGCCCGAACCGTGCTATTCGACTTCGGACCTCATGTCGCAGGGTGTCGCTGTCGCCGGCATCACCCGTGTCGTTGGGCAGGTCATGGTAGGCTCAAACGGCAAGCGATTTACCGACGAAGGCAAAACCCGCGGTGCCATTGCCCGCGATGTGCTCAAACTTGAAGACAACGTGTTCTATCCCGTGCTCGATGGCCATTTCGTTCCAACACAGGTAAATCCAAAAGAAGAGGTTCTTCAGAAGTGGATCGATGGAGGCTTCGTGGTAACCGCAGATACCCTCGAAGAAGTTGCATCTAAAGCCGAATCGAGTTTCGGAATCCCTGCAATCACGCTTATCGCAAGCATCCAAGCCTACAACGAGGGTTGCAGTTCTGGCACGGACGAGTTCGGCAAGGACCCCCATTTCCTTACCCCGATCAACCAGGCACCATTTTACGTAGGCCCTGTTGAAACATGCATCATGCTCTATACCCACGGTGGTCTTGACGCAGATGAAAACGCCCGCGTACGCAACGTCGACGGCGACGTGATTCCCGGCCTTTACGCAGCTGGGATGTGCACGGGCGGACAATTCGGCACCGACACCGTTTCAGGAAGCTGGCAAACAAGCTCCATCGTATTCGGTAGAATTGCAGGTGCGAATGCGTCGAAAGAAACTGCAGAATAAAGCATTGCGCCAGCCGGCAAAACGCTTTCAATTCTCAAAATGAGGGAACTAGACGGAGCTTGCGTTGCGCAAGCTCCGTCTCGTGCACGGAGGGACTTATGAGGATTGCCGCCGATGCGAGCATAACAAAAACAAGGCGTATGATACTCGCCGCAATCGCGGTAATGGGTTTCGGCCTGCTTCAGGGAGCACGCTTTATCGACGTTAATTCAGGGCCGTACAGCGCGCATTCGCTTGCGCTTTTCGGCCTGTTCGTCGATGGCGCGACCTTGCTTACCATCGCCGTACTTTCGTATTTTGGAAAAATTGACGACAACCGCAAACTCTACTGCGCAGGGGCGATTTCGTGTGCGCTCTATCTCGCTCTATCGCTTCTCAATCTTGGCGACGCGGCCATTCATCAGGCATTCGCCGGCCTCACATGGTCGCTCAACGTTCTATGTTGGATGGAAATCTTCACCAACTACAAACCACGCTTTGCCCTTATCATGATTGCGCTTGCCTACGCGGTGAATGTTGCCGTGAAACCACTCCTCGGGGCATTAGGCCTGCCGGTCGAAGGCGCACTCGCCGCATTCATGGCAATTTCAATTGTCCTACTCGGCATTTGCATTCGCTATGACAAGGCAATTGCCTATGATACCCTCGCAAACGAGCAAGCTTTCAGTGACACATCGTGCCACGAAACGACCACGCTCTCGGAAGCGTTTTCTCGCGCACGCAGGGCCGTTGCCTGCGCTTTTGCTTTTTCATTTGTCTGCGGATTCGTTATCGAAGCCGACTTGCTTGCCACAAACATGGAATACGCGCAAAGCAACGAAACGGCGCTCATTTGCCTCGTCGCAGCGATTCTTATGGTCTGCGCATTGCTCGTTTTTTCGATTCGAAAAGCGAATATCGACTACATGTGCCCCATAGCCGCCGCCTGGATTGCAACGGCGTTGTTCACGCGATCTACGGGATTGCTCGAAGCTTCGGTATCGGGCAGTATCATGACGGCTACTTTGATTTCGTTCTACGTATTGCTCTGGCTCATGCTCGTGAGCGAAGCCCACGAAAGGAAGCTCCCCGCATTTTTCCTGCTCGGCCTTGCCCTGGGAGTCGCACGTTTGTCGGTTATGGCGGGTCGGGCATGCGCCGACTGGGCCATCGGCGGCAATCTCATCGTTCAGAGCGCAGTAAGTGCCGTAAGCCTTTGGGCGCTTGCAATTGCGGTTTCAACCATATTCTTCGCCTATTTGCGTTATTCCTCAAAACGCTTACGGGGCGGCTTCGACGAAACCGCCCCCGATGAAGATAGGCAGCAATCATCCCACATGGAGACGGTCGAGCCCAACAAGGTCACAAGCGATGTGGCGTTGGCAAGCGAAGAGATTGCGCCTATCGCCTCAGACGCAGACCCGTGGAACGAAGCGTTCGATATGCTCGTGCAGCGCTATGGCCTTTCCGACCGTGAGGCGCAAATCGTGCGAGAATTCGCTGCCGGACGAAGCGCGAGATATTTAGCGGAGTGGTATATGCTCTCGGAGCATACCGTCAAAACGCACTTGCGTAGGGCCTATACGAAGATTGGCGTGCACTCCCGTCAGGAACTCATAGATGCAATAGAAGAGATGCACGCCGAATCATTCAAAAAAGCAAAAGAGAAGGTATAGCGGATACCGTGAGCCGCCGCCACACCTTCTCATTATTAGGCAAGGTCTTTGGCAATTGCTTCGCCCGTGAGGCGACCCATTGACAATCCAACGGAATTCGAGCAATGGCGCACGAAGCTACGGTTATACATGAATCGATGCGTGATCTCGCCAATCGCCCATAGGCCTTCGATGGCGTTGCCAGCGTCATCAACAACGCGGCAGTCGCTGTCGGTCTTCAAGCCTCCCATGGTCGCGACGTATGAGGGAACATAGCTCACGAGGTAGTAGGGACCCTCACCGTACGCGACCGCCTTTTCGACGGACTTCCCGTATTCGTCCTCAGCGGATCCCTCGGCGAATGCCTGATACGAAGCGAACGTTTCGGCAAGCGCTACGGCGCCCATCGCCGACGCGAGGTCGTCAATGGTGTCGGCCTTAATGACGTCCCCAGTCGAAATGCCCTTCTCAAGAATCTCGCACGCCTCGGCATTCGTACTATCGAAAAGCGCGTAATACGGAGCGACGTCGTGATCGGCCATGCTCGAGGCGAGCAGGATTCCCGGACCAGCTTCGTTGACGAAACGCTTGCCCTGAGCGTCAACGAGCATCTTGCTCGCAACCCCGCCGCCCTCGAGGGGCTTGGTCGACATAGACATATCAACGAGCGTCGCAAAAGACGGATCAACTTCGGTGAGCTTCCTGGAGGGCATGATATTGAAAGGAATCACCCAGCAATTGTCATAAAGCGCCGCGCCCACAGCTTTTCCCATGGTAATGCCGTCACCAGTGTTCATGGCATTGCCCAAATACTGGAAACCGATTTTTTCAACCGAAGGAACAAACTTATTAAGATAGTCGACGCTTCCGCCAAAACCACCGCATGCAAGAACCGTCGCTTTCGCCGCAACAGTCTTAGTTTTACCGTTCGACTGCAGAACGACGCCCGTAACCTTGTCATCTTCGGTCACCAGCTCGGTTGCCTCATGCTCAAGCAAAATTTCGACGCCCGCGTCTTCCAGAGCTGCGGTCATTTTCTCAGTGATGAGCTGACCAGCGGCCTTTGAGGCGTCAGCGCTCGTATCGGGCCATACGGTATCGGTCCCAACCTTCTCTTTAGTGAACGATTGAATAAAATCAATTCCCGTTTTCTCAACCCAATTCACCGTCTCGCAGCTCGCCTGCATGAGCGCTTTCACGCGATCGTAATCGGGGTAGGGCGCATCGATTTTGCCGGTCTCGGTTGCCTTTTTAAAACGAGCGAGGAACTCATCCATGGTGTCGGTCGTTTCAGAAACGAACTGCCAGAACTCCTCGTTTTCGACACCCTGATAAATCGAAACGTTGCCTTTCGAAGTCTGGAACGAAATGCCCAGAGACGGCGACTTCTCGACAAGCACGACCTTCGCGCCATTTTGAGCAGCGGCAAGTGCGCACGCCTCGCCAGCAAGGCCCGACCCGATAACCGCAATATCGGTTTCGATAATCTCACCCTTTGGCTTTTCCTCATCGGCTTGCTTCGAGGCGGTTCCCGAACATCCCGCCAAAGCAAAACTTCCGCCAAGAATCGCTGCACCCGCGCAGAACGACCTACGGTTGATAGTCTTCATTTTTCCCTCCTCCTTATATGCGGCATTCGACCAGCCGCGCAGCTTCATAATGCCCAAAATACACGAACAGCTTGTCGCACGAAAAGAATGAGCAGGTGAGAAAGCATGAGCGACGAGCAGGAACGGCATGAAGAACGAAGGAGCCTCGATGCAGTATCGAGCTCGACAATGGGCGTATTCCGAACCCCATTCGCCACTGAAATTAGACAAGAAGCAAGACCGCACATGATTCGAATCGTTCTCGAAAAAGATATGCTTACAGGTCAAAAATCTTATTTTGGCTTCTTCAAAATAGCGTGGTGGAGTGCTATTTTCTTCTCTTAATGTGTTTTCAGAAAGGGATGCCAATGACAGATGAAAAACAGGAGGTCACAGCGCAGGCTCAAGCAGAAGAACCTGCAGGTGAATCTCCGAAAGAGACCCCCGAGAAAACGAGGTCGCTCGGCGTATTCTCGTTCGAGGGCGACATGCCGCTCGCGCAAGCAATCCCCTTGGGCTTGCAGCATGTTCTGGCAATGTTCGTGGGCAATTTGACTCCGCTGCTTATTGTGACGAGTGCATGCGGATTGGCCGGCGCCGAATTCGCCGACGTGCAGCTTTCCCTGTTGCAAAATGCCATGTGGATCGCGGGTGTCGTAACCCTCATCCAGCTTTTCGCCATTGGCCCCGTCGGCGGCAAGGTGCCCATCATCATGGGCACGTCTTCAGGCTTCATCGGCGTGTTTAACTCGGTGGCCGCATCGATGGGCGGCGGTCTTATCGCCTATGGCGCCATCATGGGCGCATCACTCATCGGCGGCTTGTTCGAGGCCGTTCTGGGCTTCTTCCTAAAACCCCTGCGCCGCTTCTTCCCTGCGGTCGTTACGGGCACCGTCGTGCTTTCCATCGGCTTAAGCCTTATCAGCGTCGGCGTGAACGCTTTCGGCGGCGGCAACACCGCGCCCGACTTCGGCTCGTTCGAGAATCTGTGCTTGGCGCTCATCGTGCTCATCGTCATTCTCGCCGTGAAGCATGCGACCACAGGCTTTGTCAGCGCCTCTTCTATTTTGGCTGGCATTATCGTGGGTTACGTCGTCGCCGGCATCATGGGCCTGGTGCTTCCTACGACTGGCGTGACCGCCGATGGCGTGGAATACACAAAAGCATGGGTTCTGAACTGGGATAAGGTCGCTGCGGCGTCATGGTTTGCCATTCCGAACCTTCTGCCCGTCATGCCCGTCTTCGACATGCGAGCCATCGCGCCTGTGCTGGTGATGTTCATCGTCACGGCCGTCGAGACTGTTGGCGACATTTCGGGTGTCACGCAAGGCGGCATGAACCGCGAGGCTACCGACAAGGAACTTTCCGGCGGCGTTATGTGCGACGGCCTGGGCTCATCGCTCGCGGCCGTGTTCGGCGTGCTGCCCAACACCTCGTTCAGCCAGAACGTCGGCCTGGTCACCATGACCAAAATGGTCAACCGCAAGGCCCTGGCCTGCGGCGCCGTATTCCTGATTCTGTGCGGCTTGTGCCCGAAGCTCGGCGCCGTGGTCTCCATCATGCCCCAGTCGGTCCTCGGCGGCGCGGCCGTTATGATGTTCGCCTCCATCGTGGTAAGCGGCATTCAGCTAATCACGCGCGAACCCCTTACGCCGCGCAACTTGAGCATCGTTTCCGTCGCGCTTGGCCTTGGCTACGGCATTGGCGCGAACCCCGCCGTGCTGGCTGGTTCGCCCGAGTTCGTCGGCCTGATTTTCGGCGGATCGGGCATTGTCGCCGCAGCTGCGGTCGCCATCATTTTGAACATCGTGCTTCCCAAAGACGAAAACGAGAAAACGCCCGAGAAGGACGCGAACGCTTAACGAGTTGAACGAGCGGCTCAAGGTTGGCATTCGAACTTTTGGCCCAATTCGTTCTTATACATCCAAGCGAACGGCGCCCTGTTTCTTTCGCGAGAGACAGGGCGCCGTTCTTTGTTGCCTGGTCGAAATGCGAACGATGAAACGGCTTTCCTTCAACCGCGCCCATCGTATCCAATCGAAGAGCTCATCCCCAATTGCGCTCGTCATGCCCAAACGGAGCGATCATTCTCGAACCCATTTCCATCACACTTGCGTGGTCGGGCTTTTCCGCATGCGCTTTCTGTGCGCACTGTTGCATGCGAACTTTCGCAACGCACGCCCAATCGGACTATCGCAGCGCTTGCCCAATAAGCAAGCTTTTCCGCGTCCATTCCCACAGCACCTCCCATAAATCCCTCCACAGCAAACCCGAACGGGTCGACGCAGCCCAAATCATGTCCCGATTTTGCAAAAAATGGCAGAAATTTGCGGTTGTGAACGGTCTTAGCACTCCGAAAAGGCCCCAAAGATGCTTCGTTTTTGCAAAACCCCAGGTCACGATTTACCGGAGGCAGGAACAATGCGTTCCCCATCGTGCACAACCGCAAATTTGTGCCAAAAAGTTGACAATTCGGACCAAATTTCAAGCAAGAGCAAATTGTTCAAGAAGGCACCAACAGTAGACTCGAAGCAAGCCCGGAGCAAGCACGAAGAGAAGATGAAAGAAACCGAGAAAAGAGGGGAGGGAAAGAGTGAAAATTAACGGTAATTTCGCGCATGCCGAGCAATGTCACACGCGGCTCATACAATACCGCATTCGCAATGCAGCAAAAACCAAATTTGCAACCAGCAGAAAGAAGCGATCGGGAGTGGTGGAGTAAGCGGAGTGTCAGAATAAAAAACGGAAGCCGCGAACTGGGAAATTGAATCAAACCGAATCGGCGGCACTCGGTTACGAACGCAATGGGCTGAATGTTATGGGTGCCCATCATCGGGCCAGAAAGTACAACAGGACACCTAGCTGGGATATCTAGCCAAGGGGCGCTGCAGAACACCCAGCTGGGACACATGCCTAGAACACCGGATGGAACGCGCAGGCAAAATCGGCGCGACGAAAAGCGTCAGCGTGGCAAACCTGCACTGCCGCAGCGCGCAACATGTGTCTGCAGCTGCTCCAAATCGTCGCGCGTATCCACGTCGAACAGCTCCCATTCGCTTGAAACCTCAATGGTTCGAACGCATTCCGCATGCGCTTTCGCCACGAATCCGCCGCCCTTACCACGAGGAAGAGAACGAAGCTCGTCGAACGCCCATGAAGGAAAAAGCACGGGCGCGCCCGGCACGCCATCGAAGCTGGTGCGCCAAATGCGCGCAACGCCGCTCTCCGCAGCATTGCACCCCACGGCATCATGTTTCGCGGCACCAGCAGCATCACGCTCGGCGGCGCGAAGCAGCGCGACAATGCTCGCTGGACGAATAAGCGGCTGGTCGCCCTGGACGAACGTGACCGTATCGCACCCGTCCATGGCCTCCATGCCCAGGCGCACCGTGTCATTTCTGCATGGCTCGTCGTGCAAAATCACTTGCGCGCCCAGCGTCTCGCACAACGCAGCCACGTCAGCATGGCGCGCGACCACCACGCGCCGGCTGAACAAATCATCGGTTGCTCGCACAACATGGCCGACCAGCGGCGCGTCGCAAAGCTCGGCCATGAGTTTATTGCCCCCGAAACGCGCTCCCACGCCCGATGCCATAACGATGCATCCGTGCTTCAATGTGCGGTTGTCGGCAGCGTGTGGCATAGCGGCATTCGCCTTTGCAAATTCGATGGTTGGACGGGCTGAATTCGAGAATTAATCGCAGGCCACAGTATAATATGAGCGACTATGCCAACCTCAAGTAATGGGGCGAGAAACATTATTACCTTCCAAAAATACGAGCGCCCGCAAACCCTCGACGAAGCCTGGGAGCTCAACCAGAAAAAGCGCAACCGCATCGTGGCCGGCACCATGTGGATGAAAATGGGCACCCACTCCTTCGGCACCGCCATCGATTTGTGCGATCTGGGTCTCAACCAAATCGAAGAAACCGACGAGGAATTTCGCATTGGCGCCATGGTCACCCTGCGCCAAATGGAGAAGCATCCAGGCCTCGCCGCCTATTCCTGCGGCGCGGTGGAAGCCGCCTTCAAAGACATCGTGGGCGTGCAGTTCCGCAACGGCGCAACGCTCGGCGGAAGCCTGTGGCGCCGCATGGGCTTTTCCGACATTCTCACGGTTTTCCTTGCTATGGATAGTTACGTCGAACTCTACAAGGGCGGCATCGTGCCCCTGGAAGAATTCGCGCGCATGCCTTACGACAAAGACGTTTTGGTGCGCCTCGTCGTGAAGAAGCAGCCGGGCGCGTTCTCATACCAAGCCGTGCGCAAGCAGCGCACTGACATCCCTTCACTGAACTGCGCTGCGGCCCAGGTGGCGGGTGAGTGGCGCGTCGTCGTGGGTTCGCGTCCCGCGCGTGCCGTGGTGCTTCGCGATGAGCAGGGGCTCCTCGCCGGCGGCATTACCGAGAAAAGCGCCGCCGCGTTCGCCGACTACGCCTCCGGCGCCGTGACCGTCTCGGGCAACATGTGGGGCAGCGTCGAATACCGACGCGCACTCGTGCCCGTGCTCACGCGTCGCGCGCTTCTGGCCCTGAAAGAGGTGCAGTAATGGAAATCAAAATCAAGCTGAACGGAACCATGGTTTCCGACGACGTTCCCGCCGACACGCTCCTCATCGATTTCGTGCGCGCGCATGGCTGCTTGAGCGTGAAGCGCGGCTGCGAAACCTCGAGCTGCGGTTTGTGTACCGTGCTCATGGACGACGAACCTGTGCTTTCATGCTCAACGCTCGCGGCGCGCGCCAACGGCCGCAGCGTGCACACGCTCGAAGGTCTGCAAGAAGAAGCGTCGGAATTTGTCGGCTTCATCGCCGACCAAGGCGCTGAGCAATGCGGCTTTTGCAATCCCGGCTTCGTCATGAATACCATCGCACTGCTTCGCGAAAACCCCGACCCGTCTGACGGGGAAATTCTCGCGTACCTGAGCGGCAACCTGTGCCGCTGCTCGGGCTATGAAGGCCAGCTGCGCGGCATCCGCGCCTTCCTGAACAGCAGGCATGAGGAAGGGGCCAACCATGAATAGACCCGAGTACCAATCGGTGGGCAAGTCGGTCCGCAAGAAAGACGCGATGCAGCAACTGCTGGGCAAGCCCCTGTATACCGAAGATATCGTGCGCGACGCGCTCGTAGTGAAGCTGCTGCGAAGCCCGCACGCCAATGCCATCGTCGAGACTATCGACACCTCGAAGGCGAAAAAGGTCGCCGGCGTGGTTGACGTATTCACGTGGGAAGACGTGCCGAACAAGCGCTTTTCGAACGCGGGCCAAACCTACCCCGAAACGAGCCCCTACGACCGCCTCATCATCGATCGTCACGTTCGCTTCGTAGGCGACGTGGTGGCAATCGTCGCTGCCGAAAATGAAGCAGCCGCCAATAAGGCGCTCGAGCGCATCAAGGTTACCTACGACGTACTCGAACCCGTTTTGGACTTCCGCACCGCCAAAGACAACCCGGTGCTCGTGCATCCCGAAGACAACTGGCGCATGCTGTGCGATTTGGGCGGCGACAATACGCGCAACCTCGTGGGTACCACGGCCGACGAAGGCGGCGACATCGAGGCCGTGCTGGCCGATTGCGATGTGGTTTTGGAACGTACCTACCACACCAAGGCCTACAACCAGGCAATGATGGAGACCTTCCGCACCTACACCGAGCTCGACCGCTACGGGCGCTTGCACGTGATTTCATCCACGCAGGTCGTCTTTCATGTGCGCCGCATCTTATCGAACGCGCTCGGCATTCCGAAAGGCCGCATTCGCGTCGAAAAGCCCCGCATCGGCGGAGGCTTCGGCGCGAAGCAGACTGCAGTGTGCGAGGTGTACCCCGCATTCGTCACGATGAAGACGGGTCGTGCCGCCATGTGCGTATACACGCGCGAAGAATCGCAGACCTGCGGCTCTCCGCGCCACGAGATGGAAATCACCGTGCGCTTGGGCGCGAACAGCGACGGCCGTATTCGCGCGCTCGGCGTGACCACGCTGTCAAATTCGGGCGCCTATGGCGAGCACGGCTGGGCGACGGTCGGCCTTACTGGCCATAAGTCCATTCCGCTGTATACTGGGTCGCTCGAAGCATTCAAATTTACCGCAAACGTGGTGTACACGAACATGCAGCCTTCGGGCGCCTATCGAGGCTTCGGCGCCACGCAGGGCCAATTCGCCGTTGAAACCACCGTGAACGAGCTGGCCGAAAAGCTCGGCCGCGACCCCGTTGAACTGCGCGAACAGAACATGGTGCGCGAAGGCATGGAGATGCCCGCGTACTTCGGCGAAATCGCCAACGCGTGCGCGCTCGACCGCTGCTTGAAGCATTGCGCCGACATGTTCGACTGGAAAGCGAAATACCCCGTGCGCGACATGGGCAACGGCAAGGTTCGCGCGGCGGGCGTGGGCATGTCGATGCAAGGCTCAGGCATTTCCGGCATTGACGTGGGCTCGGTCACCATCAAGCTCAACGACGACGGCACATACATGCTGATCATCGGCGCGGCGGACATGGGCACAGGCTGCGACACCATTTTGGCGCAGATGGTCGCCGAGCATATGGATTGCTCGGTCGACGACGTTTCCGTGTTTGGCGCCGACACCGACGCGTCGCCCTACGATTCGGGCTCATACGCCTCTTCCACCACGTATGTCACCGGCATGGCGGTGCAAAAGGCGTGTACGCAGCTGAAAGAACGCTTGTGCGCCATCGCCGCCGAAGCGCTGGAGTGCGACGCGAACGAGCTGAGCTTCGAAGACGGGCGCGTGGTGCGCGAAGCGACGGGCGAGGAAATGTCACTCGTCGATGTGGCCACGAAAAGCCAGGTAAGCAATTGCCTGGCACCCGAAGCCACCGCCATGCATTCTTCCCCTGTCTCGCCGCCGCCGTTCATGGTGGGCATGGCCGAGATTGAACTTGACCGCGAAACCGGCGTAGTTGAAGTGCTCAATTACGCGAGCGTCGTCGACTGCGGTATTCCCATCAATCCGGCACTTGCGCGCATTCAGGCAGAAGGCGGCATCGTGCAGGGCATCGGCCACACGCTCATGGAAGACGTGACGCGCACGCCTAAGGGTCGCATTCGCGAATCAAGCCTGTTCACGTACCGTTTGCCCACTCGTCTTGACACGGGCCGCATTCGCGTCGAGTTCGAGAATTCCTACGAACCCACGGGTCCGTTCGGCGCGAAGTCGATCGGCGAAATCGTCATTAATACGCCAGCCCCCGCGATTACGCAGGCAATTTACCGCGCAACAGGCGTGTGGCATCGCGAGCTGCCCATTCTGCCCGAGCATATCGTGCTCGCGAAACCCGAGGAGTAGGCATTCTAAGCGAGTTTTTGCACATACCGCGGAAAACCACGGCCATCATCGGAAGCGGCGGGAAATCGACGCTTTTGCGAGCCCTGGCTGAAGAGCTGGCAACCGGAGGAGCTGCGAACGCGGAGTTCATAGCCGCTGAAACTGCAACCGATAAGCCCCGGGTCGGAACATCGCCGAACGAAGACTGCCCGACAGAGAAGGCCGCAGGCGATAAGCCGTCGGTTGATGGCGGCGAGCTGTCAACTAGGCGCCCCGCCGCAAAAGAGAACGCCATCGTCGAAGAGCCCCGCCGCGCACACGTAATCGTGGCCACGAGCACCAAAATGTTCGTACCCGATTGGTGTCCGGTTCTGCTCGACCCCACAATGGACGAAGTGCGATTAGCGCTATCGACGCACCCCATCGTCTGCGTGGGACGCATCCATGGGCCAACGGGCAAGCTTGACGCGCCGCGCATGGTGTTTTCAGAACTGGAAGCCGCGGCCGACTACCTGCTCGTTGAAGCCGATGGAGCAAAAATGCTGCCCCTGAAAGCGCATGCGGAACACGAGCCCATGATTCCCGAATGCGCGAAGCGAACGGTCTGCGTCGTGGGGATCGATGGCGTGGGCAGCCCTATTTCGCAGGCCTGCCACCGAGCGGAACGCTTTGCGCAGCTGGCAGACGCCTCGACCGCCGATGCCGTAACGCCCGAAATGGTAGCGCGCGTGCTTGAAGCCGAAGGCCTGCACGATATGGTTTTGATTAACAAGGTTGAATCCGACAACGACCGGCGAGCCGCCGAGCGCATAGCGGCGCTCTGCACAACCCCCGTGGTTGCGGGAAGCCTTTGGAGGAAAGAATTTCGATGCTTGCGATAATTCGCGGAGCTGGCGATATCGCCAGCGCGATTGCATTGCGCCTGCACAAATGCGGCGCCTCCGTCATTATGACGGAAGTCGAACATCCCTTGACGGTTCGCCGCACAGTCGCCTTCAGCGAAGCTATTCATTCAGGGAAAACCCAGGTGGAAGGCGTCGTTGGCGTGCGTGCTGAAAGCGTCGATGATGCGCTGCGACGAGCACTCGAAGGGGTCGTTCCCGTGCTCGTCGACCCGAAATGCTCATGCATTTGGCTTGAACCTGACGTGCTGGTCGACGCCATTTTGGCCAAGCGCAACGTGGGAACCACCATCGGCATGGCACCTATCGTAATTGGCGTTGGCCCCGGATTCACGGCGGGCGACGACTGCCACGCCGTGGTCGAAACCATGCGCGGTCACACGCTCGGTCGCGTGTATTACGAGGGTTCGGCACTTCCAAACACCGCAGTGCCGGGGCTTATAGGCGGCTTCGCAGGTGAGCGCGTTTTGCGCGCGCCAAGCGATGGAACTTTCCGCGAAATCGCTTCAATTCGCGACCACGTCGAGGCGGGCCAAACCCTCGCATACGTGGACGGCGCCCCTGTTATTGCCACCCTCACCGGCACGCTACGAGGCCTGCTTGCTGATGGAACGCGCGTTACCAAGGGCTTGAAGTGCGGCGATATCGATCCGCGCGACGAAGTGAGCCACTGCGAAACGGTATCGGACAAAGGCCTGGCAGTCGCAGGCGGCGTGCTGGAAGCCATTCTTCATTTGAGCGACACGCTCACGAAAGCATAGGCGGAATAAAACATGCGAACGATTGCAGAACACATCGCGCGTGCCTCGCGCGAGGCACGCGATTTGGTGCTGGTTACCATAATGGAAAGTAAAGGCTCCACGCCACGCCACGCGGGCTCGCAGATGCTTGTCGACGAAAACGGGCTTGCGTGCGGCACCATTGGCGGCGGCGCCGTCGAGGCCCACGCCATCAAGGAAGCGCGTGGCATGCTGGGCGAAAATCTAAGCCTCGTCGAAAACATGGAACTGAAGCTCGCCTCCAAAAAAGGCCTGAATATGCCCTGCGGCGGGGATGCGACCCTTCTGTACACGCCCGTGAATGCCAGCGATACGCATTGGCGCGATGCTGCACGCGAAATGCTTCGATGCATTGACCAGCGCATTCCTTCCTATCTCGTCGTGAAATGTTCCGAAGGCGGACAATCGAGCGAAAGCACTGTCGCCCTACTCGATGCCAACGGCGCGCCATTGGCAGGGGAGCACGGCATGCAGGCGAGCCTCATCGCAGGTCTTGAGCACAGAGCCGTCATTGACGGCCGTTTCGTGATGCCCGTCTCGCTGCCCACGCGAGCCATCGTTTTCGGCGGCGGGCACGTGGGCTGCGCGACCGTATCGGCCCTCTCGCGCGTCGGGTTCTGCTGCACACTGTTCGATTGCCGCCCCGAATTCGCCCAACACTCGCGCGTGCCCGAAGCGCATGATGTCATCTTGGGCGATTACGATAACATCGCAGCGTCGCTGACCTTGGACAAGCACGATTTCGTCATCATCATGACACACACCCATCGCAGCGATTACGCCCTTCTTGGGCAGGTGCTTCGCCAGCCTTTGGCATACGTCGGACTCATGGGGTCACGGCGAAAAATCGCAACCGGGCGAGAGCTCATGCTGAATGCGGGAATATCGGAAGAGGCGATTGACGCCGTACATATGCCCATCGGCCTTGACATCGCCGCAGAAACGCCCGAGGAAATCGCCGTGAGCGTCGCGGCGGAGTGCATCATGCGCCGCGCGGAAATGCGGAGGGGCGCAGGCGAATCGCAATGATATGGTTTACTTCCGACACCCATTTCGGACACGCCAACGTGCTGAAATTCAGCGAGCGGCCGTGGGATGATATCGATGATATGAACTATGCGCTCATCGAGAATATCAATGCATGCGTCGAACCGAGCGACGAGCTTTACATCCTGGGTGACTTTTCATTCAAGCTCACCGTGCAGCAAGCCTATAAACTGCGAAAACTCATTCGATGTAAGAAAATCCACCTCGTGCACGGCAATCACGACAAAGATTGGCGCCAGCCCGAAGTCGCCGACGCGTTCATCGTAGAACCGCCAATCAAGGTATTGAAAGTCGACGGCGTGAAAATCGTGATGAGCCATTACCCCATGGCCGATTGGCAATCGATGGGACACGGCAGCTGGCACATTCACGGGCATATTCACAGCCAAGGGTCCGCCTATAACGATGCTAACCTTGCACAGGGGCTTTTGCGTTTTGATGCGGGCGTCGATGCGAACGAATATCGCCCCGTAAGTCTGACGCAGCTGCACGCACGGTTCGATGGCGTGGCATGGCCCACGCGTGTGAAATGGCCCTTCTGGGTCAACGAAACAGGAGACGCTCAACTCGATGCGTTTCTTGCAGGCGAAAAGCGCAAAGTGGAGGCGCTGGAAGAGCGCTGAATTTACGGCGTGGCGCTAAGCTTGATCTTTGGCATATTCCATATTTTGAAGGTTCATTCCTTTACGCCGATCCATCGACCGCGAGCTCCACATGTCGACCACGTGAAGACCTCTTCACGAAAGGCCGACAAGTAGGCAATCGCGCCGCTTCCTCGCCACGCGCGTTTATACTGGTATGAAAAGCAAACAGCGGCGCACGGCGCCTCGTCCCACCAACCGACAGGACCCCATGAACAAGCACAGCATTCGATACGTTCTTATTCTTGTAGCGGCCATCGCAGCGGCAGCACTCATCGTCGTTCGCTTCGACGGCGTGTGCGAAATCTTCTCAACCGTATGCCAAGCATTGCAGCCGCTGGCGGTGGGCGCCGTCATGGCATACCTGCTCAACTTCATCGCCGCGAGCCTGGAATCGCGATGGTTCCCCCGCTCGACCAACGTCTTTGTCACTAAGAGCCGCCGCCCGATTTGCGTCATTTTGGCAATTGCCGCTGTCACACTCGCGCTCGTTGCGCTCATCACATTCGTGGGCAGCGAGTTCAAATCGGTCGGCTCGGCTATCATCAATGGCGTTTCCGAAGGCGCGACCATGGCTTCGCAAGCAATCGCGAACCTTCCCGGTGCCGAAAAGAGCATGATCCTCAACGATACCACGTGGAGTTCCCTGGGCGAGAAGGCCCTGGCAGCCATAGGCGGAACCGACCAAGCGCTGCGCATCGTGGCCCAAACGAGCGGCGAGGTCGCACACGTGACGCTGTCCATTCTGCTGGGCATGATTTTCGCGCTGTACCTGCTGCTCGACAAAGACCGCGTGCATGCCGGCGCCATGCGCCTTGCGACCCTCATTCCCAGCGATGAGGTGCGCGAGCGCGTGCTCCACGCATGCGCCATTACCAACGATTGCTTCTCACGCTTTATTCGCGGCCAATGCATCGAGGCAGTCATCTTGGGTACGCTGTGCGCTATCGGCGGCACCATCCTGCATTTTCCCTACGCAGCCTCAATTGGCCTTATTGTGGGCGTGACCTCGCTCATTCCGTTCGCCGGCGCATGGATCGGCGGCATCATGGGCGCTGCGATGATTCTGTCGCAAGACCCCTTGCAAGCGGTACAGTTCATCATCTTCCTGATCATTCTGCAGCAAATCGAGGGCCACTTGATTTACCCGAACGTCGTGGGCCAGTCGGTGGGCCTGCCGAGCATCTGGGTGTTTGTCGCGGTTATCGCCGGCGGCTCGCTGTTCGGCCTTCTGGGCGTGCTTTTGGGCGTGCCCGTGATTTCCACCGTGCGCACGCTGCTCATGGAACACTTCGCCAAAATGGATGAGGAAAAAGAACCTGTTAAATGCTCGTAGCGTTTAGCAGGTTTGACGACCCAATCGGGCCCAAGGTATTACCGCGTCTGAGCTTCCGTTTGAAGGGTGGGTGCATCGGGATGCTCGGGCCATGGCGGGGGAGCCATAACCGTCATATCCAGGCGAAGCGTTTGTGCAATGAGCGTCGCGAGCTCTTCGTCGGTGATGCCGGGCTTCGCCTTCATCATACCCACGATACCGAAAAGCACCAGGCCGAACGTCTCGGGAATCAGCTGAATATCAATGGTTCGATACGCCATATATTCCGACACGATGTAGTTCTGAATGCAGGCGACGCTTTCGCGTACGGCCCGCGTTGCAAATCGATCGCGCATCCCCAGCTCTTCGAGCACGGCAAACATGGGGCGCGGCTGTCCCGAGCTCGTATACAGCGTGCGTCTGAACGCGGCAACGCAGTTTTTCAGCTCCGAGGGCGTGTCGCCGAACGCGCGTAGCTCGTTCCATGTCGACACACTTTCGACGATGTCTTCAAGGAAATCGTCGAGCACTGCATCGATCACGGCCTGCTTATCGGGAAAGTAGTAATACACAAGGCTGCGTGCCACGCCGGCCTTGCGCGCAATGGCCGCCATGCTCGTGGCGGCCACGCCTTCAGTCTCGAACAGTTCGCGCGCCGCCTGCATGATATCCCCGGCCGTGCCACCCAATCGCACGCTCTGCCTCACCTGGCGCGTAACGTGGTGCGGCAGGTCGGAAGCGAATTCGGAAATGGAAGCACTCTTTCGCGCCGGCACGGCGGCTCCTTCGTCTAGCATGGGGCCGCCGCGCCAAACGCGATACACGAAACGCGCCGGTTAGCGATTCTCTTCAACGACCTCTCGATAATTCTTGGTGTCATTATAGAGCTCATCTTTCAGCGGATTGAGCTTGCGCGTGCGAATTCGATGGAGCTGGTAGGCGGCAAGCGCCACGTTGGAAATCAACGCAATCAGACTCACGACAAAGAACGCAGTGGGGTTATGCGTCGTGGGAATTTCCGCAAACGTATAGAACTGCGGGAGCGCCATGGCGAACATCGCATAGAGCGCCAGGGTTTGCGCGCGATGCTGCAACCATGCGCCACGCTTCGTGAAGAACGTGGGGACGGTGCAGGCAATGAGCAGAGCCAGGCCCGTGTACGTGGAATGGTCGGACATGCAGTTATACGTGTACGCGAAATTCCACAGATCGTAGGCGATAATCCACATCCAGAGCATATCGGGCCAAATCATGTCGCGCGATTTGTCTTTCGAGATAAAGATGCCGAACCAGCCGCAAATGGTGATGATGTTCAAAATGCCGGCGATCGCATTCATGATGTTCCACGGGCCGGAAATCATCCACACGTGGTCGACGACGGCGCCGTCCCACAGGCTGTAGGTATACATCTGGATGTCGCGCACCACGGCTTCGCAAATATTGATTGCCAAAATGAGCGGCGGGAAGCACAGCGCCCATCGCTTCTCATACAAATGATGCTCGCGGCCATCGGCACCGCGCCATTTCACGAATCGTAACGCCATAAATCCAACGCAGCCCGCCAGCGCAGAATACGTTTTCGCCCAGTTGAACCAGTTTCCCGTGCCATACTCGTTGCCGGGCGCGGCAGTGTGGGGCCATACGAAAATCGTGAACACGATGGGCGCGACCACGAACAACGCGACGCCGCCCCATACGCTCGTGCGTCCAAATTCATTGAATGCCATAAGGGCGAACACGACAAACAGCCAAATCGCCCACACCATAGGGTCGGATGCTTGATACAGAATACCCATGGTCTTCCTCCTTGAGTCGAAACCGCGCCGCCGCAGCCTTTTGGGACGCACGGCGGCGCGTCGGCTATCTGCCTAGGGGCGCTCCACCATAGTTTTCACGCGGCCCTTTTCATCCCATGCGGCGGCGTAGCCGAACTCCTCCAGGTTCGCCAAAGCGGCCTCGCGCTGGCCTTCGGGGACGTCGATGCTTTCGAGGTACACCTTGCGGAAGCCCGGGTTGTCGATATAAAGCTCCTGCTTGAAGGGGTTGCGCTTCTTGCCGAAAATCGTGTAAGCCTGGTAGACGAACACGCACGCGTTGAAAATGAGCGCAATAGCCGAAATCGTCATATGAGCCGCGGGGTCGTTCGTGGAATGCACCACGCACGCCGGGTGCAAGAAGAACCACGGCACCGTCATGGTCACAATCATGTTCACGGCAAGCGTACGAACGCGGTGCTGAGCATAGGCGCCGCGCTTAATGAAGAACGCAGGAATCGTGCACGCCGCCAGAAGCACCAGGCCGCAATACATGGAGCGGTCGGAAACGCTGTTGTAGGTGTAGGCGAAGTTCCACAGGTCATAGCCAATAATCCAGAACCACAGCTGGTCGGGCCAAACGTAGTCTTTCTTCTTGCCGCGGCCAACGATAATGCCGAAGAAACCGCAGATGCACAGCGCATTCAGAATGCCCGCGACGCCGTTCATCACATTCCACGGGCCGCCAACCACCATGTAACCATCCACGATGCCGTTGACGCCCGTGAGCTGGAAGTCGCGAATGCACGCCTCAAGAATATTGATAGCGAAAATGATCGGCGGAATGCACACGATATATTTCTTCTGGAAGGCGGGGAAGTACACGATGAGCCATCCGAGAATCGCACCCGCAAGGCACGAATACGTTTTCACCCATTGAAACCACGTGCCCGCGCCCGTGCCTTCGACAGCGGTGTGGGGCCAAACGAAAATGGTCAAGGCAAGCGGCAGCGCAATGAAGATTGCAGCGCCGACCCATTTGTTAAGGCGAGAGAGCTCGTTCATGCCAATCAGAAATACCAGATAGAGCAGAACACTCACAATCGCCGTCGCCGAAAGCGGTTCGTAAAAGAACATGACGGTTCCCCTTTCCCTCTTGCGGATCTGCGAACTCACTCGAACAGCCCGTTTCCCCGACGGGTCCCAATTGCTGCAGTTCGCTTTCTTGGCCGCAGTGTAACAAGGGGATTTTTCGTTGGTTTGACGCTTTAGGGTTGATTCGTCAAAACAAGGTTAGAGAGATTCGTTCGAACGACTTTGTTTTCCTGCTTCATGCGCGGCGCGCACGCCTTTCGCACGTTGCGCGCATGGCGCTCACCGACATAGGCCTATGGTATGGGCCACCGGCGTGCGCCATGGCTCAAACTGTTCGCCGTAGAGGCGCATGCCAAGCTGTTTCCTCAGCCGCCATTCCCGAACAACTCGGCGTAGCGACAATCGAAACCTGTTAAATGCTCGTAGCATTTAACAGGTGCAACCCAACGGCGCTGCCCAAGCAGCAAAGCCGCTGGCAGGAAAGAACGAATTTCCCGCGAGCACGCATGATAAGATGACCCTTCAGCTGTCGCGCCCGAACGACTCGACGCAGCAATGGCTGGAACCGAACGGCCCCAGGACCCGTTAAATGCTCCTGTTGAATCTTCCTGTTAAATGCTCGTAGCATTTAACAGGTCGTTCAAAAAAGTCCTTGACCTAAAGCCAGGTTTAGGTTTTACGGTTGGTTTATTCTATCAAGCAAGCCCATAGAATGAGAGGGACAACCATATGCTCGGAACCTTCACGTACCACAATCCAACCAAGATTTACTTCGGCCCCAATGCGCTTGAGGGGCTCGCGGACGAGCTCACGAAATACGGCCCGAACGTCGTGCTTGTCTACGGCGGCGGCTCCATCAAGAGAAACGGCGTATATGACCAGGTAATCGCCGTTTTGAACGCCACTGGCAAAAACGTGACCGAGATTGCCGGCGTCATGCCGAACCCTACCGTCGAGAAGCTTCGCGAGGGCGTTGCCGTGGCGAAGGCGGCCAGCGCCGATCTGATTTTGGCAGTAGGCGGCGGCTCGGTGTGCGACTATTCCAAAGCGGTGTCGGTTTCAGCGAACTGCGACGAGGACCCCTGGGAGAAATACTTCGTTCGCTTCGAGGAGCCGAGCTGCCCCGTTGTTCCCGTGGGATGCGTGCTCACCATGGCCGGCACGGGTTCGGAAATGAACGCGGGCGCCGTGATCACCGACCATGCCGCCAAGCTTAAGGTGGGCCACGTTTTCGCGAACAGCGACGTGATGCCTAAGTTTTCAATCCTCAACCCCGAATTCACATTGAGCCTGCCGCATAGGCAGGTCGTGGCTGGTATCTACGACGCGTTCAACCATATTTGCGAGCAGTATTTCAGCGGCAGCGACGACAACGTGAGCGACAGCATCGCCGAGGGCCTTATGCGCAGCGTAGTCGAGAACGGTCGCATCGCCGCGAACGACGACCAGAATTACGAAGCGCGCAGCAACATCATGTGGGCCGCGACCTGGGCGCTGAACACGCTCATCGCCAAAGGAAAGCCCACCGATTGGATGGTCCACATGCTCGGACAGGGCGTGGGCGCCGTGACCGACGCGACCCACGGCATGACGCTTTCCGCCGTGAGTCTTCCGTATTATCACTTCATCATGGATGCCGGGTTGCCGAAATTCGCGCGTTTCGCGACGCACGTGTGGGGAATCAACCCTGTGGGCAAAAGCGAACGCGAGCTCGCCGAAGCGGGCCTTTCGGCAATGGAAGCATGGATGCGTGAACTGGGCGTTGCGATGAATCTCACGGAGCTGGGCGTGACCGAGGCCGACCTAGACGACGTCGTCGCCGCCACATTCATTATAACCGGCGGTTACAAAACGCTCACTAAGGAAGACGTGCGCAACGTTTTGCTGCAATGCCTGTAAAGGGGGAGGCTGTCTGAAGCAGCGACGCCCCGGCGCGCGGTCAAGTTTAAGCCGCGCGCCCGCGCACCGATCACCCGCGCAGCGTGGCGCGCAGGCGATCGGTGCGAAGCAGCAGGTCAAACGCATCAAGCGCGTTTGTTACCACGACATCGGCGCACGTCAAAAGTTTCCCGCACGCACCCTCTTTCCCCATAATCGCAATCGAAAGCGCAGCTTCGCCGAACATAGCGATGTCGTTGAAGCCATTGCCGATGCACACGCAACCTTCGGCGCCAAGCTCGCGCACAATCGAGGCCTTACAGGCGCTCGCATCGTCACGAGCAAACACGCGCACGTCAACCGGAAGGTCGTCGCATTCCGTACGCACCGTCCCGAACGTGTCAGCCGTAAGTACGCTGACCTGGGCGAACTCGGTGATTTCTCGAATGCGGCTCGCAACGCCTTCAATAAGATGCCCGTCAACGGCAATAGTTCCGTTGTAGTCGCACACCACATGACGAATCCCGAACGTGCCACGTCCGGGGATGTCGATTTCCAACATAGGGCAAGGTTCCTTTCAATCACGGCCTCGAATACCTATCGCTTTTCTAAACATGCCGAACTCAAAGCCAATCCGACTTGTGATGCCCGTTAAAAACGGCGCAGCATTCCAAGCATGTCCGATTTCCGCAGATTTTGGCAGAAAATTGCGGTTGTGAACGATATGGATTGCCTCCTTAAAAGAAGCGATTCGTAAAACACCAGGTCAGAAGTAAGTCAATACAATAGGCTCTTGTTAAAGGCCCTTCAAACCTCTTTTAAATCGTTCACAACCGCAATTCTCTGCCAGAAAAGTCGAAATCGGGACACGATTTCGACGAAGACGCAAAGAAGAAGGCGATTGGGAAAGTACAGCGGAGAAGAGACGCGCTGTGCGCCCGCAGACAGCACGCAGCGCGCAGCACAAGACGCAGACGAAGCGCGACAAGCGACAAATCCAAGTCGCAAACAACAGGGGCCAGGCAACAAACCGCAAAGCAGCAAGCCGCCAAGAAGCGCGCGTCACTCGAGGCGAAGGCACGAATACCGACCCACAGCAGCCCGCATCGGCCCGGCCCAATCCAAGCCAAAATCTAAACCGCACTTGCCCTTCTCGCCCAAACCGGCCCGACTGCTTCGGCCGCCCCAGTCAGAATCAGCCTTGCGCGCCAGACCGTATCGGCCTGCATTGGTTCGCAGCAGCCAATAATCGCCCGCGCCAATAAAGCACTTCTAACCCAACACCGGCGAAACCCTTTCGTTCAACTCCGATGAATCGCTCGCTCCCATGGTCGTCAAAAGGCCTATATCCGAAGACACGATTCCAAGCTCTCGCCAAAGCCTCTCTTGCTTGAGACGAAAATCGCCTGGCAGGCGCACCCTTTTCCCGAGGATTCGCGCAATGCCTTGCGCCGCCTCGTCAAACAACGAAGCCCGACGCAGATGCTCGGCGGTCAAATTGACGCTCGTAACATCCATGGATTCAAGCGCTATGCATCGCATCGAGTCGTTCGCAAGCAGGCGCTCCGCGGAGTGGAACTCCGCGCTGTCGTATTCAACATCGAGTCGCGCGGCAGGCCAATACAAATCACAGCGCAGCGACGAGCGCCCCGTCGCGCCCACATTTTTCGGAAGCGGCATTTCCGCATTCATTGTGGGGTGCGGCAAACCATAGCCGCCGAGCGAATAGGGAAGGCACAACAGCATGGCAAGCTCGCTTTCGCGCGGCGAAGCAGAGCCGGCAAGAATGAGGGGAAGCGCTCGACGAGCTTTCTTCACGCCTTTGAACTGGGGGGACTTCTCGACGAATGACGCAAGGGCACTGGGAGAAGTGAGCGGGGTCGCATCGTATCGAGCTAATCCGAAAGTTGAAGCGCGGCGGTACGTTCCGCAAAGTTCAAAGCCGAGCGCTATGAGCCGTTCAAGGGAGAGCACGCTTGCCATTTCGCAAAACGCCATTTCCGGCGTACTTACGTACAGGCCGTCTCCGATTCGCACGAACGACCGCGGATGAAACGGCCCTTTGCGAACCGAAGTTTCGATTCCGCCTCCCGCGCGTCGAAGGCGTGCGTGCGCTACGGTCGCGTGAATCAGCGACCCATCCGAAAAGAAGCGATCCCTTACGGCTGGCGCGAGCTCAGGCGTGACAGCCGATTCGAGGAATCTGACGGCAGCTTTTGTATCGCGTTCCAGCGTGCGACGATAATCCCGCGCACCCTGGAACGCGAAAGACACGCTTTGGTTGGCAGCAGTTACGCCCTGGCTGGCGGCCGGCATGTTCGGCGTGACATGAATGCGTTGGTCGGGAGACATGTCTCGGTCAATGGGCGCGTTCCAATCAACGCGCGCGCAACGGTTACCGCCGGCGACAACGCTGTCCCAGACGCGCAAAGCACTTTGCTTTCCGAGCACAACAGCCATGGCGGCCTCTTCCTCCGGCGATTTCGTAATACACCAGATGCAGCTTCGGCGACAACGACGTTTCTGCGATGGCGACGTCTTCCGAAATAGTGGCGTCGTCTTCCGTAATGGCAACGTCTTCCGTGATGACGGCATCTTCCGTAATGCTGGCGTCTTCCGTGATGACGGCATCTTCCGTAATGCTGGCGTCTTCCGCATCTAGGGATTATGCGATGCACTCTATCATGAACGTGTCCGTTTCTTTCCCGTTTTGGCACAAATTTGCGGTTGTGAACGATGGATTTTTCGGAATGCAAAAAGAGCTCTACAAAAGACCAGGTCAGAAGCGTGTCACCTGCTAAAGCGCGCAGAAAAGCGCTTCGGCGTGACTAAAAATCGTTCACAACCGCAAATTTGTGCCAGAATCACCAAAATCGGGACACGTTTTCGGCGAAACTAGAACAAAGAAGCTCGTATGCAAAGCGGAAGCACATGCGCACAGAGCACGCAAACCTACAGCGTGCCGCCCCCATCAAAGAATAACCCGCTTGAGAAAGGCGAAAGCGCAAAGATCGCGCGCCTGCAGCGGCGCGGACGCCCTTAGCGGAAAATGACCCATTTGCACAGGCAGAAACCCCAGATACCCTGCATCATCATGGTGATGAATTTGCCGACCATCTCAGGGCAGCCGAACGACACAGCCGCCCAGCCTATAAACCAGGAGCCGAAAAGGAAGTTCCAAACGTACAGGGCGACGAACATGGCCACGCTACGCCAGAAGCTGCTCGACGCTTTGAACGTGATGTTGCGATTCATAAGGAAATTGAACGAGCCCGAACACGCGACGGCGATGCCGTTCGCAACGCCCGTCGGCAACGCGAGCTGGGCCAGGGCAAACACGCCGAACTCGACGAACGTCTGTACAATAGACACGCCGTAATACATGAACGCCTGACGAACGCCACGAGCGAGAGGCGACCAATCGGTCCGTCTTTTGGCGTCATCGCCCTGCTGCGAGAATGGCTCCGCCGGCACTTTGGCGGCGTTATCCGACCCCTCGCCAAAGCCAGCCCGCTCACGAGCAGCGTTGGTTCGCGCCCAACCGCAAGAAGCTGGACCATTGCCAACGCAACTCAGTCTCTCGACACCAAGCTGCTCCCCGGCAACACCAGCCCGCGCACAAGATGCAGGCCGTCCCGCAGCGATGTCGGTTTGTTCTGCAACGGCATCAGCTCGTTCCCCACCGACGCGCGCCCGTCCGCCGCCAATGCAAATTTTCCGCTCACTACCAGCCCTTCTTTCGTCGGCGCATAATCGCCCGACACCGACGCAATCCCGGTCGCCATCGATAGGGGCTTGTTTCTTGGAGATATGTGCCTGCACGTTTTCCATAGGCGCGATTCTAAAACTCACACGCAAGCCCCGTCGAAATGTCACCTTTTCGTTGCGGTCGGGGAAGAGGTGCCGCGTGAACCGCGTGAACCGCGTGAACCGCGCGATCCGACGTCAGCAATGGCCCTGCCTCAATTCTAGCTTCTGTCCGCTCCTTACCCCAACGCCACGTCGAGCGCCATCATCACGCTGAAGCCAACGGCGAAAAACACTGTGCCTAAATTTGAATGTCTACCCTGAGAAACTTCAGGCATAAGCTCCTCAACCACGACATAGAGCATGGCGCCCGCCGCAAAGCTCAACAGGTACGGAAGCGCCGTAATCACAAGCTGCGAAGCCAAAATCGTGAGAACTGCGCCGACAGGCTCAACGACGCCCGAAAGAACGCCGCCCGCAAACGCCTTGCGCCGACTTGCGCCTTCAGCCCGCAAAGGCATCGATATAATCGCGCCTTCTGGGAAATTCTGAATGGCGATGCCAAGCGACAAAACCAGTGCGCTCGCCGCCGTGATCTGCATATTTCCCGCAAGAAAGCCCGCGTATATAACGCCAACCGCCATTCCTTCGGGAATGTTGTGCAAGGTTACCGCCAAAACCATCATCGTCGTGCGGCTTAGCGTGCTTTTCGGCCCCTCCGATTGATCGCTGCCCACATGCAAGTGGGGAATCAGATGGTCGAGAATAAGCAGGAACAGCACACCGGCCCAAAACCCCGCAAGCGCCGGGAAGAACGACCACCTTCCCATGGATGTCGACTGTTCGATGGCGGGAATAAGCAGGCTCCAAATCGACGCCGCAACCATAACACCAGCAGCAAATCCCGCAAGAGAGCGCTGCACCAAATTCCCAAGCGGCATCTTCATGAAGAACACGCAAGCAGCACCGAGCGTCGTGCCTACAAAAGGAATCAGAATTCCGAGAACCGTTTCTATTTGGCTCACCTCCGTTTCAGCTGTTGAACGACTGTATCTTCGATATATGGCCCCATCTTCCGTCAAGCAGCACACGGCACGGCGGAATAATTGAAAACGAAGAAAACGCCCTTCGTGTACGCCGCAGTTCCAAAGCGAGAAACGCGGAAGCAATCGGTGAATCTAGGTAACCTCATTGTTGTTAGTATAGTCTAACTTTAACATGGGGGCAGCTGGCGAATCATAAGAAAGCACGCCCCTTGGTCGCGCGCTCAATCGCCGGCGAGCTCGCTCCAAAGAAACGACGAGCGCAAGACCGCACGCAGCGTATTTGTGTACTACAGTCAACGCAGTTGAAGGGCACACGCCCGTTGATTATCTGAACCCCAGGGGGCCTGGCGCCCAAAACGCCGAAGATGACGTAACGTCATATCCCAGAGCTTGAAATGGGCAAAAAACTGCGGCAGCATCACTTCACTTTGGCTGCGAGCCGCAACGGACGCAGACCATGGCGAACGCGAGGCGTCCGCCGAAGACACCAGTTCCGTACACGCCATCGAGGCGTATTGGGCAAAGCCGCTTCGCAAGGGCGACTTACTCATAGCTACGGCGCTCGTACATAGCCACGTTGCTCGCGCAAGGCCGTCGTGTTCATGTATGGCCGCGCCGCACGCAAACCGATTGCCGCACACAAAAACAGGGGGAAACATGGGCGAACAAGGCACTCGAGGCCTCATGACGGTAGGCGAGTTGGCATCGCGCGTGGGCGTGACCGTGCGCACCATCCAGTACTACGACCAAAAGGGCCTGCTCCACCCCAGCTCCAAAAGCGAGCAGAACCAGCGCCTGTACTCCCGCGACGACGAGGAGCGCCTCTATCGCATCCTCACCCTCAAGTACCTCGGCTTCTCGCTCGCGCAGATCAAGGAGGCGGAGGCGCTTGACGACCGCCAAGAGCTCTCCGGTGCGCTCGAGCACCGCATGCACGAGCTCGAGCGCGAGAGCGTCGAGGTCCTGCGCAACATCAGCACCGTCAACAGCCTCCGAGAGCAGCTCGCTGCAAGCGAGCACGTGCGCTGGAGCGACTTTGCCCAGGCCATCAGCGATATGCAGAACCGCGAGGACGTGCTGTGGCTGGCCATTAACGGCGAGGGCTGCGACGAGAGCAGCGTCCCGGAGCTCACCCACGAGGAGGTCAGTCGCTGGCACCAGCTCATGGGCGACACCATCGAGGCCATGCACGACGGCGTGCAACCCGGCGACGAGCGCGGCCGGGAGCTCGCCTTGCGCTTCGAGCGCCTCGGCGGCATGTCCGGCGCGCTCGCCGGCCTCAAGCGCCTCGCCAACCAGCGCGCGCAAGGCCCCAAGCAGTACGA
>OGCN01000878.1_pt1 | contig 45381 bp, 47 predicted proteins | sample 1570181 | NCBI WGS metagenome assembly OGCN01 (sample SAMEA4370584, study PRJEB24528) | human gut metagenome | reverse complement strand
GCCAGACCGAGACCGCCCTTCAGAGGACCAAGCAGGTAGCGGATAGAGAGGAACAGCCCATCCGCAACCTTGGAATGTGTCAAAAAGTTTGCCATCAGCACGAACATCGGGATGGCGACCATGGAATAGCTTTGCATCTGGTCGTACACCTTGGTCATGGCGATGGTGATGCCCGGGCCGCCCCAAGCGAGATAGCCGATAATAACACCGGCGCCGCCGAGGACGAACGCAAGCTCCTGACCGGTCGCAAGACCGATGATCATGGTAAGGAACAGTACGCCAAGCAGGATCGCGCTGAGCTGTGTTGCGCCCACGCCGGACTGCGTGACAAGATTGGTCAGCATTTCCATCATGCAGCGTCGCCTCCCTTCGTATCATCCGTGCCGGAAACGGCTTCACCGATGCCGCGCACGCACTTGAGCATCTCGGAAATGCCCTGCAGTGCGAGCAGCGTCATGCCGACGAACAGCGCCAGCTTGACCGGCCATGCCGGCGGCGCCCATACCGAGTAGCCGCGCTCACCGGTGGTATACGAGCGAAGGAAAAATCCGAAGCTCTCGGGCACGAGCACGAATACGAACGGAACAAAGAACACCAGATAGGTAATCAGGTGCAGAATGTTCTGCGCAAGCGGTTTAAGCCGTGCATACAGCACATCAACCGCAACAAAGGCCTTCTTCTGGAAGCCGTAGGCGCAGACCATGATAATGTAGCAGCCGAAGGTCATGCAGATGACGTCCATCGTCCAGATCTGCGGACTGTGGAACAAACGGCGCAGCACGACTTCGGTAACAATGACCGCGAGAATGCCAAGAACGGCGAAGGAAGCAATCCTGCCGATCCAGTCATTGACGAGGTCGATCACATCGCAGATGCGTTTGATCACTTTCATATATTACACCTCATCTTCTGAGGCTCCGTGCTCTCAAAAGAGAGCACGGAACACTCTGTCGGTCACTTTTCGGATTCATCGTAGTTGAAGCCCCAGCCGTAGTCACCGAGCATTGCACGGTAGGTATCGGCATGTTCACGGTAATCCTGCATAGAGCTGTATACCATGTTGAAGTTTTCATTCTTCGCAGCTTCTTCTTCGTAAACCTGACGGCAGGTCTCACGGATGGTATTCCAGTCGTCCTGGTTCATCTTGGTGACGACGCAGCCGTCCTCCTCGAGCATCTTCTTGGTGGAATCGAAATCCATCCACAGGTAGCGGGACAGCTGCTCGGAGGTGCAGATCTCAGCCGCCATCTGGATGGCGTTCTGGTACTCCTCGGGGAGCTTATTCCATGCATCCTTGTTGATCATAACGCCGTTGACGCCGCCGGACTGATACCATGCAGGCGAGCACCAGTACTTGGCAACCTCCTGCAATTTCAGCGAATCATCCGAGCACGGCGTGGAGAACTCGCCGCCGTCGATAACGCCGCGCTGCAGGGACTCATAAAGCTCGCTTGCCGCAACGGTGGTGATGTTGATGCCGAGCTTTTCCGCTGCACGGCCGGCCATAACGCCGCCGAGGCGGATCTTCATGCTCTGCATGTCCTTGATAGAAGTGATCGGCTTGGTCGAACGGATACCGGACTCTGCGTGGTTGATCATAATCGGGAAATACGTCATGTTGTACTTGCCGTACATATCCTGATAGCACTTCAGGCCGCCGCCCTGGGTGATCCAGATGTAGTAGTCCATGCCGGTGAAGTTATCCATTGTAGTGGAGAGCAGCTCAAAAGCGGTATCCTTGCCGCTCCAGTAGCCGCCCCAGTCACCGCCGCACTGGATGGTGCCGTTCTGGACGTAATCAAACAGCTGGTTTGCCGCACAAAGCGAACCCTCCGGATAGTTGGTGATGGTGAAGCGTCCGTCGGTCAGCTGGCTGACCAGCTCGGAGAAGCGCTCGTCACAGGTGAAGTGAATGTTGCCGTCACCCCAGGTGGAACCCATCTTCCAGGTGATGACTGGCAGATCACTGCTGCCGCCTGCAACTGCATTGGCGTTTGCCGCATCCATCATGCCGCTGTCCGCGGCATTGCCGCAGCCGGACAAACCAAGGGTTGCCGCACCGACTGCACCGCAAAGCAGACCTGCCATCAATCTTTTGATTTTCATCTTTTTAGCCTCCTTGTTCGTTTTCCTCTATCGAAAACGCCGTTTTGCGGGCGTTTGCGAACAAACTGGTCATGCACAAGGAGGGGATTCTCGCTAATCGCTGTCGGCCAGTGCCTGTACGGCCTGCACGACCTCCTTCTGCGCATCGGAAAGGTGTTCGTAAATCGGCTGCACCGCCGCACGGAACTTTTCGGCCTGCTCCTCATCGAGCAGCGCCATGTAGCAGCCGCTGCGGGATGCATGCAGCATTGCTCGAACCTCTGCGCTCTGCCAGTGGTCGCGCTGCCACGAAGCCGCCTCAGCGGCGCATCGCTCAATGATGGTCTGCTCCTCCTGTGAGAACGTTTCCCACGTTTCCGAAGACGCGACCAGCACATCCGCGTTGTAGGAATGTCGGTCGTACGTCCAGTACGGTGCAAGCTGATAGTAGCCGCTGTCAACATAGGTAGGCAGCGTGCTCTCGGCGCCGTCAATCCGGTCAGTGCGGAGCGCGAGCGCGATCTCATCCGGCGGCAGCGTCACCGCCTCGGCGCCCCACATCGGAATGACCTGCTTCATCTGCGAGGAATCCTCGGTGCCGAGCCGCAGGTCCTTCATGTCATCGAGTGAGGTGATCGCCTTTCCTGTCGTGAAAAAGCACCGGTAACCGGCATAAAAATAGCTTAAACCGGTAAGGCCCTTGCCCTCGAGTGAGGCCATCACCTGCTGACCGACTGCGCCGTCCAGCACACGGAACAGATGCTTGTCCGAGGTGTACTCGTACGGCAGCTGCAGCGCCGCAAGCTGCGGTGCATACGCTGCGGCAGACGAGATTGGCGTGCGTACAAAATCAATGCCGCCGTACACGCACTGCTCAAGTGCGGATGCATCGGTACCAAGCTCGTTATCAAAGCTCGGCAGAATTTGTATCGCGCCGTCCGTTTCCCTGCGTACCATGTCGCAGAAGCGCTGACACGCCTGATTGGCGAGGTAGTTTTCGCTCTGCCCGCTGGCAAGGCGGTAATAGCGGATATGCGGCTCGTCCGTGCCGCCGGTACATGCACAGAGCATGAGCAGCAGCCATCCGGCGATCACACACCGAAAGCGTTTATTCATCTTTCCATCTCCTATTATATAGGGTGACCAGTTTCGGCAACATCGTAAATACTTGCGGTAGACAGGTAAAATCACAGCACACTGAAAATTTTCATATTTTATTTTATGACATTTGCATAAACATTTTGGAATAAATAGTAAATTTTCCGTATAAATTCCGTAAATCCTGCCGCGCGGCTCGTTCAGTTTGCGTTATGATTGCGGTACTCGGTAGGCGTTACGCCCAAATGCCGCTTGAACACCTTCGTGAAGTAGTTTGCATCCGTATAGCCGACCCGAACAGCGATTTCCCGTACCGGAATATCAGTCTGCTGCAGCAGCTCAACCGCACGGTCGATACGGTAGGCGGTCAGGTATTCAAGGAAGGTCTGGTTATACGAGGTGCGAAAAAAGCGTGAGAAGTAGAACGAACTCATGCCCATCGCCTCTGCCGCCTGATCAAGCGACACATCCTGCATGTAATGATGCTCCAGCCACACGGAAAACTGGGTGCAGAACGTATTTCCCGGCTTGTCCCCGCATACCGCCGGACGGCTTTCCGGCAGCAGATTCAGCTTGCGCAGGCAGGCGGTAATCTGTGCGCTGTCAAACGGCTTGACCAGATAATCCGTTCCGCCGGCCCGCATGGCGCCTACGGCGTAGTCAAAGCGGTCGAAGGCAGTCAGGAATACAATGTGGGTTTCCGGCATGGCTTTGTGGATGATGGCTGCCGCATCAAGGCCGTTCATCACCGGCATTTCAATATCCATCAGCACCAGCTGCGGCTGAATTTGACTGGCGCGTTCAACCGCCTCCCGTCCGTTCGCAACTCCCTCGATGAGTGCATCCGCGCCAAGCAAATCGCGCATCTGTCCGCTCAGATTCTGCAGACTCAGCGGTTCGTCCTCCGCGATCAGTACCTTTAACATATATGCTCTTCCCCTTTCATGGGCAGTATGATGCGGGCTGTCGTGCCCAATCCGGGACAGCTGACAATGCGGAAGCTGCCGCCGGACAGCGCAATGCGTCCCGCGATATTCTGCAGGCCGATGGACCGGTGTCCCTCGGCGGTGTTCTGTTTCATTTTGCTGCGCGAGAAGCCGCCGCCGTTGTCCGTAATCTGGATGCGGCAGCCATTCGGTGTGCTCTCAGTGACAATACGGATGCGGCCGCCCGCACTGCGGCTGCGCATGCCGTGTACGATAGAGTTTTCCACAATCGGCTGCAGTGTGAATTTCGGCAGTTCACAGGCCGCACAGCGGCTGTCACAGTTCATCTCGAACGAAATACGTTCGCCGAACCGCAGCTCCTGCAGGGAAATGTAGTCGCGCAGCAGCGCAAGCTCGCGGTCAAGTGTTACCACGCTGTCGTCATGGTCGAGCGTGTAGCGGAAGAAGTTCGCCAGCCGCACCACCATGTCGCCGGTGACGGTCGCCTGCTCGATTCCGGCCATATTGGCCACGCTCTGCAGCGTGTTGAACAGAAAATGCGGGTTGATCTGGCTCTGCAGCTGCGCAAAGCGGCTTTGCTCGATCAGCTGCCGCAGGCGTGCTGCCTCGCTCTCCTGCTGACGCAGGGATTTTTCCAGCTGTGCTTCGCTTTCCAGTGCGTGGATCGTCCGCGCAATCTGGTGCTTGAGGTGGTTGAACGAGTCGGCGAGCATACCGATCTCGTCCGAGCGTGCAAAGTTGAAGTCCTCAATGTCGTATTCGCCATCCGCGACGCGGCGTGCACCGCGGCTCATCTGCTGCACCGGCAGCAGCAGACTGCGTGCGTAGTACAGCATCGCGCCTGCAAACAGCACGCTGCCGATCGCGGCTACGATGGTAAATACCATGTTCTGCGAGGTACCCCGCTGACCGAGGACCAGATAGCCCTCGCGTCCCTCCATCAGAAACGCCGCCGTCAGCTGATCGGTGTATTGCGTCAGATAGCTGCCCTGTGTACGCAGCGCTTCGTAGTTCACCGCGTCAAATGTGCCGTCATGCAGCTGCGCGATGAACGTCTCCTGACGGACACGATAGCTTTTCATCGTGCGGTCGATGACCTGCTTAAGCACCTCGCTCTGCGTGCTGCCGTCGGTCTCTGCGCTGCGCAGCCGCTCCCACGCAGAGGCGGTGTCCTGCACGGCGTCCGCATATTTGTCGATCGTATCGGACTCGGGCGCCGCAAACGTCAGCTCGCCCAGAAGCGCATTTTCCTGCTCCATGGCGTTCATGTAGTCCGTGCAGCGTGCATATTCAGACAGGATATCATCGCTTTTCTCGCGGTAATCGTAAAAATCGTTCATTAACAGTCCCACCACCAGCAGAATGGGAATGACGAATGCGCAGCTCAGCACGATCGCCTTGTGCAAAATGGACAGACGCACCCACCATTGACGTACTCCGTGCACAGGCTCACCTCCTTTGTCAGATTTTATCATAAGCCAATTGATAAGCAATGTAAACCTTTTCCGGGCAGAAAAGGTAAAAAAACGCCGCACCGGCGGTGTGCAAAGGAAAACGCAGGAAGGCATCCCAAACGGACGCTTCCTGCGTTTCCTATTCAGTCTGATCCGGCGGCTTCATTATCGAATAACGCGATGAAAATGAAAGCGTTACGGCGACAGCTTCTCCCGGAGCATCGTGAGCAGCTGCTGCATATCGAACGGCTTGGAAAGATGGCCGTTCATGCCTGCCTTCTCTGCGTTCTGCCTGTCCTCGTCAAAGGCGTTCGCCGTCATGGCGACAATGGGCAGACCCGCCTTTTCGGCATCCGGCAGAGCGCGGATGGCACGCGCGGCCGCATAGCCGTCCATGATCGGCATCTGAATGTCCATCAGCACCAGATCATAGTACCCGGGCGCGCTCGCGCGCACCTTGTCTACCGCGATCTTTCCGTTTTCCGCCGTGTCCACCTCAAACCCGCCTTCCTCGAGCATCGTCACCGCTATTTCGCGGTTGAGGGCGTTATCCTCGACGACCAGCAGCCGTTTTCCGGCGAAATCCGCCTTTTTCTCCGTCTGTTCCGCAGCCTCTGCCGGAAGAAACGGCTCAGACAGTATGCGGCGCAGCTCGGACATGAACAGCGGCTTGGCGCAGAACGCAGTCACGCCTGCAGCCTTTGCCTCAACCTCGATATCCGCCCAGTCGTAGGCGGTCAGGATGATGATCGGGGTATTGCTGCCAATCAGCCTGCGAATGCGGCGCACGACCTCAAGGCCGTTCAGATCGGGTATCATCCAGTCGATGATAAAGACATCGAAGCCGTCACCCTGCTCGATCGCGTCCTGCGTGCGGACAACAGCCTCATGTCCCGAGGTCGTCCAGTCCGACCGCATGCCGATCATGCGCAGCATTTTGCTGACGTTCAGACAGGTGTCGGTGTCGTCATCCGCCACGAGCGCGCGCAGGCCCTCAAGCTGCGGGATACGCTGCGGCGCGGTCTGCTCTCCACTGATGGGAAAGCGCAGGGAAACCGTGAATTCCGAGCCCTTCCCCGGCTCGCTCTCGACCGAAATCCTGCCGCCCATCATATCGACCAGATTTTTCGTAATCGCCATGCCGAGACCGGTTCCCTGAATTTTGCTCACGGTCGAGGTCTCCTCGCGCGCAAACTGTTCGAAGATATGCTCCTGAAACGCCGAGCTCATGCCGATGCCGGTATCACGGATATGAAATTCATAATCCACACTGCCATGCGGCGCAGTCTGCTTCTGAACGATGCGCAGGGTGATCATGCCGCCTACCGGGGTGAACTTGATGGCATTGGACAGGATGTTGAGCATGATCTGGTTGAGACGCATAGGGTCGGCAACAACATCCTCATCCTCCACATCGACCATGTCGATGAAAAGCGAAATGCGCTTGGCGGTGATGCTCGACTGGATGATATCGCGCAGGTCGTGCACCAGCTCGGGCAGGTGCACCGGGCGCAGTTCGAGAGAAACCTTGCCGCTCTCGATACGGCTCATATCGAGCACATCGTTGATGAGCGAGAGCAGATGCTGGCTCGCCGTCGCGGTCTTTTTCAGGTAGTCGAGCACCTGCTCACGGTTGTCGATATGGGTGGCCGCAAGCGAGGTGAAGCCGATGATCGCGTTCATCGGCGTGCGGATGTCGTGCGACATATTGAACAGAAATTCGCGCTTGGCGCGGTTTGCCGCCGTTTCCTGACGGATAGCGCGTTCAAGCTCGGCATTTTTCTGCTCAAGCGAGGTCTGATATTCCTTTTCGAGCGTTTTCTGCTGCTGGAGGAAGCTCTTTTCCGTTCCTCGCCGCACGAACAGGAGCAGCGTTAGAACGATCGCACAGGCGAAGAACGACACGATCAAATTGATCGGCGTGTCCCTGTAGAGCAGTCTGCCCGGGACATATATATAGTAGTAGAAGTTGCGCCCGTGGCTGTACATGCCGTAATATCGGGTCAGGCCCCTGCGTCCGGCATAGACCAGCCGGTCGGCATGGCCGCTCGAGCGGATGCGGCGGAGCAGATCATTTTCCGTGGTATCCGTACCGATGAGGAACGGCTCGTCCGACGCAGTTACGCGGTTGCCGTCCGACAGGAGCACGGTTCCCGTGATCTCGGCGTCGTAGCCGTCGAGCAGATCCTGCACGGAGAGCACGGATTTCTTTGCGAACGCCGCCCCGGTGTGCCGCCAGCCAAGCACCGCGCCGCGTCCGTCCGCGCAGCTGCGCACGGCAGCGTCGGCAAACGAGCCGTCGGTCAGCTGCACGCGCCGAACATAGGTGCTCTGCGGATGACCGATCACGGCGAGCACGCGCTCGGCTTCCAGATCGGTTTGCAGGCGGGTATAGCCGATGCTGTCCGCGCTGTACTCACAGACCAGCCTGCCGTTCGCGTCCAGCACTGAAATACCGGTCAGCCCCAGCCGCTCCACATACTTCCGCAGCTCGTCCTCGCCGCAGTCGAGCGTCACGCCGTCCAGCTCCTGAACGGCGGTCGTTTCGCGCACAAGTGCCTTGGCCACAGCGATTTCGTTATACTGCACATAGGAGGAGGACTGCTCCTTTACAAAGTCGATCAGCTCGGTCATGCGCCGCTCGCAGTCCTGCATATCCGCGTGCCGGGACAGCAGGAATACCGCACCGAGGAACAAAAGCCCCGCCGCGAGGCACAGGCACCAGAACGTCCTTCGGGAGACGATGCGCCGGGAATTATCGTTCAAGCTGCTCCACCTCCAGACTGTGCGCGGGGACCTCGAGATATTTTCCGACCAGCTGCTCCATGCTGCCGTCCTCGCGCATCTGCGCGAAAACCTCGGTCAGCTGCGCCGCCAGGCCGCGTGTGTCGTTCTTGGAAAATGCCACGCCGATGCCGGTCGTCAGCAGCGGTTCATCCAGAATGCGGAAGCTCGCGCCGTAATCCTTCATGTACTGCCGGATGGCCTCCTCGTGTGCCGCTATCGCATCCACATAGCCGCTGTCCAGCATGGCATACTGCACACTGCTTTCAGCAAGGCTGATGATATTTCGGAAAGCCGGGACGTTTTCGTCTCCGCTCAAAAAGATCGCCTCCGGCTTGCCGGTGGACTGCACCGCGATAGTCTTTCCGGCGAGGTCGCTCATTCGCTTGATGCTGCTCTGCGCGCTGACGGCGATGACCTGACGGCTTACCAGATACGGTCCCGCCCACTGATAGTCGTTCTCGCGGCCGTCCATGGAAAAGCAGTCCCAGATGCAGTCGATTTCTCCGTTATCGACCAGTTTGGTTTTCTGTTCCCAGTCGATCGTGGTGAATTCCGCGCGGTATCCCATGCGGCGGAATGCCTCCTCCGCAATATCCACGTCCAGACCGGTAATGTCGCCGTTATTGTCCATATAGACATAAGGCGGATAGGTGTCGCTGCCGACGGTGATCGTCGGGAGTGTGCTGTCGGACGCCGCATCCGAGACGCAGCCAGACAGCAGACCCGCCGCCAGCATGGTCAAAAGCGCCAGAGCGCATCTTACCCGTTTGTGTCTGTTCATACCAATGCCGGTGTCCTCTCTCTTACTCGTTGTCTGTGCCGCAGATTGGCACAATTCATTCCTTATTATACACGCCGCCGCGCTCCTGCACAACAGAAAATTCTGATTTTGATGACTCGGCGAGGACAAGGCCGAGCAGCAGTTCTGAAAAGCGAAATCCCCTGCCGGGAAAACAGAAAATCTGTTCCCGGCAGAGGATTTCTTTGCGTTCTTTTCAAGCGGCAGCCGCATCTTGAAGGCAGCACCGCACAATGAAAGCGGCGGTGCCTTAATTTTGTGCTGCCTCCGCTTTCTCGACCGAAAGGATCGTGCCGTCAAACGCATCGACCTCGGAAACCGTGCCCGTATAGGTCACAGTGACCGAATCGCCCGCTGCGACATCGTCCAGACCCTTCGGCGTATCGGAGGGATCGTAGGTAAATTCATAGGACACACCCTTGGCATCCGTTACAACGAACATACCGTTCTTCTTCTCATCGAGTGCGCCGGTGAGCGAATTTTCCTGCTGCTGTTCGCTGCTCGAGGACGAAGCTGTACCGGTATCCGTATTTTCGGCAGGCTTGCTGCCGCAGGCCGAAAGCGATGCAGCCAGCAGAGCCGTGCACGCAAATACCATCAGTGTTTTTTTCATGTAAAAAGCCTTCTTTCTAAGAGAGCAGTATCTGCTCTCTTTCCCTTTATTAGACGAAGCGCGTCTAACAAGGTTCCGGCTTCTGAAAAAATTTTTCACAAATTTTTTGCCTTACCGCGCTGCGGCCTCTGCATATCCGAAAACCCGGAGTACCGTCAGCCGTTTTCGGCCGGTACTCCGGGTTTTGATGTATCCGCATGGCGCGGTCAGTGTATAATGTCCTTCAGGGCATCGACCAGCTCCTCGATCACGATCGGCTTGGACAAAAAGCCGTTCATGCCGCAGTCAAACGCCCGCTTTCGCTCCTCCTCAAACACGTTAGCCGTCATGGCAACGATCGGGACGGCGGCGCGCGCCGGGTCCTTCAGCGCACGGATGCGCTGGGTGGCGGTGCAGCCGTCCATGACCGGCATCTGCACATCCATCAGCACCAGATCATAGCGGCCCGGGTCCGAGGTGCGGATCTTTTCCACCGCGACCGCACCGTTCTCGGCGGTATCGACCAGAAAACCGTACTCGTGCAGGATTGCAACCGCGATCTCACGGTTCAGCTCGTTATCCTCGACCAGCAGGATATGCCGTCCGCGGAAGTCGGCGTTTTTCCCGGGCAGGATGTCCTGCGCCTCCGTCTGCGTATGTCCGATGGCTGTCAGCAGGGTGTCGCGCAGGTCGGACAGGAACATCGGCTTGGAGCAGAAGGCCGTCACGCCTGCCGCCTTCGCCTCCACTTCGATATCCGACCAGTCGTAGGCAGTCAGGATGATAATAGGGGTATCGTCGTTCAGGCTGCGAATCTGGCGCGCGACCTCGATGCCGTTCATGTCCGGCAGCCGCCAGTCGATGATATAGGCGCGGCAGGGGTCGCCCAGCTCGATGGACTGCCGTGCACGCAGCACAGCCTCCCGGCCGGAGAGCGTCCACTCCGCACGCATTCCCACACGGGTCAGCAGCTTTGCCACGCTGTCGCAGGTGTTGAAATCGTCGTCCACCACCAGCGCCTTGAGGCCGGCAAGCTCCGCGATCTTTTCCTCGCGGCGGCTGCAGTTCTGCACGCGCAGCGGCAGGCAGATGATAAACTCGGTGCCCCGGTTCTTTTCGGTCTGCACCTTGATCGTGCCGCCCATCATCTCGACAATGTTCCGAGTGATGGCCATGCCGAGGCCGGTTCCCTGTATCCGGCTGACCGTGGAGGTACGCTCGCGTTCAAACGGCTCGAAGATCTTCTGCGCGAACTCCGGACTCATGCCGATGCCGTTGTCGCGGACGCGGAACTCGTACTGTGCACAGTCGCGCACGGTTCCGGCAAACTGCCGGACACGCACGGAAACCGTGCCGCCCGTCGGCGTGAACTTGATGGCGTTGGACAGCAGGTTGAGCAAGATCTGCCCCATGCGCGTCCGGTCGCAGTAAACGTCCTCGTCGGTAACGTCAAGCGCATCCATATAAAGCTCGAGCTGCTTGGCGTGTATCTGTCCGCTGACGATGGTCTTGATATCGTGCAGCATCTCGGCGAGGTTGACCTCGGTTTCCTCCAGCTGGAGCTTGCCGCTCTCAATGCGGCTCATATCCAGAATATCGTTGATGAGCGCGAGCAGGTGGCGGCTCGAGGAGAGGGTTTTGGTCAGATAGTCCTTCACCCGTTCCTGATTGTCGATATTGCTGACCGCAAGGGTGGTAAAGCCGATGATCGCATTCATCGGTGTGCGGATATCGTGCGACATATTGGACAGGAAGGTGCTCTTGGCGCGGCTGGCGGCTTCGGCGGCCGCAACCGCCTCAGAAAGCGCCTGATTGATCTTCCGGTCAGCCGTGCGGTCGGACATCACGAGGATGTACTTGGTTCGGCCTGCGACCTCGCTGCCCATGGCGACGATGTGGAACCAGCGGCGCTCACCGTTCTGCTGATGGGCATAATCGGCGTTCCATTCGCACTGCTCGCCGCACTGAATCCCCGCGAAGAAGTTCTTATCGTGGTCGGGAGAATCCTTCGGGTGCAGCGCCCGCAGTGCACGGATGTCCTGCTGCACCTGCTCGAGCGGCACGCCCAGCAGCCGCTCGATGTTCGGGCTGACATAGTCCACGCGGGAGGTTTCGGCGTCCATCATGAGGAAAACGTCATCCACGTTGCGTGAGAGCCGGGTGAACAGCTCATCCCGGTACAGAATCTCGGTATCTCTCCGCCGCAGCGCGTCGCGGCTTCTGTGCACGATGAGCGTGATAAGCAGCACCATAAGCAGGCACGCGATAACAACCACGATCTCGACCGTCCGGCGCCACAGCGTATCCATGCCGGCGTTAACAACGCTGACCGGAACGAGGCCGAGCATGATCCAGTCCTGGATACCCATGTTCTCGTAGACCAGATAATACCGGGTTCCCCGCAGTGTCAGCATCATACTGCCGTTCCTGCCCTGCGCGAAATCGTCGCTCAGCGCATCGAATTTTTTCTCGGACAGATCGGAGTTGCCGCGCAGCTCCGCGAGGAGGTTATAGACCGGGTCGTCGCTGTCGGCATTGCTGTCGAGCACAACACGCCCGTCCGAGTAGATGACATAGCTGTGGGCTGCGCCGTCGAAGGCGGAGCTGTCGATCGCGCTCAGCACCGTATCATTATAGTAGGCGACCGCGATCGCATCGTAGGTGAAGCCGCGGTAGGTGCCTTTCGCCTCCGGGCAGACGAACACGAGCATCTGCGGCTTTCCGGGCAGCGCCGCGTTCACAACGACGTCCTCTCCGTCGGAAAGATGCGTGCCCAGCCCGGTCTGCGAGCCAAGGCTGCTCTTTTCGCCGTCCTGCGTCATGCAGCTGCCGTCCGAGGCGAGGAAGTAGAGAGCGGCGCAATCGATCTCCTTCTGCATCTTGTCCATGCCTGAGCGGATCTGCTCCTCGCTCGAGGCGATTTCCAGCAAACCGCCCCACAGATGCAGGATCATCCGGTTGCGGCTGAACAGCTGGTTCAGCATATCGTCGGATTGATGCACAAGCTCGGACAGATGCGAGGTGCTCTCCTGATAGACCGTCTGCGAAACGAACAGGACGTACCGGGCGCAGCTGCCGCCGATCAGCGCGAACAGAACGAGCAGGGCGGCAGCGGTGCTGCGCCAGTGCTGCGGGAGGCTGTATTTTGTTTTTCCTCCGCGTTTTTTGTCAGTCATTCCTGTTTACCTCAGTTTGATATAGTTTTCCGGCTCCGCCAGCGCGGCGTTCCCCCCGGAAACATATGCGCGCCAGGTGTCCCGGACCGTCGTGTCGCCGCCCTTAAAGGCGCGGCTCTCGTCCGTGAGCAGCGGCGCCATGCCGCCCGCCGTTGCCAGACAGGTCACGGTTACGCTATCGTCCTCGCGGAGCGGTTTGCCGTCCCGCTTGATCCCGGTCAGCGTAAAGCCGCCGTTTTCCTCCTTGACCTCGATGGCGACGCCGCTGACCACCGGCAGAGAGCCGCGGTTGAACGGCGTAAAGCCGCCCTCACAGCCCTCGACAAAGGCGCGGACGGTCTCGGTCAGCTCCGCACCGTTCATCGTGCGCTGATACGCGAGCAGACTGTTCGGCATGATCATAGAGGCCGCCATATTCTCGGTGTAGTCTGCCGCCAGAACGCTGCCGGTAAAGCTGTTCGCCGCAGCGATGAGCACATCGGTGTCATACACGCCGCGCAGCGTGTTCGCCATTACGGAGAAGGCGGCATTGCCGCCGTCCGCATGGAAAACATTCGAATAGCCCTTGTCCGAGGTCAGCACAGCCGCATCCGGGGCAGGCTCGTCCGCAAGCAGCTGCGCGTTGAACGCCTGATACGCCTGCTCTGCTGTGTATTCGCCCGCGATCATGCGCGAGACCACATCCTTGGAGATCGAGAAGAAATCGTTGGAGGCGATGCGGATGTACATATGGTTCTGCTCGACCACCGGGCGCACGTCCTCCAGATAATCGGTCAGACGGAGGCTGACGTTCTGGCTGTAACTCAGGATGTCCTGTCCGTCATAGACGATGTGGTTCTGTGCTTCCTCGGAGAGCATGACATGGAGCACCTGCATCGCCTTGTCGCGGCGTGCGCTGTCCTGTTCCAGCTCGCGGTTCAGCGCAACCTGAAAATACGGGGTAGTCATCAGCCACTGCTGCCCATCCTGACCGAAGAACGGCAGGAAAGTCGTATCGATACCCTCATCCTGCAGGATTTTAACGCCCGCAGAGGAGCCGAAGCACATGGCAAGCTCGCCGCCGCGCATCCGGTCCATGATGTCGTCGTAGCTCAGTGTCAGGTCAGCGGCGTTCAGGCCGGTGTCGCGGATAAACTGCTCGAAGTTCTTGAATGCGGTCGGCCAGACGGTGTCGTCCAGACCGACTTTCTCGGTATTGGCCGGGTCGCTGTACGCGGCGCGCCATTTGCGGCCTTCCGCCGAGGAAAGCTCGGAAACCGAAAGTCCCTGAAGGGTTTCCATGCAGGTGTAATCGTAGGTATAGTCCGCATCAAAGCCGCGGATGCCGTGCTTTGCAAACGCCTGACAGGCGGAAACAAAGCTGTCGTAATCGGTGGGCAGCGGAATGCCGTATTTCTCGAACAGACCGCGGTTGACCAAAAAGCCGTGCGCGTCCGCGCAGACTGGCAGCCAGTTGATGCTGCCGTCCTCGTTTTTGAAGCTGCTGAGGTAGGGGTTGTAGACCGCGCCTGCCTCGTTGGTCGTGGCGAGGTTCATCAGACTGTCCTTCAGCGGCGCGGCATCATGCAGCGAGAAGCGGCAGCAGGTAATGATGTCCGGCAGGCCGCCGTTCTCGTTCAGAAATTTGTAAAAATCCAGATCGTTGTTGCCGACAATGAACTCAATATTCACATCCGGAAGCTGCGACTGGATGTAAGGGGCGTAATTTTCATACAGCGTGGTGTTCCACAGATAGACCTGAATGGTCTCCGCATCCTCCTGTGCTTCGCTCTTTTGTGTGCCGCAGCCGGTCAGCAGACATGCCGCTGCTGCCAGCACCGCGAGCAGGACGGACAGACCGCGCTTCCTCTTTTTTGTTTTCATCAACCGATTCTCCTTACCCGTGACAGCCACCTATCCCCGACAGGTCGCCCTTCTTTCCCTCTTGCCTCGCCGCAAAGCGGCAATATATAGAATAAGCATAGCACTTCGCAAACGGTATTTCAAGGAATTTCGCCTGTTTTCTGTCAAAACAGGCAGGAATACAGACTGTTCGCCGTATTCGGAGCGCTTTTGCGCGAATGTGCCTGTAAAACAGGTTGAGACGGGATACCGGCGTGAGACGCTGTGCAGCTGCAAGGCTGCGAAAGGAACACACCGCGCCGCACCTCCAATGGGCAAAAAAGACCCGCCGATTTCTCGACGGGTCGATTGTTCAAATTCGATGTTCTGCGGCGTCAATGCTCACAGAACCCATTTTTCTTGACGCTTGAGCTATGCAAATCCTTCGTTTTGAGAAAATCGTTACTCTCTCAGAAAATACACCAGACACGGCCGTCCGCCGGTGCGGTAATCCATCTCACTGCCGATGACCTGCTGCTCTGCCAGATAATTCATATACCGCCGCACGGTCACGACCGACAGACCGACATGCGATGCGATCTCATCGCTGGTATGCCGTGTCTCCGGCGCGGCGCGCAGATATGCCTCAATGCGCGAAAGCGTCTGGCTCTGCAGACCCTTCGGCGGCGTAACAGGCGGTGTCGGCGCAGCCGCCTGAAACAGCGTATGGTCAAGCACATCCTGACTGAAGCTGTCGCGCTGCACGCTTTCTCGCCGGCGGCAGAACACATCAAGCGCCTGCCGGAACCGCTCATACGCGAACGGCTTGACCAGATAATCCACCGCTCCCAATCGCACGGCATCGTTAACCGTTTTTGCGTCATTCGCAGATGTGACCATGATGACATCCGCGTCCACGCCTTCCGCACGAAGCTGGAGCAGCAGCTCGGTGCCGCTCATCTGCGGCATGTAAACGTCCAAAATAATCAGGTCGATCGGGTTGCGCCGCAGCCAGAACAGCGCCGGATGCGCCGCCGAAAACGTCTGCACGACGGCAAACCGGCTGTCCTGCTCGATATACCGGCGGTTGAGCCGTGTGATCATCGGGTCATCCTCAATAATAACCGTTGTGTACATCGGATTTCCTCCCTACTGCTGTCTGTTTGCGGATTCCGCAACCGTAATGATGAACGAGCTGCCAATTCCCGGCTCGGACTCGACACGAATCGTCCCGTGGAACGCGTCCACGGTCTCCTTGACGAGTGACAGACCGGTGCCTCTGCCCTCTCCTTTGGTGGAAAAGCCGCGCTCAAAAATGCGGTCCAGCTTATCGGCAGCAATGCCTGCACCGCTGTCGTCCACACTGATGAGCATACCGTGCTCGCCCTCGCGGATGCTGACCGTCACTTCCTTCTGTGCGGTCTCCGGTGCGTTCCGCAGTGAGTCGAACGCATTCTCAATCAAGTTTCCAAGAATGGTGATCAGACTGCTCGCCGGAAGATACCGTCCTTCTCCATGCAGCTCACTCGCCGGGTCGAGCACAAACCGGATACCCAGCTCCGCCGCACGATATACCTTGCCGATCAGCAGCGCTGCAACCGACGGCTCCCGAATACGCTCAGAAATATAGCCGATCGAGTGCGCACGCGTCTGCGTCAAATGCAGCACATACTCCTCCGCCTGCTTGTCCTCGCCCAGCTGCAGCAGACCGAGGATCACATGCAGCTTGTTGGTAAACTCATGCGTATACGCCCGCAGCGCACCGACTATGTGCTGCACGCCGGTCAAATCCTGCGCCAGCCGCGTCACCTCGGTCCGGTTACGGAAAATAGCGATAACACCCTCCACCTTGCCGTCCCGCCAGAGCGGCATACGGTCGGAAATGACCGAAACATGCTTGATGGACTCCAGACCGATGTTGTATTCACTTTTGCCGGTCTGCAGCACGCGCGCCATCGTCGAACGCGGATAGACCGTCTTTAACGGCTGACCGATTGCATCCTTCACCTTGATTTTGAGGATATCCGCTGCCGCACGGTTCATATAGGTGATCATGCTGTGTTCGTCGATCGCCATCAAACCCTCATCCAATGCATCCAGAATATCCATGCGCTGCAGAAACAGCTGACGGAACGCGTCCGGCTCATAGCCCAGCAGTTCCCGCTTGACCCGCTCGGAAAACCGCACGCTGAGCAGACTGCCGATGCCAAGTGCGAACAGCGTGATGAGCAGATATGACAGCAGCACACGCAGCACCGTCCGATGGTAGGAGCGCAGATACAGCCCTGCCATGACGATACCGGTCGCCTGCCCGTTTTCATCGCGCATGACAGCATAGGCACAGCGATCCGCGCCGTCCGGCATCTCATCGTTCGAGAGCACCGGCTTTTCCTCGCTGCACAGGCGGCTGACCGTATCAGCTTTCAGTTCGGGCAGCAAAGATGCGTCGCCTGCACCGGATACGAGATCGCAAAACACTGTCGGCTTGCCCTTAATATCATATACGCCGAGCATATCTACTTCAGATACACGCTGTACGGTCCGCGCCAAATACTGCTGTGCGTTATCTGCCCGAATATCCTCGGTCAGCAGCGGCGCGTCTGCCGCCATCTGCGCCGCATTGGACAGCAGCTGGTCGCGCGTCCGCACCTCCTGATACAGGCCGATGCCCAAACCGACCGACGTGGACAGCAGCACCACCACCGCAATGCACAGAATCAGCATCCGGCGCACCTGCCGGTGCAGCGAGCCGGAGGAACGTGCATTTATCAAATTCATCCACTCCTTTTAAGAAGATACTTCATATCATAACACACTGGTCAACATTCATCAAATCCCCTCTGCAGATTTATGCAAATCTGTCAAATTGCGCGGGTTAATTTTTTTTAGTTTCATAAGCTTGCGTAAACTCCGACAGGTTTTTACAATAAGCGCGTAAACCAACTTATAGACAAACGAGGTGATGCCCTTTGGGTGAAATCAAAGCGGAATTGAATGCCGAACTGCAAACCCATATTGCGTTCGAGATTCCGCTGTTTGGCGGAATACCGGTTCCGGAATCCGCTGTGGTAAGCTGGGCGATCATAGTTGTGCTGACCCTGCTTGCCATCTGGCTGACGCACGGACTGCGCAAGCGTCCCGGGCGAAAGCAGATCGCCGCAGAGATGCTGGTGGGCTTCATCAACAATTTCTGCCGCGACACACTGGGCGACAAATACTGGCGCACCTTCGCTCCGTACCTCGGCACGGTAGGCCTGTATCTTGCGCTGGCGAACATGGCCGGTCTGTTCGGCGTAACGCCGCCGACCAAAGACCTGAACGTCACCGCCGGTCTGGCGATCATGAGCGCCCTGCTGATCTACGGCTCGCAGTTCCGGTTCCACGGTCTGCGCGGCGGACTGAAAAAGTTCAGCGAACCGGTTGCAGTCGTCACGCCGCTCAACATTATGGAGATCGGCATTCGACCCTTGTCGCTCTGCATGCGACTGTTCGGCAACATTTTCGCCGGATTCGTTATCATGGAGCTGGTCAAAATGGCCGTTCCGGTCGTTGTCCCCATCCCGCTGAGCCTGTATTTCGATGTATTCGACGGCATGATACAGGCGATCGTATTTGTATTCCTGACAACACTTTTCCTGTCGGAATCGCTTGAATAAGCACTGTTTTATCTGAGAAAGGACCACAAAAAATGAGTATTGCTATTGGTGCAGCTATTGCAGTTATGACCGGCATCGGTGCCGGTCTTGGTATCGGCTATGCAACCGCGAAATCCTCGGAAGCCATTGCGCGTCAGCCGGAGGCCTCCGGCCAGATCAGCAAAAACCTGATCCTCGGCTGTGCACTGGCCGAGGCAACCGCCATCTACGGTTTTCTGATCGGTATCCTGCTTATTTTCATGAATTGATCGGGGTGAGATCGAATGATCCTCAATCTAAATTCGCAGATTATCTGGGTGTTTGTTGATCTGCTCATCCTGTTCGTGCTGATGAAGAAATTCCTGTTCGGCCCCATTACCCAAATGCTCGATGATCGTGCGCAGCAGGTGTCGGACACGCTCGATCAGGCGGACAAGCGTCTCGCCGAGGCTGAGCAGCAGCAGACCGCGCACGCCGCGCAGCTTGCTTCCGCAAAGCAGGAGGCCGCACAGATCATCGAGGATGCCCGCGCACGCGGTCAGCAGGAGTACGATCGTCTTGTCGCAGAGGCGCAGACCGCTGTGCAGCGGCTCGACGAGCAGGCTGCCCGCCGTCGGGATTCCGAGCGGACGCAGATGCTCCGTGAGGCGAAAAAGGAGATTGCCGCTCTCGTTCTGCTGACCACCGCCAAGGTATCCCGGCAGAAGCTGAACAGCGACACCGACCGCGCCATGATCGACGATTTTCTGCGTGAAGAAACGGAGGCCGCACGATGAGCTCGACCGCCGTACAGTATGCCGGTGCACTGCGCCATACCGACTGCACGCTGAGCGATCTGCAGCACACCGCCGATTATCTGACCGATTGTGCGCCGTTATGGGATGCACTGTGCTCTCCTGCCGTTTCCGCGCGGGAGAAAAAGGCTGTGCTGTCCCGCCTGCCCGATTTTGATGCGATGGGCGAGCTGAAGCACTTCTATCTGCTGCTGGCGGACAAAAACCGCTTTGCGCTCCTGCCGGAGATCGTCCGGCAGTTTCGTCTGCTTGAGCTGCGCGACAGCGGCGAGGGCCTGTGCGTATTTCGCTGTGCCCGCGAACCGGATGATGAATCGCTGCGTTCGCTTGCCAAACTGCTGTGCGCACGACACAGTTATTGTGCAGTTACGTTTGAAATCGTGCAGGACGACACGCTGCTCGGCGGCTTTACTGCCGAAATCGACGGCGTAACCTACGATAAAAGCGTGCGCGGACAGCTCCGCGCACTGGCGCATGACCTGTAAAGGGGTGAAAACCATTGAACCATTCAGATGAGATTTTATCTATTCTCCGCGAGGAGATTGAACAATATGACAACCGCACGCGCTGCGACGAAACCGGCACGGTCATCGAGGTCGGCGACGGCATTGCCACCGTTTACGGTCTAAACCGCGCTGTATACGGCGAACTGGTGCAGTTTGACACCGGTGTGCACGGCATCGTGCTCGACCTTAAACGCGACAGCGTCGGCGTGGTACTGCTCGGCAGCGAGGACGGCCTGCATGAAGGCTCGGCGGTCAGCCGCACCGGACGTGCGGCTGACGTTCCGGTCGGCGATGCGATGATCGGCCGCACGGTCAACGCCCTCGGTGAACCGATTGACGGCCTTGGACCGATTGAAACGACCGAGCGCCGTCCGATCGAGCGAGAGGCTTCGGGTGTGGTATCGCGTGAGCCGGTAAACCAGCCGATGCAGACCGGCATCCTTGCCATTGACTCGATGGTGCCGATCGGACGCGGTCAGCGCGAGCTGATCATCGGCGACCGCCAGACCGGCAAGACCTCCATCGCCATCGACACCATCCTGAACCAGAAGGGGCAGGATATGATCTGCATTTACGTTGCCATCGGCCAGAAGGCATCTACAGTGGCGCGCCTGCGCGGCACGCTCGAGAAATACGGCGCACTCGATTACAGCATCATTGTTTCCGCCACCGCAGCAGACGGTGCGCCGCAGCAGTATATCGCGCCGTATGCCGGCGCCGCTATCGGCGAGTATTTCATGAGTCAGGGCCGCGATGTGCTCATCGTGTATGATGATCTGTCCAAGCACGCAGTCGCTTACCGCACGCTGTCGCTGCTGCTGCGCCGCTCGCCCGGCCGTGAGGCGTATCCGGGCGACGTATTCTACCTGCATTCCCGTCTGCTCGAGCGTGCCTGCCGCCTGACGCCGGAGTACGGCGGCGGCTCGATGACCGCGCTTCCCATTATCGAAACGCTGGCAGGCGATGTTTCCGCCTACATTCCGACCAACGTCATTTCCATCACGGACGGTCAAATTTATCTGGAAAACGACCTGTTCTTTGCCGGTCAGCGTCCGGCGATCAACGTTGGCCTGTCGGTATCGCGTGTCGGCGGTGCGGCACAGACCAAGGCCATCAAGAAAACCGCCGGTACGCTGCGTATCGATCTTGCCCGCTTCCGCGAGCTGGAGGTATTCACCCAGTTCAGCTCGGATCTGGACAAGGACACTCAGCAGGCCCTCGAGCACGGCAAACGCCTGATGGAAATCCTCAAGCAGCCGCTGTGTCACCCGATGCCGGTATGGCGGCAGGCGGTTATCCTGTATGTGGCTACCAACGGTCTGCTGAGCGACGTTCCGCTCGACCGGGTACGCGATTTTGTGCAGAAATTTGCCGACAGTCTGCCCGATTCCCTGCTGACAGAAATTCAGTCCACCGGTACCCTGACCGGCACGGCTGCCGAGCAGATCCGGGAAGCCCTGAAAACCTACAAAGATCAGGTGAGTGCAGCATGGCAGGCATAAAGGAGATTCGCACCCGCATTGACAGTGTGCAGCAAACACTCAAGATCACAAACGCGATGTATCTGATCTCGTCCTCCAAGCTGCGCAAGGCACGGCAGCAGCTGAACAATGTGCAGCCGTATTTTCTCAAGATCAGCTCCACGATTGCCGATATTCTGCACCATTCCCCTGAAATCGAGCATATTTATTTCGACAAGCGGCCCGAGGTCAAGCACCGCAAGTCCGGCTACATCGTTATCACGGGCGACAAGGGACTGGCCGGTGCGTACAATCACAACGTGCTGCGTCTGGCCGAAAAGCATCTTGCGCAGGAGGACGATCCAACGCTGTTCCTCATCGGTCAGATGGGCCGCGCGTACTTCGCCGAGCGCGACATCCGCGTAGACGGCGAGTTCATGTTCACCGTGCAGGACCCGACGATTGCCCGTGCGCGGGACATTGCGGATATTTTCATCCGTCTGTTCCGCGAAGGTCAGCTCGACGACGTGTATGTCGTCTACACCGAAATGGTAACGCCTATGCGGCTTGAGCCGCGCGTGCAGAAGCTGCTGCCGCTCGACATTGACGCATTCCCATGGGAGCCGCGCCCGAGTGAACACGGCCCCTATCATCAGATGGTGCAGTATGTACCCTCGGCAGACCGCGTACTCGAGCATCTGGTACCCGGCTATGTCAAGGGTGAGCTGTTCGGCGCGCTGGTCGAGTCCTTCTGCGCCGAGCAGAATGCCCGCATGACGGCAATGGACTCCGCGACCGACAACGCACGCGATATGCTCAAATCGCTGTCACTGCACTACAACCGCGCACGGCAGTCCGCCATCACGCAGGAGATCACCGAGATCGTCGGCGGCACACAGGGCAGCGCCGCGGAAACACCGCAGCCCCGCCGTCCGATTCCGACGCGGACCGTCCGCTTTCTCGCAGACGGCAGACGCGCATAGAAAGTGAGGAAATTACTATGAAACGCAAAGGTACCGTGGTACAGGTAACAGGTCCGGTTGTGGACGTTGCTTTTGACGGCGGCAGCCTGCCTGAGATAAATGAAGCACTCTCCGTTGCACCGGACGGACAGCCGCGCATGATGGAGGTCGCACAGCACATCGGCGGCGACACCGTGCGCTGCATCATGCTCTCCCCGAGTGAGGGCATCGGCCGCGGCGACGAGGTGCTGTCCACCGGTCACACGATTGAAGCGCCGGTCGGTGAAGCGACCCTTGGACGCATGTTCAACGTGCTCGGTCAGCCGATCGACGAAAAGGGCGATGTAAACGCACCGGAAAAGTGGTCCATCCACCGTGCACCGCCGGATTTTGCACAGCAGAACCCGACGACCGAGATTCTCGAGACCGGCATCAAGGTCATCGACCTGCTCGCGCCGTATGCCAAGGGCGGCAAGATTGGTCTGTTCGGCGGCGCCGGTGTCGGCAAGACCGTGCTCATTCAGGAGCTGATCCACAACATCGCCACCGAGCACGGCGGCTACTCCATCTTCACCGGTGTCGGCGAACGCACCCGCGAAGGCAACGACCTGTGGCGCGAGATGGCGGAATCCGGCGTACTGAGCAAGACCGCGCTCGTGTTCGGACAGATGAACGAACCGCCCGGAGCGCGTATGCGCGTTGCACTGACCGGTCTGACCATGGCGGAATACTTCCGCGATGTGAAAAAGCAGAACGTGCTGCTGTTTATCGACAATATTTTCCGCTATGTACAGGCAGGCTCGGAGATTTCCGCACTGATGGGCCGCATGCCCTCGGCGGTCGGCTACCAGCCGACGCTGGCTGATGAGGTCGGTGCTCTGCAGGAGCGTATCGCCTCCACCAAGGACGGCGCAATCACGTCCGTGCAGGCGGTCTATGTTCCGGCGGATGACCTGACCGACCCGGCTCCGGCGACCACGTTTACCCACCTGGATGCCAAGACCGTCCTCTCCCGTAAGATTGTCGAGCAGGGCATCTATCCTGCCGTTGACCCGCTGGATTCCACCTCGCGTATTCTCGAGCCGGATATTGTCGGTGAGCGGCATTACAAGGTCGCACGTGGCGCACAGGAGCTGCTGCAGCGTTACCGCGAACTGCAGGACATCATCGCCATCCTCGGTATGGAGGAGCTTGGTGCAGACGACCGCCGCATTGTCAATCGTGCCCGCCGCATGCAGCAGTATTTCTCGCAGCCGTTCTCGGTTGCCGAGCAGTTTACCGGTCTGGAAGGGCGCTATGTAACGCTTGAGGACACCATCAGCGGCTTTGAAGCGCTGCTCGGCGGTGAACTTGACCAGTATCCGGAGGCTGCCTTCTCCATGGTCGGTACGGTAGACGAGGTCCACAAAAAGGCCAAGGATATGGGGGCACTCTGATGGAGAACACCTTCTATCTGGAGATCATCACGCCGGACCGGCAGTTTTACACCGGACCGGCAACCAATTTGACTATGCCTGCACTCGACGGTGAATACGGCGTGCAGCCGGGACATGAGCCGGTCGTTACCGCGCTCCGTCCGGGTACGGTGCGGTTCCAGACAGACGGCACACCGCACGAGGTCGTTGTCAGCGACGGCTTCGCAGAAATTATGCCGGACTACTGCATTCTTCTGGTATCCAGCGCCGAACGTCCTGACGAAATCGACCGTGCGCGTGCCGAACGCGCCAAAGAGCGCGCGGAAGAACGGCTGCGCCAGAAGCAGAGTATTCGTGAATATCATCTCTCCAAAGCGGCTCTGGCCCGTGCTATGGCACGCCTGAAGGCTACCCGCTGACTCCCCTTTTTTATCGCCTGCTCCGATGTTGTCAGATGGAACATCGGAGCAGGCGTTTTCGCAGACGCTTACGCTGACCAGCACCTCAAAACGCAACCGACTCGAGCAGTTCGTCGCTGAGTTTGCCGACAGCTGCTCCCGCATGACGGGCGAGCAGCTGCACACCCATCTTGACGAGATCGAGCAGGTGCACGGTCTGTATCTCTACCGCGCAATTTACAATCTCGGTACGATGAACCTGAGTATTTTCGCTTCGTGGTTCGCATCTGCCACATTGATCATTCTCGCGCTCCCGCTCAGACTGATCTTCGCCCGCATTATGACGGATAAGATGTTCCGTTACTGCACCTGATTTTCTGCAGACAAGCCAAAACCGCTGCTGTGAGTTTTTCCTCATAGCAGCGGTTTTGTTATTCGTTTTACAGCGGCAGCGAGTCCTTGCCAGCCTGATGGATCATTTCCTCGCGACAGCGCAGCACAACGCCATCCACCTGCTCGAGATGGTGCAGGATGTTATGCTCAAACTCCTTAAGCGGCAGCAGAACGCCTAGCTCATCGTGATTTTCCTGCAGCTTGCAGCCGGTGTCCTGACCGTAGAATACCATCGCTGTCGGGCACCTCTGCTGGATTGCATTTTTATTTGAACCGAACGTAATGTTACAGGCGTAAGCGTTAAATTCTTCTCCGACCACTCCGAAACAAGCTCCGGGTGTACTTTTGCTAAACTGTTGTTCATAGCCAAGCCTCAACCTCCTTGTGCTTAGAGTATATGAAGTTTTAGCTTGATCTTGCAGTTTGCGAATATCCGTATAAATAGAAAGCCCTTTGAGAAAAGGATTTTTCCTCTCTCAAAGAGCAAGTTGACAAACTTGAAGTTCCTCACTTCTTCATCTTAGGAGCAATAAGCAGCACTACTATCACAAGAAAATATACACCATACAGTAACCAAGTAATTGTATTGTCAGGAAATTATGACCTGAACGGACAAAGGTCTGCAACCCTCTGTTGACCCTCTGTAGTCGCTCAACAGCGGTTAAATCGGCCTCGATTAAAAGTCTGCGATTCCTTGTTGTTTACAATCCTCTCACTGGCACACGCTTTGGCATACGCGGCATACACAGCGAAGTACCGTCTGCACTCACGCTTTGTTTGCATCTATCTTCCTTTTATTTATTCATTATACCACTTTTTCGGCGCTCTGCTACTTGAAATTTCAACTGTCCCCATTCGCTCAATATTGCAAAAGGCGTTTTCCGAACGCCTCGGCTTACTCTTCTTAAATCGCTGTTTATTTTCTTACTAATCTCGGATATAATTTTAGCAAGAAAGAAGGAGTGGTCGCGTGACAGCCTATGAACGACTCGATCTGTTTTCCGAGCAAAACAACGGCATCCTCAAAACCGCGCAGGTTCTGGAAAACGGCATTACCAAGTCCATGTTCTATGCCTACGCCAAGCAGCGCGGTGTGGAACGGGTTGCGCACGGTGTTTATGTTTCGCCTGACGCATGGATGGATGCCATGTACCTGCTACACCTTCGCTGTGCGCAGGCCGTATTCTCCCATGAAAGTGCGCTGTTTTTCCATGACCTGACCGACCGGGAGCCAAGTCCGTATTCCATCACGGTCAAAACCGGCTACAATCCCGCCAGCCTACAAGCAGACGGCATCAAGGTCTACACCATCAAGAAGGAATTGCATGACGTGGGGATTGTCACGATGAACACGCCTTTTGGCAACCCGGTTCCTGTCTATGATATAGAGCGCACCGTCTGCGATGTTGTCCGCAGCCGCAGCGGGATTGAGATGCAGACCTTTCAGGATGCACTCAAGCAATACGCAAAACGAAAAGACAAGGACTTACGAAGGCTGATGCGCTACGCGCAGATGTTCCATGTTGAAAAACTGCTTCGGCCGTATTTGGAGGTACTCTTATGATAAAGACTGCACGGCAGCTCAAAGATCTGATCCGCAATCTCTCCAAGGACAAAGCTGCAGATGCGCAGATTCTGATGCGTAATTACATGATGGAGCGCTTTCTGGAGCGCATTTCTCTTTCGGAATACCGGGACAAATTCATCCTCAAAGGCGGGATGCTGGTGGCTGCCATGGTCGGCCTTGACGCCCGCTCCACGATAGACATTGATGCTACCGTAAAGGGTGCGATGGTCGACATCGAGGAAATAGAGAATATGATTGCCACCATCATCTCCGTGCCGGTGGACGATGGCATGGAGTTCAGGGTGAAGCGCATTTCCGAGATCATGGACGAGGCCGAGTATCCGGGCATCCGTGTTAGCATGGAAACGAGGTTTGACAGTGTGATAACGCCGCTCAAAATCGATATTTCCACTGGCGATGCCATTACGCCCCGTGAGGTACGATACAGCTTTAAGCTGATGCTGAAGGATCGCTCCATTGAGATTTGGGCATACAATCTGGAAACCGTTCTAGCCGAGAAGCTAGAAACCGTCGTGTCCCGTGCCACCACCAACACCCATATGAGAGATTTCTATGATCTGCACATTCTGAGCTAGCTCCACGGCCAAAGCATCGTTCCCGCCGATCTCCGTGCGGTGCTCACTGCATCGACCAGAAAGCGCGGTACAGGGGTTTGCAAAAACAAACTGCAAAAGTGAATATCCTGCTCGCATTGGCAAATCTGATCCTCGCTGACAGACCCGGTCTGACGGCTTGATTTGTTTTTGCCTTGCGAGCAAATTCAGAAGAGTTTCCAGCTATTTACGGGTTGGTTGCTCTCCGCTTTTTCTTTTATGGCATTGCGCGGTGTTGCCCTAACTTTTTGGGGTCACTTCAATGGCTTGTCTATTTTCTGTTTGCTTTTGCGAACTTAATTATACGCTATCAAAAAACCGGAGCACACAGTTTGAAATCAGACTGTGTACTCCGGTTTTGAAATAATACCTATATTAAATTTTTACATCAATATCATTATTCACCGTAAACCGGCTTCTGATCGATCAGCGATTCGCTCTCACAGTACGTCGATTCTTTGTCCGCATCAGCTACAGCCTTCTTTTCACGTTCGAGCAGCTCCTGCATGATGGTCGGATATTCCTTATCCAGATGGTAGAACAGCAGGATGACGATAACGAACACCGCCGTGCCGACCATGCCGTATACAAACACATTGTACACCGTATCGAGTGCCTTCTGGCTCTGCTCAGCGGCGGAGAGCACGCCGTTGTAGCCCGCCCAGCTCATGATAGCGCCGATGGCGGCGGAGCAGATGAACTGACCGAACTTCTGGCCGGAAGTTACAGCGCTCTGGATAGCGGACGGAGTGCGAATACCGGTCTTCCACTGGCCGTACTCTACAACGTCAGCAACCATGGTGTACATCATTGCATACTCACACGCCAGACCGACACCGCGCAGTTTTGCGGCGCACACTTACATAGTGATAGTGCTTTCGGGTATCAAAATTTAATTATACTTGTCATTGGGACCGTGAGAAATAATGGGCTTTACACGAAAATCGGTTGTGCTAATTACTTCACCAGCTAAAGCATATGCTTCAAACAGCAAGTCGCCCGATGTGTCACGCCAATAATACGTCACCGAACGATGTTCAGGACGAAGTGCAGAATAATCGCGACATTCTTCCATACTGGTATAAGATCCCAATCGGGTTTCTGTGATATTAGCAGCATCCATTCCAACATAAGGTGTATCCAACGAGTACTTAGTGGAATCCGAATACGCCTGAATTTTCTTACCGTTAATATTCATTAGGTTATCTGCACCACAATACTTGTATGTATTCTTGCTTGTCTTAAAATATATATCGTAATTTTCTTCAGGGAGCACCACTTGTCCATAGATTTTTTGTAACATATCATTTTTTTCTGCGATGGGACTGTCATAATAGCTATGCTGAGGGATGAGTTGTTGCGTGATGTTTTTCTTCACATAATATACATTATCACCATGTTTATCAATAAACTCGTATTGTTCTCTCTGAGAAAGGGTATCAAAAGAATCAGCAACAATATAAGTGACCACGCAATCCTCAGTCCAGTTACACCAGTCATAATCTCCTTCCGGAACAATAGAAGAGTGAATGGTAACTTCAATATTTTTAATTAGTGAATCATCTTTTAACGATTCACACATTAAATTCGGAACTTCTTCATTCTCAACACGCATTATTTCGTTAAATTCAATTTTAGCATCATGAATGCTTTTCATATATTGTATGTACCTTAACGCAGCAAAGAAAATAATACAAATCACAATTAAAGTCAATATAATGAATAATTTTTTCTTGGGTTTTCTATCCATATAATTACCCCTCATTTCTTAATAACCATTCAAATAATATCATTAAAACACAATAATTTCAACAAAATGACGTAACCGTCAAACCTCCCACATCTCCCCTCGCATGAGATAATAGAAGCAGCGTGAAGTTTCGGAACGAGCCGAAACGATCCAGCACTGTTTCGGGAGGGATGGCAATGACATCAACAGAGTTAAAACATCAGGCACAGATTGCAAAATGGACAGAACTCATCAAAGAATGCCGCAGCAGCGGATTACCGGTTAAAACATGGTGCCAGTAGGCACAAATTCCACCGAGCACTTATTATCGATGGGAGCGGAATATACTGACAAGTGCCGAAACGAATCGGCATTCGGAAAAAACGGCTTTCGCAGAAGTGCCGGTGCGCCAACGGTGAACCGAAACGTTTCAGCACCTTCCGCGACACTCCGTATCGGTGAAGCCTGTTGATCTGACATTGTGCCGGTCCTCCCAGTTTGGCGCGCTATTATTTTTAGTGAAGCTGAAAGTCCGTGATGGTGACATAATTTCCCCGGTGAGACGGCAGCTTTTATCCAAGCTGTGGCCAGCACCATCCACTATGTCGCTCTCACTCCGATTCATGCAAGCAGGCTGGCGGATACTTTGCTATGCCTTCCCAAGACGACATGGCTTATACTGACCTGTTGTGCGACATCTGCCAGCAATTCGGCATCCGGTATTATTCTGCTACGCCTAAAGAAAAGGCATTTGTAGAGGAAGTTACTCGTGTCACTTGGGCAAAAGAACAGGAATCTTTGACAGGTATTAAGCAAGATATTCGTCCTACCTTTTCCGTATAATCACTTATCCACACAATAAATAAATGGGTTCTGTGGCATCAACGCTTACAGAACCCATTTTTTATTGGCGCTTAAGATAGACAAATTCTCCGGTTAACGGTTACAAATGTGCGACCAGATAATGACGACCGAATAGACGGATCCCGTTTACAGACATCAAGAATACGAGAGTATAAAAACAGACCTCTTTAACAACATCCTGTAGCGGTTACGACGTTTTCTGCACTTTTTCAATTACACATTCGTGCTTTTTTGTATCCCTGTTATAGTTGATACCCACAAGAAGCAAATCACCGGCATAGTCGTGCAGAGCAGCGGTATAGTGCTTCTCCTTGATCTGAGCCAGAGCGCCAGTCGCGCTTTTATCCCATTTCAGCTCGATTATTGCCGCCGGTTTATCCAGATGCAGCTTTCGGGGAATGAAACAGATATCAGCAAACCCCTTGCCTGTCGGCAGCTCACGCACGATGGTGTAATACTCGCGCGCAAAGTAGAATGCAAGGTTAATCGTACAGCTGAGCGCGTTCTCATTATTGTATTGCAGAATGGAAATATCCTCGTGTGCACGGTCAATCCCTTTGGCGACTGCGTCTGCATCTCCGGCCCATAGCGCCGAAAGCAGCTCACGTGATGCCTGAACAGACTGTATGACGCCATGCCAGTCCATTGTACTGATGGCGTTGACATACTCCCGCGAGACCTCTTTATTGGGAATAGTTACGGTCTCGTTTTCGCTGTCGTAGGTCAGATAGCCCAGATGTACGAGCAGAGTCAGCACATCGTCCTTGGTAGCAAATGTCGTCATGTCATTGGCAAATGTGCCTGTATTGATGCGCACGGAAGCGCCTGCCAGCATTTCTACGACTGCATCCTTCAGACCATCCATGTCCATCTGAATATAGACCTTTAATGCCTCATAGGTTTCAGTCTGGTTCCAGTAAGTGCCGAATTTATGACGGAGCATAGCTTCAACTACGGATTTCGGACTGTACATGGCGTAATGAATATCGCCCGTCCGCCGATGAGAAATCAACTCATAGCCGTCATACCATGCCCGTGCCTCATCAAAATTCATATCGTATTTTTCACAGAGCAGCTGTACTTCCTGTTCGGTGAAACCGAAGAACGGTGCCAGTTCGCCTGGGTCGGTCATAGAATATTCGGTGAACATATTGAGCGCTGAGTGTGTGCCGTATTTTTTTATAGGCAGAATTCCGGTCATATAAGCCAGTGCCACATAATCCTTATCCTTGAGCCATGACCGCAGAAAGTCGAGATACTGCTTCTGTGCAGCCGTATCATGCTGATATTCTCGGAACAGGCAGTCCCATTCGTCAACGAGTATGATAAAGGAGCGGTTTGTTTTTGCATAAATATCTTTCATGATTTGAATAAGGTTATTCTCATCGCGGAAACGTATATGTTCAAATTGCTCCAGCAGGTCGAAAGAAAGGTATTTTTGCAGCATTGTCAGCATTTCATCCATGCTGTGCGTCATGCTCAGAAAATCCTGCATGTTGACTTTGATTACATTGTACTGATTCAGATGCTGGCGGTAAGATACTGTATGGCTGATCGTCAGGCCGTCAAACAGCGCAGAGGAATCCTCGCCGCAGGCATAGTATGCAGACAGCATATTTGCCGCCATCGATTTTCCAAAACGGCGCGGACGGCTGACACAAATGAATTTCTGTTCTGTATCGAGCAGGGCATTCGTCTTTTCAATCAATCCGGTTTTATCAACATAAATTTCCGAATTCAGACTTCTTTTGAATCCAATGCTGCTCGGATTTAAATATATTCCCATACCTTAGCCTCCTTGTTGCGGGCTGTCATTGTGTTTATTATACCATACTGTTCCTATCAGGCATTTATTCTAATCTCGTCAATGCGTCAATGACTTTTTGCTCAAGTTCTTTTTGCTGTGTTGCTGTGAGCTCATTGGATGCTCTCACTAAGACAGTACCAATTACTGTATGTGTTCCATTTGCAAAAATTGTTCCATCATAAGTTGCAAGGTAGTCTCTACGTTTTTCTGCATCTTCCACATTTTTATATACTTCTATTGCACCACCTGCATCAGTACCTTTATCAATCAGTACATCCGCATATTCGCCTGATACATAAACGTCACTTTGATTAACGGTTTTGCTCTCAAAATAAATTGTTGAAGTACATCCACCTGCTTTATGCAAATTTCCATTTGGGTCTTGGTCTTCTGGGACCGCTCTTGCATCAGCAACATCATCAACTGTTAAAATCCTTTGCATCACAAATTCTTCTGATGGATTTACAACTTGCTTATATTGTTTTTTGCTGTTTTCTAAATTGGTATATGCTGTTGATAATGATGTTAATTCATCAGAATAATCTACTGGTGTACTTAGCTCTTTCGTTCTGCTAAGAATGTCTTTTGTGGCTTTTGGCATTTCCCCTATTACAATCTTTGATGCTCCCGCATTTTTAAGAGCTTCTTTTGCAGTGTCAATTGTAGTTTCATCAAGTGGCTTGTCTTCATTATCGACTAACTCCTGGAGTTTTTTAATTTCTCCATCCAACTGGTCGTTCTTTTCTTGTATATCGCTTACGACAACATTGTATGCTTCTACTGCTTCCTTATGTGGTTTGAAATATCCAAAGTATGCTCCAAGACTTCCTACAATCACTGCAATGACTACAATCACAGCAACAATTATTAACTTTGTTTTTTTCTTCATTAACTTTTACTCCTTCGTATTATTTTGATTTATTGTATAGGCGCTGAACGATTTCAGTTCTTTTCTCTTAATTCGATATCTCCATACTTCTTGAATTTATATTTTCCTTTTCCGTGACCGGATACTGGTTCAATAATATCTGCCTGCACCAAATTGTAAAGAAGTTTTGAAGCACCTGAGCTTTTAAGCTCGAGAAGTTCCATAACTGCACTTCTTCCAAACACCTCATTAAAGCCAAACTTTTCAAAGAGTCTATGAATATGAACCGTCGTTTTTACTGAGAAATTACTGCCTTTTTCGGAAAGCACGCTTTCAATGTCCACTTTTTCATTCTCAATATCCACTTTCGCATTTCCCATATCCACTTTTTCTTCATTCAAAAGTCCACTTATATGTAGATTTCGATTATGAAGCTCATTCTTCTCGTTCAAAAGCAAATTTCTGAGAAACGCTTCCAGATACTCCGTTGTTTCGTGAATGCCTTTTGGTAGATTCGTATGGCATTATTTATAGCATCAATTTCCCTTAGTATTCAAATTATACCAGAGTTACGGAGCGCTTTCAATCAGTCAAGGTCGCTCTTTTCTGACGAACATCGCATCCCATACGGTCATGGAATCCATCCGTAGCCTTTATAGGATGGTGCAGTACTTTTTACCTAAACGGTTCTTTTATAATTCCACTTCCATAGGAGAACAGCGAATAAGTTTGTAAGGCTAAATTCCACACCCAACAGGAATTTACTTTTACAAATAATTGAACAGACGTTTTCTACATTCATCTATTGACTTTACTGCACAGAACGACTACAATACAGCCATATAAGGAAGTGTATTACTATGCCGCAAACTGCTTTTCGCCCCAACCACATGCACATTGCGTGGCACGATTACACATCACATGATGCTACTCTACCGATCTCTGCCGCGCCCTTGCGCGAGAAGGCCTCCGTCATCGGCCGCACCGGCTTGATGCTGCTCTCATGCGGCACCGGTGCATGGCGTGTCCGCAGTTCGATGAACACGCTCGCGGAGGAGCTGGGGCTGGTCTGTGCAGCCGACATTGGCCTGACCTCGATCGAATATACCTGCTTTGACGGTGAACAGGCATTTTCGCAAACGCTCACGCTGACCAGCACAGGCGTCAACACCTCAAAGCTCAACCGACTCGAGCAGTTCGTCGCTGAGTTTGCCGACATCTGCTCCCGTATGACCGGCGAGCAGCTACACACCCATCTTGACGAAATCGAGCAGGTGCACGGACTGTATTCGCCACTGATGCTCGGTCTGGCGGCTGCCCTCGCCTGCGGTGCATTTACGTTTCTGCTCGGCGGCGGCTGGGTCGAGATGATACTCGCATTCTTTGGCGCGGGTATCGGCAACGCCGTGCGCTGCAAGCTGTCCAAGCACCATCTGACGCTTGTGCTCTGCACGACTGTTTCGGTCGCAGCAGCCTGTCTGGTGTACGCGGGCTGTCTCAAGATTGCCGAGATGACCTGCGGCATCAATGTCCAGCACGAAGCCGGCTACATCTGCTCCATGCTGTTCATCATTCCCGGATTTCCGTTCATCACCAGCGGCATCGACATGGCCAAGCTGGATATGCGGTCAGGTCTCGAACGGCTCAGCTACGCGGTAATGATCGTATTGATTGCCACGATGGCCGCATGGCTGATGGCGCTCGCACTGCACCTCAAACCGGTAGATTTTCTGCCGCTGAACCTCAGCATGCTGCAGTATATCGTATTCCGCCTGCTCACTAGCTTCTGCGGTGTGTTCGGCTTTTCGATCATGTTCAACAGCCCGGTACCACTGGCGATGTCCGCCGCGGTTATCGGCGCAATATCCAACACGCTGCGTCTGGAGCTGGTTGACCTTGCATCTTTGCCGCCTGCGGCTGCCGCATTTTTCGCGGCCATGATCGCTGGACTGCTGGCTTCTGCGTACAAAAAGCACTCCGGTTTTCCGCGCATCGCGATTACAGTGCCGTCTATTGTGATTATGGTGCCCGGCCTGTATCTCTACCGCGCAATTTACAATCTCGGTATGATGAACCTGAGCATTTCCGCTTCGTGGTTCGCGTCTGCCACATTGATCATTCTCGCGCTTCCGCTCGGACTGATCTTCGCCCGCATTATGACGGATAAGATGTTCCGTTACTGCACCTGATTTTCTGCAGACAAGCCAAAACCGCTGCTGTGAGTTTTCCTCATAGCAGCGGTTTTGTTATGCTTTTTACAGCGGCAGAGAGTCCTTGCCTGCCTGATGGATCATCTCCTCACGACAGCGCAGCACAATGCCGTCCACCTGCTCGAGATGGTCCAGAATGTTATGTTCAAACTCCTTAAGCGGCAGCAGAACGCCCAGTTCATCGTGGCTTTTCTGCAACTTGTAGCCGGTGTCCTGACCGTAGAATACCATCGCGGTCGGACACCTCTGCTGGATTTCATTGAATGCGTCCCAGACGATGTTGTACGCCTGTGCTTCGGTCAGACCCTGCTCGACCGTATCCGGCAGCGCGTACAGCGTCAGCACGCCGCGGCGGGACGGCGAATACATCTCCCGCACCTGCATGTCCTTGGTGTACTTGTGGCGCAGATGACTGCCATCGGCCAGGTAGAGCGCCGCACGCGGTACAGACAGGTGCTGACGGTAAATATCATGGAACTTGCGCAGCTCTCGTGCCGAGACGGCATTGCGGTATTCCTCGCGCACCTCGCCGTTCGCATCGGTCAGCAGTCTGGGATTCCCGCCGTTTTTGCCATGAAAGCGATACGGAATAAGATAGGCTGTGCGCAGCAGATCGAACATCGTGTTATTGCATAGCGCAATCGTCAGCGCGGAAATATCGCGGTTCTCGTAAGCCTGCAAAAGCGCTTTTGCAAAGCTGCACTCTGCACCGCCGCCATCCTCAAACGATGCATTCTCCTGCTCCATGCAGAAGGTTTCGTACAACTGCTGCTCTGCACCCGGATTGCTCAGAATTCTGTGGAACAGTGCTTCGGCGTGTTCCTCTCTTGGAAAAAGTGATGCCATGATAATTCCTCCTTATGCACTGTCAAGAGCTTGCTTTTTGCAATACAAGCATAGCCCTGTTTATCTCGTATGTCAATCGTATTTTTCAAATTATAACGTAACCGTCAAACCTCCCGCATCTCCTGTGGCCAACTATTAGGATAGCATTCACAAAAGAGTCTATGAATATGAACCGTCGTTTTTACTGAGAAATTACTGTCTTTCTCGGGAAGCACGCTTTCAATGTCCACTTTTTCATTCTCAATATCCACTTTCGCATTTCCCATATCCACTTTTTCTTCATTCGAAAGTCCACTTAATTCTACTTCAGCTTCATCTTTCCCTCCATTCGCATCATCTCATTCTGGGCTTGCGCTTTGGTCACGTTTGCATAAACGCGCATGGTTGTTTCGGCATCTGCGTGCCCCATGATAATCTGAACTGTTTTCAAGTCTATTCCGCCCAGAATCATCCTCGTACAGAACGTATGCCGCAACATATGACATGTGATCGGGGGAAGGGGATTTTTCTCTCGGCCTTCTTGTTCTGCCTCGGCGTGTTCCTCCTGATTGTATTTCGCCGTAATTCTTTTAAGCTGACGGTTGATTCGATGATTCGAGTAAACACGACCGTACAGATCACGAAAGACGAAATTCGTATAGCCATCAATGACAATCTGATTATCTGCATTGAAATCATTTCTTCTTTCATACAGTGCCAGCAGCGTGTCCCTCACTTCTGTCAGCATGGGGATCTCCCGCTTTCCCGTATTACTCTTCGGCACAGTCACAGTGTACTTACACGTTCCGTCCAGGGTAGCAGTATAGTTCATCGTATGATTGATGCTGATCGTATTCTTTTTGAAGTCAATATCATCCCAGGTAAGACCCGCAAGTTCGCCGGAGCGAATACCGGTTCCGAGAAATACGGTCAAAACAGGCAGTAATTCACGATAATCCAGCGTATGAGCAACATAAGAAAGCAATCTATCCTGTTCTTCCTCGGTTAAGGCATCTCTGTGTTTCGGCTCCCAGTCCTTTCTTTTTTTGAACTCCTGATAAACACCATCAACCGGATTAGCGGCGATATAATGCTCTCGACAGGCCAGCTCAAACACTGGGTGAATTACATTGTTCAGATTTCCAAGCGTAGAAAGACTCAAGCCATGTTTGAGCCTGCTGATATAGAACCGCTTCACATCAGAATATCGAACAGATTGGATCGGTCTTTTTCCCCACTCGTTCTTTACATGCTTGTTATAAAGATAAATGTACCGGACCAGCGTTGTTTCCGCGATCTCGCATTTCATAGAAATATATTCTTGCCAAAACGCATTGACCGTTTTCGTTTTCTTAGGCATTGCTTTTGTGCGCCGGTCGGTAATCCTGTTCTCCATGTCACGCAGACATTCCGGATTTGTATCCCCTTTGGGCGGCTGATCTTCCGGGAGCAGCTTCCAGTTGGTTATGCTTTTGCGAACCCCGTTCTCGTCCGTATATCGGAATGTATAGCTGCCGTTTCTGATCTGAGCTTCTCCTGTCAGAAGCAGACGTCCCTTATTATCTCTTCGTTCCCTAGCCATTTCAGCACCTCACGATTCAGTGTTGTTATTACTAAACAGCTGAACCTCATTATTCAGATATTCTTCAAACATTTTTCGTTTGAAGAATACCCGTCCGCCGTTCCAGATCAGATACTTGGCATACTTGTCCTTTGCAATGATCTGTCGAAGTCTTCTTGTACCGATGTGGAAGTATTCAGCTGCTTCGGATAATGACAAAGCGTATTTCTCCCAGATTGGAACCTTCTTCATGTTATAAGCGACATTTTCATGAGTGGAATACATATCACTTCTCCCCTGCTGAAGATCCTCAGCTCGCTCCTCCTTCATGGTATCTTTTGTTCTTTTCGTTTTTTCTCTGCTCTCAGCCGGGGCATAATCGATTCCATCCTCCCGCTCTGCTTCCCGTTTCTTTCTGGGGCGCTGCATCTCTGGTTCTGCCTCCCTCAGCTCTTGTTCCAAAAGAATCCGCAACAACAATCTCATATCATCTGTCATCTTAATTTTCTCCTCTTCAGCAAGTTATATTTCTCCTTGCACAGCGCTATATCGTCTGCCGCAGCCGTCTTAATATGTACATGATGCTCTTTCAAAATCGTTCGGATAAATGCTGCCGCATCTTCTGCCGACTTGAATGGCTCATACAGGATATAGCGAACATCTTGCAGCTCGCAAATATACCTCTTAACCTTCTGCTCATGATTTCGCTCATCGGTACTTCTTTCTTCGATAGCCAGATTCAACTCCGGGATATACATTTCCATGCGGATTCCCGTCAAGTCATCTGTGTCGAACTCCACTTTCAAATGGTTTTGTCCTGTATACAGCATGACAAGTAATTGAGGGAGTACATAAACAAATTCCTGCTCGCACTTTGGACATGGCACTTTTCGCACCGTTCGATCATAGATTTTTGCTTTCCATTCATGACCGCAGCTGCTTTTCCACCAGTATTCCTGCTTTGACAAGGCCGAAACCTGATCTGGTGTAATTGTTCCGTTCTTCTCGCAATTCCACTCTACTGCTATTGCCGGGTGGGTCTTTGACAGGCTGTTCAGTTTTTCTTCTACCACTCGTCCAGCGCAGTACGGGCATCTGCTGCCATCAATTCTTGATGAAATCCACGCGCTGTACTCTCCTCCGCAGGATGGGCAATGCCACCAGAAAAGCCCCGCCTTGCTTGATGTAACTGCATCTGCTCCGACCTTATTCTTCTCTGACCACTCCTTAGCAAGCTGCGGGTACTGTGAAGCAAAGTCGTTAAAGCCTTTCAGCAGTTTATGATCCTCGCAGTAGGGACAGCCATGCCCATCCGATCTGCTGGAAATCAGAGCATACCATTCATGCCCGCATTTTCCTTTCCACCACGCTTTCTTATTGCTGAATGCTGTTACCTCGTCTGGTCTTAGGGGATAATTCTTCTCCGACCATTCTGCCGCGATCTCTGGAAACCTCGATGCAAGGTCATTAAAACCGGCAAGCACACGGTTTCCGGAACAGCACGGACAACCGGGAGAGTTTTTTCCGGTTCGGCTATGAGGACTTGCCTGCCATTCGTGTCCGCACTCTCCACGCCACCAAACCTTTTTATTGGAACCATAGCTGACATCCTTCGACAGCAAAGGAAAATTGCGCGTTGACCACTGTTTTGCGACCTCTGGGAACATAATTTCCAGGCTGTTTTTCATTTTTCTCACCTCGCTTTCCTTTAACGAGATTCAGTATAGACGAAAAAATTCAATATGAGAAATGTGCGAATTTGAAAAAGGGACCTGTCAGGCGATTTTTCATCGTCCTGGCAGATCCCGTTTTGTGCTTATATATTTTGTACCTGTCGCTCTCCCGTCCGGATATAGTTACTGTAGGTTAAAATCTCCCTCTTTTTCATTTCGTTCGACACCGTAACATAAATCTGGAGAGTGGTAGTTACATCCGCATGGCCTAGCACTGATTGTACGACCTTTACATTCAGTCCAGACTCGCACATACGCGTTGCAAAAGTATGCCGCAGTACATGACAGCTGAAACATGGGAGGAGCACCGGCTCATCGTCAATGTCATTGTTTTCAAGGATTTCGCCATTACAATCGCGCATGATTCTGCGCAGTGCCTTATTCAGTGTTCCCTGATGCTGTACCTCTCCGAATCGGTTGACGAAGATAAAATCAGAATAACCTTCGATATGGCTGACACTAATGATATTATTTTCTTCTTGATACTCTTTCTCCATCTTAAATGCTTCGACAACGCCCTCTGTCATTGGAATTTCGCGGATACCAGCCTTGGTTTTTGGTGTATTGATAGAGAAATAGCAGCCATGCTCATCACGATGATTGTAATAGACCAGCGTATGGTTCACGTTGATAAGTCCTGTCTTGAAATCCACATCACACCAGCGCAGGCCGGTAATCTCGCCAACACGCATCCCGGTGTTTGCCATGATATAAAAGACCGGATACCAGTGATTGTAGCGCGGCGAATTCCTGAGATATTCAAGGAAGATCCTTTCCTGCTCAACGGTCAACGCCTTTCGCTTTTCCACCTCGTGACCATGTGCCGATTTCAGCTCACGCAGCATATTGTCGGTCGGATTATTCCGGGTCATATCATCATCGACAGCGATTGCAAAGACCTGATGGAGCACGTTATGAATGCCGTCCAAAGTAGAGATTTTCAAGATGCGCTCATCAACAAGCTGATTGTAGAACCGGCGTACATCTGATTTCTTAACCTGTGTCAGCTTTTTCTTTCCGAAAGTCGGCTTCACGAACATCTCATACATATAAATGTAGTTCTTCATCGTGCTGTCTTTAACGCCTCTCTTCACCTGAACCCACAGGTCAAAGAGATCGTTTACGGTGATGTTCTTTACATTCGTCTTAATACCGTCATGCCGGTCTACGATGATCTGTTCTTCCTGCTCTCGCAAATCAGCCAGCGTGGGAGCATATACTGCATGGCGTTTCCCGACTTTATCCGTCCAGCGGTAAACATAGGTGCCATTGTCTTTTTCACTTTCGCCTGTGCGCAGCCTGATATGCTTACTGTCAAAGCGAACGCCGTTCTTTGATTTGACTTTCTTCTTCGATACCATTGTTTTTCCCTTCCTTCATCAAATTTTTCTTACGGGAATAGCATAAACAATGACGTCCCGTTTTCCCAATGTACAAATGCAGTGGTCGGAAGCAAATCACACAGTTGCATTAGACGGAGTATGCGTTCTCCAGATACTCATCCAGTTTCCGGCGCTTAATCATTCGCCTGTTGCCAACCCACATGACATAATCGCAGGTCGGCTCGTCCGTCATTTCTCTCAGCTTTCTGACACCAATGCCGGTATAGGCAGCAGCTTCTTCCAGCGTGATTGTTGCCCGTTCCCAGACGGGAACCAGATTGTTTTTTTCTTCTCTATTCATTTTCTCTTACCTCCTGCTGTTCGTTTCTCCGCATAGTCCTGGTAATTTGTGTAACGGTATTCACACCAGTCATATTCTCTCGACTTGAAAAACTTCTTTCGGATAGCATCATAAAAATGCTGAATCGCTCTGAGGTTGATGTTCTCCGTAAGGACTAAATCCCCGACCGTAATCTTTTCAAGCTGCCTGTGAACCTTTCTCCATCCGGTGTAGTCGAAGCACTGATTCATTGCCCCACAGTACATCGCTTCGTCTACTGTGATATTCGGATTCAGACTGCGATACAGGCAAACGATAATTTCCTCGACTCGTACTGCATCGAGCAGGTTCATATTCAGCAGATCAAAGACGCGCATATCCAGGACCTGATCCATATGTTCAAAGCCAAGCGAATCGAAGTAATTCGCCACAGTACGGTTTACAACAGCCTGCCAGTCATCAATTACCACAGCGGTATTCAATTCGACATTCATCGTCACACCTCGTCTTTCTGCAACGAGCGCAAACCAAGACTGATAGCCGCTGCTGCATCAATCTGGTGCATAACGCTTTTGCTTACATGGCCGATCTTATCTCCCAGTCTGCACTTATCGACCGTCCGCAGCTGCTCCAGCAAGACCAGAGAGGGACGTACACCACTCTCTCGACCTACATGCACATGAGTCGGTAAAATGTTTTTTCTGATATTGCTGGTCAGCGGTGCAACAATAACCGTTGGACTATAACGATTACCAACATCATTCTGAATGACGACTACTGGACGAAAGCCAGCCTGCTCAGAGCCAGCCGCCATACCCAGCTCGGCATAGAGAATATCTCCGCGCAAGATGAGATTTCTCTTGTAAGTATTCATATCGACCCTCCTCAAATTTATCCTCTCACTAATCAACTACAACCTTCGAGTCCAAAAACTGATAATCATTTTTGAAAAAATTCAAAATAAATTTTTCAAACAGCTTTACGCGGTATCTTGCCTGATGTTCCGGAATATCATATTTCTCCCTTAAATAATTGCATGCCTTATGTTTTCTGCCATTCAAATAGAATCTGAGAACCTCATTCGCCCATGGCTTCCAGTTTTCAAGCGCAGCACGCAGCTGGCGCATAGTTTCTTTCTCAACTACAGCCTTCTCTACGCAAAAGCTATCTGCAATAAAGTCAGTCAAATCGCCTGCATCTTCATTTGCACAAAGCGTGTCTGTAGACAGAAACTTATACTTTCTTCTTTCATTCTGAATTTTGTTTCTGTAAGTTTGCTTGCTGTTCCACTTCTGATAATCCGGCAAGCCTGTTTCGATGTACATGACATCCAATCCATCCGTATCAGCAATTACATCCTTGGTAAACAGCCTGCGTTCCTGTAAAGGCAGTTCCTTATTCTTAATCAGTATCTGCGTGAATTCCTCCTGAGAGGCAATCCGCATTCCCATACTTGTATTCTCTCGATCAACAAAGACCAGCACAGTCGTTTTCATCTTGCAATCTCCTTTGAAATTTTTTTGAAAAAATCAAAGGTGATCACGGATATGCGGCGATTAGCGCCAGCCAGTAAAAAACGCTCATTTCGTTCCTTTCTGGAACCAAATGAGCGCAAAAAAAGCCACTTGATCTGCTAACCTATCGCCACAATGATCGAACCGTGCTTTCTAAAGCACAGGTTGCAAATCAAGTGGCGCAATGGAAGTCAGCACATCAAGTGGCTCCGGGGCACAATCTTGTTACTCCATATTCAATTCAATCCGCTTATGCGGTATACAGCCGAAAGGCAATCGGTGGAAACACTACTTCCTCACCGCAGTTCGGGCATTTTGCCCTTGAAGGGCCATGTTCCCCCCGATACAAAATCTCGATCTTATGCTCACAGTATGGGCAGAGCCGCGCAACGCTGGTGCCGAAAGCCGCCATGCTGAACTGAAGTTTCAATTCTTCCTGCTCCGCCTTCACCTGCGCATAGCGTTCCGGGTCCTGCGTCTTTACATCAAGTCTTGCCATATTGAAATACCTCCTCTGAGAATCTATCTATCTGTTTCATCACAGCAAATATCGATTAAACTGTACGGATTATTCAGGTCGTTTCGATCTACCAGGCCCAGCTGCTTCATTCGAATTACCAGTGCCGTTTTGGAGACCCCCATCTTATCTGCAATCTGCGAAAATGCTTCATACTGCCTTGCCGCAAATATTCGATTGACCATACGCATTTTCTTTCCTAAGCCATACTCCTGCATATACTGCAGGATCAGGTCTTTGGGCATCAGCACTGCTGAAGCCAGCATATTGGTACGCCATTCTTCCCAGTCTGGCGTCACGTTTCGTGGTGCAAAACGCAGGCTGTAATAGACTCTGCGCAGCTGAACGCCTAAATAGGTTTCTGGATACAGCATTCCGTATACCAGATGGCAGGCTTCGTGCATAAGCGTGAAATTGTGACGCCCGATATTTGCGTTTTCGCTTCTCAAACTCTCGTCAACGAAAACCGTCCTGCCGTCCAAGGGCGCATATACCGGGTGCTCAACATCATCAAACACCTGAATCTGAACCGGAAGCATACAAGTCAGGCCCAGCACATGCCCAAACCGCGATAATTTATGATATGCGATCTGGAGGCCAAGCACATTGCTTGTAACAATTTCAGGGTCGATTCTCGTTACCGTTTGATTCTGCTGCGCACAGTACCGGTGATATGCCCGCACGATGCGCTCGGCAATCGTTTCGATTTCTTGAACCGTCAGGTAGGGCATAACTGGCACCTCCTACACATGAAGGTTTTTGGCTTCTACAAACCACAAGCCTTCATCTTCAAAGAGGAATGTACGATGCTGTCCGATCCGGATGGAATACCGTATGCCGGTTCCTCCGACTTTACTCGCGGCGGCTCTCTTTCTGCCTAATACCTGGTCGATCTCATAGGTCTTGCCATCGGAGAACTTGATAGATAGCGGTATGCTGCCGCCATCCTTCGTATGGCGTACCAGGGTGTCTACATAGACCTTTTCCCAATTAACTGTCTGTTCCATAGTCTTTACTCCAAAGATTTATCTTTTTCCTACTGATACATCAGTCCCGGCATTTTTACGCTATCGCGTCCATCATCCGGCATCTTCAGATTGCCAAGCAGGCCAGCATATGTTAGAGATTTTTTGCCGAAACGACGACGCAGATCTTCGATCGCATCCTCCAGCCGCACTCTGCGATCTCGCCGCTCATAATCGACCATCAGTGAAAGCTGCTCTTCTGTTGTCTGAGGTATCAGGTCGATTGCGCGAATGGTGATTGCGCGAACTTTTTCAGTCCATATATAATGCTCTTTGAATAGCTGGAAGCCTGCTGCGGCTATTTCAGAGGGCAGCTGCGTTTTGAACGGCAGTTTGTACTGATACTGGGTACTGTAAAGGCTCTTGTTTCGCACAAAAATCTGAACGCCGGTAGCTGCCAGCCCATGTACGCGCAAGCGGTGGCCAACATCCTGGCTTAATTCCAGCAGCACATGAAATACTTCTTCCTCGTTATCAAGGTCAGCCGTACAGGTAATGCCATGTCCTACGGACTTGACCGGACTGACAAAATCCTTCTGCATCACGCGAGACTCGTCCGTACCGTTTGCATATCGCCAGAGCTTCAGACCGTTGATACCAAACATATATTTCAGCGTGCTCGGCTCTGTTGCAGCCAGATCACCGATCGTCTTGATACCGTAGCTGGCCAGCTTCTTCGTTGTGGCGCTGCCTACATAGAGCAGCTCTGATGCGGCCAGTGGCCAAATGTTCTCCTTGAAGTTCTGCTTTGTGATTACGGTAATCGCATCCGGTTTCTTCAGATCACTGCCCAGCTTGGCAAATATCTTATTGAATGATACGCCGATACTCACCGTCAGCCCCAGTTCTTCCTTCACCGACTGCCGAATCTCCTCTGCAATCTCCAATGGTTTGCCATATATCTCGCAGCCGGTCACATCCAGCCAGCATTCGTCCATTCCAAACGGCTCCACCAAATCGGTGTAACGGTAATAGATCTCATGTGCCAGCTTTGAATACTTCAAATACTGGTCATACTGCGGCGGAACAAGAATCAGATCTTTACATCGCTGCTTTGCCTCCCAGTTTACCATGCCGGTTTTGACCCCAGCTCGCTTTGCAAGCTCTGACTTTGCCAAAACGATTCCATGCCGGTTCTCTGTTGATCCACACACTGCAACCGCTTTGCCTCGCAGTTTGGGATCAAGCATCATTTCAACCGATGCGTAGAACGAGTTCATATCACTATGCAATATTGCACGATCGGCACTCATTGCCACTCACCTCGCTTTCTGTGCTTTAAGCATATCATTTCTTTATACGATATGTCAATCGTGCATTTGTATCGTCTTATTCAATTCTTTCTTGACACTGCTCTTTCTGACTTATATAATATAAGCATAAACACAGAGGGAGGAACAGACCATGAAAAAGGCTAACCGTTCCAGCAAAATTATCAACTTCAAAGATTTCAATGCCGGCTATAATGCTGTTTCTGAAAGAGAAGATAATATCATCGGGCAAAAAATTGCAGATTTCCGAGCTGCAAATAAAATGAGTCTGACCGATCTGCGTATACTGCTTGAAATACATGGTATATCTATAACCAACGCTTCTATCAGCAAATGGGAAACCGGAGCTTCTGTTCCGAACATCTATCAGTTCATTGCCGTTATGCAGGCTCTTGGCATAGACGAAAATATCTCCTTCTTCACGCGCGCTGCCGCACAGCTGAACCCAGAAGGATTGCGGAAGCTGCGCGAGTATCGTGACGATCTGATAGCTACCGGAAAATACAGAGTCGTTGCCAGGCACTCCTATGAAGAAGAATGCATTGATATGCCAATCAGCACGCTTTCCGTTTCGGCTGGTACTGGTACATTCCTCGATGAAGAGAATTTTGAAACTATTTCTTTTCCAAAGAGTGCAGTCCCTGACCGTGCTGATTTTGGTGTTCGTGTCTGCGGCGATAGTATGGAGCCAGTTTATCACGATGGTCAAATCGCATGGATTCAGGAATGCAGTGAACTCTCCCCAGGCGAGGTCGGCATCTTCATGTATGACGGCGACGGCTACATCAAGATGTATGATGAGCAGAAACCTTGCGAAACCGAACGTTACGATTTTACTGACAGCGACGGCACACTCCATATGCAGTCTGTTCTGATTTCGTACAATAAAAAATACGAGCCGAAGCTCGTATCTCCATTAGTTAGATTTTCTATTGTAGGTCGTGTACTGAACTAATTTCCAATTAACCTCAGAGGAGGTCCTTGACTTGAATACTATTAGCCGTGTGCAGGAACTTGCTGACGAACGCGGACTTACCCTTTGCCAGCTCTCTAAAATATGTGATTTGTCCGAAGCCACAATCCGCACTGCTAAGAAACGCGGTAATCAGCTAAGTGTGGATACCATAGAGCGTATCTGCGAGGCACTGGATATATCGCTTAGTGATTTTTTTGCAGAAACCTTACCCAAATAAATTCGCCATACGCATGAGCTTCTATCTCCACTTTCGTAACCATCTAATCTATCCTCGCCAAGAAAAATACTGGATACCATCGAGATATCCAGTGTTTTT